>Ga0137367_10001206_pt1 | contig 20012 bp, 17 predicted proteins | sample SagtaG_14_FD_104939 | JGI IMG/M metagenome (GOLD analysis project Ga0137367, IMG submission 104939) | Vadose zone soil microbial communities from Sagehorn Ranch, Mendocino, California, USA - Sage1_L_80_16 metaG | ecosystem: Environmental > Terrestrial > Soil > Vadose zone | place: USA... | reverse complement strand
GCATCCTCCAAGGCCCGCAACAGCTTTGTCTTTAGATCCTCGCGGGAATACTTGCGAGCCATAGTCTTTACGAATTCAAGGTCAGCCACGGTGCCGTCACCCGCGCCACGGTTGTTGTCGATGACCGCGATGGCTACCCGGCGGTCATCCTTGTAGTTCTCTACGATTCTTGGGAAAGCCTCTATTGCTCCCATATGGGAATTGAGGAAAATCTCGAGGGGCAAGGTCCGGCCTATCCTCGTCGCCCGCGGCAGCATTCCTCCAACGAAAGAGTCGATGGGATCGCGGTATACAAAAACGATGCTGACCATGCGGCCGGCATCGAGAGCCTGAGTGATCCGTTCCACGGAGGACCTAAAACTCGACAAGATTGTATCGTAAACGATCTCCGCTGCCTCCACGGCATGGGTTAAATCGGCGACCTTTCGGATGCTCGTGGTCTTTCCCACGCCGGCGCCTCCGGCGGTGAAAACCACCTGTTTGCGCCGGTCAGGGGCTGGTTCTTTTCCTAGCGCTCGATGAAAGATCTCTCGGGTTAGCGCGCTAGCCGGCTCATGCACGGCGTCACCCCATCGGGTTCGCGCCGCGACTGTCATGGGGTCTTCGGCATCCATCCCACCAGGCGCATAATCAGTAGACAGTTCGCGCACGTTATCCGTATTGATTTCCTTACCGTATCTCTCAACATAGCGCGCAATCGCTTCATCAGTGCGGGCCTCGAGATACGCCGCGAACCGTGCCTCGACATCTCTTTGTTCCGGCGAGAGATTCTTGGCCTTGGTGATCCTGAGTTTGCCTGGATAAATTCCCGCATCCTCTGCCGCAAGAACAACCGAGAACAAGAGCAGAGCCGATAATATTACGGTGGCTGCCGGGCCGAATGACCGCAGGATGATCGCGTGAGCCATCGTATTTTTCAGTGAGCTTTTCATCCTAGGAGACTGTTAACGTTGGAAAAATTACACGAAATGCTATGAAATAATAAGTGCTTTTGGCCTGCATGCGGCAGAGGCGTCACCGAAGTCGAGTCGACTTGTCCGCTCAACCGGCCTGAGAATAATCTACGTGCTCCGAAGTTAAACTTTCAAAAATATAGGCCACTCTCTTAAGATTCACTTTCGCGTTTGCCGGGGGCAGCAACACTTACAGTCGTCATGCCCGTGTCATCGGAGAGGCTCGCAATGATCTCAGCCGGTATGGGCTGAGCTCTTATGTCGCCCGTCCGTTCAGGGTGGGAAGCGGCCCAAACACGTTTCTCGAAGCCGTCGAGGGCAAGCTCGCCTTTTTTCAATATTCGGTGTCGCACCGTGAAGCTACTTCGCCCCCATTCGCTGACCTCGCTCTCCACAATAACCTCATCATCGAAGCGGCACGGAATGACGAAGCGCGCTCCAACTTCGACTATTGGCATGCCGACGATGCCGTACCTTTTTCTCATCGCCGAGGGCGACAAGCCGGTGCGCTCGAATAGCCATCCGGTGCTGCTGTCGAAGATAAGAAGGTATTGCGGATAGAATACGATCCCTGCAGGATCGCATTGACCCCACTCAATGCGCAACGTGCGACGATTGACCAGCATAGTGTGACCTGCTTCTTCTTTGTAATCTGCTTTCTCCGTCAAAGAGACTTAGGGAACGATCGCGCTGGTATGACTTCGCAGGCGAAACTATCGAATGACGGCGCGCCATGTCAAACTGACCTCGCCGCGCCGTCAGCAGCAAGTCGAACGAATTCATACGCCAGTGCGATGATTGAACTTGGACTCCAGCGAACATGCGTATTAAGATAAATCGTCACGTTGACAAATTTGCATTGAATGCGAGGGATCTATGTCCGACCCTAGTGAAGATCTCCGACAAAAAGTCGCGCTGGCCTGCCGCATATTGGCCATGGAAGGTTTGGTCGATAACATTCTAGGCCACGTTAGCGCGCGCATCCCGGATCGGGCCGAGATGTGGATCCGTTGCCGCAGTGAGGACGAACAAGGAGTGCGTTACACCACCGAGGACGCCGTGCGTCGGGTCGACTTTGATGGCAAGGGCGCTCATTTGGAAGGGCGCTATCAGGTGCCGAATGAGCTTGCCATTCACGGTGAAATTTTTAAAAACCGCCCCACGGTCGGCTGCGTCATTCACGCCCATCCGAAGGAAGCGCTTATCTGCGGCATCACTGGATTAGAGCTCCGACCCATCTTCGGCGCCTTCAACATCCCGGCCATGCGCATGGCCCTCGACGGCATTCCGATTTTTGAGCGCTCGTACTTGGTCAATCGTGCCGAACTGGCAGCTCCGCTGATCGATGTTATGCGCGACAGAAACATTTGCCTGATGAAAGGCCATGGCATTACTGTCACTGGCAAGACGATCGAAGAGGCGACGGTGCGCGCGCTGAATTTTAATGCTCTGGCCAGAGCGACGCTCCAGGTGGCGCAGATTGGCAGAAAGGCTCCAGATGTCGCGTCCGAGGATGTCGAAAGACTGCCCGATCTTGGTTCTACGTTTAACGATCTGTGGGTGTGGCGTTACTACGTGAAAAAACTTCAGGAGGAGGATCGTCTATCATTTCGTCCGTAGTGCCATCGGCGCACTACGGACGGGTATGAGTTAAGCATTTTTTCAGAGCTAACAAGCCCGGATTAATCGTCACCGCGCTCCCAGTCTGCGTTACTTCGCCAATGGATCCGGGCGGAGCTGGAACTTCACGACTTTAGGTTTTGTGCCTTTGCCGCCTTCCATATGGAATGGTGTGCGAGTGCCAGTGGTCGCCCACAAGCCTCTGCCCTTCCAACCGCCTTTCGGGTCATCGATCCTGCCATCCATCCACTTGGCGTAAAACCCCAAAGGATACGGCACGTGAAGGTTGACGAATTTTCCATCCACTAAAGCCAACAGAGAATCGTTCAAATTGCCGGTGGCGATCGGCACGTCTTTGCCAAGACCGAAGGTGTCGAACTGGTCGACCCAGGTGTAGTAGCTTGCCTCGGCGCTGCCGGGCTCTTTCAAGCTCTCAAAATTCGGCCCGGGGAGTGTGTGAAGCGTCCATCCTTCGGGACAGTGCTTGCCAGTCGCAGTTGGGCCGTTGAGCACTTTGCACTTGCGCCGATCAAAGCTCGCCAGATGGCCGCTCGAGAGCGAAGACCAGACCACGCCGTTGCGGTCGATGTCCATGCCGCGGATGCCATAGGCGCCAGCATCGAGCGGCACCTCGTATAATTCAGCTAACGCGGTTTCCGACGGATTTGACCCTGGGTTGAGGCGCACGATGGAGCTGGGAAATCCCTGCGAGGATCCCCAAACCGAACCGTCGACCGGGCTCACGGCGACACCGTAGAAAGCCGCCGCGACGCGCTTGTCTTTCGTCGGATCGACGGGCTGATTGGGCTCGACCCATTCATCGCGTTTGCCGTTGCCGTTGGTGTCGAGAATCAGCGGCGTCCAGCCTTGCGACTTCTGCTCGTCGCCGGTTTCTTCGAACATTTTCCTGTTCAGCCAGCCGACGACACCGCCGGCGGGACCGCCGGCACTGGTCCAAAGCGTGTGATTGGCATCCTCCGCGAAAACCAGATGGTGGGTTGAAAAGCAGGTGCTGATCAGTGTGAACTTTTGGGTTTTTGGATCATACAGCGAAAGATGTCGGTTCGCGCTGTTGATGGGAAAAACTTTTAGCCGACGGATGGTTCGAGCCCTTTTTGCAGAAATCCGGATTCTCCGGAGGACGAACCCGCGCCGTAAACCACACGCGCCCCTTTTCATCCATCATCGGATTATGCTGATTCGACTGGCTATCCCAGATCGGTTCCGCACCCCAATAAGGCGACGGCGTTAGCGGGTCCGTTTTCGCCGACGGCGTATTCGGATCGCGCACGGGGTGTTTGATCTCCCACGCTTTGTGATGTTTCGGGTCAAGCACCGGCACGAGATCCGTGCTCAACTCCGTCGAGCCGTAAATCGGCCCATTGGCATTGACCGTCGGATTGCGCTTGTCGGTGGAAATTTCATCGTGGAGATAAGCCTTGGGATTACTCCAATCCCACACGTCAATGACAATGTTGCGCTCCACACCCTGGGGCCGCGACGGTTTCAACTTCGGCAATTCGCCGGCAGCGATGCGGTCCGTCCAATCACCGTAGAGAGCCAAGGCGCGCTTCGAATCGACTCTGTCAATAGCATTCAGCATCGATGTCATGGCTTGGCCGGAAACGATGCGCCGCTGCCATGCATCGGCGGACGATTTGAATTCACCCAACTCTTTGGAGATCGTGCGCGTCGCTTTATTTCCGAGTTGGTGGCACGTATTGCAGCCGTTGGTCTTTACAACGTCGAGCCATTGCGCTTGGTGTTTTAGCTTTTCCGGCATGCCGTTGCCTTTGTCGCCAGTCCCGGGAAACTCGCGCTTGTCGGGAATCCTGAGCATCGAGTACCAGTAGATCGCGGGATAATATTGCGCTGCAGCGGCTTCGTTCGGCGCCACCACGGCTTTGAGATTTAGAGTCTTACCGGGACCAGCTTTTACTTTAGGGGAATCCACCAGACCATAACCGCGCACCCAGATGTTGTAATTGGCCTTCGGCAGATCCGGCAGCAAATAGCGTCCCTGATCGTCGGTAACGACAATCTTGGCGTACTTGGTCGGCAGATCGGTGGTCTCCGCAATCACCCAGACACCGGCTTCGGGACCGTTGGCGCTGGTCACCACGCCGCCGATGTCGTCGGTGTCGATGCGCACCGCCGCGCTTTGCTGGCTAGCCAATTGGACCGCCGACACCGCCAAGAACGCGGCAATGCCGACAGCCGTCGCAGCTAAGCGCAACAAATTTGTTTCTATCATGACTTGCTCCTTTCGACTGCGCCAACTTCAGGCGCGAGCGGGCGGACAGTAACTAACGGCGCAGTGAATTGTCAACATGAAGCTGTGCTATCGACTCGGAAAAAAATCCTTGAGCAAAGCGAGCAAGAATCGCAGAGCGGCGACCATAAACGGCGACACATCTTGGTTAACGAATAGCTGAAATCCACGACCTGTCACAGTTAGTTATGTTCGTGCTTTTACTTCGCCAACGGATCGGGTCGAAGCTGAAAGTGCACAACGATCGGCTTGGCGCCCTTGCCACCCTCTTTTAGCCACGGCGTGCGGTCGCCGCTCGTAGTCCACAATCCACGGCCCTTCCATCCTGCCTTCGGATCGTCGATGCGCCCGTCGAAACCTTTGGCGTAAAAGCCCATCGGATAGGGCACGCGCAATACAATCATCTTGCCGTCTTTCATCGCGATCAGACCGTCGTTCAAGTTACCCGTGGACATCGGAACGTCCTCGCCGAGTCCGAACGTGTTGTGCTGATCAACCCAAGTGTAGTAGCTCGCCTCTGCGCTATTATCACCGATGCCTTTGAAGCCGGGACCGGGATACTTGTAGAACGACCAGCCTTCGGGGCAGTGATCGCCGGTCGCCTTCGGTCCGTTGAGGGGGCCTTTACACTTGCGCCTATCGAAACTCCCGAGGTGACCGCTCGCTAGCGACACCCAGACGACGCCCTGGCGATCGATATCAGCGCCACGAATGCCGAAGCCCGGCATCGGCACGTTGTAGATCTCGGCGAGCGCCGTCTCCGGCGGATTGGTTCCCGGAGCGAGCCGCACGACGGCGCCGGGATTGCCTCTGAAGGAACCCCAGATCGAGCCGTCGACGGGACTCGGCATCACGGCGTAAAACCCCGCGACGATACGCTTGTCCTTGGTTGGATCGACCGGCTGGTTCGGCTCAACGTAATCATCGCGTTTGCCGTTGCCGTTGGTATCGAGAATGAGCGGTGTCCAGCCCTGGGATTTTGCGATATCACCCGTCTCTTCGAGCATCTTGGTGTTGATCCAGCCCACCACTGGGCCGCCGCCACTCGTCCATAGCGTTTCGTTGGCGTCGTAGCCGAACTGTAAATGATGCGTCCCGAAGCAGGTATCGACGTATGTGTACTGCCCGGTCTTGGGATCGAGCATCGTCAGCTGACGGTTCGTCCGTTCCATCGGGAATAGCTTGGCGGAAGTATGAGTCGAACCCTTCTTGCAGAATTCCGGATTATTGGCGTCGCGGAACCTCGCCGCAAACCAAACCCGTCCCTTCTTGTCGATCATGGCGTTATGATTATTGACCTTGGTGTCCCAAATTTTTTCCTGACCCCAGTAAGGCGACGGCTGCATAACTTTGTCGCTTGCCGCATGGCCCGGCCCGAGCGCCTCCGGTGTGTTCGGATCTCTGATTGGCGCCGTTAAGTTCCAGGTGGCGTGCTTTTTCGGATCGAGGACCGGGATGAGGTCGGTGCTGTACTCTGGTGACCCAAACAGGGGGCCGTAGGCATTCACTGTCGGGTCGCGTCGATCCGAGGCGATCAGATCGTGAAGGTATTTCTTGTCATTGAGCCAATCCCAGGTGGTGACGACAATGTTGCGCTCGACCCCTTGGGGCCGCGCGGGCTTCGTATGCGGCAGCTCGCCTTTGGCGATGCGATCCGTCCAGTCTGCATAGTAGCGGATGGGGGCGCCACCGAGTTCCTTCATGAGCGTGTTGAACATGGATTCGCCGGATTGGCCGGACTGGATGCGGCGGAACCATGCTTCCTCGGACGTAGCGAACTTGCCGAGCGGGTGCGGAACATTTTCGGGGAAAGTGCGCGTGGAAAGCTGGCCCAACTGATGGCAGCCGATGCAGCCGTTATTCTTCATCGAATTGAGCCAGTCGGTCTGAGCTATTTTTTCGGGAATCTTGCCCTTGCTGCCAAATTCTCCTTTATCGGGGATCTTGAGCATCGAGTACCAGTAAATCGCGGGATAATATCGCGCCGCGGCTGCGTCGTTCGGCGCCACCACCGCTTTCAAATTGAGATTCTTACCCGGCATGGCTTGAACCTTGGGCGAATCAACTAGCCCGTAACCGCGCACCCATACGCTGTAATTGGCTTTCGGTAGATCGGGAATCACGTAGCGCCCTTGATCGTCGGTGACCACCATCTTTGCGAATCGGGTGGGCAAGTCGCTGGTTTCTGCGATCACCCAGACGCCGGCTTCAGGACCGTTCGCGCTCGTCACCACGCCGCCGATGTCGTCGTTGTCGATGCGCACCGCCGCGCCTTGAATTGGTTGACTGCCTAACTGGACCGGCTGCATGGTCAATACGGAAGCGATACCGACTACGGCAATGCCGAAGTACAACAGTCTTGTTGTTCTCATGTTCCGCTCCTTTCGAAACTTCTCGGACACAGCTCAGGGACTACGTTAGCCAGTGCATTTATACAATACTCATCGATCCGAGAGCAAAAACTAGCGCCCTTAATTCGAAGACAGTTGAGCCGACTCATGCGGCCACTATCTCGCCTCTTTAGGAATTGTCAATGTGATTCGGTGGCTCTGGTCGGCCCGGCAGCCATGCGGTCGGCTCCGACACTGCTGTTTAGCACTCTTCCGGCACCCAGACTCGCCGGGAATCGGCTATGATTCCGCTTGACGCGAAAAACAGGCTGGTGGTAATTCTCACGCAGCTTCGCCCCTGGATCCTGGTTCGCCAAAGAGTCTTTCACATTAGCTGCAAGGAGGATTCATATGCGGGACTACAAATCACTGGCCTTCGTTATCGCCGCGATGACCCTACTATCAGCGTCGTCAGCGGAAATTGGCGCCAATGGCTCGCCGCCCTTCGCATTGACCGGCCAGGTCAGCTCGCAGAAAGAAGGCCTGATGGAAGGTGTCGTGATCGGCGTTAAGAAGGACGGCTCGACTATCACCGTCAACGTCGTAAGCGACGACAAGGGACGCTTCAGCGTTCCCGCTGCCAAACTCGAGCTCGGCCGATACACTCTAAAGATTCGCGCCGCGGGTTACGATCTCGATGGCCCCAAGACCGTCGATGTAGTCGCGGGGAAAGCCACGACGGCCAACCTCAAACTGAAGCCGACCGAGAATCTCTCCGCCCAGTTGAGCGACGCGGAATGGCTTCTGAGCATTCCGGGCACAGATCAACAAAAGAATTTTCTCTTAAGCTGTAACGGCTGTCACACGATCGAGCGCATCGTGAAAGCCAATAAAGGCGCCGAAGAATGGGTCCAGGTGTTTCGCAGAATGTCGATGTACGCGCCCGGCAGTAGCCCGCTCAGGCCACAGATGACCGTCGGCGGCGTGCAGCGCGATCGCACCCGCGGCGTCGATCCGCTGGCGATCGGCGAATGGCTCGCGAGCGTCAATGCCAGTTATAATTCCAAGCAGAGTTTTCCACTCAAAACCTTGCCTCGGCCCAAAGGCAAAGCCACACGCACGATCATCACCGAATATGACTTACCGAGAAAGTTGGCCATGCCGCACGATGTCGTCGTCGACTCCGATGGAACCGCGTGGTACTCGGATTTCGGCGAGCAGTTCATCGGCAGGATCGATCCCAAGACGGGGAAGGTCACGGATTTTCCAATTCCCGAACTGAAAAAAGGATGGCCCCTCGGCACCCTCGATCTGCAACTGGATAAGGAACAGAATCTTTGGGTGTCATTGATGTACCAGGGCGGGATCGCAAAGTTCGACCGTAAGACGGAGAAATTCCAGATCTATCCCGTGCCCAAAGAGTGGCAAGGTAATCACACGCAGCAATCGATGGTCAGTCCGTCGAATTCACACGTCGATGGTAAAGTCTGGACGAATAACCAGGATACTCACGCGATCTATCGGTTGGATATCGCCACCGGCCAGTACGAAAACCTCGGCGAGTTTAAAATTCCCGGTGCTGACCGGACGCTCAACGCCTACGGCATCCCATCGGACAGTCAGAACAACCTTTACCTGCTCGAGTTTGGCTCTAACAATATCGGCAGGATCGATGCGAAAACGAAAGAATTCAAAGTGTACTCGACGGTAACACAGGGATCACGCCCCCGCCGCGGCAGATTCGACACCCAAGACCGGCTCTGGTTCGCCGAATACGGCGCCAACGGCGTCGGCATGCTCGATCCAAAGACGGGAGAGATTCAAGAATGGAAGCTACCGACTCCGTGGAGCGCTCCTTATCACGTCGTACCGGATAAGAACGGCGAAGTCTGGGCCGGGTCGATGTGGACCGATCGGGTCACGCGTCTTGATCCCAAAACCAGTCAATTCACCGATTATCTTCTCCCCAGGGAAACAAATATTCGACGCGTTTTTATCGACAATTCGACTTCGCCAGTCACTTTCTGGGTGGGCAGCAACCACGGCGCATCGGTGCTTAAACTGGAGCCCCTCGACTAACTTTTCCTCTCCGTCCACCAGAACTCGAAGGCCCGACTCGAAGGAGCTCGGGCCTTTTTTTGTTCAGGATTCGTTACGGCTGTATGATTCACAGCCTACCGGAAGGACTTCAGGTCAGTGAAACACATTTGTCGCATACTGCTGCGAATTTTGTAACCTGGATGATCAAAAGAGCACCGGCGGTAGTATTCCCAGAAGATAAAACCCCATTTATAGCCATGTTAGCCACCAGAAAGTCTTCGCTACAGGGAAGATTTCTTTGGCATATTGGTTGCAACCAAGAAATCAAGGTCCGACTCGACCATTGCCGCCGATGATAAGATACCTCGCCAACCGTCGATGCCCCAAGTGCCGGTGCAGCTTCATTGTGATGCTCCTGACTTTCAGTTCGACGATAGGCACGATCACTGGCTTCTGCGGTCATTGCGATCACTCCATCAAGTGGCAATTAATCCAGGGTAGTGCTTCGAGAGACTCAAACTGTAATGTTCGCAACCAAACGTTTTCACCGATCGTTTTGGCAAGCGACCAGGCAACAAATTAAAATTAGAGGTGCCCGCTCATGACTGAACCAGAACACGTGTTGTGGATGTCTGTACTGACTCAAGCGTTGCAAGATCTTTCTGGACCGGACCTTCTCGCGAAGCCGGCGCGCGCTTGGTTGTCCTCGAGCAATACGTCTCTCGGAAGCCTAATTTGGATCTGCGACCAGCTCGGTTTAGATTCCGACGCCGTCCGGCAAAATGTGCTCAGACGGCCGGTATCAGAGCTATGCGGCTCATTGAAAAATCGATCGCGCGCAACGGAACAAGCGGCTTAATTGGCAAAAACAACGCTCGGAATCGTTCCGGTATCTGGATAAACCGCTGATCATCGAAATATCCAAATTCCTCCATCCGCATTTGCATTTTTTCCGATCAGGACGAAGGTCTTTTCAGAGCCTGGCGCTAGGTCGTTCAATCTTATCTTCCAAGTTTCGATGAATTGCTCGGCGCGAGTCGCTCGAGCGCAGCTTGGTACGGAAACCGATATGATCACCGAGCGTGTGAGAGTGTCGGACCTGCGCCCTGTGTCCTTTCGTGGATCGCCTGGTCATCTGTTCTTTTCCATGCGAAGCAAGAGACCCCTTTTCTGGATGTAGACTTGCTTGCAGTCACGTCGCTTGGCAAGCTCGCCGATCAAGCGCACGAGTGGCTGGTTCGCTCGTAAATATTCTTTCGGCGCTCCGGCGGCAAGCATAGCTTTGACCGCTGCTTCACCGGCGATGACACGGAGCACCAACTCCTCGTCGGAAACTCCGGGCGCAGCGAATTTTTGCCGCACTTCCTCGAGCGTCAGGTCCGGAGGCGTCCACCCTTTCCATTCCGTGGCACGGGGCCGGTTGAGAATTTTATCCCTGACGTTTGGATCCATTACCAGAGGAGCTTCTTTGCCCCAGTGTCCGAGGGCGTATTGGATAACCTGATCCGTCACTTCCTTGTAGCGCTCGCCGGTTATAACGTTGAACGCCGCCTGGCTGCCGACGAATTGCGCCAGCGGCGTAACCATGATCGGATAACCGAACTCGGCGCGCACTCGGCCCGCCTCCTCCAACGTGTCCTGCAAACGATTTTCCATTCCCACCGTGCGCAGCTGGTGGCCCAAATTGGAGATCATGCCGCCGGGAATTTGGTGGAGATACTGAGCATGATCGTATTCCCGTTGCGCGCCGATCGGATGACCTTCTCGTCTGGCGATGAAGGTGAAATGTTTTTCAACGGCTTTTACCGCGTCGAGATCGATCACCGATGTGTAGCCGAGCGCCCGCGCATTAGACGCAACGTTCAAAATCGACGGCTGGGAAGAACCGTTGGCGAGCGGCGGAATCGCTGTGTGAAGAATATCGACGCCGAGCTTGATCGCTTCGAGATAGTTGAACGGCGCCAGGCCGTTGTTGCAGTGGGCGTGAAACTCCAGCGGCACCTCGCCGATATTCTTCTTGATCACGGGAATCAGCGCGCGAGTGCGCTCGGGCGTCAGTAGCCCTCCCACGTCTTTGAAACAAATGCGATAGGGCTTGATCGCTGCCGCTTCGCGCGCCTTTTGCGCATAGTAATTGTCGGTGTGGCGTGGCGACACGGAATAAATGATATTTATAACCACGCCCATGCCGAGCCTGCGCAACTCTTCGTTCTCGATTGCTGCCGCCTCGTAGTCATTCCATGGATCGGATGAGCGCGTGAGCGTGATGCCGTGAGCGACCATCCGCTCGATCATCAGCTTGCGCACCGAGCGTGGCACTTTTTCGAATCCGGAAGCCAGCCCGCCGTGATAGCGCAGTCGCGTGTTGTGGAATTTTTGCGCTCCGAGTCTGATCCAGTCGAAGGGATTTTCCTTGTGCTCGCGCACGTATTTTATGAAGCCGGCGAAGCCGAAGAATTCCATTGACTGAAAACCGCATCGATCCATCTGCTCGGCAATGGCGAGCATGGCTCCGGTTTTCATGCCGAGTGCCCAGAGGCTTAATTGACCGTCGCGCAGCGTTGTATCGACGATGTGAATTTCGTTTTTGCTCGACATCAATGCCAACTTGGGCTCATGACAACGTCGTCATTTACCGTGGCGCTCTTCCAGCGTTTGTATGACGGCGAAAGCCAGTGCAACCGTCGTAACGTCGACTCGGTCGTCGAGCAGGAAATGGTCGCGGCCAAGTTCGGCAAGCGTCACCGCGTTGGGCGCAATCAGATCGGACAACAACGATAATCCATCATTGGGGCCGTAGGCGCGCAGTTGCGCGTAGCCGCCGCGGGCCAACATGGAAATGCTTCCTGTAAGCGGGATACCGATATAGTTCACGATCAGCACGTGTCCGGGGATATGGAAACCATTAAAGCGCTGACGGCTTCGTTGCGTGCTGAGGCTCTCCACGCCCGAGACATCGACGCGGCCGACCAGTTCTTCCACTTGCAAGAGGCGGTTGTCCGCTAGCGGACTGCCGTGCAACGTTCCAGCAATATTCACCCAAGCCGCGACGCGACGAGAATCGTTCGGTCCCAGCCGCGTCAATGCTAAAGCAACTTCAGGTCCGGACTTACTCACGCTGACCACGATCATGCGACGACCGGTTTGTCCACGCGCGCGAATCGCCGCGGCGACCAGATCGGCGTTCGCTTCGATGGCACCATCTTCAACTGTTTCGACGAAATAATGGGCAAGACCGACACGTCTCAACGCCGCACGCGGCAAGGCAAGATCGGCGCCGGTGACCGGATGCCGTCGATAGAGATAGCCGGGAACCAACACCACTTCGTAGTTGGCGGCCCCGACAGGCAAGCTAATGTCACCTTGGGGAAAACCTTTGTTTACATTGTCTCGCACTCGGTTGAAGGCGACGCGAAATTCACGATTGCTGGAAATACGCGCGACACGATCGGCGAAAAACAAAGCCGCGAAATCGACCGAAAAATCGTCGCTCAGTCGTTTGAGACGGTCGCGATCGGGCAGCCCGTTCAGCGATTCGCTGGAAACCTGATCAATGCGCTCATCGACGATGGTGTTACTGCGTTTGCCGGCAAGGTAGTCGGCAAGATAGTAACGCGCGACTTCGGAATCGACACGGGTCTCGATCGTCTGACCGCCCACGGTGCCGCGCACCGGTATGCCCGCGCACGCCGCGAGAAAGACGATGGCGATCAGCCAGGCAATGGCCTGGGATAGAACAGAGATCATCTAAGCAAGTGTGTTTGCGAATTTACACTTCGCGGATCGGCGGACTGGCTGCCGGCGAGTTGCTCATCGCCATCCAAGATGCCGTCCAAATCACGATCCAGCGCGCTGCGAAAACCATCGCCCGGAGGCACGCAAGTGAAGGTAATCGGTTCACCGCTTTTTCGGTAGCGACCCAACAACGCGTCTAGATCGAGCGACGTTTCGTCGCGTCGGTCGCCGTGAAATTTTCCACCGCGATACAACCAACCTCGCAGCGCTTGGCCTTGCCAACCTCTCGCCGTCAATTCGCAGTCGCCGGCTGAAGATCGATTCATTAGCAAATCGATTAGCTGTCGCTCTTCTTGCTGGAGTTCGGCACCGATGGTCAATTGCTTGCCTACTGTGGGCGCCATGCCTGTGTCAAAAGCCATGACGTAGTGGTGAAGTTGGCGGCGTATGATATCTTTTTCCTCTTCGCTCTTTCCGGGAAAAAGGAATCCGTCCATGCGTAGAAAGTTCGCGACGGTATCAAAGGTGCCGTCATGGATCAGACCGAAACCGGATACCTGCGGGCCCGAGGTATTGAACCGCCCGATTTTATCGTACACGTTGCGTAGGTGCGCAGCCTTCATGTCGCGTCCGACTTGGGTATGCTCGAAGTTGACCAGCCGGTTGGTACCCAAGGGAAGTTTGTGGCAGCCGACGCAATTTTCTATTCCCGCCGCCGAACGGAAGGGGCCGGTAAAGAAATTAAATCCCGCTTCTTGCTCCGCGTCCATGCGCCGATCAAGGCGTTGATTGGGATTGGGCGGATAGCGCAAAGTCAGGACGAAGCGTGCAAAAGCCTCCATAGAAGCGTCCGGGATCGGCCCAGACCGGCCGAGTAAATCGACAAACGCCGGATTAAACTCTTTGAAGCTCGGCACGTCCTGTCCGGGAGCGTGAGCAATTCCAAAGCGATCGCCGCGCCAATGAAACGGCGCCGTGCCGGCCAATCCTCGCAAACTCTGCGTCACCATCGGACCTTTGAGCGGATGGAGAGCCTGCCGCGGTTCCAGAAGTCCGATGTTTCTCAGCGCAACGGGATAATCTAAGCGTTGACCGACGGGATCACCCAAGTCCCAAGCTAAGCCATCTATGTCACCGAACACATGACAGGTCGCGCACGAAAGATCGCCGTAACGCGAAGTCAAAGCAGCATTGTAGAAAAACGGCCTTCCTTGTTTCACCACGCCGGGCGTGGGGTCGTGACGAAGTGGTACGGTCGCGGTGGTTTGCCGTTTGTGCAAATCCACCACCGAGAGCGTCGCTTCCAGATGATTCAGGACGTAGAGCCGCTGGCGGCGTGCATCGAGCACGAGTCCCCCCGGACCAAAACCGACGGCGATGCGATCCACGACCTTGCCGGTTGGGTCGAGCACAGCCACTTTTCCTGAACCGAACGCAGCGACATAGGCTTCTTTGCCGTCAGGCTGAAATACCAAGTCCAGAGGTTGCGCCAGGCTGCGCCGGCGTGACTCAGCCGCATCGGCGATTGATGAATGATCGACATGGGGGTTGAGATTTACAGCCAGGACACGGTAACCACCGCCAGTGAGCGGAAGAATTCGAGTGACTCGGTTCTCGGCGAATTTACCCTGCAAACGAGATTCATGGGGAATGAAGTTGAATGCTTCCGTATTCGAAACCCAAACCTCTCCACTCTCAGGTTGCACGGCTACGTTAAACAGTACGGTGCCAACGTTGCTGATGCTTGCGGCGACTCTCGGTTCGTTCGCGGCGGCATCGATTACGAACAGGTCGTAATCCGGCAATTCAAACGGAATAGCCGAGCTCCAATCTCGATCCGCAGAATCGCGCCAGCCGTCCTCGGCGCGCCTGACGATCGGACCTTGTTTCGGAACGGCTGAATACGGAACGTCGGTTATATAAACTTGTCGCGCCCGCCCCAGGCGTACCGCGGCTTCGCCCGACACGGTGGTCGTGCCGTTGCCTGAAAGAAATACAGCGGCATACACGTAGCGACCATCGGTTGAAGCAGCAAGGCCGCGCGGTTTGGCGCCGAACAGCGTCAAAACTTTTGCCGGCGCCTGAGGACGAGTACCGTCGAATATCCAAACCTGCGCTCGGCCGATTCCAGGAGTGAGAGTCTGATCGCGCTTTGCCGTCGCCACAAAAACCCGATCATGCTTCGGGCCTGCGATCACGATCCCCCTCGGCTCGTCACCCACTTGCAACGTGTGAATCACTCGCGGCTGACTAGGATTACTGACGTCCACCACGCTCACCGAATCGGAAAGATGATTGACGATCCAAGCCTTGTTACCTCGGATCACGATGGCCACCGGACGCAAGCCGACGGTGGTTTCGCCCACGGAGCGCAAGATTTGCCCTTGTGCGTCGAATATTTCTAAACGATCATCGGCAGTGTTGAGGGTGTACAAGTAGCGGCCGTCTCCCGACAGTGCCAGCGGGCGCACCGGCTCGGTTTCGAAGTTGGTAAATCCATCGGAACGAATGGAAACCACTGGCGTCGGCAGAACTCCGCTGTCGGTTGGGTTGAAAGTGCACGCAGAAAGCAGGATCAGAAGCAGGGGCACGAAGGCGGGAAACAAGCCGGTTTTCCCATTGGCGGTCATCTTGGTCGAGCGTTATCATAGTTTTGCTGTCGCCGTCGAGCACCGGAAACGATCCTCCACTCCGCCGCGATGCCGAACGATATTGTGATCCTCGCAGACGAAAAGGACCGATTCGAATCGACAGAGTAAAGTAGAAAGAATTAGCGACGAGAAATCAGTGATGCGGCGCGGTTCCCAATTTGCCGCGATCGCCCCCTAGCTCCCGTTCAACGATGTCCTGTCGCTCTTGCCTCTGGTTGGACAGCTGCAACCAGTATTCATGGAGCTCCGCGAGTTTCCAATTTTTCGTGATTCGGAGATGAGCGGCGGTTTCGTAATCGAACGAAATCGAATCTTGCTGTTTGCAGGCGCTTATAAAACGGCCCGATTTCGCGTCGATGTACTCACCCACCATTCGAAGAATTTGAGATATCTTGTTTGGGTTGGGGACACCCGCCGACTCTTCACTCCGTTTTGTTTCCCCTTCGCACTCCAACCGACGGAGACCTTCAGGGGTAAACAACACTCGAAGGATATTCGACGTAGAGCCAACGGCGTTGTGGTGGGAGATTCTATCGGCAATGATATGCCAGGCGTTTTGAAACGTGACTTTCATACCGCGTTGCGTCGACCGGTTCGCAACCGCTCCCGGTGATAGCGCTCGCGGCGTGCCGAGAGCTAAATAGCCGTCGCCTTCCACCCGTAGCTCGAAATTCTCGACGTCCAGGGATTCCAGGCCCTGGCCGACCGCGCGAAGCACCTCCCCGAAGGAAGCATTCTGCTTGGTCATCTTCGGCGAATCCTTTGGCGAACCCATGAGCCCAAAATAACGCAAAAAACATACCCCGACCGCTCGGAAACATCGCGGGAAATCTTTCGCACATTTTAGTACTTGTGCGAAGTTTACGGCTAAGTCAGCGATTGCAATTTCGTGCCAGGTTTGTTCAGGTCAAGAATAAGTGGTCCGCGTCTTAAATATTCGCGGCGGAAAATCCAGAGTCGATCGCACGCCGGCTCGCCTTGAAGCTAGGAATTGATGGTCTGCTTTACGATCATGGCAATTCGTTCGACGTAATTGAATTTCACATCCGGCTCGCAAGGAAGCTCGATCAAATCAGCCCAAACCCGTTCTGAATAAGGAAGACGATCCCAAACACACATGCCGAAACTACCCAGGAGATGAATTGGCAAATAGCTGCCTTGAATTTCGTATCCCGCACGACCGAGGACCTTAATTATGTCTGACGCCAAGTCTCGACCGCGGCGCCTCGGCAAAACCCGCACCACCTGCGTCAGACACGCTGAGCCGGGTCGGTGGGGTATCAGTTCTAACCGCCCCTCGCCGCCCAGCAATTTTTGATAAGCGCGAACGCGCTCGCGCCGCGCCGCAATATTCTCGCGCAGTGTTTGCATCAGACTGCAAGCGACCGCCGCATTGAGGTTTGCCATCAATTCACGCCCATAGCGTGAGAGCGAAGCCAGATCTCCGTGGGAACCGTCGCGAGATAACGTGGCCTTTAGAGGCCGTGTCCAACGCCGCCAGCGACGCCAGATCAGCGTCGCTAAAAACCTCCGAAGCGTCGACACGAGCGCCGGACGCGCCAAATCGATCATCAAATCACTGTGCAAGAACTTATCGTGACGAGATACGACTGCACCGCCGCCTAAACCAAAACAAACCTTCTCCCCACCAAAACTCAGAATCCCCACCTCGCCAAAGCTGCCTAGCGGTCGCCCATCGAGCGTCGCGCCCAATGCTTGCGCCGCGTCGTCGATGATGCGGACATTCTTGCCGCGAACGAGCTCGATAATTGCGCTGATATCGGCGGGGTTACCAAACAGGTGCGGCACGATGATCGCCCTGGTATTCTGAGTCAGTACGGCGCCGACAGTCTCAGCGGTAAGATTTAGCTCCTCACCTGCGTCTGCTAGGACGGGCGTGGCGCCAACTGACAAAACTGGAGCAACCACGGCGCTGCAACAAAAAGTCGGAATCACCACTTCGTCGCCTCGCCTCACGTCGCACGCGCGCAAGGCGATCTCGAGAGCCAAACTTCCCGAGCCACAGAGAGCCGCGTCTTTGACTCCAAGTCCCTCGATCACAAGGGATCTGAGATTGTGAAGATCCGCGCCATTGATGACGCTGCCCGAACAAAATGACTGGAGGATTCGTCGATAAGTCCCGCGGTTCCAGTAAGGCACGGCGAGTGGTACGCGGTAAAACTGGCTGGCTAGGTTCACGACCTCCGACCTTTATACGATCTTACTTCCCTGGAAACTCGGACAGCACGGTCAGATCCCTTAACGATGATGAGCGATTGGAATATTGGAATTATGGAACACTGGAAACTATCACGCCAATATTCCAGCATTCCATTTTTCCAATATTCCAACCCTCCTGGGTTTCATTTTTTCGCTCCCGCTTCTTTTGCATGCGGTCCGCCACCCGCCTCATGAATCCCACAGGTGAGTCCGTCTTGTACTTAACATCGAGAGTTATACAATTTAATGAATAGCAAATGCGCAAGCTTAGCTCGCATCGCGGTGTCAACTTCGTATTGCAGCTTGGAACACCATTTTGATTGTTCAACCGGAGGAAATTCATGAACACGATCTCTGATCCTAACGACGACCCGATGCAGCCGCGAACAAGGCTATTTCGCGCATGGATTATAGCCTCTTTGATTGTCCTATTTGCACTCGAAAATAGCGGTTGCAGTACCGCAAACCCGCCGACCGAGATCTTGTCGAGGGCGGAAATGGATCTGCGCGCGGCGAGCGAGGCTAGAGCCGACGAATTTGCTCCTATGGATTTACAGAGCGCCAGGGAAAAAATCGAGGGATCCAAGAAAGCCATAGCTGCCAAGAGATATGAAGACGCCCGCCGCCTCGCCGAAAGCGCTCAAGTAGAAGCCGAACTGGCAACCGCGAAGGCCGAAGCGGAGCTTACGCGCCGGGCCGCGGACGATCTCCGCAGACGGCTTGACACTCTTCGAGCAGAAACCGAACGCGGCTCAATACCACCTTCATCGCCCGCGTCTGCCAAGGAATAGTTTATGAAGCTCAACGTCTTTCTCGGCCGAAGGACTGTTAACATGGCGCTCTCGTTAATGGCTTTTTTGTCCATAGGATGCGGAGCGGTGCAAAATCCGGCCCTAGAGCGGGCGCGCGACGCCTATAACCGGGCCCGGCAAGATCGCGAAATCGCCGGGCGCGCTGGCGTGGCGCTGGACAAGGCGCGACTAACTCTGGAACAAGCGGAGCGCGTGTGGACGGAGGAGAAGGATGTCATAGAAGTGGAGCATCTCGCCGAGAAAAGAATCGAAATAGCGCGGGCGACCGCAAGACGGAGGTTGGCGGCAGATGACATCCAGCAACTCAATCCGCAGCGCGAATAAATTCTCTCCGCGCTTCAGTCTGTTCTCTCCATCTGTTCAGCAACACCAAAGTGATAGAGTTTGAAGAGCTCTAAAGCATCGTCGGCCGCTTTTAACGCGCTCTTTTGATCGCGGACATATTTCGACAAAAGGGGCACGAACCAGATCCCCGTGCTTCTCGTCCGCCACGGTGTGAGTCGCAAAGTTGGGCATTTCCTCCCATTTGTAACCGAAGTCGCGAATCCATCTTAATCCGTCTCGACGCGACAAGCCCCCGCCTTGGTCCATCAAGCGGCGGTCGTCGTTTACCCATTCGGTCGCCATCATGGCGATCAGCCCATCTTGCCAGGCGCCTTCCCTGGCGATCCACTTCCAACCGTAGAAGGTCGCCATGCTGGTCCGCAATGGTTGGACTTTGGCGAAGTCGTCTCCCGTCAAACCGATTAACGCTCCCTGGCGAACGAGCAGATCATAATGACCTTTGGAGCTGTATTCATCTTCTACGAGCTCGTCGTACTCGTGTTCCATCAAGCGCCGGCGGATCTCCGGCGCGTCGCAATTAGCGATCAGATTCGCCCAACAATCGCGGCGACAACTAACAAAGAGACTCAATTGCAATAGCGCAATGCGCGCCCGACTGCTGGTCATCTTCACGTTGAAATAGCGGTCCATTTCCGCCGCAGCCATGGTTGCGTGAACTCTTTGAGCGATCGCCTCTTCCCACTGCCTAATCTCGTCGGTGGCAGATTTCATGATCGCACCTGGGCTTTGAGCGAAAGATTGCTGGGGTGGCTCGCGCTGTCGAGTTTGATTCCGCCGTCGTTTACAGCCTGTTGAATGCGCTGCCATTCGTCTCGATAACCTTGTGTGTGACCGCGAAAGTGCGGCATCACGTAACGTGCGAAGAGCTCGTAGGATCTGCGCAGCTTCTCAGTGCCAGTCCATTCGTGAGTGGTCAGCAATAGACCGCCGAAGCCGCCGGTTTCGGCCTGCATGCGTTCGATTTGCGCGATGGCATCATCCGGCGTGCCGATGATCCAGTCGCGCCGGTCGGCGCCGGAGCGCGGCGTGATCTC
>Ga0137367_10001200_pt1 | contig 20042 bp, 20 predicted proteins | sample SagtaG_14_FD_104939 | JGI IMG/M metagenome (GOLD analysis project Ga0137367, IMG submission 104939) | Vadose zone soil microbial communities from Sagehorn Ranch, Mendocino, California, USA - Sage1_L_80_16 metaG | ecosystem: Environmental > Terrestrial > Soil > Vadose zone | place: USA... | reverse complement strand
GAACAGTTTGGGGGACTGGAAGCACTGAAAGTGGTTGATGTTCCTTTGCCTGAACCGGGTGAAGGTGAAGCTCGCCTAAAAACCGAAGTAATCGGGGTCAACTTCCTGGATATCTATCAACGCATTGGCAGGTATCAGGGAACGCTGCCATTCACACTCGGGCAGGAAGCGGCAGGAATCGTGGATGCCGTCGGTCCCAATGTGACCGATGTAAAGCCAGGTGATCATGTATCTTACGCGAGTGTACAAGGTTCGTATGCGGAATATGCAGTTGTTCCAGCCTGGCGACTGGTTCCCATTCCGATAGGTATAGATGCATCGCAAGCGGTCGCCGCGATGATCCAGGGAATGACCGCTCATTACCTGACCTTTAGCACTTATCCACTTAAAGCTGGAGATGCCGCGCTGGTGCACGCTGCGGGCGGAGGCACAGGACAACTGTTGGTACAGGTCGCGAAGCTTTGCGGTGCACGCGTGATCGGGACTGTGTCCACGGAGGAAAAGGCAATGTTGGCGCGCGAGGCAGGCGCGGATAAAGTCATCCTCTACACACAAACAGACTTTGAAACCGAGGTCAAGCGGTTGACAAATAATGTAGGTGTGGATGTGGTCTATGATTCGGTTGGAAAGGACACATTTGATAAAGGTTTGAATTGCCTTAAACGAAGGGGCTACATGGTTCTGTACGGTGCTTCGTCCGGTCCAGTTTCAGCTATTGATCCGCAAATCCTGAATGCAAAAGGCTCGCTTTATTTGACTCGACCGTATATCGGCCACTATACTGCTGACCGAGGCGAATTGCTGGGGAGAATGAACGATCTGTTCAATTGGATGGCAGCTGGCGAACTGAAAGTTCGAATTGACAAGACGTTTCCACTTGCGGAGGTCGCGCAGGCACATCGCTATCTTGAAGGTCGGCAATCCAAAGGAAAGATATTACTGATTCCATAAGCGAGAAGAGAGATCTATGGAAATTGAAGCCACTGAACATAAGCATAGCTTACGCAGTGGCTTCAATGATTCTGAGGAGAGGCATTTCAAAATCTGTTACCATTGCAAGGATTTGGAGGCGATTATGGATTTAAGACTCAAGGATAAACGCGCGTTTGTAGCAAGCTCATCACGAGGGCTTGGATATGCAACCGCATTACTACTTGCAAAAGAGGGTTGCAAGGTCGCGATCAACAGCCGCGATGCGGAGAAGGTCAAAGCGGCGGCGGAGGGAATCGTCAGTGAAACAGGTACACAAGCTTACGGACTCGTAGGAGATGTGAGCGAAGAGTCCGCTGCTGAGATGTTAATCCAGTTCGCAGTGGAATCGCTCGGCGGACTCGATATCCTGATCACGAATGCAGGCGGACCTCCTGCGGGATCATTTGAAATCTTTGATGAAGAGACCTGGCAAAAGGCGGTTGACACCTCGTTTATCAGTCACGTGCGATTGATCCGCGCCGCGTTACCGCATTTGCGAAGGTCCGATTCGCCGAGCGTCTTGACATTTACATCGTACACAGTGAAACAGCCACTTCAAAATCTGGTTCTATCAAATAGCATACGCGCTGCGACGGTAGGCTTAACCAAGTCGCTGGCGCTGGAACTTGGCAAGGATGGAATTCGTTTTAACTCCATCCTGCCAGGCTGGACGCTAACGGAACGCGTCCAGCATTTGATGGAATTTCGCGCAGAAAACAACAAAACCAGCATGGAAGAGGAAATCACTAAACAGATTGCTGAGATTCCGCTTGGGCGTATGGCCCAACCGGAGGAGTTTGCTAGGGTTGCTGTATTTTTGGTATCGCCCGCTGCATCGTATGTGAACGGTGTCATGCTGAATGTGGATGGTGGAATTGTGAAAGGCTTATTCTAGTGAAACGAATTTTGATCGTGTTGTTCATGCTCATCCTGATTGGTTGTGCGCCGCAAACCGCTCGCACGGAGCAGCCCATACCAACGTCCCTGCCTTCAACGATGAGTGAAGCACACGATGCGCTAATCAATTTTCTGACTCTGCTCCACACCAAGAAGTACACGGATGCTGTTCCTTTGTATGGCGGTGATTACGAACAACTTCAAGTGTTTAATACCGAAATAGATCCATCTGATCATCTCGCCTTGTGGACGTGGGCTTGTGATCACCAGTTATTGCAATGTCTGGAAGTACGCTCGGCAACATTCGAGCAACTGGTCGGAGACTCGTATATCTTTCAGGTAGAATTCAATAATTCCGATGGCAGTTTGTTTGTACTCGGGCCGTGTTGTGGAGCAAATGAAACCGATATGCCGCCTGTCTCTCAATTCGAATATACGGTGACGCGAAACGCCGACGGCAATTTTGTCGTAATGAACATGCCTCCGTATGTGCCCTAGTGAAAAAGTATAGCGACATTTATGTCGCCTGCACGAAAGCGACATAAATGTCGCGTTACTACTTTTTATCAAGGATATTCATGCCAACATCAACGTGTCTGAACTGCGGCACATCCGAACAGGATAGACCGCTTATTTCTCTCAAATTCCAGGACAAAGAACTTTATATCTGTCCGCAATGCCTACCAACTCTGATCCATAAGCCGGATCAACTGGCAGATAAACTTCCAGGCTCTATACCTGCAGAAACTCCTCCACCAGACGATCACTAACCACCTCGATGAAAAAACTGTCCTTCCTTGCGCGAACATCGATCCTCATCGCGTTCTTTTTCTTCATAGATAAAATTCTCGCGTTCGTGCGCGTGGGAATCATCTCACGCCGATACGCCGACTCGATCCAGTTGCTGGATACGTTCAACGCCGCGAACAATCTACCGGATGTTTTGTTCGCGCTGATTTCAGGCGGCGCGTTGGCAATGGCATTCATCCCTTTGATGAGTGAATATCTCACGACGAAAGGCCGCGCCGCAGCGTGGGATTTGTTTTCACGGGTTGCCAATCTTGCGTTTGTCGTTACAGGAAGCATCGCGCTCATCATCGCGGTCTTTGCTGTACCGATTGTCAACGCACAAATCGGAATTGCCCCTGGCTTTGGCGCGGAGCAACGTCAATTGCTAGCGGAACTGATGCGGCTGAATCTGGTCGGCACGATCATTTTTTCGATCAGCGGTCTGGTCATGGCCAGTTTGCAAGCCAACCAGCATTTTCTTCTTCCGGCAATGGCACCTATCCTGTATAACGTTGGTCAGATTATCGGGGCGATCTTCCTTGTACCGCGCTTTGGAATTCATGGTCTCGTCTATGGCGTGATTCTCGGTGCGGTGCTGCACCTGTTGATTCAAGTACCCGCGCTGTTCAAATATGAATTCAAATGGACTCCTGCCTTCGACTTGCGTCACACGGGCCTGATCGAAGCCCTGAAATTGCTTGGTCCACGTTTGCTGACCATGTTTGGGATTCAATTGATCGTCATTGCGCGCGACAACATCGCCTCGCGTTTGGGTCAAGTCGGCGCGGTGACGTCGCTTACTTATGGCTGGATGATCATGCAGGTTCCAGAGACGTTGCTCGGGACGGCCATTGCCACCGCCATGCTCCCTACCCTCGCCGAATTCGCAGCTCGCGCAGACTGGAACGGATTCCGTTTGGCAATCGAGCGCGCCCTGCGGGTCTTGATCGCGTTAACCATTCCCGTTGCGGCAGTGCTTGCGGCGGGAATCAATCCACTGGTACGCGTGGTGTTCGGCTTCGACGCGGCTACATCCACATTGATCACTTGGACCACGCGCGCCTATCTCCTAACCCTGACGGGATATTCCATTCAAGAGATCGCGGCGCGATCATTTTATGCCCGTAAAGAACCGATGTTTCCGTTATACGCAGTCCTTTTGCGGCTCGCGATCTTTATCTTGATTGGCATTGCCGGAATTACATTGTTCCGGAATATCGGCGCGCCGGTCATCGCGTTTGCGGAGACCGCGCTGTTGGTGGAGTCTATTGTCCTGTTTAGCTGGCTCAGCAAACGGATGCATGAGCCGCTGCGCGTCTGGAGTGCAGTTGGCAAAGGTGTAGTCGCCGCGCTGATTGGAGGCGTAACCGCTTACGGCCTGGCAGTGATCGTACCCGGATCCGCCGTGCTAACTGCTTTGCTTGGAATGATCGTTGGCGGGCTGGTGGCGTTTTTGTTCATCTGGTCTGAAGTCAAATTGCTGTTGAATTTGTAGGGCGAGATTAATCTCACCTTACAGAGCCTTTATTTCGTTAGGATATAATTAAACCCATGATTGAAAACACAGAAACTTCTGGAAGCACACAACCCAACAAACCTATCACAAAAAATGGGCGCGGACGCAGATTCCTGTTCAACGCGCTCGGCTTGATCGTCATCCTTACTATTGCAGTTTTGGGTGGTTATTCATCCGGCATCGGTATTCGAAAGAGCAATCAATCGTCCGTTATCATGCAACAGCTTGGTGAACAGTTTCAGAACACGCTGATTGATATTCAATTTGGAAGATACGAAATCGCCCAACAGCGTCTGGAATGGATCATTGCAAACGATCCCAGTTTCCCGGGCGCACAGCAAAAATTGACCGAAGTACTGGTGTTGCGCAACCAACCGGCACCCACGCTGACTCCATCTCTGACACCCACGCCTGATTTCAGCGGCGCACAAGAAGCGTTTACCAGTGCGCAACAGCTCATCGCGGCACAGGATTGGCCGGGAGCGATCGGCGCGCTGGACGAAATGCGAAAGCTTGACAAGACCTACCAGCAATCACAGGTGGATGGGATGTATTATTTTGCCTTGCGCAATTATGGATACAATCTGATCACCAAAGAGGGCAACCTTGAAGGTGGTATTTACCAACTCACTCTGGCGGAACGTTTTGGTCCCCTAGATCGCGATTCAACTGGATTGCGCGAAGGCGCGCGTTATTATTTGATCGGCGCCTCCTTCTGGCAGTTAGATTGGGCGCAAGCGGTTTCTTATTTTGACCAGGTTCTTGCCTGGGGCAACTTGTGGGATGGTACGATGACTTCCTCCGAACGCTACTGGTTTGCCTCGATGCGTTACGGCGATCAATTATTTGACCAGGAGCAATTCTGTGACGCGGTCGCACAATATGAGAACGCACAAAAAATCGCTGCATTGGACAAGGCTGCCAACGATAACTGGTACCACGCATATTCTCAGTGCTACCCTGCGACACCCACGATTGATCTCACACAATCGGTCACTCCGGCAGCCACTACACCAGCCGCTACGACAGTAACATCTTACCCATAAGATATCTGCTCAACTGCATGATTTCTTCCCGGCAGTTCCTTCTATCATGCTGGGAAGAAATCACAGAACCAGCGACAGTTGGAACTCCGATAGTTATCATACAATGATCAGTACTCCACCCACATGGGCGCTGGCGCTCACATTCTGGCTGCACCTCTTCGCCACCGTTACTTGGGTGGGCAGCCTGGCGTCTATTTCGCTTCTTGTTCTTCCAGCGATGAAACGAGCGCTCGACGCAGAGACCCAGCTTATCTTCATCGAAGCCATACAAAAAAGGCTGGAACCCATCGCTTGGTTCTGCATGAGCCTATTGCTCGTAACGGGCTTGTTTCAGATGAGCGTTAACCCGCATTACAACGGTTTTCTTTCTACCAGCACGCAATGGTCGTTGGCGATTCTGATCAAACATATTCTGGGAATCGTCATGGTAGTTGTCAGCGCGATCCAAACTTGGGAAGTCATTCCAGCCATTCGACGGGCAATTATCAAATCGAAGAAAAGGAAGAATGCAGATGAAATCGACTCACTTCGACGACGCGAAGTTTTATTGCTCCGAATGAATTTTGGTCTCTCACTCCTCATCCTTCTTGCGACAGCTTTCGCCCGTGCCTCGTAGATAACAGTCAGTGGTTAAGTAGTTCAAAGGACTGTATTGGGATTAAAACAGCCCGCCTCTTGCAAAGATGCGAGCTGTTTTTCTTTAGATGTATTAATGCAGTCGTTAATGATTAACTTGCAGTTGGATTGTTTTTTTCTCCAGCGCGGGCACACCAGACAGATCATAAGCCATAGCGCCTGTGATCCTCACCGGGACGATATCGCCGATTTTTGCCTCACCTTCGATGAAAACCATGCCATCGATTTCGGGCGCGTCGCGATAGGAACGTCCAATGGCAATGCCCTTATCGCGTCCTTCTACCAACACATCCAGGTTCTTACCGACATAGGATTGATTCACTTGCAGGGAAATTCCTTGTTGAAGTTCCATCAGCTTCTCAAAGCGTGCCTGCTTTACGTCCGCTGGGATTGGATCACCGAGCGGCTCGCTGGTGGTTCCAGGTTCAAAGGAAAACTGGAAAGTTCCTACGCGATCGAAGCGAATTTCCTGTACAAAATCCACCAAAGCCTGATATTCCTCTTCCGTCTCGCCGGGGTATCCGACAATGAAGGTCGTACGGATGGCAAGGTTGGGGATTGCAGCGCGCATTTTTCCAAGCGTGCGATGGACCCAGTCGATGTTGGACGGACGGCGCATGCGATATAAGGTTTTCGGATGCGCGTGCTGAAGCGGCATATCGAGATAAGGAAGCACTTGCTGGCGGGGCGCCATCACTTCAATCAAGCGATCGGTCACGTAACCGGGATACGCGTACATGATGCGAATCCAATCCATATCGGGAACCGAATCAGTTAATTGCTCCAATAAAATTGCAAGTCCATCTTTCATTCCCAAATCGTGACCGTAGTCGGTTGTGTCTTGTGCGATGAGAACTAATTCATGCACACCCGCGTCACGAAGCCGACGCGCTTCATCCACAATCATATGCATAGGACGAGAAACTGCTGTTCCTTTGATAAGAGGGATCGCGCAAAACGCACACGGGCGGCGACATCCATCCGCGATTTTGAGATAAGCGCTCGCGCCGGCGACCGAGACTCGTAATGCATTCTGTTCATCTGTTCCGACGGTTTTGGCTTCATCGGGCAAATGGTACAACGGCTCTGGATGCGGACCTTTACGTAGATCACGCACCACCTGCACAATATCCATCCAGCGACGCGTACCCAATACACCATCAATACCGTGGACCTTTTGCGCAACTTCTGAACCGTAACGCTGCGTGAGACATCCCGCCGCAATTAGGATTTGGTTATTTCGTTTGCCTTCTGCAAGTTCACGCAGAACATTGAAAGATTCCTCTTTTGCAGGACCGATAAACCCACATGTGTTAACGATCAAAACATTTGCACGCGTAGGATCGTCCACGGCGCGATAACCGTCACGGATCAGCAACTGCGCCATGGAGTCAGAATCAACTGTATTTTTGGCACAACCGAGCGAAACAAGATGAAAGGTGTTTTTTGACACGAATAAATTTTCCTTTATCGAAATGCTCCAAACGCCGAAGATGGCGTCTCGAGCAACTAATCAAGATTACGGTACCGGCGTTTTTGACAAGACCGGCGTAGCAGTAAAACGTGATGTAGACGTTGGCACAGCGGTCTTGGTTGGTGTGGGCGTTATGGTCGCAGTCGGAGATGGTATTCCCGTCGGTGTGATAATCTCATTCGCGCCGTAGATATTGCTTACGACCTGACCAAACGATCCCAGCAAGCCCATATCTCGTCCATTATAAACAATTCGGATGGCTGCGCCACTTCCCACGAGGACTTCGATCTGATCCACTGCTTCAAATGGATACGCTGTTCCAGGAACGACGCGTCCTTCAAAGACAGTTTGTCCATCAGCAATGACCCGCATATACGTACGTTCCACTGCAATGAGATTCACCTGAACACTGACATCGGCGTTCAATGTTGGAATCACAACCGTCACTGTGGCTTCACCCGGGAAGGCATCCACTGCCAGGAATGTAGGCGTGGCAGTGAATGATGAGGGGTTTGGCGTCGCCAGCAAAATATCCGAAATGGATGGCGCGGTCGGTTGGACTTCACGCTGACTTTGGATCTCCAACACGCGGCTCACACCCCAGATCGCAAAACCAACTAGCAGAACAACAATCCCCACGCCAAAGATCAGATCGCCGGCGATGAAACTGCGCATGGGAGGCAGATTCTCCACAATTGGTTCACCAGGCTTGCGCATCCGCTTTTGGGGATTTCTTTCACGATGGCGTGCCTGCAACGCGTCTGCAAAACGGAGCAGCAACGTGTCCACATCCAGATCGAGAAAAGTTGCGTAGTTCGATAACATACCGCGCGTCTGAACAGTAGAGGGAAGATCATCCATAGCGCCACGTTCCAGCGCATCCAAATAGTGCGCTTTGACATGTGTGTTGCGCTCCACCTCTTCGAGGTGAAGGCTCAATAACTCGCGGCGTGTGCGAAGTTCATTACCAATCTCATGAAAAATTTGCGTTGAATTTTCCGAAGGAAGTTTTCTTTCATCACTTTGTTTCTGCTGAGGTTCAGTCTCAGCCAAAGTGGGATCACCTTCCATCCCAGCAATAACAGCTTCATTCTGGACAAGTGTTGGGCGTTTATTCCGTGCTGCTAAAACAGAAGTCAATCTGTTGAGCCACGTTTGCCACAGGTTGTCATTGATATCAGGTGCAGAGGGAGTCTCGACCGGTTGCGGAGGTTCAATGGGCTCTTGATGAATCTCTTCGATCGGGGGTCCAGGAATTGACGCAGAATTCGTCTCAACACTTGTCTCACTCTGAGGAAGCAATCCTTGTGATCGGAGAGTATCCTCTTCTTGAGGTAAGGGTTCTTCGCTAGTACTCCCCTCATCCCGATGTTCTTTCGGGAGAGTGGCAATATCAGATTCTACAGGTGCTTCTGGTTCAGGTTCAACTTTTTTGCGACCGCGTTGCTTAGGGGTAGTAACGGAATCGCCTACGGGCTGTGAGTCCGCTTTTTTGCGCCGAGCAGTTTTTGGCTTGATCAGAGGCGTCGTGTCTTCAACGCGGACAACCTCCACAATCGGAGTCGGCTCGGCAGTTAAAGTCTCATGCACCTCCGCGACATCGGCAGGACCAATCACCACTTCAGAAGGTTTCTGCGCGTTTGCTTCACGCAGATCCTCAAGCAGTTTTAAGACGTCAAGCTGAAGGTATTCAGCGTAATTACGCAAATAGCCGCGTGCATGCACAGGCGAGGGCATGACTGTAAGATCATCCGCCTCAAGCGCCTGCAAATACTGCACACGGATGCGCGTGGCTTCAAAAACTTTTTCGAGAGTGAGGCGCTTGTCCTCACGAGCTTCTTTGAGCCTTTGACCGATGGTTGCCATGATAAACGGAGCTATCTTGTGGATAAACGAAACATCACCAGCTCCCCATCGAACGGGTATGAACTGGTGACGTCATGAGCAGATGGGATGGAACTAAGCTGTAGTTGTTTCAGCGGGTGCTTCGGCTTTTGCCTCAGCAGGGGCTTCATTCGTCTCTTCCAGCGCTTCACCTTCGCGATGGACGATAATCTTGACTTCGGGGACCAAGTCCATGGTCAGGCGAACATGAGCGGTGAACTCTCCAAGATTGCGGATCGGCTGCATGTCAACCTGTTGCTTCTTGACTTCGTAGCGCGTCTTTTCCTGAATGGCAGTTGCCACATCCTGCGTGGTGATGGAACCATAGAGCTTCCCTGTTTCCCCAGCCTTGGCGGAAAAGACTACGGTGATGCCGTTGATATGGGAGGCGAGGTCTTTGAGTTCGGAGTTCTGTTCCGTGCGGCGGACTTCAGCGGTGGAACGAATTTTCTCAGTTTGCTTGAGCGCGCCTGCTGTAGCGAGCACTGCCAATCCCTGCGGGATGAGAAAGTTGCGTCCATAGCCATCGGCGACTTTTTTGATGTCGCCAGCGCGCCCCAGTTTGTAAACGTCCTTGACAAGTAATACTTTCATGTTTTCAAGCCCTTTCGTGACTTTCTTGAGGATTTTGCTCGAGCGAAGGGTACTACGCTCGGCGGGGTATTTTATCACGGAATTCTGGAACAACAAAATCAGTCTAAAAATGTGGTTGAGGTGTTTTGTTTCATAATTTTCCTCGATCCAGCAAATCCATGTACGCGGCATCGATCAGATCGCCTTTTTCCACGCCGAGAGCAGACATCAGGTCTTCGGCAATTTTCTGCGCCTCGGCATCGCTCTGCCCCTCTGCCATAACGACTTCCAATTCGATGAATTGCCCCAATTTATCGACAGTATCCAAATGGACACGTGTTTGACCTATCCTATAAAGATAGCGCGTTTTCTTCACAACGCCACGGATTCCATAAGCAAGTTCGAGCACACGCCTTAAATTCTCAGGATCGTCGCTGCGCGTGAGGTAATAATCGGACCGTTTTGGTCCTTCCTGATCAGGTCGTGTGTAATAGATCAATTGCCCGTGATCGGCAAGGACACGTAATTTCAAGCGTCCTTGTGGTATATTGAAAAAGGTGTCCTCCTGGGGAATAATCTGCACAGGTGTGTCGCTGAGTCTTTCGGCTCGAGATTTTATATCTTCGAAACTCCGGGCATACGCCTTAATTTCAATGTTAGATGGCAAAACTTATTTTCCTTTTATCCAGCAGGCATAGGCTTTTCGGGCCAGGGAGCAAACGGAACAACCCCTAGCCCAGCTTGCAACTTCAACTGAGTAAAAACATCCTCGGTATGTTGATCGAGCGGAAGATTTTGGATCAGAAATAGATTCCCAAATGATGTGACTGCGAGTGTCGTCGCGGCGACATAGTTCACCTGACCAAATATACTGTGGAAATAGGAAAAGTGATCGATATTCACTTCTTTATCCTGTTCAGTAGAGGAAACCAATTTCCAAAAGCGATTAAAAAAAGGATATTCCACAGGATTATGAAATGCCTTCATCAAATACTTCAGATAGGGATGGGCACGATATCGAAGGCTGTTCTCTCGATAGGCCCGCATGGAATTCAAGGCATAGCTATCCCAATTATCAGTGACTTGCTTCCGAGCTAAGAGATCTCGTCCAAAATTCAAGCGAACGATGTTATAGCCACCAGGGATTTTGGCCGCGGTTTCGATCATGGCTGTTGGCACATTATAAAACGCCAACATCATATAGTTCGCGGCAAGGACATCACCATAGACATCAGTAATAAAAGCTGGGAGTCGAATCTGCCCTGCCAGCACGATCAGCCTATCCAAAATCTTTTTGGAGTTGAACCCATCGGTTGACATCAGCGCAGAAGGCTGGCGCACAATCTGGTTTTCGTCCAGGCCACTCGCCGCGAAAATAAATTCGCGACGCTCGAGCGTTGTCAACTGGAAGGCATTCGCCAGGCAAAAGAGCTGATCTGGTTCAAAGAATTTCTTTACTCCCCGCTCCATCTGACTAATGACTGCATCATCAATACCAGAATACTCGGCAAGCTGAAATTGTGTCCAACCCATGTCCTGCCGTAACGCAGATAAAAGCTCGCCAAATTCTTTGCGGTTCATAGATGCCTCATAGAAGAACTGACTCTAAAAAATCTTTGAGTCAATTGTAAGACAAATTGCTGGACTTTGCAATTATGTAAGCATACAATTATCGAGTGTTATATATGAAATCTATCCTGGAACAATCCAGGGCGATTTAGGGTGGATTCCCCAGGAGGGGGACTGCAGCTAGCAAAGAGACTCCAACTGCAGTTGGAGTCTCTTTGCTTTCCCAATTAATTCGGGACATTCATCAGTCCAAACAGTCTCCACAACCCGCGCATCGCGGCGTGGCCGAAATCAGGTTTCAGGAACTGATTCGGGCATGTTCCGGGAATCACGGTGATTCCGTTGGCTTTGCAAATCTCCACTGCGGGCTCAGAAACGCTCGTCATGCCTGCTGCCAGACCAGGCTTTGTACCCATCATGCAATGCATCCAAACGTGCTTGATTCCCAGATCCACGCATTGCTGAACGATTTCTTCAGTCACTTTGGGACTCGTCAGAACGAAGACCGCATCCACTTTTTCGGGGATCGCTTTCAAATCCGCGTAACAGGGATCGCCGCTGAAGGTGGTGATTCGTGGATTGACCGCGTAAACCTGATATCCGCTCTCCTTGAACTTACTGTATGCCAAATTACACCCCGTATCACGTTTATCCGAGACGCCCACAACCGCGATTTTCTTTTGCGCAAGAAAATCCTGTACCAAATTATCTACGTTTGCCATAATTTTCTCCTCTAGCAAAATCGAACCTGCGTGGTTCGATGGTCTATTTTGTTAATAAAATTATACGTATCCGTGACCGCAAATGAAAGATGATGAAAATCACTTCTTCTGATTCAATGGATACTTTATATCGAGATGACACTAACCGATCAAATAAGAGCAGGTGATTCGGGAGCTTGGAAAGAAGTTATACTCGGACTATGGATATTCAAAACGCGTACAACGAATGGTCAGAGACCTACGACTCTGATGAAAACCTGACGCGCGATCTCGATCAAACCGTAACCCGAACTCTACTCGCTGGTCTTCATTTTGATTCAGTGCTGGAAATTGGTTGCGGGACGGGCAAGAATACTGTATTGATTTCCCAGATTGGGATACATGTGTATGCAGTAGATTTTTCGCAGGGGATGATCGAGAAGGCCAAGGAGAAGGTGCGCGCAAAGAACGTCCGCTTTTCAAGGATGGATATCACCCAACCTTGGGATTTTGAGAACCAATCGTTTGATCTGATTGTCTGTAATCTTGTGCTGGAACATATTCAAGATCTCTCTTTTATTTTCTCCGAAGCCGCTCGGACACTTCGTTCTAGCAGTAAATTCTTCATCAATGAACTTCATCCCTTCAGACAATATGATGGGAAGAAAGCCAGGTTTTACAAGAATGAAGAGAAAATTGAAGTGGACGCGTTCGTCCATAATATTTCTGATTTCTTTAGCGCGGCAAGAAACAATGGATTGGCGCTTGAAAATCTGAATGAATACTGGCATCAAGCCGATCAAAAGAAACTTCCTAGAATCATCTCATTCCTTTTTGAGAGACGTTGATGATTTTCTAACGAAACTCTTATCGCCCGCTTTGCACACACGATTTAAAATATTTTTAGTACAACTACAGGATATCAATCACCCTCTTCCCGGGCGCTTGATGCTCCGGAAAATGGGGAAACCAAACTCTGATGCAGGAGAAAAGTATGACCGACCCAACCGCAACACCTGAAAGCGTCCAACAATTTTCATTTAAGGCCGAAACCAAGCAACTGCTCAACATCCTGATCCATTCGCTATATAAGGATCGGGAAGTATTTTTGCGCGAACTGCTCTCCAATGCGTCCGACGCCCTCAACCATCTACGCTTTGAGATGGTCACCAACCGTAACATTGTGGACCCCGAAGCGGAGTTGAAAATCCTCATCACGACAGATAAAGATGCGCGCACGCTTACCATTCAGGACACGGGTATCGGAATGACAAGGGATGAGATCATCGAAAACCTCGGCACGATTGCCCAATCCGGTGCCCGCAAATTCATCGAAGCCACGAAAGACAAAAAAGTAGATTTTTCCCAGGTCATCGGTCAGTTTGGCGTGGGATTCTATTCCGTGTTTATGGTAGCAGAATGGGTACGGGTCACTTCACGATCCTATAGGCCCGAAGCCGAAGCAGTGATGTGGTATGCGACAGGTGAGGACAACTATCAGGTCAGCGCGGCGGAGATGAGTGAGCGTGGGACAAAGGTGGAGATCAAGCTCAAAGAAGACGCAGCCGAATTTGCTGAAGAATTCAGTCTAAAGAATATCATCCACAAACATTCCGATTACATTGGTTTCCCAATCTATATCGGCGAGAGTAAGGATGCGGTCAACAAGCAGACATCTTTGTGGCGCACCTCTCGGCAGGAAGTGACGGAAGAACAATACAAGGAATTTTACAAACAAACCACGCTGGACTTCGAAGACCCGCTGATACACCTGCACATCGTGACCGACGCGCCCGTGCAGTTGTATGCCTTGCTCTTCGTCCCGGGCAAAATGGACCGCGGCATGTTTGCCCTGCGCAAAGACGAAGGACTTAAGCTCTATTCGCGCAACATCCTGATTGACGAATACAACAAGGATTTGTTGCCTGAATATCTGCGCTTTGTGCAAGGTGTCGTTGATTCGGAAGACTTGCCGCTCAACGTTTCGCGCGAGACTGTCCAATCCAGCGGATTGATGCCAAAGTTGAAAAAGGTATTGACGAACCAAGTGCTGAAAGATTTGGAGGCGCTTGCCAAAAACAACGCCGAAAAATATCAGACGTTCTGGCAGGAATTCGGTGGCTATATCAAACAGGGATTGACGTCTTATTCCGCGGAAGATGAAAAGTTACATTCCTTAATTCGCTTCAAGACGAATTTAAATCCTGAAACCTGGTCATCGCTCGAAGATTATGTCTCACGCATGAAAGAGGGACAGAAGTTCATTTACTACATTGTGGGTGAGGATCCCAAGTCCGTGCTGCGTAGTCCGCATTTGGATTATTTTCACTCGCAAGGAACTGAAGTGTTGCTGCTCACCGAGCCCATGGACTCATTTATGCTCATGGGTTTACGCAAACACAAAGAGTTTGAGCTCAAAAATGTTGCCCAGGCAGATGTGGATGTGACAGAAAAACCGAAGGAGGAGAACAGGGCAGAAAAAATTCCAGATGCTGATTTTAGTTCCTTGGTGGAACGATTCAAACAAGTCTTAGGGGAACGTGTCACGGATGTCCGTGCCAGTAATCGGTTGTCACAATCTGTGGCGCGGCTGGTGGATCCCGATGGAACGCTGAATCCCGAATTGCAACGCGTCTATCGCTATCTCGGCAAAGAATATGAAGTGCCAAAGAAAATTTTGGAATTGAATCCATCCCATACGATTTTGAAGAAACTGCTCCATTTGGAGTCGGGCTCCGATTTACAAACCATCATCATCGAGCAGATTTACGACAGCGCTTTACTCGTCGAAGGACTGCACCCTGATCCATCAAGCATTGCACCGCGTGTTCAACAAATTATCGAGGCGGCTCTGGCTAGTAATTCAAAGTAAAATATTCTGAAGTAAAAGGACGGTCGCCAATCCAGGTGACCGTCTCTTTTTATATAATCATCTATTCCTCGAGCTGAACATTGTTATCTATCTGCAATGTGAACGAATTTTCTTCTATGTTATAGTGTTGGCACAACATCCGATAAAGGCAAAACCGGCGAAAACCGGTGACGCAAAGCTATGGGTCTACCGCCGTGAAAACGGCAATGACTGCCAGGCCGCCGAAGATCACAAAATCATTTTGTGCTTGTTTGGCCTGGCTTAATAATAAAGCCAGGCTTTTTTTGTCGGATGGCTCACATCATAGCGCAACCCCGTTGAAATCGGAGTTGCAAAAGGAGACAAGCCATGTCACGTAATTTGAAAGTCCTGTCCTTCGTTCTCGCTGTCATCGTCATCGCCGGGAGTGCCTATGCCTTCGCCGCGAGCAATACCATTGCAGAGAGTGCAGCGGGCTATAAGGCAAGTGATGTACCTGGTTACTCGGTAACCGGCATCGTGTACGATCTCGATGCAACGGATCCAACCGTGATTGATGAGATCACGTTCAGCATTACACCCCTGAGTGGATCAGCGGTGGCGTCTATCGTGAAGCTTCAAACGGAAACCGGCGGCACTTGGACGGATTGCTCGCTTGTAGCCGGTTCAGGATCAGCGATGGATGTCACCTGCACATTCGGGTCACTGCAAGTCGATGATCTGACCGCGCTGAACATCGTCGCTAGCAGCAGCACCGATCCAGCTCCGTAATCAGCCGCAGTCAGATAAATTGCAATAAGATGGTCTACTAAAGATAAGGCTTGGGAGATCCAAGCCTTATCTTTAATCAAGCAAACAATATATCTACTGCGATGACCTACTCAATAAACTTTTCCACTAATATTCTTATGAAAACTCCGCATTCACCGTTGCTTTCCATTATTTCCAATTTTATTTTGGTTATGGCCTTGCTAGTTATTTGGATTGCATTTGCACCAGTCAGCCTGGGGGGAAAGACATCCTATGTGATCGTGAATGGTATCAGTATGGAACCAGGCTTTCACTTGGGCGATCTGACGATAATCCGCAAAGTATCGGACTATCAAATCGGAGATGTGGTTACATACCACGACTCGAGAATGCAGGCTTTCGTCATTCATCGCATTATTAGCATAGATCAGGACCGTTTTGTTCTTAAAGGTGACAATAATTCATGGGTTGACGCGTATTACCCAACTCGTGAAGAAATAATCGGCAAACTATGGATTTATATTCCAAAGATTGGAAAGCTGTTCAAGTGGCTACGCGCGCCACTACACATGGCTCTTACCCTTGGTTTGCTGGGAGGTGTTCTTATGTCTGGTATGATAATCAAGCCATCAAAAAAGGGGAAAATGAAAAGGTATCCATCTGGAAACTCCAGTGGCATGCTCGAAAGCGGACTCTTTCTATTTGGATTCTTTTCCCTGGTTTTCTTGGGTCTCAGTATTCTATTCTTCCTTCGGCCGCTTACACGTTCTGCGGACAAGATCGAATATATCCAAGAAAGTCAGTTTTCTTATTCGGCAACCGGAACCCCTGTGATCTACGATACAGATACAGTACGCTCTGGTGAGCCAGTCTTCCCCAAATTGACCTGCTTCCTCAACATTGGCGTTACATACACCTTGCTGGGTGAGAACCTAGCGACAGTATCCGGAAGTCATCAACTCATCGCACGAGTAATGGATGAACAGAGTGGCTGGCAACGTACAATCCCTCTGAATGAGATGAGAACATTTAGCGGTAATTCATTCGTTACCACATCCGCATTGGATCTGTGTCAGATTGTATCGCTGGTACGTACTCTTGAGCAGGAAACTGGTTTACGAGCTAACACCTATATGCTGGAAATCGTTCCGCTGGTGACCGTGACTGCAAACGCCGATGGGAATCAAATCACCGATTCTTTCGAACCCAGGCTTGTGTTCAAATTTGATGAAGTACATTTTTCTCTTGTTACCCCCAAGGGACAGGATGATCCCCTGCATCTGTCCAAAAAAGGGTTTGCGCCCAATACGAATGTAGAAGCTAATACATTATCACTCATTGGATGGCAACTCCCCATCCTATCAATGCGTGTGATTGCTCTGCTTGGACTGGTACTGTCCTTAAGTGGATTACTGAGTTTGGGTGTACGCATCTTTATGTTGAGTGGAGAAAGCCAGGAAACTTTGATCCGCTTAAAATACGGTGCACTATTAGTCAATGTGTATGACCAGAATATCCAACCAGCTTCAGCACTTGTCAATGTGACCAGCATCGATGAACTGGCAAAACTTGCTGAACGGCACAACACGGTCATCCTGCATATGACTTTCAACTTCCTCCACTCTTATCTGGTTCAATGCAACGGAGTTACCTATCGTTACGTATCCAGATCTAACAAAGCGGATGCTTATGAAATCGAATCTTCACATAGTGAAGTTATCAGGGCTTTCCAGAATGTCGTTCCTAACAACAGCCTGCCAACACAACTGGATGAGAGTGAACTTTTTGGATATATGCTCAACAAAAACAGGATGGAAAAATCTGAAGTGGAGGAGACGATTGTGCTAAGGAAAATCAGGTTGTGAGAATCCTATTCGTGCTGAAGCTCTTTGCATGGGGCGTACTTGCCCTGATTTTGATCAGCATTGTGTCCGCTTTTGCTGCAGGCATTAGCGTGCCATCTTCGAATATCGGAGCGCAATCTGTTCCTGTCACGGCTGAAGAACTCAAGCCTCCCGCTTGCGGGGCTTTGTATCTAACTAATATTGTCAGCGGCTCTGGAACACTGACTGGTACCAGCGCCAATGATCTTATTATTGGTAGTGTAGAAGCAGATATGATTGATGGTTTAGGCGGAAATGATTGCATTCTTGGCGGGAGTGGAGATGATCTTATCGCAGGCAGCGATGGACTCGATGTTTGTCTGGGTGGTCCTGGTAATGATGTATTCACAACTTGCGAGAGTGAAAATCAATGAGTGCAAGATGACAGGAAGGCTGCCGCTATTCAGGTATGATTCTGATGTAATCAGTCCTTTTATCACCAAATAAGCCGCTGATCCAATGATAGAGTGCATATAGCTCCAAGGCAAACGGAAGATAACCGCCATAACCAAGCAGGGGCATCTCAAATACATGCAGCCAGTTTCCCCAAGCTACGTGATACACCCACTTCGGATAGGAATAGTAATTCCACATCTCCCAAAAGAACGCCGTCACTAAAACTCCCAGCCATAGTGCAATGACAGGTCGCCAATCGCGATGTTGAGTCCAATCGGCGAGCGAGCGATTTCCTGACCAGACATTGATCGGCTCAAGAATGAAGTATGGGGAAACCCAGATAAATAGGAAAAAAATATGGGGCCAGATTAATAGCAAAGCCAGCATGATCCAGCCAACAAGGAAGAAGACAAGAGTCGTTTGTTTATTGGTGTCAATTCGAGGTCCCGGCTTGAGACGTTTCACAAAGTCAAAACTAGCGCAGAGTTCCGCAGACCCAAAGACGGCGGGAAGAACAGTGGTAAAGCTTAGCGTTGTCCATAACGCAAATTCAAAAGGAGTAAATATTTCAGCGCCAATGTAAACCCAATTTTGCGTGCGGATATTTAGCAGTTCGAAGATCCACCATGCCGACGTCGAGACGAGGAACAGTCCCATGTATCTACGTAGGCCGCGCTTCAGCAGAGACGTTCCTGTACGCCGAAAGACCAGTCCATCGATGGTGAGGCAATATCCCAGCCATAAGGGGAAGAAACCCCACTGTGTGCGTGGACCTTGTAATGTCCAATTGAGAATCCAGAAGACGAGAATCAGACCCAACCCGAGCCAGCCATGCACAGGAAATTTAGATTTTTCCGTCTCAAACCTTTTGGTTTTGATATTCGTTGTCATTCCCCAAGTGTACACGCAGACAATAAAATCCGCGATATGCTAGCCAGTAAATTTTTACTCGGAGGGATAGACTTCTACTGTCACATCCTGAAGATTTTCTGATTTGGATATCAAGTTGCTCTGCTGATTTTTCAAGGTCCGGTCTCGAAAAGCCAGGGTATATTTTTCGATAAGCGACATGATTCGATCGGCACGATTTGCTGTTGGCAACAGACCAGGTTGGAGCATTGGTCCATCCGTAAAACTCTCATGACTTGCACCATGAACGACAACTCAGTAACCCTCCGTTGTGGATTCAAATTTTTCGATCCATTTGGGAGGCAGCTGCGATTCCTTGGTGAGAAACATAAATGGCTGTTCAGGTGGGATCGCCGTTTCTTCGGTGGAGAATGAACCGCCCCCTTTGCAAGCCTCTGAAGCAGTGATGCCTCCCAGAGAATGCCCTGCGACTGCTATGGACTGTAAATCGAACAGATTCACAAAGGGACTGTTGGTATTCGAATTTAGCAATTCCAATTGATTCAATGCGAAAAGCACATCTTCTGTTCTCACTTTGATTCGCTCTGCAATAAAAGCCGCATGTGCCTCGGCTCGAGGGAATCCTGTTCCTTGTAATCCGTAGCGATCTGATGATTGGATAGTTCCACTGCCGCCACATCATAAGGATGATTTAATCCAACTACGGTATAACCGTGACTCGCCAACTCACTTGCGACTACTGTATAAAACTCAATATTTGTCCCATTGCCAGGGGAGAAGATAACAACCGGATAGGGCCTTTCATTTTTTGCTGGCACTGCATTCCATACGTTATGTGAACGAATGAATGGATGTCCAAAAACTTGCCAGGCTGCAACTTCTCCGCTTTTGATCAATGATTTTGAGACCTTGGAAAGTTCAGGAAAATAGGGACTCCTTGTGCCGCTCCCGCTTTCTGCTGGATACCAGACAAGAGCAATTACTTCACGATGATCATTGAGGTTATCCGTCATGACTTCGGGTCGTGCAGAATCTATCCATCGTAAAACAGTCTCACCGACTTGATATGCTCCCGTCGGCGCAGGTAGGTTCAATTGGAAAGCGACCGATAATATCAGTAGAACTACTAAGCTAAGTACTATAAAAGGCGTGATTTTTCGTATCTTAGATTTCATAACCTCTTTTCCAATCATTTATTGGACTAAGAATAGGATATAGCACTAGACTACATGTCT
>Ga0137367_10001199_pt1 | contig 20047 bp, 16 predicted proteins | sample SagtaG_14_FD_104939 | JGI IMG/M metagenome (GOLD analysis project Ga0137367, IMG submission 104939) | Vadose zone soil microbial communities from Sagehorn Ranch, Mendocino, California, USA - Sage1_L_80_16 metaG | ecosystem: Environmental > Terrestrial > Soil > Vadose zone | place: USA... | reverse complement strand
TCGCAGTCGGCGGTGATCGGCCCGGCGGGTGAGAAGCTGTCGCTCATGAGCGGCGTGGTCAACGACGAGGGGCGGATCGCGGCCCGTTCGGGGTTAGGCGCGGTGATGGGGTCCAAGCGCCTGAAGGCGATCGTCGCGCGCGGCACGGCCCCACTGCCGATGGCCGACGCGGCCCGAGCCAACGAGATCAGGCGCCGCTTCATCCGCGAGATGGCGGCCAATCCGAAGGTCAAGTACTTCACCAAGTACGGCACCATCAACCACACGGCCTCGAGCGCCTTCGGCGGGGACTCGCCGATCCGAAACTGGGGCGGCAGCGGTCTCGAGGACTTCCCGACCGCCGAGAAGATCAGCGACGACACGCTGCTGTCATACGAGTACAAGAAATACGCCTGCTGGAAGTGCAACATCGCCTGTGGCGGCCACTACCGGACCGACGACCCTCTGTTCTCGGTCGCCAAGACGCACAAGCCCGAGTACGAGAGCTCGGCGCTGTGGGGCAACAACCTGCTCAACGACAACATCCACTCGCTGATGAAGGCCAACGACCTGTGCAACCGCTACGGTCTGGACACCATCTCGACCGGCTCGGTCATCGGCTTCGCGATCGAGTGCTTCGAGCGCGGCTTGATCTCGAAGGTCGATACCGACGGCATCGAGCTACGCTGGGGCGACGCGGCGGCGATCATGGCGCTGGGCGAGAAGATCGGGAAGCGCGAGGGCATCGGCGACGTGCTGGCCGACGGCGTGATGCGGGCCTCGCAGAAGATCCCCGGCTCGGAGGAGCTGGCCATCCACGTCGGCGGCCAGGAGCCGCCGGCCCACGACCCACGTTACGCGCCGAGCTGGGGGATGATCTACGCGGCGGATGCGACGCCCGGTCGCCATACTCAGATGGCCTACTGGGTCCAGGAGAACGGCGGCGTTATCCCGGGGGTTGACCTGCCGAAACTGGAGAAATACCAGTACAGCGGCAAGGGCGCACTCAACGCCAAGATCAACAACCTCGGCCAGGCCGTTTTCTCCGCGGGCGTCTGCATGTTCGCCTTCACCCGAGTGGACTTCTCCGCCTGGACCGAGATGATCGAGGCGGTTAGCGGGGTCGAGACGAGCGTCGATTCGCTCGACGAGATCGGAGCCCGAGTGGCCGCGACGCGCCAGGCGTTCACACTGCGCGAAGGAGTCAACCCGCTCAAATACCACATGCCTGGGCGCGCCTACGGCTACCCGCCGATCGACCGCGGTCCGCTGGCCGGCGTGGTGGTCGACGTCGAGACGCTCCGCCGTGAGTTCTACGAGGCCCGCGGCTGGGACCCGGAGACCGGCACGCCCCACACGGAGACGCTTGAGCGGCTCGGCCTGGAGGAAATGGTGCCCGACATGGAGGCATGCCGCGCACAGCTCGGCGCGGTGTAATCGTTGCTTGTCGTCCCGGCGGCCGCGGGTAAGGGCACGGCATGCCGTGCCCCTACAGGCATCCCGAGCGCGCAAGTAGGCGCGACGTGCGGGTAACCGTCCACGTCTACGATCGAATCCGCGACGCGTTGGGGGCGGGGCGGCTCGCGGCCGACCTGCCAGATGGGGCGCACCTGCATTCACGAGACTGCAATCAATGCCGTCTTCCGCATGGGCAGAGCTTCTCGCTCGCCCCGCATCGGCACTGCGAAGCGTCAGAGGACAGGCAGAGAAAGCCGCGATCGCAAGCGCACTGGAAAAGACACACTGGAATCGCAAGGCAGCAGCCAAGCTCCTGCTGATCAGTTATCGAGCATTGTTGTACAAGATTCGCCGGTACGACATGAGCCCCCAGAGCAAGCAATGACACACAACGTTAACTGCGGACCGAGAGCACTGGTTTCGACTCCGTGGACAGAACAATGGACCGTTTAGGAATGATCGTTGGGAGGCCACTTGCTCTTGCTCTCGTGACAACTGCCTTCTATGTCCCCCAGGCGCGGCCCCAGCAAGCTTCGCGCAGTGATGTTTTAGTCGACGACGCAAGTGCTCCAGCCTCGCTGCAGCACAAAACAACTCTTCAACCGGGGTCGCATCGGTACCCGCGCTATGAATTGCGCGCCGGTGATGTACTGGAAGTTTCTTTTGAATATACGCCGGACTTCAATCAAACCGTATCAGTCCAGCCGGACGGTTATATCACTCTTCGAGACGGGGGGGACATCCAGGTTGGCGGACTGACCGTCTCCGAGCTGACCCAGACGATTCGCACCGCGTATGCGAAGATCTTGAAGGACCCCATCGTAGCAGTCGTCCTGAAAGATTTCGAGAAACCCTACTTCATTGCCGGCGGAGAGGTTGTGCGTCCCGGCAAGTACGAGCTGCGGGGCGACACGACGGTGGTCGAAGCTGTCGCCATGGCGGGCGGCTTCGTCAAAGAATCTGCGAAACACTCGCAAGTGTTGTTGTACCGCCGCATCTCCCGAGACTGGATGCAAGGCAGAGTGTTGGACGTTAAGAAAATGATGCACGCCAAGAATCTCAGTGAAGACCTTCACCTTAAACCGGGCGACATGATAATTGTGCCACAAAACCACATCTCGAAAATCGAACGCTTTCTTCCGATACCACGGGCGGGAATCAATGTGAGCCCGGTACCTTAGCGGTTGTCCTCACTTGTATTTACCGCGACTTACCTTCTAACTCGACCGCCTCATGCTTTGTTCCTACCTCGGACCTCAGGGCGCCAATCGAGGAAAGAAGAGTTCCCTATGAACCATGATGACGAGTTATTCCTTGCGGACAAGGAGCGGCAAGCATCGCTGACCGCTAGAGACATCGCGCAGGTGGGCTTTCGACATAAGACGGCCCTGCTTGCTATGTTCGGACTGCTTTCGCTGCTCGCCTTTCTATATGCCTTCGCACTGCCTCCGCAATACGAAGCGGAAACCAAAATCCTGGTGAGGCAGGGCCGTGTCGATCCTGTGGTCAGTCCTACTGCGGACGTCCCGCTCGCAATACGCCAGCCGTTGGCGGAAGAGGAACTCAACTCCGAAGTCGAAATACTGTTGAGTGACGACGTTCTACGCCAAGTTGTCAGTGTCTGTGGTCTCGATCGCACCAAGGCCGCCTTCTCGCTGCTTCGCGTGTTCGGCAGCTCCGATGATCCGGGTACTCGGACGGCGGCAGCAGTTCGCGGACTCAAGTCGACACTGAAAGTAGTGCCAGTAAGAAAAGCGAGCGTTATACAGGTAAGTTATCGGCGACGAGATGCAAAGCAGGCAGCCCAGGTATTGCAGGGGCTAAATGCGGCGTACATCGATAAACACGTGGCCGCCCACCGCTCCAGCCGACAATTTAAGTTCTTTGAGCAACAGGCAGAGGAGTATCGAGAGACATTGAAAGCTGCCGAGCAGCGCTTAGAGGATTTCGAGCGGGGCCAGAACTCTGTGCGTCCCGAGATGGTGAGGGATGAAATGCTGCAACAGCTCACCACGCTAAACGGCGACATAGCCGAAACTGGCGCCCAGATCGCCCAAACCGACACTCGTCTCCGCACCCTGGAAGAGCAGGCGCAAACGGTGCCCGCGCGTATGACAACAAGTGTCAGGACGCTAGACAACGAACAGCTGATGCAACAGCTAAAAGGCACCCTGCTCAACTTGGAATTGAAACGTACCGATTTATTAAGCAAATTCCAGCAGGACTATCGTCCGGTCCAGGAAGTGGAGCAGGAGATACAAAAGACCCGCACCACGATCGCGGCCGAGGATGCCGCCCCGCTGCGCGAGAGCACCACCGATGTGGACCCTACTCACATTTTGGTCACCAGCGAACTGGCCAAGGCGAGAGCCGACCTCAGCGGGTTGGTGGCACGGCGCGGCACAATGGAAGCAACTGCGCGGGGTTATCACGCAGTGGTCCATGATCTGGAGAATAAGGGACGGCTGGAGCAAGACTTGCTACGTGAAGTAAAAGCCGCGGAAGAGAATTATCTGCTCTATGTGAAGAAACGTGAACAGTCGCGGATCACGGACGCACTCGACCAAATGCGAATTCTCAACGTCGTAGTTGTGGAAGAGCCCAGTGTTCCGGCTTTGCCTGTCCACTCTCCATGGATGTTGGCAGCCGCTGGGCTGCTCCTAGCTACCATCGTGAGCGTCACAATAGTGTTCGTACTAGACTTCTTTGATTCCTCGTTTCATGTTTCGCATGAGATAGAAAGTGCTTTAAACATTCCCGTCCTCGCCGCCGTGCCCCGATTCGACAATTGCAATGGCTATCGGAACGGCAACGGCAAAGGATCGGTACCACAACCGGCGCGCGACACCACTTTCGTCGCTGAATAACACTTCGCCGACCGCCGGGCGCGCCTGCGATGCGCACCTTGCTTTCAGGCGTATTCTCCTACCTACACAACAACTGCAACGTTGTATTTCTCTGAGTTCGCTCTCTTCTAACAACGTCCGACACCTGTTTCAGCTTTCGTCCGGCAACAACTCATTAGTGGCTAGGGTTTACCTTCAGCAGGTAAATAGCCTTCCACCTCCAACATCATTCCACAGATCCAGTCTCTAATTCGAACAATGGGCTTTCCTTCAGTTATCGCCAACGGACATGTTTTCACCACGGCAGCCGCTGCGTTTCCCGTCCATGCAGTCGAAGTAAGCGGAAGAACAAACCGGCGGGTGTATTTCTGGTGCAAACGGGGCTTGGACGTGCTCCTGGCAACCTCCTTCCTGATTGTGCTGTCCCCCCTGATATTGGTCATCGCTATTCTCATCAAGCTCGACTCGCGGGGCCCGGTGCTATTCATTCAGGACCGCGTCGGAGTCAAAAGGTACACGAGGGGCGGCCGCGTGATGTGGGCAATACGCTCTTTTGCTTTTTACAAGTTTCGTTCGATGGTGACAAATGCAGACCAATCTTTGCATGAGAGCTATATCCGGGAGTTCCGCGCAGGCCGCAACGGATCGGGAAACGGCATTGGCTTCAAATTACACAACGATTCCCGAGTGACGCGCCTAGGGCGACTCCTGCGAACGACCAGCCTGGATGAACTGCCTCAGCTCGTGAATGTCTTGAAAGGTGACATGAGCCTAGTCGGCCCGCGGCCTGTCCCGCTCTACGAAGCTGCTCTGTACGCTGACTCGCATTATGAGCGACTGAGCGCGCTGCCCGGAATCACCGGGTTCTGGCAAACCCAAGGACGCTGTCAAGTTCCCTTCGAGGAAATGATACGAATGGATATCGAATACGCGCGGCGAGCCAGCCTGCGGCTCGACACGAAAATACTGCTATTGACCATTCCCGCCGTGCTTAGCGGGCGCGGCGCCCGATAGAGCCCGATAGAAGAGGAGCACCAGTGCACCCGTTCGACCGCGTGGGAACTGCCGTGATCGGTTGTGGTTATTGGGGAATGAACTATGTCCGGGTATTCAGTGAATTGCCTGAATGCCGACTGGTCGCCGTGTGTGACCAGCGATCTGAGCGCCTGCGAGAAGTGTCGAACCGCTTCCCGCAGACACGTCTGTTTACAACAGTGGATGAACTGGTCTGCGATCCGGCAGTTGACGCGGTGGTGATCTGTACGGAAGCAACTACCCACCACGCGGTCGCCAGCACGTGCCTGTCAACCGGCAAACACACCCTCATCGAGAAACCGCTCGCCACCACCGCGGAGCATGCCGAGGAGTTGACCGCATTGGCAGAGAGCAATTCTCTGACATTGATGGTGGGCCACACGTTTATCTATAACTCCGGCATTAATAAGGTGAAGGAATTCATCACTGTTCCGCCGGCTGAGGTGTATTACCTGTATGCACGTCGCACCAATCTTGGGCCTATCCGCCACGACGTGAATGCGCTCTGGGACTTGGCCACTCATGACATTGCCATATTCAACTACTTGCTGGACGGAGTACCCAGCTGGGTGTCAGCAGTGGGAGGCAAGGTGTTACGTAATTGCCGGGAAGACGTCGGATTCGTGACGCTGGGATATAAGCAGAACATCCTCGGCCACATCCACGTCAGCTGGGCAGATCCCAATAAGGCGCGCGAGCTCGTAGTGGTATGCAGCGATAAACGGATCGTCTTTAACGATCTGAATTCATTGGAACAAGTGCGAGTGTTCGAGAAAGGCGTCCGCCTGATGAAAGAGGAACCGGTGAACTACGGTGAATATCGATTGCAGATTCGCGATGGCGACATCGTTAGTCCCAGGCTCGACATTGCCGAGCCTCTGAAGGAACAGTGCCGGCATTTCTTAAGCTGCGTGAAGACCGGCGAAGCGCCGCTTACGGGCGGCCGGGAAGGACGAGATGTGCTCCGTGTCTTGGAGGCCATCGATCGCTCCATCCGAGTACAAGGTACAAGAGTTGAGGTGAACACTGATGAGCCTTTTACCCATGAGCACGCCACGCTACGAAGTGCCGTTAGTTGATCTTTTCGCGCAATATCAAACCATTGCGGGCGAGATTAACCAGGCGATTTCATCGGTATTGCAGGGGACCGACTTCATCTTAGGACGGGATGTCACGCTGTTTGAGGAGGACTTTGCGGCTTATTGCGAAGCCCGCTATGCCGTGAGCGTGGACTCCGGTACGTCGGCCATCGAACTCGCGCTCCGCGCATTCGGCGTAGGCCCAGGAGATGAGGTGATCACCGCCGTCAATAGTTACATCGCGTCCGCCCTCGCGATATCACATAGCGGTGCTACGCCGGTGTTAGTTGATGCTGATCCTCAGACCTACACAATCGACATTGCTGCTGTTCAGAAGGCCATTTCGCCGCGCACTCGAGCCATCATTCCCGTCCACCTTTACGGTCACCCGGCGGACATGGATCCCATTCTGCAGATCGCTCAGGAGTACGGTCTCTTTGTTCTCGAAGATGCTTGCCAGGCACATGGCGCCACTTACAGGGGGAGGCGCGTGGGCTCTCTCGGTCATGCAGCCGCGTTTAGCTTCTATCCTGGCAAGAACCTTGGCGCCTACGGCGATGCCGGGATTGTGGTGACTAATGACGACAAGCTCACCAGACTTTTACAACAGTTGCGGAACTATGGACAGATCGAGAAATATAAGCACTTGATCAAAGGCTACAATCGCCGCCTCGACACTCTGCAGGCCGCTGTACTTAGAGCTAAGCTCGTCCATCTGAACGCCTGGAATGCCGCTCGCCGCCAGCATGCCGCCTCCTATGACAGTTGTCTTGCCGATACCGGAGTTGTTACTCCTTGTGAACCGAGCTACGGCAACTCGGTTTGGCACCTGTATGTGATCCACACACCCTATCGCGATGAACTCAAGACACACTTGGCCGAGCGCGGCATCAACGCCGGCATACACTACCCGCTGCCAATCCACCTCCAGCCGGCATATTCGGACTTGGGGTATCGGCGGGGGGACTTCCCCGTGGCAGAAGCGTGCGCCCAACAGTGCCTTTCACTGCCAATGTATGCCGAACTGACAGATGCCACGGTCCAGTATGTGGCGGACGCAGTGCGAGAATTCCACCCTCAGCTGCGGTTGTGCCTGTCTGCTGCGTGAGCACACAACTTCAAATGATACGCAACTACCAGGTTACTGTCAGTGCAGGCCACGGTGGGCCTAGGTCGCATATTGGGTCGCACGCATTGTCGGCTGCGGGCTCGGCAGTTGCCGGCGGAGTGCTGCTTCCTTTTGCCGTGTCAGTTACAGTTTTACGGAAGCTGCTGTTGGCGATCATGATTTTAGACATTCCACTGCAGATAGGCGCTCATCTATTTTGGTCGGAAGAACTGGGCGAGTCAGGTGCCGTGGGTGGACTGGAGGTCTCGGTCACCACCGTCGCACTCTGCAGTCTGTATCTTCTGTGGTTCGTAGGACATGTGAGCCGGAGGGAAACGGGCCCGACTGTCTCGCTCAGTCCTGCACTACCGCTTGCATTGTATCTGATGTTCGAGGCAGTGTCGCTGCTCGCGGCGCGTAACCCTACTGTGGGTTTATACGAGGTCTTCCTCACTGTCCAGATGCTGCTTCTATATGTCTACCTCATTAATTGGGTGCGCACTCGCCGTGAGGTCGCGTTCGTCATCAAGATCTTGTTACTTGGCCTGGTCCTGGAAGCGGGCATTATGATAGCTGTAAAGATCAGCGGACACGACGTCCAGATCCCGGGCCTTCCGGGTCACACAATACTGGCAGGTGAACCGGACGGGGCCGAAGAGTTTTCCCGGTTGGGGGGCACGCTCGTATCTCCCAATGTCGCCGGTAGTTACCTTAGCATCATGTTAACGGTTGTGATTGGCCTACTCCTACTCACACGTCTGCGTGCATGGTACAAGACTGTTGCACTCATTTCTATCAGCCTGGGGATCATCGCTTTGCTCTTCACCTACTCCCGGGAGGGTTGGCTAGCTCTTTTCTGCTCAACAGTATTTTTATGTTGCGTGAGCTGGCGAGGGCTACGGCTGAATAAGCGGTTAATGGTCGCCGGGGCGATGGCCGCAGTGTTGGTTTCCTTACTCTCCGATACCGAGCTGTCGCGACGTTTGCGTGACAATGACGATAGTGGGGCCCATTCCCGTATTGCTTTAAATAAGGTAGCCATTCGGATGATAGAAGACCACCCGATTATCGGCGTTGGCGCCAACAAATTCACTTTGAACCTTAGAAACTACGCCACCCGCGAATTTATGGGCGAGTGGCTCTATGCGGTGCACAACAAGTACCTGCTCATTTGGGCGGAGACCGGCTTGGGTAGCTTACTCGCCTACTTGTGGTTTCTTGCAGCATCTCTCAGGCGAGGATGGCAGTGCTGGAAGCACAAGGACCCGCTCTATTCCCCGCCGGCGCTGGCGCTTGTGTGCGGTGTTTGTGCGCTGATGATTTGCGATATGTTTCAGTCAGACCGTGGGCGGCCTTTGGTGCAATTGTTAATGGTTTTGACAGCCCTCATCGGCACAACATGGTCCTGGATGAAATCGACTTCCAACGGTCATCGCGGTTCCCCTATTCGAGGCGAAGCGATTCTGGCTCGACAACAGCTTACCTAGCCGCAACCGCGTTGCCAGGGACGATTCCACTGCTAGTCGTAGTGATCACTGTGCGAGTTGCCTATCTCTCGTTCGATTTTGCCGAATACAGCATACGGCTGGTAAATGCCCTCTCTCGTCAGGTAAATGTTCTCTTAATGCTTCCCGCAAACCAGGCGGCTCCGCACCTCGAACTGCTCGACCGAGCGGTGGTTTTCCGACCCTTCTCCATGCCGCGACTGCGCCAGCCTCTGCGGCAGGTGAGGATGATAGCGGGCCTTAACCGGCAGATAGAGGACTTTTCACCGGACGTACTTCATTTGCAGCAGGGACATTTGTGGTTCAACCTCGGCCTGCGATTCTTGCCACAATCGACTCTTGTTCTCACAATCCATGACTGTCGTCATCACCCTGGAGATAAACCTTCTCAGAAGACTCCGCAATGGACCCTCGATCTCGGATATCGTCGCGCCGACGAGATCATTGTGCATTCGAAATACGTCGAGCAGCTTCTGGTTGGCAGCTATGGCATGCCGGATGGCCACATACACGTAATTCCGCACATAGGGCTGGGTCAACCAGCAGCGGAACGGACGCTGCAGAGCCACCGTACGCCGACCGTACTGTTCTTCGGCCGGATCTGGCAATACAAAGGTCTCGAATACCTCATTCGTGCAGAACCACTCATTACGTCACAAGTCCCAGAAGCGAAGATCGTTATTGCAGGTCGGGGTGAGGCTTTTTCTCGCTATAGGAAAATGATGGTGCATCCCGAACATTTTGTGGTACATAACGAATACATTTCGGAGAGTCATTGTGCCCAACTGTTCGAACAAGCGACGGTGGTCACGCTGCCGTACATTGAAGCATCCCAAAGCGGCGTGGTTGCTCTGGCATATACATACGGCAAGCCAGTCGTGGGTACGAGAGTGGGTGGGATCCCCGAGATGGTCGACGATGGGCGGACCGGATTCTGCGTACCTCCTCGCAACGAAAACGCGTTGGCCAATGCGATTGTACGGATATTGAAGGACCCGGATCTTGCCAACCGGCTTGGGACGAACGGCACCCGAAAGATCCACACCGAGTGCTCTCCCGCTCAGGTGGCAAATATGACTGTTGAAGTGTATCGCCGAGCTATGCACTCTCGCTTACGGGCCGCGGCGTAGCGATATCGGTGCTCGTACACCTCAGGCGCAGGAGTACGCCCAGCAGATGTCACGACAAACTGGAACAGCAGTGATGCGAGCAAAACAACTGGGCCGCGTGCTCATGCTGGCGGAGAATAATTCCTACCCCAAGGATCCACGCGTGCGTAAAGAGGCCCAGGCTCTAATAAGCGCAGGCTATCTGGTCACCGTCATCAGTCCGGCGGAAACAAAGCAGAGGTTTTGGGAAGTGATTGATCGCGTGAATGTGTACCGCTTTCCCGCCCCTCCACAAGCGAGCGGCACTCTCAGTTACTTGGTCGAGTATGCATACTCGATGGTGGCGATTTTCGTACTAACGTTCTGGATATTCATCCGGCACGGTTTTGACATCATTCATGCAGCGAATCCGCCCGACACACTTGTACTTATTGCGGCCTTTTACAAGTTGTTCGGTAAACGTTTCGTATTCGACCATCACGATCTGGCGCCGGAGATGTACTGCGCCCGTTTTCCTCATGGGGCGAGAACATGGATCTACATAACACTGCTTTGGTGCGAAAGGCTTTCCTGCCGGCTGGCGGATCACGTGTTGGCGGTCAATGAATCGTACAAAGCTATTGAAATGTCCCGCGACGGTGTGGACGATGCATCTGTAACGGTTGTCCGAAACGGCCCCGAACTGAGCAGTATATGGACGAGCTGGCCCGACCGGGCACTTAGGGCTCAGGCCAGCGTCATCATAGCGTACGCCGGCATCATCGGCATCCAGGACGGCGTGGATTGTCTGCTTCGCGCCCTACGTCACCTGATCGGGACGCTCAGTAAGACAGACATACTCTGCGTAATCATAGGCGACGGTGATGCACTGCCTGATTTACGGCGGCAGGCGAAAGACTTGGCACTCGATAAATACATTCTGTTTACTGGCTGGGTAGCAAACCCGCGCCGTTACGCCAGCTATCTTGCCACGGCTGATATCTGCGTTGACCCGAGCCCATCCAATCCATACAACGACCGCTGCACCGCTATCAAAATGATGGAGTACATGGCTGCGGTAAAACCAATCGTCGCGTTTGACCTGCCCGAGCACCGGATCACCGCGGGTTCTGCTGCCGTTTACGCGCGGCCCAATGACGCACTGGAGTTTGCGCGAGCCATCGCGGAACTGATGAAAGATGCAACGCGCAGGCACACAATGGGAGCCATCGGACGGCGCCGAGTTGAAGAGCGCCTTGCATGGAATTACTCAGCCGGCCGCCTGCTAGAGGCTTACCGCAATCTGTTATCCACGCCTTCGCGAAAAGGCTTTCGACTTACTGCCACCTCCGACATTACTCATCTCGGCCATTTGCAATAAGGCGCCACGGACATGAGTCTCGCGTCAGTTTCTCCGGGGACATATTTTGCCCACCCGCAAGCACTCGTGGAGGCCCGTGACATCGGCCCAGGCACCCGTATTTGGGCCTTTGCCCATGTTATGCCAGGGGCGCGCGTTGGCATGGGTTGCAACATCTGTGAGCATGCGTTCATTGAAACTGGAGCCATTCTGGGCAACAACGTCACCGTGAAGAACGGAGTTGCAGTCTGGCAGGGAGTCACTATTGAGGACAACGTCTTCCTGGGGCCTAATTGCGTCTTGACCAACGATTACAATCCACGTGCCTACATTAAGAAGACGGGAGCGGAGCTCCAAACCACATTGATTCGCGCCAATGCGACGGTGGGAGCAAACGCAACGGTCGTGTGCGGCATAACGATTGGCCGGTATGCATTCATTGGTGCAGGCACAGTTGTCCTCAGGCCAGTCTTGGATTTCGCGCTCATGGTCGGCAATCCCGCACGGCATATTGGTTGGATGTGTTTGTGTGCCAACAGCCTCGCTCTAGCCAGCCCAAGAGTGGACTCTTCGGTGAACTGCCAACATTGTCATACTCAGTTCCGGGTCACTCCCGACGGCCTGGCGATCGCCGGCGGTATTGGTTGAGAATACGCGACACGAATGGAGCGGATGAGCGCCACGCGAGAAGGTCCTATGCCGATAAACGCGTGACCATCATGGATGTGATTAATCGATTGCTCTATTTGGTGGAGCCAACACAACGCACAAGAACGAGCAACGAAGACAATTGTTAAAGGAACTTACTAACATGTCAATGAGACTCCTTTTGGCTCGCGCCAGCTGCCTCCCGTGGCTCAGAGCTTCCTACCGAGCTATGTTGCGGGTACCCGGGCTGGGGAGCATATCGGGTGCGGCAGTCCGGTATGCACTGCCATTCGGCACGAAGGTGTGGGCACGCATCCATTCCGGAGAAGGCAAGGGGCTGTGGCTAAAGGTTGACCCGCGCTGGCACAAGGCATATTTGGAAGGTTCTTATGAACCGGGTATTCAGAAGCTACTGCGGGAACACCTGCGACCTGGCGATGTATTCTACGACGTCGGAGCGCATATCGGATTCTTCAGCATCATCGCAGCGCGACTGGTGGGAAGAAGCGGAAGGGTCTTCGCATTCGAGGCTGCACCAGAGAACGTTGCCGCACTTGAGCAAAACGTGCGTAAGAATGCATTCCAGCAGATCGCGATCAAGCAAGTTGCGGTGTGGTCGAAATGCGGTCGAATTGGCTTTGGACGACCCTATTCTGGAGCACTCGCCGGCGCAGTGATTGAGCTCGCCCAGGGCGTTTCGCAAGCCACCGATGACTTACAGTTTGAAGTGCCGGGAATTACACTTGACTACTTCGCCGAGACCCACCTTGCTCCTACGTTGGTAAAGATCGACGTTGAGGGTGCGGAGGGGGATGTCTTAGAGGGGGCCACCAGCCTCTTTCATCGGCACAGGCCGGCTCTCATCTGCGAGGTCCACCACCGCCGTGCCGCAACATCGGTGCACGAGTGGCTGATACACAATGGTTACGAAGCCGAATGGCTAACGGGAGAACCAGCATTTCCCCGACATTTGCTGGCCCGCTCGGCACAGACCTCCCGCATTTCTTCCGCCAACGTTCGTGTGCAGGTTACAAGTTAGTGTTCGTGCTCAGAGTAGTGCTGGTACCCAGCCGTGAGTGACTCTCGCGCCATCCTGAAGAACACGCTTGTCCTGGGTTTTTCTGAGGTCATCGAGAGGCTCAGCACCGTGTATCTCGGAATCTGCGTGGCCCGGAAACTCGGAGCCGGAGCATTTGGGGTTTACTCCGTTGCAATGGTCTACTACGGGCTGCTGTTTCTGGCGGCAGAACTGGGCTGTAATACCTACCTCGTAAGGGAAATCGCCAAGGACCGCACGTTGACCAGTGCGCTCGTGGTTCACACCGCCCTAATGAGCGGTGTGCTCGGAGCGGTGTTGGCAACGGTGGCGCGGCTCGTGCTACCGTTTGTGGGCTTCTCGCGAGATGTAGAATTGGCTTTGTACGTGATCGTGTGGGCCATCGTACCAGCGACTCTGAAAGCCATCCAGGAGTCCGTGTTCGTCGCATATCAGCGAGCGGAATTCCTCACTTATTCCGCACTAATCGCGGGCGTAATCAACTTGGCAGCGGCCCTGTATCTTTTGTCCCAAGGCGCTAGGGTTGTAGGCCTGGTTTTGGCGTTTACCGTCGTGCAGTTCGTGGTGGCTGTGTTCTATTTTATGTCCATAAACCGATACATAACCAGACTCCATTGGGAGTTCGCGTCCAGTTTCATGTTCAGAATACTTCGTGATATTCGGCCATTCACCGGAACTTCCTTCATACAAGGGTTTTTGTCACGTCCAGAGATTATCCTGTTGTCGTTTACCAGAAACAATGCGCAAGTTGGTTTCTATAGTGCTGCTCTGAAGATCGTCGATCTATGGCAGCTTGTTCCGCGGAGCTTCATGACCAATGTGTTTCCCGTTATGTCCAGCTACTATCACGCTGGCAATGAAGCGACCCATGTACTTCGGGAAAGGTCTATCAAATATCTACTTGCGCTGTCGTTTCCACTTGCCATTGGCCTTTTCGTAAGTGCTCGCCCTGTTCTCCACTGGCTTTATGGAGACAGCTTCGAGTCATCAGTTACAGTCTTGAAGGTCCTGGTTTGGACTATTCCGCTGGGGTCAGTATGGTCAGTCTTGTGGCGCGTGCTTTCAGCGAGGGGAGAACACGGCGCCGCTCTACAGAGCCAGATTGTGACCCTCCTCTTCCGTTTGGCAGCGGGGTATCTCGCGATCCGATCATTTGCCTCGTTAGGGGCGGCCATTTCCACAGCCGCGTCCATGTTCGTTCTTGACTTGCTTCTTGTTTATCAGGTCCGACGCGACGGCAGTCATCTCAGATTTGTACGGCTTGCAGGGAGATCGGCGCTCGCCGGGGTTGGTATGGGCGTCGTAATGCTACTCCTGCGTGACCATCTCCAGTTATGGGTGCTCGCCTGCATAAGTGTAGTCGCCTATGTGGCGATGATTGTTCTGTTGAGAGCGTTTTCCAAGGACGATTTCACTTTGTTCCGCACTCTTTTGCATCTCGGCAGCAGCTAGCTTCTCTAGCGAAGAAAGCAGCACCAACCAAAGCACATAAGTTTCATGGAGGCTAATGTGGATATACCCGAGCCCCTCGATGTTGACTCTTTTAGGACCGCCACCAACCCGCAACACACATCGCTGAATTACTACCGCATGCAACACTATTCCCACGACCTCTGCGTCCCACAACTCGTTGCACGCCAGGCGATCCGGACCCCACACCGTACGGCGCTGGTCGGAAATATGGAACTAACCTATGCGGAGTTGGACACGCGAGCCAATCAGCTGGCGAATTACTTACAGGTCTTGGGTGTGGGGCCTGAGGTGCGTGTCGGCCTGTGCATGCTGCGATCGCCACTCAATGTTGTGGCTACGCTCGCAGTTCTTAAGGCCGGAGGCGCGTATCTCCCCATGGACCCGAGCTATCCGCGTGAGCGCCTGGATTTCATTCTGGAGGACGCGAGCATCGCTGTACTTCTAACCGAAGCGCGAGTAGCAGAGAGCCTGCCCACCGGCAAGTGGCGGTCGGTGATGCTGGATGGCGATGCGCAAGCCATAGCCAATTACCCAACCTCTGCCCCGCCTGGCACTGCTATGCCAGAAAACCTGGCGTATCTCATCTACACCTCCGGTTCGACCGGCACTCCGAAAGGAGTACAGATAGCACACAGCAGCCTTTTGAACCTCGTGTCCTGGCATCAAGGTGCTTTTGCCGTGACGACGGAAGATCGTGCGACTCAACTGGCGAGCTTTGGGTTTGATGCTGCGGTGTGGGAGCTCTGGCCATATCTTACAGCCGGGGCTGCTGTTTTCATCACTCCTGATGCGGTCCGTAACTCGCCCGAGTTGCTGCGTGATTGGCTCGTAACCCAGAAGATCACCATCAGTTTCGTACCTACGCCAATAGCTGAACGACTGATCGCGCTCGAGTGGCCAACAGACACAAAGTTGCGGATCTTACTCACGGGATCCGACACGCTCCACCAGTACCCACGCCCGGAGCTTCCGTTCCAGTTGATCAACAACTATGGGCCGACGGAAGCCACTGTTGTCGCGACTTTCGGAGTAATATCGCCCACGTCCGCTTCTAAGGGACGACCAGCAATCGGACGGCCGATCGACAACACTCAAATCTACATTTGTGATGAGTCGCTCAACTTAGTTCCTACAGGCGAAATAGGCGAAATGTATATCGGCGGCGCAGGAGTGGCCCGCGGATACGTGAACAGCCCTGAGCTTACAGCACAAAAGTTCAGTCCCGACCCCTTTAGCAAGAAGACGGGCGCGCGCCTCTATCGCACCGGAGATCTGGCGCACTGGCTTCCCGATGGCCAGCTGGCCTACGTGGGACGAGTGGACGATCTGATCAAGGTTCGCGGTTATAGAGTTGAGCCCAATGAGATTGTGAGCGTACTCAATACCCACCCCGCAGTGCAGGCCAGTACCGTAGTTGCGCGGCCAGATGGCACGGGAAACCTGCGTCTGCTCGGATACGTGGTGCCCAACGGCAATGCGCACCCGACGTCCGGCTCACTTCGCACTTTGCTGCGCGAACACCTGCCGGACTACATGGTGCCCGCCGTCTTCATTGGCATCGATGCTCTACCGCTGACGTCGAACGGCAAAATTGATCGCGAGGCTTTGCCTGCCCCCGACGGCACAAACACCTTACCGGATGAAGACTATGTGGCACCGCGTACCGCTCTCGAGGAAAAGGTATCAGCAATGGTCGCCAATCTGCTGGGTCTCGAACGGGTCGGAGTGGATGACAATTTTTTCCTAGTCGGCGGCCATTCCCTTTTCGGTACGCAACTGATTGCGTGCATCGAGGAAAGTTTCGGAGTCGAGCTCCCCTTGCTCAGCATTTTTGATTTGCCCACGCCAGCGCAATTGGCCCATGAGATCGAAAGTCTGATTATTGCCAAGGTTGATTTCATGACCGAAGACGACGTCCAACGCGCCTTGCAGCAGGCCAGTTCCGCAGCGGGGCAGCAATGAACTCGGTCGCAGCTCCCTCGTTAGCAGTGGGCAAGCCAGAGCTGGCCCTCAGCAAGATTCTTGCTGGCCCTATCTGTTACCACCGCTTGTGCGCTGAAGGCGAGTACGCCCGTTTCTTCACGCCTGGGTCGTCAACTCCCACTCCGGAACAGCTGACCCGAGATCGGACTCTCACGCTCAACTCCATTGCCGATGTGATGGTGAAGCAGATGCTATTCATGGATCCTCCCCGCTCACACCGCCTGCGCTCGCTCGCAAGCCGACAGGTTGATCGATGCCGTTTTGGATGCAGGACAGATGGATGTCATCCTTGATTTTGCGGCACCGCTACCCGCCATCGTTACCGCCGAAATGCTTGCTGTTCCGATCAGCGATCAGCACGACCCGATCGTGTTCCGCGCGTGTTCCGCAGTCTCGAGAGCATGCTCGACTATTTTGCATTCGTGAACCGAGAGTACTTCCGCGGGAAAGACTTATTAATTGGTTGCATATGGAAATCAACGGCGACCGACTGGCCTACGAAGAAGCAATTGCGAATGCTATCGTCACGATGGTTGACGGGCAAGAAACAACGACTCTTATCAGGATTCAGCACGGCAGAACAGCCATCCGATGGGTGTGGCCATCGCACGGACCGACACAACCCTTCCGACATCTATCGCCTCAGTTCGTGAGGTCAACGTATGTGTATACCCGCACGCTCAGACCCAGCACCTCAGCATTGCATTCATCAACTATTCGAATCTCAAGCAGCCCGTACACCGAATGCAGTCGCCGCGATCTACGAAAAAGATGCGCTTACTTATGCGCAGCTCAATGCCCGCGCAAACCAACTCGCTCACTACGTTCGCAAACTTGGCGTTGGACCCGATGTCCTGGTCGGCATGTACATGGATCGCTCGCTCGACATGGTAGCCGCGATCTTGGGCATCGTGAAGGCGGGCGGAGCGTACTTGCCGCTGGACCCCGCATATCCATCAGATCGACTAGCCTTCATGCTCGACGATTCCAAGCCGCCTGTTCTACTGACACAAGAGCGCATGCGCAAGGATGTACACCAGTGTGCCGCTGAAGTGGTTTGCGTGGATGGAGAACGAGACATGATCGCGCGTGAAAATGACCAGAATCCCGCGACGGAGGTTCGCTCTGACAACCTGGCGTACGTGATCTACACATCAGGTTCGACGGGTAAACCGAAAGGTGCACTGATCACCCACAACAACGTCGCACGTCTCTTCGAAGCGACTTGGCCTTGGTACCACTTTGACGAGCGCGACGTGTGGACGATGTTCCACTCCTATGCTTTCGATTTTTCGGTGTGGGAACTCTGGGGAGCATTGATCTATGGCGGACGGCTGGTGGTAGTCCCCTACATGCTCAGCCGCTCGCCAAAAGAGTTTTACCAATTGCTGCACCGCGAAGGTGTGACCGTTCTAAACCAGACACCTTCCTCTTTCCAGCAACTCATCCAAATCGAGGAGATGCCCGGGAGCGCTCAGGATCTAGCTCTTCGCTATGTGATCTTCGGTGGTGAGGCACTGGAGATGAAGATTTTGAAGCCATGGTTTGAGCGACACGGAGATGAGTGTCCGCAACTCGTGAACATGTACGGCATTACTGAGACCACTGTGCACGTGACTTATCGGCCGCTCTCAATTGACGACGCCGCTGGGGGCAGTGTGATTGGGCGTCCGATTCCTGATCTTCAACTTTACCTTTTAGATCGTTATCTGCAACCGGTTCCCGTGGGAGTTCCAGGTGAGATATTTGTGGGTGGCGCAGGCGTCGCCAACGGTTATCTGCATCGCCCCGAGCTTACAGCGCAGCGGTTCATCGATAACCCATTCGGCAGCAAATCAGCACCGAAGCTGTATCGTTCCGGAGACCTTGCACGCCGGTTGTCCAACGGAGACATCGAATATTTGGGCCGTATCGATACTCAGATCAAGCTCCGCGGTTACCGGATTGAGCCGAATGAGATTGTTAGCGTCCTCAATACCCACCCCGCAGTACAGGCCAGTGCTGTGGTCGCACGGGAGAATGGCAGGGGTAATCTGCGCCTGTTCGCTTACGTCATCACGAAAGGCCACCCTCATCCGACCTCCGGTGCACTCCGCAGCTTGCTGCGCAAGCAACTGCCGGATTATATGGTGCCCGCCGCCTTCATTGGTTTGCCGGCTCTACCGCTCACGCCAAACGGCAAGATTGATCGCGATGCGTTGCCTGACCCCGACGACACAAACCGCCTGCCGGATGAAGACTATGCCACACCACGTACAGTTCTCGAGGAGAAGTTGACAGGAATTATCACCAGCCTGCTAGGTCTGGAACGGGTCGGTGTGGACGACAATTTCTTCTTAATTGGTGGTCACTCCCTGTTTTGCGCACAACTTATTTGGCGAATCCAGGAAAGTTTCGGAGTCGAGCTCCCCTTGCTCAGCATTTTTGATTTGCCCACGCCAGCACTTTTGGCCAAAGAGATTGAGCGCCTGATTGTCGCGAAAGTTGATGCCATGGACGAACACGAAGTTGAAAGTGTTTTGCAGAATGCCGGCTCCCGAGGCCAATAACCATGAACTCTGTCGCAGTCGACTCTTCCTCACTGGGGCAAGTCACACCCGGGCCTGCCCTTAGCCTCTATCACCTACTCGATCCTGAGATATTGGCGGACCCGTATCCTTTGTACCGCCGGTTGCGCACTGAGGATCCGGTGCATTGGGACCCCTTTCTTCACGCTTGGGTGGCTACTCGTTATGTGGACGTGGTCCGAGTGCTGCACGATTTCTCTGCGGACCGCACCCCCAGCCCGGAACAGCTAGCTAAGATGGGACTGTCCCGCCTAAGTCCTATCGCTGCGGTCATGGTGAAGCAGATGCTGTTCCTCGACCCTCCCTCTCATACCCGCCTGCGCTCACTCGCATCCAGCGCATTTACCCCGCGGCGGGTTGACCTGTTGCGCTCACACATCCAGGAGATCGCGGACAAACTGATCGACGCAATCGTGGATGCTGGACAAATGGACGTGATTGCTGATTTCGCGGCCCAACTGCCAGCCATCGTTACCGCTGAAATGCTGGGCGTGCCGCCCAGCGACCACATCCAGTTGAAGAACTGGTCAGCAGACTTTGCCGAGATGCTCGGGAATTTTCAGCATAATCCTGATCGTGTTCCGCGCGTGCTGCGCAGTCTCGAAGACATGCTCGAATATTTTCGCGCGGCGGTCCGCGACTTGAGAGTGCGTCCACGCGAAGGACTCATCAATTGGATGCTCACCGCAGAAATCAACGGCGATCGCTTGACAGATGAAGAGGTCATAGCGAACGTCATCGTGACCATGGTTGGCGGGCAAGAAACAACCACGAATCTGATCGGCAATGGGCTGCTCACGTTGTTGCGTAATCCAGACACGATGCAATGGTTGCGGAGCAATCTTCCGCTCATGCAACCAG
>Ga0137367_10001191_pt1 | contig 20070 bp, 11 predicted proteins | sample SagtaG_14_FD_104939 | JGI IMG/M metagenome (GOLD analysis project Ga0137367, IMG submission 104939) | Vadose zone soil microbial communities from Sagehorn Ranch, Mendocino, California, USA - Sage1_L_80_16 metaG | ecosystem: Environmental > Terrestrial > Soil > Vadose zone | place: USA... | reverse complement strand
GCCGCCGCCGGGAAGTGAATCCACGCCTGCAGCCTTCAATTGCTGCAAAGTTTCGGCGATCGAAAGTTTGGCCCGCTTCGCAAGGTATGCGACTTCGACCATGGTGAAGGCTTTAAGGTGTACTTGCGGGAAGCGCTGCTTCAGGCCGGAGACGAGATCCAGAAAATACTGGAACGGCAGATCGGGATGCAGGCCCCCGACGATATGGAATTCAGTCACGGCTTCGCTGTAGCCGGAGGCGGCTGTCTGGAAGGCTTCTTCAAGCGCCATCGTGTAAGCGCCGGGAGTGTCTTTCTTGCGTCCAAAGGCGCAGAGACGGCAGGCGGCGATACAAACGTTGGTCGGATTAATGTGCCGGTTTACGTTGAAATACGTCTTGTCGCCATGCATGCGTTCGCGCACGTTGTTGGCCAGCCAGCCAACGGCGAGGATGTCGCTGGTTTGATACAGAATCAGCGCATCTGCGGCGCTGAGGCGTTCGCGGGCGAGCACCTTGGCGTGAATAGGCGCGAGGCGCGGGTCGTCAGTCTGGAAACTGTGCACAGCAGGCATTTCGTTAATGATACAAGTGCGCTGCGGTTGATGGCTAGTCGCGCAGTTCTCGGCACCGCAGACTCTGGAATTCCAGAATCCAATCCTTCCCGAACCGAATCTAGAGTGTTTTACGCCGGGGTAGTATGGCCTCGAGTTCAGTAGGAATTGTAAGAAATCTACAAAAAACACATGAGGTGAGAAATTGAACGACTACGTCCTGTTAGGTAGAAGCGGATTGCGCGTTTCACGTTTTTGTCTGGGAACCATGACATTCGGAACCGAGTGGGGATGGGGAAATGCCGAAGACGCAGCCAAGCAGATCTTCAATCAGTTTCTCGACTCCGGCCACAACTTCATTGATACGGCTGACGGTTACACAAACGGAACCAGCGAGACACTCATCGGTAAATTCCTGAAGCAACGAGGAGACCGCGATCGCACAGTTCTTGCCACAAAATTCGGATTTGGACGCGAGCCTGGAAATCCCAACGCTGGAGGAAATGGGCGAAAGAATATTTTGAACGCGCTTCATACTTCCCTGCGGCGCTTGCAGACGGACTATGTCGATCTTTACTGGCTGCACAACTGGGACACGTTCACGCCAGTGGAAGAAGTGATGTCAACGCTCGACAACCTGGTCCAGTCCGGCAAAGTGCGCTACATAGGATTTTCAAACTCGCCGGGCTGGTATCTGGGCCGGGCACAGACAATCGCGGAGCTTCGCGGGTATGAGCGGATCATCGCTCTGCAGCTGGAATACTCGCTGGTGAAAAGAGAGAGCGAGCGCGAGCACGTTCCGGCGGCACTCGAACTGGGAATCGGCATAACTCCATGGAGTCCACTTGCCAGCGGTTTGTTGACCGGCCGATATCAAGGCGAGCGTGGACTGAGTGGTGAAGGCCGCTTGCAGGCGGTCCGAGAACACCCGGCGTTCTCTGGTCTTTTTACCGAGCGAAACTGGAAAATATCGGGCGAACTGCTCAAGATCGCAAAAGAGATTGGGCGATCTCCGGCGCAAGTGGCTCTGAATTGGGTTGCCAAGCGTCCGGCGGTTTCGTCAACGATTATTGGCGCAACGAAGACCAAGCAATTGGAAGAGAATCTGGCGGCGCTGGAATTTGATATCCCCCAGGAACTAAACGCCCGTCTCGATGAAATTAGCGCGCCTGAAGTGCCTTATCCCTACTACTTCTTCACCGGCAAGGAATTTCGAGACATGGTGAGTGGGGGCACGAAGATCAGCAAGACTGTATTGCAACTCGCCTCGTGACGACCGGTTCGGGTTGTGAGGACGGCGCCAAGCCGTCCTCACCCATTGGCCTAGAACTAACGGAACAGCAGCGGCGCGAAGTTCGACAAGTTTCTCCGCCAGACCATCCAGGTGTGCATTCCCGGGGTTTCAATATCCGTGTAGTTCACACCTTTGTCCTTCAGCCAGGACTTGAACTGGCGGTTGACTTTGATCAGGCCGTCTTCGGTACCACAGGCAATCCAGAGCAGTTTCAGCTGCTTGTTCGTGCTCGCGTCTGCGGCGGGGAATTCCGCGCTGAAGTCACGCAGATCGATGCCCCCTGAACTGAAGGCCCCGATGTACGCAAATTTATCGAGATGATTCAGGCCGGTAAGGAGCGATTCGGCGCCTCCCATCGAGAGTCCAGCGATGGCGTGCGACTCACGATCTTTCTTGATGCGATAGGAAGACTCGGCGAGCGGCATGATTTCGGTCAGCAACATGTCGGTGTAGCGCGATAGATTTCGCCAGGCCAGTTCTTTGTCGCTCCAGGAACCCCAGCCCCGGCGAATGACGTCCATATCGCCATAGCCAAGCGGCATAACCATAATCATTGGCTTCGCTTTCCCCTGCGCGATCAGGTTGTCGAGAATCACGTTCGCGCGACCGACAGCAGTCCAGCCGTTGGCGTCATCGCTAAAACCGTGCAGCAGGTAGAGAACTGGGTATTCCTGCTTGCCTTTCGGGTCATATCCAGGCGGCGTGCACACGTAGAGGTGACGATTGTCGTCGCCAAGCTTCGAATGGTAGAAGTGCTCATGGATTTCGCCGGGAGCAACATCATTGACTTCCCAGAGCGTGCTGGCCGGCGGGCCAGGAATGTGAACGGCGCTTTGCGTCCCGAGGAGATTCGGCTTCATCAGCTGATTCGCCGGGTCGATGAGCGGAACACCGTCCACAACGATTGAGTATCCGTAGATATCCGGCTGCAACGGGCCGACGGTAACGCTCCAGACGCCGTGCTCGTCCTTCTGCATGGGTGTAGCCGGACCCTGGCCTTCGATGGATACTTCGACCTTGGCGGCGTTGGGAGCAGGAAAGCGGAAGGTTACATGTCCGTCGCTTTGAACTTCAGGCGAGATGATATGCGGAGCGGGCTGGGCGAATATTGCGAGCGATGAAAACGGGACTGCAAGGGCGACGAGGGCCAGTAGCAGGTTTCTCATGTTCCTCCAAAATTGCGTTTAGGGTGTGTGCATATGTCGAGGTAAAAGATCGATTGCCAGAAAAACAAAAAATACGACGGCAATGACGCCGTTCATGGTAAAGAACGCCGCGTTGAGTTTACTCAAATCGTCCTTGGAGACCAAGGAGTGTTCGTATCCGATCAGCAGCAACACGGCAATCACTCCCGCGGCAGCGATCTTTCCGAGCCCGAAGCTCCAGACCAATGCCGCGAGCAGCAACAACATGAGCAGATGAAAAAGCCGTGAGATCCAGAGTGATTTGCCGATTCCGCAATACCGCGGAATGGAATGCAATCCGGCGCAGCGGTCGAAATCCAGGTCCTGACAGGCATACAGCACGTCGAAACCTGCTACCCAGAAGGTGACTGCGGCCGTCAGGAAAAGAATTCTGGGATCGAGCGAGCCGCGCACTGCAATCCAGGCCGCAGAGGGAGCGATGCCCAAGGCAAAACCGAGGATCAGGTGCGACCACCGCGTAAAGCGCTTGGTGTACGAGTAAAGCAGCAGAACCGCCAGCGCGACTGGCGCCAACAGGAAGGCCAGGCGATTCAGCTCCCAGGCCGCGAGCAAGAAAATTCCGGCAGAGAGCAGCACAAATGTCGTGACAAAGCCGTGAGTGAGCTCGCCTGCGGGAAGCGCTCGTACGCGGGTGCGAGGATTGGCAGCATCAATGCTCGCGTCTGCGAGCCTGTTAAAAGACATCGCAGCCGAGCGCGCCGAGACCATGGCGACGATGATCCAGACCAGCTGATGAACCGTAGGTACGCCGTTGGCTGCCAGCATGGCACCGCAGAAGCCAAAGGGGAGCGCAAAGATCGAGTGCTCCCACTTGATCATTTCTAACGTGGCAGCCAGATTCTTCAGGAGCGGCACGCCCGTATTGTAAAAGAAAAAAGCCGGACCATGGCCCGGCTTCGGTCGCAAAAAACTCTACTTCACCGAGCCTTGTCCCGCGACCATTAGCTTGTCATCCACGCTGAAAACGTTTGGCACCGATCGCGCCTGCGTCTCCGCCAATTGCTTATCCATCTGACTATCCACCACGCCGTATAGCGTCACGTGCCCGTTGTCGACAATGATGCGGATCGGTTTCTGCGGATCATTCGCGTATCTGGAAAGCGTGTTGTGGCCATAAATGGCTCGCGCCACGCGCAGCCGGATCTCGTCGTCCATCGGAGAAGTGGGCAGCACGTTAATATTGTCGACAACATCTTTGACGCCAGGAGTCGTCTCGACGATCGATAGCGCCGAGTCCCGAGCCGGATAGTCGCGCACATCACCGGCAATGGTGACTACTCCGTTCTGGACGTTCAATCCAAGTGCATTGAAAGCGATTCCGTAGCCGACGCGGTCATAACGCAGCTTGTCGGCCAACTGCTGTTGCAACTGCTGATCGGAAACGTTGCCTTCCACGTCCACGTGGTTGCGCAGTCCCTGAACGTGGTCTTGTTTGTCCACTTTCTTCCCAGCATCGAGTTTGTCGACCAGCAGCTTGACAGACCCTTGCAGGGTAACGATGCTGTCGTCGGTCGAAGCGGTAATGCCCTTCCATTTGTCTTTCGACTGCAAGACCTTTGTGACTTCCTGTTGGATCTGCTGATCGTATCGGCCTCTGCCCACTTGGGAATTTTGTGACCAGGCAGGGAAGCCCAACAAAACAGCTGCGGTAACACACAAGACTCTTCTCATCTCGACACCTTCCTTTCACTTGCTGAACACACGTCAAACAATTGAAAGATTCAAATGGAAGAGTCGGGATTCGTAGAAAGGGTTGTATGAATTCCTGCGGAGTCGGCCTCAATAACCTTCAGCCCCAACAAGCGGGACGAACCGGCAGCCCTCTAATGTATTGACCGTAATTGCGTTGCCCTGTCTGCGAATCAACTGCAATTCCTGAGTATGCGCCGGTCCCACCGGAACCACCAGTCTGCCGGGATCGGTGAGTTGTTCGACCAGACTTCGAGGCACCGCCGGCGCAGCCGCTGAAACCAGAATCGCATCGTAGGGTGCGTATTCCTTCCAACCCTGGCTGCCGTCCCCTACTGTGACCTTCACATTGCAAAAACCAAATTGCGTCAAGGTCATTTCGGCACCCTGGGCGAGAGACGCATGCCGTTCTACTGAATATACATATTTCGTCAGCAGACAGAGAAGCGCCGTCTGGTACCCCGAGCCTGTGCCGACCTCCAGGACAGACTCAGAACCTTTCAGCGAGAGTGCCTGCAAGGAGATTGCAATGATGAGTGGCTGCGAAATGGTTTGCTCTTCTCCGATCGAGAGGGGGCCATCTTCATAGGCCTGCTCCCGCAATTCCGCGGGGACAAATTCGTGACGCGGAACCTGCACCATGGCTTCTAGAACCCGCGCATCGTGAATTCCCCTGGCGCGAAGCTGGGATTCGACCATGGAACGGCGCCTGGCATCGTAGCGGGATGAATCGCCGTCATTCATATTGCGTACTTAAGATGCGTGACGAAACATAAGGCTGCAAATGCTATCGCTTACGACGGCGGATTTTCACGTCGAAGCTTACAACGCCGTTTTGATCGCGGATTGCCACCACCGAGACATTGCGCGAAACGTTGTATTCAGCGCGAATGACCTGCTGAGAGGTTTGCGCCACGTTGGTTGTGTAAGTCAAGGTCAGGTTGTCCTTGACCTGCTGTTCAATAGTGACCGCGGGGCCGCTTTGGGTGGGAGAAGTTTCAGTCTCCAAACCCTGCGGGTCAATCTTGATGCGGCTGTTTCCGAACAGGCGTTGGGTGCGATTGTTAAGCGTGGCGTTCAACGCTGCGGTCAGCATGGCGCTCGATGCTTGTTGGCTGAATGCGGACTGGCTGGTCTGCTGTAGAGCGGATTCTTCTGTGGTCTGCCCGAAAGCAAGCAGGCCAATAATGTCATTGGTGGGCAGTGGCGGCTCAGAGCGATAATTCAGCTTAGGACGATCCGCCGGGCCAGTGACGGAGAGTGTTATGTCGTAGTCACGGACGTGCGTGGTTGCCTCAAAGTCGATGAATGGGACGGATGCAGCGGCGTTGCTTGCAGCCGGGGTCCCGAAAGTGATTCCGCCGCGCTCCAGCCGGTACTTCGTCCCACTGAAGTACGCCTCGCCCTCGAAGACATCGGCCCTACCGAGTAGCACGGGCCTGGCAGCATTGCCGCGCACACGCAGATCTGCCTCGCCACGCAGGCGGAGCACGCTGGTCTGCATCTGCAAATCGGGCGTGGTGATGACGTGCAAATCGAGGCGAATGTTGTTCAGCACTGGATCGGTCTGGGGCAGGCTCGAAGACTGAATGCTGCGTTCGAGATACGCGCCAAAATCGAAACCCGGCGTGACCCCCAGCTTGATGACGGTGATATCGCCGGAGAGCAACGAGCCACTGGAGGTTCCACTCCAACGCAGCGTCGCGGTCGCGGTTGAACTCACGCCGGGCGGATAGCGCAGGCGCACGGAATCAGCGTCGCCGGCCAGATCGAAGCTGACTTGTTTCCCATTCAGTTGGGCATGGCCGGTGAAGCTCACGGTTCCGCCGCCTGTACGCCCGGTTAATTTCTCGATGGTGACCTGATTTTGACTGAACTGCAGCGTGCCATTGAGGTCGCTGAGGGCGCTTGGCAAATTGATGTCGGAGATGGCGGCGTTTTCAACCTGCAGAGTGCCCCGAACAACCGGCGCACTCGTGGTGCCCGTGACCGTGACCTGGCCAGTGATGCTGCCCGATCCGGAAAGGTCAGGGTCGTAACTCTGCACCAACTGGAGTCCAATTTTCCCGCTGCCATGCAGGTTGAGTTGGCCCTGGCCAAATTGCAGAGTGCCGGTTGCAGAGAAATCCGTGCTTTCTCCTATCAGGTGCAGGCTGTTGATAGTCAGGGTTTGCTCGTTGAGCGTGAAACGCATCGGCCCGTCGTTGCGAATCTTTACCTTCTCCACGTCGGCATAAAGATCGGTGAGATTGCCGGTCAGCGTTAAGCGACGCGGATCGCGCAAAGGTCCCTGCAGGACGAGATCACCTGCGACTGCCGAGTGGCCGGTAATGTGGCCATGCAAGTAGCTCTCCAGAAACGAATCAACGTCCAGCCGATTGAAGTGGAAATCGATCCGGGTCGGCCATTGCTCCTTCAATTGGACATTGCCATCGATCAACAGTTCGGCCTTATCGAATTCGGAATGACCGGAAAGATGCATGGCGGGACCGCGAGTCACGAGATCGATGAGATAGTCCCCTGCCGCTTCACCGTTGAAAGCCAAACTCCGAACGCGGAGATGTGCGGTGACATCAGGGTTGTCAAGGGTGCCGGAGCCTTGGACAGAAAAATTGATGAGCCCGGCGACTTTCACGCGGGAACGCTCCAACGGAGGGGCGTCGGAAACGTCGAAGTTGCTCCCGCTGAGGTTGCCATCAAAGGTGCGTGCTGCCAGGTCATACCAGCCTTTGCCGGAAACGTGCGCCCGGCCCCGAGTGATCTCAAGAGTATGGAATGTAACCCGATTAGCGCCAAGGTCAGCCGAAGCATTGAGGGAATCAAACGCGTACCCGTTGAGCGAGCCATTCGTCCAGTCCACTGCGCCTTGCCCCTGCGGCTTTGAGAGAGTTCCGGAGACTTCGAGGCGCGCATTGATGGTTCCGGCTGCAGCCGCCTTCTGCGCTGAGATAGTCGCCGCGTCCGAAGCGATCACATTTTCGGCATTGACCCTGAAGCGAATGGCGCTGCCGGGCTGCGTTTGCCATCCGTACAATCCAACGTTCCCATCAAGCCGGAGGGATGACTCGGCACGACGGAACAGCGTATTGCGGAACACCAGACTGACTGCTGAAAGTTGCAGATCAGCTTTAAGTGAATCCCAGTGAACAAGTACGGGCGGTGCACCCGCGCGTGCCACTGAGGTATCAAAGTCATTCAACTGCAGATTTCCATTGAACGCCGGGCTTGTAAGGCTGCCTGCTACCGATCCGTTAAACGCCGCGTGTCCTGCAACTGCGACCGGAAGACCTTCTGGAAAAAGAGCAGCCGTAAGCGGTTTCCATTCACCAATGTTGTCGCTTGCCACTGACACATGCAAGGAACCGCTATCGGAAAGGGTACCCGCCGCGCGTATCTGTGTAGCAGGAGTGCTCGCGGTCAGATCGGCAATGTCGAGAACGGCGGGGCGAAGCCGGAAATTAAAATGCGTGGTGCCCGTGAGCGGAAGTTCGCCAGGGGAAACGCGAGCGGGGCGTGCTATCGCGATCGCAGAGCTGATTTCGGCATTCTTTGCCGAGTCCTTCCAGCGAATTTCCGATGTGCCGGACAGATCGCCTGCGAACCGCAGGCCCTTGACGTACCGGAATCGCGGGCCGAGAGCGGCGAGCAACTCCGTAACAGAGATGTCTATTGCCTTTACTACGGCAGTTCCACGCTGTGAGGGCTGCTTCGCGCCCCGCGAGGGCTTTCCAGGACTACTCCAGTTCGAGACCTCAATTTCTGAAGTAAACGTTCCGCGAAGAAACTTACCCTGCACCTGGGTGAGCGCGACCTTCTGAGGATCAAGTGAAAATTTGCCAAGGGCCGAAAGGTCTTTCGCAGTGAATACGGGGTCATTCCACAAGACATCTTTCAGGTCGAAGTCTCCGGCAGTGGTATAAGTCTGGCTTGACCAGGATACGGAGCCGCGGACGCGCAGGGTTCCGGAAGTAGCCCGAGGACGCCGGGCAACAGCCGCCGCCTGTTGCAAGTCGAGGAGCAGGTCGTAACTTCCTTTGAACACTGGATGACGGAAGTCGGAGATAGTCCCGCCACCTTGCAGCCGTGAGCCTTCTGCGGTCGCGCTGAATGACCGCAACTGGACCTCATCTCGCGCAATGCTGAATTCTGTCTTCGCCGCCCACGCAACCGGGCGGTAGCCCTCCAGTTGGGTTTCCGCTTTGCCGACCGAAACGTCTCCGGAGTACCTGCGATGGAGGAATGAATAGTTCAGGCGCGCTTCCACATCGTTCGAGACAAATTCCAGGGGCAGGCGCTGTTCCTGCAGGAACAACTCGCCACGGCGTACTTCAAGCCGATGAACTGAGATCGCGAATAGCTGATCGAAGGTTGAACCGGGCTTCTCTTGCGGAACGGGCTGGTTGGTGCTTCCGTCCGGGTAATAAAGAATGTGTACGACGGGATGGATCAGAACGAGTGAACGGAAAGCCATTCGCAAGCCCAGCACGGAAGACAAATCGACGGTCGCCGTCATGCTGTCCACGTGAACCAGCGGGCGCTCGGATGCGGCTTCGCGCCCGTGGATCGAGAGGTCGCGGACTTCCAGCTGGAACTGCAAAGGGATAACGTGAAAGCTGCCGAGTTCCACGCGTCCTCCGGTCGCGTGCTCAATGGCCGCGATAAGGCGGTGGCGCACCATCTGCTGAAACGAATCGGTGGTGACGTACCAGAGAAAAGCGGAGAGCAGAAGAAGAAAACTGAGAAACGCAATCAGCGAGTAGCGTCCAAGCCGCCGGATGATTCGGAATCGGCTCATTGCGCCTTATCTCCGGTAACGCCGACTGGGCGCTGGATCTGCGCCTGCGAGCGCAGCACCTGGAGCCACGATTCCAGGGACTCATTCATTTTCTGCTGAACCAGCACTTCGCGGATGGTCGGCGTCGCTTCTTCGAGGCTGATGTGCTGGCGCGGCGGAACCTTTGGCAGCAATTGTTCTCGATAGTAGGTCTTTACTGCTTCGGAATCGATCTGAATGGAAGGACGAAGCCGAAGCTCAATGAGGTGCAACTGATTGAGCTCTGTCTCGATGCGGCCTCGGATGGTGCTCTCGGTTATGCCATGGCTCGTCAGAGTGCCGGCCCAGGAGTCATTAGCGCCTTTTTTTGAGTAATCCGCTTTGAGTGATTCCAGAGCCTTGTCAACTTCGCCTTGCTTCACGCGCCTGAAGTCGGCCGTGTGCATTTGTTCCTGCAGCAGTTCCTGATCGATCAGGCGGTCGAGAGCCGAGTTGCGATCGCTGGTAGTGAGGTCCTGCAGCGTGCGGTTCGATGCGAAACATTCGTAACTGAGTTCTTCATCCACGTCGCTCTGCAGCAGGGCATGCCCGTTGACGGTGGCGACAAGGCGGTCGAGAATCTCACCGGCGCGTAGCAGAGGCGAGGCGAGAAGCAGCAGAGCGAGGATGGCGAATCGACGCAGCATCAGAAAGTCTGCCCAATACTAAAGTAAACGTTGAACGGGCTGGCTTGTTTCGTGCCGACAAAATTGAGCACGGTGCACCTTCCATTTGAATCTCTTACTGCGCAGAAGTCCGGAAAAGTCGTGGGATTCAGGTTATATCCAAAATCGAATCTCACCGGGCCAACCGGTGTCTTGTAGCGAACGCCAAGTCCGATCGCATGAGAAAGGTAGTCGTAGTTGCATCGCGCGGCACCTTTCCCTGCTTGAAAGGTGCTCCCGACGTTTTGAGTACAGAAGCCTTTGGCTTGATGCCATCGGAGGAGGCTTGTGAGCATATGGTTCCCGTCAGTGAAAACATTGCCCACATCGTGAAAGATCGCGAAGCTCATGTTGGTACCGACCCACGGAAGCGTTGGCGGCGGAAAACGCAATTCAAAATTGTTCAGGAACAGCGCCGAACCGCCGAGTGGGAAGCCCGTAGCTGCGTCGCGAGGCCCAGCCTGATTCAGTCCAAATCCCCGGTGCGAGTTGCCGCCACCCATGAAGAAGCGCTCCGGGAGCGGTATCTGGGCGTGCGTGGCAACCGAAGTCGAATTCGAGACGTCTGGCTGCGTAATGATCGTATTGGCAAACGGTGTCTCCAGACCGATGCGGGTGGAACGTGCGAATACCAACTCCTTGGCTACGCCTCTGCGTTTGCCGAACGGGTGATACGTGGAGTTCTGCACTAGGAGGCGGCTGAAGTCTGCTTCGGAACCAAAGTAGCTGGCGGCAACCCCGGCATCCATCGTGAAGTAACTTCCACGAGTTGTGTCCAGGTCGTTGTCACGCCGGTTTCGGATGTATCCGAGACCAGGCTCACCTAAGCGGGTGGGCTGCGAGAGCAGGGGAATCTGCGCCGGGGAAAGAGTATTCGCGACATTCGTGGCTCTGACCAGTCGATAGTTGAAGCGGTAGTCGATGGTGCTGAATTTGTTAAGTACCTGCCCGATCTGAGCCGTTCCTTCCAAGCGCTGCGACGTGAATGTGGCAACATCGAGAGTGTGATCGAAGAAAGCCGTAAACGTGAGTTTCAAATTCGGATTGTCGAACCACTGCGGCGCCTCGTAACTGATGAGCCCTCTCTGCTGCAGTCGCCCCACTCGCGACATGAAGGTGATGGTGTGGTCGCGGCCAAGAAAATTCAGCCGTGTAACGTCAAACGAACCCAGCGGGCTGACGTTTGCAGTACCTAAGGGTTTGTTGCTGCCTGATGGCTGTCCGGTCTGAAACTCGAATCCGCCGCCATAGTTGAATGTGTAGCGCTTGGCTTCACGGACTTGAACCAGAACATTTTTGCGCGGTTCGGTCCCGTCAGGGTTCTGCACGGCGGTATCCACTTGGCCGAAAATTCCGAGGTCATACAACTTCTGCTGCGTATCGAGAAGGCTGGTCTGACTTAGCGCGTCTCCAGACTTCATCTGCAACTGACGATTGACGATATAGGGTCTGGTGAACTCGCGGCCGGACACGAGCACCTGATCCACGTAAACTCGCTCGCCCTCATGGATATGGAAGACGACATCCATACGGTGGTCGGGAGATGGCGTCGCGGTTGCCTCGAAGCTGGCGGTCGGGAAACCCTGGTTGAAGTAGTGATTCAGGATCAGATCGCGGTCCTGGGCGACATTCGTGTCGGAGAACGGCTGGCCGCTTTGCGTGTTTAACGCCGGAAATGAGTCTGAATTCTGCGTGCCGTTCCCGATGATTTGAAATTTTCCAACCAGGGTTTGGGAGCCCTCCGTGACACGAATGAAAACGGCAATCTGATTCTTCGCACCCTTGTAGTCGTCCTCGACCTCGGTGTCCACCTTCACATCCGCATAACCGTTGGCGCGGTATTTGTTCTCGATAGCTCGAATGTCACTGCGAAGCAGGGCTTCGCTGTAGCGGCCATGCGGCAGCAGCAAATTGGCTGCCTGCACCTGCATGCTGGGGCGCAAGTCGTCGTCGCGGAAGTACTTGTTTCCTGTAATCTCGACCTTCACCACTTTGTGGCGTTCGCCGGGATCGATGTGGTAGGTGACACGGACCACGTTCTGTTTCTCGTCCGTCTGTTTCCGCAAGTCCACCCCTGCTTCGAAATAGCCGCGCGATTCCATGTAGCTCAAGAGATTGCGGCGGCCCTCATTGAGCAAATCATCATCGAGTGCGTTCTCCTCATAGACAGGGATGCTTCTGTGTATGGTGCCACGGCCCAGGTGAAAGCCCTCAACCCCGATGATCACAATGGGGCCGGCGTCGATTCGCAGCGTGTAGTCAATGGCATTCGTGGCAGGTTGGAACTCCGCGGACGCAACCTCAACCTGCGCGAGCCAGCGGTCCTTCTTCTGATATCGCTTGCGAATTCTCTCGATGGCGCCAGACGCAGTCTGTGCCGTCACCATGTCTCCGGGATGAATGTGGCCGATATCGGAAATTTGGCCTTCGGAAAAGAGAGCGTTGCCCTCGACCGAGACCTTGCCTACGGTAGCCTGATCTCCGGCAATGATGTTGAAGGAGATTGCTACCTGCTGGGCGGTCGGGTCCTGCTGTTCTGAATGGGAAACCGATGATTTGTAAAAGCCATTCTGCCGCAGAACACGCTGGATGTTCTGTAGCGCCCGGTCCAGCTTCGCGGGTGTAAACAGCTCTCCCAATTGCAGCTTGGAGGCGTTCACGATCTGAGGCTCGCTGGGCGGAGATGGCGCGTTCTGAACACTAAGCCCGCCGATGAAGTAATTAGGCGTGGTCACAAACGAGAGGGACGCAGCACCGTCCGGCCCCGGCTCACACTCGACGCGAAGATCGGAGTAGCGGCCAGTTGCAAAAAGCGAGCGCAGCGCTTGCTGCAACGCGCCCCGCTCCAGGGGATCCCCCTGGCGGAGACCAGTCACCTTTTGCAGCATCTGCAGGTTGGCGCCGCTGGCGTTCGCGATCTCGATGTTTCCAATCTTCTTTCCAAGGCAGCTTGATTCGACGTTCCCAGAGGCCCTACCAGCGGAGTCACCGCCCTGCGTGGGCGGTTGCACCTGCGAAGCGAGGCGCTGCGATGCCGCGCACGTCAGCGCAGCCAGACAAACAACCACGAATCGAAGGGTAAGGGCCCTCTTCAGCAAAAACGCTCCTACGCGAATATACGAAAGCCTGGAAAGTTCGATGCTGCAGTTCGCACAACACGCCAGTATCGCCACTTATAATAAATCTCGCGCACAGCAAGCAGGATGGAAGAAGTGGTTCGCGCCCGGCTTCAGACGCTACTCCGATGAAACCCGAACTCCAGGAAAGATATTCGCGACAAGTGCTTTTTGCCCCTTTGGCCATGGAGGGGCAAGAAAAACTGCTGGCATCGCGAGTGGCGATTGTGGGCTGTGGGGCGACCGGTTCAAGTCTGGCTTCGCTTTTGGCGCGTGCCGGAGTTGGGTACCTGAGAATCATCGACCGGGATTTCGTCGAGCCCAGCAACCTCCAACGACAAAATCTGTTTGATGAAAAAGATGCTGCCGAGTCGCTACCGAAGGCGGTTGCGGCGGCGGCAAAGATTGGCGGGTTCAATCGAGAAGTAACCGTTGAATCCCATGTTACCGACCTCTCTCCCCAGAATGCCGATGCCATGCTGCGGGGTGTGCAACTCATCCTCGACGGCACCGACAACTTTGAGACCCGCTATCTGATTAACGACTATGCCGTGCAGAATGCGGTGCCATGGATCTACACGGCCGCGGTCGGCAGTTACGGGATCACGATGAATGTGATTCCCCAAGAAACGGCGTGCCTGAGCTGCGTGTTTCCGCAGCGCCCGTCCGGCACCGTTGACACCTGCGACACAGCGGGAATCCTGAACTCAGCGGTCAATTTTGCGGCCTCAGTGGCGGCGACCGAAGCGATCAAGCTGCTGACAGGAGCCAAAGATAGCCTACGGCGAACTCTGCTCTCCTATGATCTGTGGCGTAACGAACGAACTGAGGTGGCGGCGGCGTCTCCAGCCCCCGACTGCCGGACCTGCGGCCGCAAGGAATTTGTGCACCTGGCGGGTGAAGGCCGTCCCCACATCACGTTGTGCGGCAGGAATTCGGTCCAAATCCACGAACATGCACGTCCGATCGACCTGGCAGAGATGAGCAAACGGCTCACGCCTCACGGGCAGGTTCGACAAAACGGGTTCATGCTGAAGTTTTCCAAAGAGCCGTACGAGATCACGCTATTCCCTGACGGCCGCGCAATCGTCAAAGGCACCATCGACACAGCCGTGGCCCGCAGCCTCTATGCACGCTACGTGGGAAGTTAGAGGCCGCCCGATTCGTCAGCAACCATTCACGCAGGCTGGCACTGATCGTGCGCGTTTAGCGCAACATTTTGCACTCTGGCATTTTGCCCCGGTGACGCAGCATACCCCTTTCACCAGAGACCACGGAAACACAGGTACAAGTCTCGGAATTCCAAGGTGATAGAGACTGGCACGAGAACTGCACGTGCGCAGCTAGCTGCTGTCGTCCCCAGGAGGGTAGGATGCGAGTCATTACACTTTGTGCGACCTTGCTATTCGCAGGAGTCGCTTTCGGTCAAAGGCCAGCCCAGGTTTACGGTCCGGCATATGGGCCATACGTTCCGCTGATCACAACGCCTCAGGTCTCCTTCGCAACGGTTTCGCCCAATGCCGTGGGCGCCCGCAACGCAACCTACGGATTGGCCGCCGGAGCGCGGAATTCCACGCTTTCGATGATCAATGGCAACACCAGTTCCACCTTTACCGAGCCGGTATGGTACCAGGGCGGTGGCGCGCCACTGGTGTCCGAACCTGAAGTTGAACTGCACGTTCGCCCTCTTCATGGCGGATATGTGGAACACAGAGAAATGCGGGGTGCCGAAGAACGCGCCGCGGGACCAGCCGGCGCCTGGACCTATTACGCGTCGCTGGAAGAGACAGCCAGTCCGGTAGAAACCTCAGCCTCGGCGAAAACTGGCCGCAAGGCGGGTCGCACGATCACGAATCAAGACATTGATCAGGAAAACCAGAAGACCGGCACCGTGAAGTACGACGGCAAGACGGAGAAGATTCAGTAACCCCGGTGGTCTGCCACAAAAAAAAGGCGATTTGTCCACATTAAGATTGCTGACGAACCCCGCTGATTCTCAGCGGGGTTCATCGTTTGTCCTGCTGTTGCCCTTCCGGCTCTCGCAACATGCTCCCTAAAAGCAGAAGCCCCCGTTTGGGAAACGAGAGCTCTGTGCGGTACTTTGTCAGCAATTCATTCAGCAATCTGAAGGGAGCCGATAAATCGGCTCCCTCAAGACCAAAACGACTAAGCGTTAGAAGCTAAACGAAACTCCCAATCGGATGTTGCGTGACAACTGCCACAGGTTCGGCTGCCCGTACTGGGAGTTCTTGATCAGCGGAAGTGGAACCGGAGGACCGGAGCCGCCGAAGATCACGCAAGCCTCGCAGGTCCCGTTCGCTTGCGAATTGATCAGGTTCTGTATGTTATAGCCCGTCATTGTTTCCTGATAGAAACCAGCGCCGTCGAAGAATATCTGGAAGGGAAACAACGAACTCGAATTGTAAATCGAGCTAAACCCCGTCCACTCCGAGACGACCGCGTGCTGATTGAACAGGTTAATGATGGTCGCCTGGAACGTGAGCAGTTGGTGTTCGTTGTTCTTGTTGACCTTGATAGCATGTCCGATGTTGAAATCGGACTGAGTGAACCAGGGCGTACGACGGCTGATCGGAGTACCTACCGTAACGTTGCCAGCAGAATCGGTAGTGATGGGCGCAAACTTGCCGCGACCAAAGGGGTAAAGGGACTCAATCGGCTCGTTACAGCAGGCCAAGCCGAAATCGGCATACGAGCTTAACGGCGTACCCTGGTAAGCGGATTGGAACAGACCGAAGGTTGTCCTCCCGCCTTTCCAAGGCAGTTCATAATACAGATTGCCCTTGAATGTGTTCGGACGATCCGTGGGCAAGGGGCCGTTGTTCGACTTCCCATTCGCGCCGAAAAAAGTAAACGGCTCGTCGAATGAACGTGTTGTGTCCGGCGAGTTGCGTCCGACGATACCACCGTCTGTCTGGTCGGTCGTGGTCAGTCCGGTGTAGTTCCCCCATAGGCTGCTATAGGTATAGCTGAACGTACCTGCCCAGCCATGGCTTGAGGCCTTTGTCAACCGCAACTCTACACCGTCATAGTTGCGGACCGCCTTCGGTAGCCGCGGGCAGCTGGGACATGTTCCAAATGCCGTGGGATCAAAGGCAAAGTTCGGAATGCCATATGCTGACCCGAGCGAACCCAGATAGTTGGCATATCCGTCGATCGTGGAGTTCACCCCTTCACCCGGGTTCACTATGGTGTACATCTCGAAGTTCGTTGGATCAGCCAGCGAGGCATCCTCGATGACGTGATCGAGACGGCGACGATCGTAGCGGGCTTCGAAGGCCCAATCCTTTGCGATCTGATAGTCGAAGCCGAACACTAATTCGTGTTGGCGATACGGCTTCACTCCCTTAGCAACGGGCTCCCACGGACGCAGGTTCACGTTTTCAATCAACGAAACACCCGTTCCAGCATCCGTCAATGACGGCGGAACTGTGCCGCCGGTAAAATTGGCTCCAGTGCTCGAATTGCCATTGGGGCAAGCCCGGTTATTAACGAACGTCGAAGTGATATCTGCAAAGCTGAACGAATTGCTCGAGTCGGGTCCGAGAGGATACGTGCAATTCTCAAATGCCTGCGCGCCCCATGAAGTCTGAGCAAGCAAGAGCTTCATGACGTCATTGACAACGCCATAGCTGCCGAAGATTTTCATCTTCCCGTTTGCCGGTCCCCAGGCAAATCCGAGGCGCGGCTCAATTTTGTCACTCCAAGGAAAGCTGATGGATGCCGGCGGTACGACGCCAGCTTGCTGTAGCCCATTCGGAACCGGCAACCTCTCTTTCTCGACGCGAATGCCGAGATTAAGAGTCAAGCCGCGACCCACTGTCCATGAATCCTGCGCGAATAAGGCGTGGTTCCAATCGACCGCCGGTTTCGGCAGGATGGTGGCAAAGTCGGTGATCGTCACATATCCGTACTGGCCAGCGCAGTTGCCCCATTCTGCAATGAGCGCCCCGCAGTTGCTGCCACCAAGATTCGTAGACGCCTGGTAGGTCTGTCCTGAACCAGGGAAGAACTCCACCAGAGGCACGTTGCCGTTTTGATTGATCAGGTTCGATAGATGGTTTAGCTGGTAGCCGAACTTGAAGTTATGGGTGCCGCCCCAGCCGCTCTTGAAAAACGCCACATCTTGATCAAACTGGTAGTGTTTGCTGGCGTTGTACAGAGTGTAGCTTTGGTTATAAGGAGTGGTGGCAAAATTGGAGCCCTGGGCCACCGTAGTTGGAAGCGGACTGCCTGCGTTGTCGCTCGCGCCAACGCCGCTTGTTTCCCACAACAAATTCGGTGTCGCTGTCGGCCAACCGAAGTCATGATAGTTGGTGAAGAAGTATCCAAAGCGCGTCGTCGAGACAATCTTCGGGCTCAGAGTGATATCTGCCCCGACGTTGTACGTCGCGTTCGGCTGGGAGTACCCGTAGGCGTGGGAAAACTGAGCCACAGGATCGAGTACAGTAATCGAAGTGTTGAGCAAATTCTGGCCAGGTTTCGGATCTCGGACCGGCAGGGAATTCCCTGTGAGGCGCTCGAACTGATAGAGCCAGGAACCGAAGACGCGAACCTTCTGCGACAGCGTGGCATCAAGACGTGCGGTCGTGTAGTAAAACTTGTCTTCCTGCTTGAACGCCTTCGTCCCCACAGACGTATTTATGCAGAGTGGGGCCGCGAACGGGTCTGTACTGCATACGGACGGATTGAAGTTGACAGTTCTTGCAGTGGAATTGAGAAGCGGCCCAAAGCCCACGAAAAACCACAGCCGATCCTTCTTAATCGGCCCGCCCAAGGTGAACCCGGGTTGCCACTGATGGAAATCGTCCTTCCGGCGAGTGTAGCTCTGCGCAGCGTCCTCGCCGTCAGGGAGGAGGTTGCCCAACGGATCGTAACGCAGGTCGTTATTGGGGGAACCGTTCATTGAATTGTTTGCATAAGTAACGAATCCACTACCGTGATACCCGTTGCCGCCCTTCTTCATAATCACATTTACGACGCCGCCAAGTGCGCCACCGTGCTCGGCCTCGATGCCTGATGTCTTAACTTGAACTTCCTGAATGAACTCGAATGGAACGTTGGCATTCGAGGCCCCACCGGAGATATTTTCTGTGTCCTGGCCCTCGACAAGATAGGCGCTCTCGGAATCCGCTGCGCCGCCGATCGAGTAGCCGACCGCACCACCATTCCCGCTACTGCCTGGCAAAGCCCCTCCTCCGGTGCCCCCGGCCATGAGTTGGCTTCCGGCAAGAGGTTCGTCTCGCGCCATAGGCGCAAATTGAATCATCGACTGAAACGAAAGGCCGTGAGGAGCATTAGCGATCATGTCCTGCGTCACGTTTGTCATCGTATGATTCGTCGTGACATCGACGAGAGGCGCTTCACCGCTGACTTCCACCACACTCTCAGTACCGCCAACCTGTAGCGTAAAGTCTTGAGTCGGAAGGTGTCCTACGAGCAACTCCAGCCCTTCCTTCTTCAAAGTCGCGAAACCCTCGGCCTTTACGGTGATGCCATACGTGCCCGGAGGAAGGTTGGCGAAGCGATAGTAGCCGCCGCCATCCGTTTTGGTTTGCTTATCGCCAACGAGGGTCGTACCGGTTACAACCACCTGGGCTTCTGGCACCACCGCGCCTGATGGGTCCTTCACGGTGCCCTGCAATCCGGCGGTTGTTTCCTGGGCAAAGACGCTGGCTGCGAATAGCAGCAACAAAGCCACCTGGAAGATGGCAAAAATGGATTTGCGAAAACAATTCATCGAATCCTCCCGCATTTGCGGTTCAGTTGTTATCGAGGGGCGCCGCTCTAGCGATCCGGCAACGCCATAAACCAAGGGCCACACGAGTAGTGATAACCAGAATTGCAGGTTTCAGGCCAAATCACTACCGAGACAAGTACATTACGAATCAGAGACATAGAATCGATGTCATGACGGTAATACCGAATGACGTATTCTTTCGCCACGAAACTATGAGAATTAGAATGTGAGACCAAAAAAGGAGCCCAGGGCTCCAGCGGACGATTCGTCGACCTTTTTTCAATTCTGAAGTTGATTTAGCGCTGAACCAGGCCGTCCAACGTCTCGAAGAACTCCGGAAAAGAAATTACGGCAGCATCAGATCCTTTGATCTCCGTCTCCCCGTCTGCACGCAGAGCCGCAACCGCGAAGGCCATTGCGATGCGGTGATCGCCGAACGAGTCGAGCGACGCTCCGTGCAGCTTCTGGCCACCTGGGATGCGTAGCCCATCGTCGAACTCCTCCACCTCGGCCCCCATCAGACGCAGGTTGGTGGCGACGCTGGCGATGCGGTCCGATTCTTTCACCCGCAACTCGCGCGCATCGCGAATCTCGATTCCCTCCGAAGTGTAGGGCGCAATGGCCGCCAGCACCGGGATCTCGTCGATTAAGGCGGCCGCGTCGCCATCGGAAACGCGAGCACCTTTCAGAGCCCCGCCTTCGATTTGCAGGCTTCCGACGAGTTCCCCATGTTGCTCCTGCAAGTCGGACATGGTGATTCGAAGACCCAGCCCCATCAGGAAATCGAGCAGCCGCGCCCGAGTGGGATTCAGAAGCAGGCCAGGGACTACCAGCTGCGAGTCGGGGAACAGGCCGGCGGCACATAAGAAAAATGCCGCGCTGGAAATGTCGCCGGGAACGGTGGCCTCGATTGCACGAAGGGTCTGGCCGCCCTGAATGCCGACTTCGTGCATGCGGCGGTCGAGAGTAGCACCGAACGCCAGGAGCGCCTGTTCACCG
>Ga0137367_10001186_pt1 | contig 20113 bp, 14 predicted proteins | sample SagtaG_14_FD_104939 | JGI IMG/M metagenome (GOLD analysis project Ga0137367, IMG submission 104939) | Vadose zone soil microbial communities from Sagehorn Ranch, Mendocino, California, USA - Sage1_L_80_16 metaG | ecosystem: Environmental > Terrestrial > Soil > Vadose zone | place: USA... | reverse complement strand
GCGGTGAGCTGCGAACCGGTCGAAGATCGTTACCGGCAAGGTGGCTATGCCCGCTTCCCTGGTGTGGCCGGACGGGTTGTGGAAGGTCAGCTGGTCCTCCTGGTATCCGGTGACCAGGACCAGGTGGCCGCCGGTGGCCGGGGGTTCGCTGTCCGGGCGGCGGATCTCCTTGTGTACCGATGCCATGACGAGCCTGCCCCTGCCGAGTTCACGCTTCATCCGCTCGGGGTTGAGGCTGGTGATGACGTCGGCCTGAAGCTGGTACCGGTCGCGGGCGAAGTCGCTGAACTGCTGGTAGAGCAGGCCCCTGACCCGGCCGTCGGGTTCTTCCACGTATCCGCCGTATTCCAGGCAGCCGTCGAGGAGCTCAAACAGGCTGGGCGCGTGGCCGTCCCGGGCGGCCAGGGCCATCCGCAGGCAGGCCATGCCGCACAGACGGGTGCGCCAGCGTCCATACGCCTCCCGGGTCGGGGCGCCGCTGGCCCGCCAATTCGGGTCCTCGGCTGCCGGGTGGCCTTCGTAGGCGATGGCCGCGATCAGAGACGGCGTGGCATACTGCGTGATCCACGGGACCGGGTGACGGCTGAGTTGGTCAGGCAACGGTGCGGTCCGTCCTGTGCGAGGGCCCGGCCATGAGGGCGCGGAAGGTGCCGAAGTCGACTGACCCTCCTGAAATGGCGACACCGGTAGCCCCGGAGGCCAGCATGGGACCGGCGAGCGCGACCGCGCCGGAGGGCTCGGCCACGATCTTCAGGTGGTCGAAAGCCATCTCATGGCCTGGACGATGTGCCGTCGGCGACGGTGACCATGTCATCGAGCAGCATCTTGTTAACCTCCCAGGGCAGCCCGGCCGGGCTGGTGTGCCGCAGTCCGTCAGCTATCGTGTCCGGCACCGTCGGCAGCCTGACCAGGTACCCGGCCCGCAGGGATGCGGTGTCCGGGCCGTTGCCGGGTTCGACGCCGATGACGGTGATATCGCGGTTCATGTCCTTGGCTGCCACCGCGGTGCCTGCCGCCAGGCCGCCCCGCCGACGGGTACGAAGATCGTGGTCAGGCCTGGCGCCTGACGCAGCATTTCGACGGCTACGGTACCTGCGCCGGCCATCACGGACGGATGGTTCGCCGACGGCACGATCGAGTATCCGTACTCGGCCGCGACGCTGGCGGCGCGGTCGGCGAACTCCTGCGCTGTGACTCCGTCGGATCGCAATGTGATCGTATTTCGTACGGCGATCACGCGGTCTTCTATCCGGCACGACTCCATTCCTGCTGCCCGGTCCAGCATCTGCGAGGCCACGCCAACTGCGGCTTCTGCCTCACCTTGCTCCGCAAGTAGCATCGCCAGAGTGGCAAGCCTGTGGACCTGCCCACGCGGATGGCTTAGCCCGGCTGTGTCGACCGCTCGCTGTGCGTAAACCTGTGCCGCGGAAAGATCACCGAGACGACGCAACGCGTCGGCATGCTGGACGTCGACCAGCCCAGGCTGCACATATCCGGTCTCAGGAGGCTCCTCGTCGGGAAGTATGCGCACAACCATGTCTTCAGCGCGGCGCATGCTCGCATGACTGCGGTCTCCCATTCCCGCGTATGCCTTAGCCTGCAGCGAGATCAAGTCTGCGGTAAGGGCTGGGGTCAGTGTGAGACCCGAGCCACGCAGTGCGGTCTCAGCGTACTGGATAACCTGCCTATACAGCCCAAGGTAGAAAGCCTGGTTGGCAAGCAAAGCGACAATGTAACCGCCGAATGCACGGTCGCCAGATGCCTTGGCCATTCGCAAGGCACCGAACAGATACCGTTGCGCCAGCCCGTGAAGGTTGGCATCGTAAGCGCAGATTCCCGCGAGCGCCGCTAAGCTGGCTGCCGCGCGGTGGAGCTGCCGTCCAGTCGCGTCGTCGTAACTGCTCTTGAGCATGGGTATGGCGTCGTGGTTCAGAATGGCGACGACGCGCGGACGTACTGGCACGCCCCCCGCCACCCTATACATGCGCTCGTAGCGCGTTCTGGCTGCCTGCAGCGCGCGCAAAGCTACCATGTCAGCCGTGCCGGTTCCTCCATGAGATACGTCGAGGTCGTCAGGAGGGTTTTCCCACTCGAACACTGATGCTATCGCGGAGGGCCCTTGCATTGGCCTGGCATTGCGCAGTGCAGGGGTCTGTCTAAAATCGCCGCGCCACAGGGCGGCAGCGTCGTCTACAGCTTTTCCAAGTTGTCCCTCCACGTCAGGCTGCTCGTCGGCATGAGGGTTCATGGCTGTGTCACTGATGCTCACCATGCGGCCTAACCTGGGGGTGAGCACTTCGCAGATAAGCTCTGGCACAACGCCTCGGGGGGGTAGCGTGGTCGCGGACCCAGCGGCGCACTGACGCATGATCGTACTGGGGATGCAAGCCTCTAGCTTTGCCGACCTGACGGACGCGTCCCGCCAGGCCGGCGTAGGACATTCCTGCTTCGTGGATCAGAGAGTCGAGAAGCATATTGGGCTCGCGCCGCGGCTCGTGGCGCAGCTGGTTAAGCGAGATGTCCCCGTTGTCGGTAATCGGAGCCTCGTTCAAGGTATTTCGACCTTTCCTGACGCATCTGTAACCACATGATAAGCAGAGGGCGTATTCACTGCCCGAGCACCGGCTCGCTGTGACCAGTTAGATACGTCAGCGTGCGTACTGGGTTTGTGATGTTGCTTGCACTTTCCGTCGTTGGCTTGCTGTCTGCTGTGCCGTCGCTGCGCGGCGCGTTAGCCTCGGCGCCCCTGTAGGTGGGTCGGAAGAAGGATGGGGGTGGGGGGAACCCTGAAACCCGGTGGCTTTTGCGGAGGGTTTCATCGTTTCGCCCCACGATCTTTTGATTTGCCGTATGAGGCCAAACGCCCGCCGCTCGCCCGTTTGCGGCATGTGCACGCGCGGCGGTGCCCAACAGGTGCGGCGTGGGCACCGGTCTAGTCGGGCATGAGGTCCAGGGTGGCCCACCGAGGACCTGGAGGGCGGCAGGAAAGGCCCTGGATGGCCCACCGGGCGGTAAGACCCACTACTTCAGGCCGGCGAAGAGGTCGTCCTCGCGGTCGGACAACCCGTGGCCCTTCCCGCGCGGCCCGGCGAGCAGGCTGAAGTATTCCTGCTCGAGCACCAGCAGGCCGATGTTATTGGACAGCGCGAAGAATGGAGCGGCCACCGAGACCTGGGTCGCATGGGCCCGCATCGCTGCGAGCTTCGCATCGACATAGGGCTTGATGTCGATCTCGGTCGTCACCTGGTCGTCCGGCACACCAAAGGGCAGAGCTTCAACCGGGCCCAGCGGCTCGAACCCGGTGTCCGCCAGACGGATCACCTCAGCCGAGTCGGCCAGGGCCGCCTTCGGGACCGCGTGCGCATAGAACTTCGCCACCTGCCACGGTGTGCCCGCCGACCGCAGGAACGCCAGCCACGCCACACGGTGCGCCTGGATGTGATCAGGGTGACCATAGAAGCCGTTGTCGTCGTAGGTGACGATGACGTGCGGGCGTACCTCGCGGATGACAGCCGTAAGCTCCGCCGCCGCCTCGCCGACGTTGGCACGCCAAAAGCTATCCGGCGCGTCGTTCGCCGGCGTCCCCATCATCCCGGAATCGCGCCAGCGGCCCGGGGCGCCGAGGAACCTGTGATCGGTCACGCCGAGCGCGGAGCATGCGACAGCCAGCTCACCGATCCGGTACTCACCGAGACGGTCGCCACGCCCAGCACTCAGGTGATCAAGGTCAGCGGGGATTATCTCCCCCATCTCGCCGCGCGTGCAGGTAACGAGCGTGACATGGGCACCCTCGGCCGCGTACTTGGCCATGATGCCGCCGGTCGCGATCGACTCGTCATCGGGATGCGCGTGCACCAGCAGCAGCCGACGGGGCCGACGGCCGGGTGAGCTCATGCCGCCCAGCGTAGTGACCGGGCCGGAGCGGAGAACTCGCGCCGCCCTCGGTAGCCTCGGCCTGAGATGCCAAGCTTCGGGATTATCTGCCTGGCTGGGGTAATCGTGACCTGCGGGGCGTTGGTGCAGGGTGGCGCCGGGTTCGGGCTCGGCGTGCTGGCCGCGCCGGCGCTCACGCTTCTCGACCCGTCGCTCATGCCGGGAGCGCTGCTCGTGGCGGCCGCGGTGCTGCCTGTGTTCAACTTCGCCCACGAGGCCCGGCATACCGACTGGCGCGGGCTGTCGTGGGCGTTCGCCGGGCGGCTCGCTGGAACTGCCGCGGGCGTGGCGGTGGTGGCCGTGCTGCCCGCGCGCATTCTCGGTGCCGTGGTCGGTGTCATCGTGCTCGCGGCGGTCGCACTCACCGCGACGAAGGTCCGCGTCGTGCGGAACCCTGGCACCCTCATGTCGGCGGGATTCGTGGCCGGGGCGACGGCGACCGCGGCCGCCATCGGCGGCCCGCCGATCGCTCTGATCTACCAGCGGGAGGCAGGGCCACGGATTCGCGCGACGCTCGCTGTCTTCTTCTGCGCGGGCTCGGTCATCTCTCTCGGCGCGCTGGCCAGCGCGGGCCACCTGCCCGGCCGGGCTCTCGCGGCAGGCGGTGGGCTGGTTCCCTTCGTCGTCGCGGGCTTCGCGCTGTCGGGACCGCTCCGCAGATACCTGGACAGCGGCCGAATGCGCGCCGCGGTCCTCGGCCTCGCCACCGTTGCGGCGGTCGTTCTGATCGTCCGTGACCTGCTGTAAGCACACCTGAGATGATCGGCGGCATGACCGAGAGCTTCCCCCGCCACTATGCGAGGACCCGCCGTTTCACGCTCGGTACGCCGCGCGCCTTCACGGTCTCTCCGGACGGCCGCCGCGTGGCGTTCCTCCGCAGCAGGAGCGGTACCGATCCGGTGACGTGCCTGTGGGTGCTCGACATCACGGGGGGCACGCAGCGCCTGGTCGCGGATCCGTTCGAGCTGGGATTCGCCGCCGAAGGCGAACTGCCGCCGCAGGAGAAGGCGCGAAGGGAGCGCGCCAGGGAACAGGCGGGCGGAATTGTGAGCTACGCGGGCGACGCAGAGCTTCACCTCGCCGTCTTCGCCGTATCTGGCCAGGTGTACCGGGCCGACCTGACGGTACCCGGCGAGCACCAGGTCAGCGAGGTAGCCGTGCAGACTCCAGCCCATGATCCCCGCCCGGACCCGACCGGGGGCTGGGTCGCCTACGTCAGCGCCGGTGCGCTGCGGGTGGCGGCGCTGCGTGGCGCCACGGGCCCTGACGGCGCCCTGGCCAACGATCGCGCGTTGGCAGAGCCCGAGCACGACCGGGTCAGTTACGGGCTGGCCGAGTTCGCGGCGGCCGAGGAGATGCGGCGGCTGCGCGGCTTCTGGTGGGCGCCGGACGGCGCCTCGCTGCTCGTCGCACGGGTCGACGAAACCGCCGTGCAACGCTGGTACATCGCCGACCCCGCCAACCCGGACCGCCCCGCGAATGAGATGGCCTACCCGGTCGCGGGTACCGCGAACGCGGACGTGTCGCTCGTCCTGCTTGGCCTTGACGGCAGCAGGACACCAGTGGACTGGGACCGCGCGGCTTTCCCATACCTGGTGACCGTGTGCTGGGCTGGTTCCAGAGCGCACGACGGACCGCTGGTGGTCATCCAGGACCGCAGCCAGCGCGAGATGCGAATCCTGCGCATCGATCCGGCAACGGGTGCGTCCGAGCTTGTGCATTCAGCGAGCGATCCGGCATGGCTGGACATCGTCCCCGGAGTCCCCGCCTGGACCGCGGCCGGCCACCTGGTCTGGACGGCGGACGCTGACGGAGCGCGCAGGCTCCTCGTCGCGCCCGCCGCCGAACTCGCGGACGCCGCACCCGTCACGCCGCCCGACCTTCACGTCGGCGGCGTGCTCGACGTGGACGGCGACACCGTTCTTTTCACCGCGTCAAGGGAGCCGACCGAGGTTGAGCTGTGGACCTACGGGCCGAGCGGCCTTCGCCAGATCGGCCTGGAGCCCGGGGTCCATCTCGGGCGCAGAGCCGGGGGGACCACCGTGGTCACCTCGGGTTTCCCGCACACCGACCGCCTGAAGATCGAGGTCCTGCGCGAAGGGCATCCCGGCGCGTGCGCCACCGTCGACTCGCTCGCGGAACGGCCGAACCTGAGCACACCACAGCCAAAGATCTTCGCTGCGGGAACGCGCCGGATCAGCACCGCCGTTCTGTATCCATCCTGGCATCGGCAGGGGTCGGCGAGACTGCCCGTCCTGGTGGCCCCCTACGGCGGCCCGATGCACCGGGAGGTAATCGCGGCCGGCCGCGCGTACCTGGCATCCCAGTGGTTCGCCGACCAAGGCTTCGCCGTCGTGATCGCGGATGGCCGCGGTACCGGCCGGAGGGGGCCCGAGTGGGACCGGGCCGTGCGGGGCGATCTAGCCAGCCCCGTGCTCGAGGATCAGATCGAAGCGCTGCACGACGCCGCGCGGCGGTTCGGTGACCTGGACCTCGATCGGGTCGGCATTCGCGGCTGGTCCTTCGGCGGTTACCTCGCAGCCCTCGCGGTGCTGCGGCGGCCCGACGTCTTCCACGCCGCCGTGGCTGGGGCGCCGGTGACGGACTGGCGGCTCTACGACACCCACTACACCGAGCGGTACTTGGGCCATCCGGGCGGCAATTCCGATGCCTACGACCGCAGCTCCCTGCTGGCGGACGCACCGCGCCTCACGCGCCCGCTGCTGCTCATCCACGGGCTCGCCGACGACAACGTGGCCGCGGCGCACACACTGCGGCTCTCGTCGGCGCTGCTTGCCGCCGGCCGGCCGCACAGTGTGCTGCCATTGTCGGGAAGCACCCATATGGCGGCGCAGGAAGAGGTGGCCGAGAATCTCTTCCTGCTCCAGGTGGACTTTCTGCGGCATGCTCTCGGGCTGAGCGCCTCATTACAGCCCCTGTAGCGAGAGTCACACAGCCGAAACATGGTCCTGTGCCGCATGCTGAGATGGACTGGAATAAGGTTCGTCAGCAGCGCACGGGCATTCCACCGCGACGACGGGCGCCCGGCGGCTCCTGACTTGATCCGTGCCGAGTAACGGAGGCGTCTTGCGATGACGCAGGCGACGACGACGCAACGATCCCGGGCCCGCATCACCGCCAGGACCCTGCGGGAGGACCCGTGGTGGCGACAGCCCGCGATTAACTTCGCGGTGCTCACCGTGATCGTGATCTACCTCACCTTTGCTTCCCTGATCGACGCCGACTACTTCTGGGACCCCTACGTCTCACCGCTTTACTCGCCCTGCCTCGTCACCACCTGTCCCCGCGGCAGCGGCGTGGAGTGGATCCCGTGGGTGTCCGGCCTCGCGCCCGCGATCTTGATTATCTGGATCCCGATGGGTTTCCGGCTCACCTGCTACTACTACCGCAAGGCGTACTACCGGGCGTTCTGGCGGGCGCCTGCCGCGTGTGCCGTGCGCGAGCCACACGCCAGGTACACCGGTGAGACCCGGCTGCCGCTGATTCTGCAGAACCTGCACCGGTACTTCTTCTGGATCGCGCTGGTCCTGAACGTGATCCTGAGCTGGGACGCGATAATCGCGTTCCGCAGCCATGCCGGCGCCTGGGGGCATGCGGGACTCGGCACGCTCGTGCTGGTAATTAACGCCGTGCTGCTGTGGGTGTATTCGCTGTCCTGCCACGCCTGCCGGCACACGGTCGGCGGGCGGCTGCGGCACTTCTCCAAGCATCCGGCCAGATATTGGATGTGGACACAGGTCTCTAGGCTGAACTCACGCCATATGGAAATCGCGTGGGTCTCGCTGTTCTGGGTGGCATTCACCGACCTCTACATCCGGCTGGTGGCCAGCGGGGCGATCACCGACGTGCGGTTCTTCTGAGCGGAGCAGATCGATATGACGGAAACAGACCGCTACTCGTTCGACGTCGTCGTGATCGGCGCCGGGGGCTCCGGGCTTCGTGCCGCGATCGAGGCGCGGCGCCAAGGCAAAAAGACGGCCGTCGTCTCCAAGTCGCTGTTCGGGAAGGCACACACGGTGATGGCCGAAGGCGGCGCGGCAGCGGCCATGGGCAACATGAACCCCCGGGACAACTGGCACGTGCACTTCTGCGACACCATGCGCGGCGGCAAGTTCCTGAACAGCTGGCGGATGGCGGAACTCCATGCCAAGGAGGCGCCCGAGCGCATCTACGAGCTTGAAGCCTGGGGGGCGCTGTTCGACCGCACCAAGGACGGGAAGATCAGCCAGCGGAACTTCGGCGGGCACGAATACCCGCGGCTGGCCCATGTCGGGGATCGCACCGGCCTCGAGATGATCCGAACCCTGCAGCAGAAGCTCGTCGCGCTGCAGCAGGAGGACGCCGCGGCCCACGGCGACCCCGAGGCGCTGATGAAGATCTTCGCCGAGACGACGATCACCCGGCTGCTCGCCGATTCCGGCGGCCGGATCGCGGGCGCGTTCGGTTACGCGAGGGACACCGGGCGTTTCGTTGTGTTCGAGGCCCCGGCGGTCATCCTCGCGACCGGCGGAATCGGCAGGTCATTCAAGGTCACCTCCAACTCGTGGGAGTACACAGGTGACGGGCACGCGCTCGCGCTGCTGGCCGGCTCGACGCTGGTGAACATGGAGTTCGTGCAGTTCCACCCGACCGGTATGGTGTGGCCCCTGTCGGTGAAGGGCCTGCTCGTCACCGAGTCGGTCCGCGGCGACGGCGGCGTGCTCCGCAACGCCGAGGGCAAGCGCTTCATGTTCAATTACGTCCCCGACGTCTTCCGCGCACAGTACGCGCAGACCGAGGAGGAAGGGGACCGGTGGTACACCGACCCGGACAACAACCGACGGCCGCCCGAGCTGCTGCCCCGTGACGAGGTCGCCCGCGCGATCAATACCGAGGTCAAGGCCGGACGCGGCTCCCCGCATGGCGGGGTCTTCCTTGATGTGTCGACCCGGCTGCCTGCCGACGAGATCCTGCGCAAGCTGCCCTCCATGTATCACCAGTTCAAAGAGCTTGCCGACGTCGACATCACCAAGGAGCCGATGGAGGTCGGGCCCACGTGCCATTACGTGATGGGTGGCGTCGAGGTGGACCCGGACACCGCCGCGGCGCTCACCCCCGGCCTGTTCGCGGTCGGCGAGGCATCGGGTGGCATGCACGGTTCCAACCGGCTCGGTGGCAACTCGCTTTCCGACCTGCTGGTATTCGGCCGCCGGGCAGGACTGTGCGCCGCGCGGTACGTGGACGAGCTGGCCTCGCGGCCGACTGCGCCGGACGCGGAGATCACGGCGGCGGCGGCGGAGGCGCTCGCACCGCTCGAGCGCGGCAGCGGTGAAAACCCCTACGCCGTGTACTCCGAGGTTCAGCAGATGATGAACGACCTCGTCGGCATCATCAGGCGGGCTGAGGAGATCGAAAGCGCGCTTGGCCAGCTGGAGAAGCTGCGTGAACGGGCCGAGGCGGTGAGCGCGCCCGGCGGGCGGGCCTACAATCCGGGCTGGCATCTCGCCCTCGACATGCGCAACGTGCTGCTGGTATCGGAGTGCGTGGCGCGCGCCGCACTCGAGCGTCAGGAGAGCCGCGGCGCCCACACCCGTGACGACTTCCCTGAGATGTCCCCGCAGTGGCGCAAGGTCAACCTGATCTGCTCGCTGGACGGCGACCACGTGGCGCTGAAGCGCCAGCCGCTCGAGCCGATGCCGGAAGAACTGATCACGCTCTTCGACAGCGGCGAGCTGAAGAAGTACATGACCGGAGAGGAAGTCTCCGCCGCCGCGTCCGCCGGAGAGTCGGCCGCCACTGCTGAGGAGAAAGGCCAATGAGTTACAAGGCGCAACTGCGTGTGTGGCGCGGCGACGCCGGTGAGGGTGAACTCGCCGACTACCAGGTCGAGGTCAACGAGGGCGAGGTGGTCCTCGACGTACTGCACCGGCTGCAGGCCACGCAAACTCCCGACCTGGCGGTGCGCTGGAACTGCAAGGCAGGAAAGTGCGGATCGTGCTCGATGGAGATCAACGGCCGCCCGAAACTCGCCTGCATGACGAGGATGAACACGTTCGCGGCGGACGAGGTCATCACGGTAACGCCAATGCGTACCTTCCCCGTTGTCCGCGACCTGGTCACCGACGTGTCCTTCAACTATGCCAAGGCACGCCAGATCCCGTCGTTCCGGCCGGATCCCGCGGTCGGCCTGGGCGAGTTCCGGATGATGCAAACAGATGTGCAGCGGTCGCAGGAGTTCCGCAAGTGCATCGAGTGCTTCCTGTGCCAGAACGTCTGCCACGTCATCCGCGATCACGAGGAAAACCAGGCCCCGTTCGCCGGCCCGCGGTACCTCATGCGCGTCGCGGAACTCGAGATGCACCCGCAGGACACCGCGGACCGGCGGGCCATCGCGCAGGATGACTTCGGGCTAGGCTATTGCAACATCACCAAGTGCTGTACCGAGGTGTGCCCGGAGCACATCAAGATCACCGATAATGCCCTGATCCCGATGAAGGAACGCGTGGTGGGCCGCAAATACGACCCGCTCGTCTGGCTCGGCAACAAGATCACACGACGTCGGCCGGCCGACACCCCGCCGGTGCCGGGAAAGCAGTAGCCCGCAGCGAATTTTCACCGCACGGTTGCTTGGGCACCCGAAAACGCCACGGACTTCCCAGAAACGGGTTAAGCGGGCCTCACAGCGCGGCAGCCGTTTGGCATGATTACCGCGTCCCATATGAGCAGGGCGAATCCCGCGCGAGTGAAAGGCCGCCATGTCGCACCTGACCTACCTGGAAGCATCGTTCATTGGCCTTCTACAGGGCGTGACCGAACTCTTCCCCGTGTCCAGCCTGGGCCACAGTGTGCTGATTCCCGCGATCTTGGGCGGCCAGTGGGCGCGCGACCTCGACGTGTCCACGAAGGAGTCGCCCTACCTCGCCTTCATCGTGGGCCTACACGTCGCGACCGCCCTGGCGCTGGTGCTCTACTTCTGGCGTGACTGGGTCCGGATCATCGGCGGCTTCCTCACCTCGCTCCGGGACCGCCGGGTGGTGACCGCCGATCAGCGGCTCGCCTGGATGATCATTCTGGCCACGATCCCGGTTGGCGCCGCGGGGTTGCTGCTCGAGCATCCCTTCCGGGTCCTGCTGGGCAAGCCGATCCCCGCCTCGATATTCCTGACCGCGAACGGCCTCATCCTGTTCGCCGGCGAACGGCTGCGCCGTAAGGCCTCGAGGCGCGCCGATGCGCAGGTGGCGGCGGAGGTTGACGCGGTTGAAAGGCACGGTCGCCATGCTGCTGGTCACCGCGCACTACGCCGCCAGGAGGCAGCGCTTGACCTCGCGTCGGACCGGCGGATCGCTGATCTCGGCTATGCCCAGAGCGTGATCATTGGGGCCGCGCAGATTCTCGCCTTGATGGCGGGCGTCAGCCGGTCCGGCGTCACCATGGTCGCAGGGCTTTTCCGTGGCCTGTCCCACGAGGACGCGGCCAGGTTCGCATTCCTGCTCGCGACACCGGTCATCCTGGCCGCCGGCGCGCTCAAGATCCCCGATCTCACCGGCCCGCTCGGCCAGGGCATTCACGGCCAGATCCTGGTCGGTAGCGTGCTCTCCTTCATCGGCGCGTACCTTTCCGTTCGCTTCCTCACCAAGTACTTTCAGACCCGGACGCTCACCCCATTCGCCATCTACTGTCTGTTGGCGGGAATCTTCAGCTTCATATTCCTGACCACCACGTGACGTCCGCCCGACGCCGCAGCGGCGGCCCGGGCCGTTTGCGAAGCCAATTCGGCTATTACTCCGCGTTGCCGATTGCATCGGAGTGTGATTGCCGCGAAGCTACCGCCTGGCGGTCGGCGATGGCGTGCACGCCCGTGTGAAATTCGGCTGCGCCTTCGGCCGAGCCGCTCCCAGGCAACCGCAGCTCGCGGCCGCCGTGGATTCGTCTCGCAGGGAAGGATGTCAATGCGACGAGCCGCAACACGCCGCCGCGTACTCGCGGCCGTGGTAGCCGCAGGAGCACTCGGGGCAGCAGGACTGGCCGCGGCCGCTTCGGTTCAGGCGGCAACCACCCGCCAGCCGATTCCAGGCACCAAGCCTGTCTGGGCCACGGCAGCACACCGCGTCGCCGCGCAGGCCGTCACGCGCGGCCAGGTTGACGCTCGTGTCTACCTCGCCGGACGTGATCCGAACGGACTGGCGGCCTACGCCGCGGCCGTCTCGGATCCGAAGAGCCGCGACTACGGGCATTACCTGAGCGCATCGAAGGCACAGCAGCGTTTCGGGGCCACGGCCGCTCAGGTCGCGGCCGTGCGCCAATGGCTCACGTCCTCGGGCCTGAAGATCACCACGCAGACGCCGCACTACGTAGGCGTGGCTGGTTCGGTCGCGGCCGCCCGCAAAGCATTCGGCGTGAACTTCGCCAACTACCACGCGCCGGGCGGGACGGTCGCACGTGCACCACAGCAGAACGCGAGCGTGCCCGGCTCGGTCGCCAGCGCGGTGCTGACGGTCACGGGCCTTGACACCGCTAGGACGACGATGTCGCCACTCGCCCAGCTACCGCCGCCGGGCCCGAACTTCTACACCGCCGGGCCGTGCTCCAGCTACTGGGCGGAAAAGACCGCGACAGATCTGCCGGCCGCCCATGGCAAGAAGCAGCCCTATGTGCTGTGCGGCTACACGCCGCGCCAGCTCCGCGGCGCGTATGGCGTGACCGATTCCGGACTCACAGGACAAGGCAAGACGATCGCCATCGTCGACGCGTTCGCTTCGCCGACCATGCTCGCCGATGCCAACACCTACGCGAGGACGGTCGGCGACCCCGTGTTTCGGCCCGGCCAGTACCGGCAGGTCTTGCCCAGGTCGTTCAGCCTGGTCGACCAGTGCGGCGGGTCAGGCTGGTACGGCGAGGAGACGCTCGACGTGGAGATCGCGCACGGCATGGCGCCGGACGCCAACGTCGTTTACGTCGGCGCCGCGAACTGCACTGACCTTGGCCTGCTCGACGCCCTGATCACCATCGTGGACCGTCACCTGGCCGACATCGTGAGCAACTCCTGGGGCGAGGCCGAAGACCAGACCACACCTGCCTCGATGGCCGCCTACAACGTGATCTTCCAACTGGGCGCCGTCGAAGGAATCGGCTTCAACTTCTCTTCCGGCGACTGTGGCTACGAAGACCCGGCCAACTCGTGCGGATCAACACGCGATGGCTCGGACAAGATACAGGTCGACTGGCCGACCTCCTCGGTCTGGGTTACCTCGGTGGGCGGCACGAGCATGGCCATCAGCAGCTCGAACTCGTATCAGTTCGAGACGGGCTGGGGCGTCTACAAGGCCGGGCTGTCGTCCGGCGGCGCGTCCTGGACACCCATGCCGCCAGGCACCTATCCAGCGAGCTACACCTCCGGTGCTGGCGGTGGCACAAGCACCATCTTCGGCCAGCCGCGGTATCAGCGCGGCGTGGTGCCGGACTCGCTGTCCAGGCGGCTGCCGGACGGCACGACGAGTGTCGGCCCGATGCGGGAGGTGCCGGACATCGCGGCCGACGCCGACCCGCAGACCGGGTTCAGCTACGGCGAGACCGTGCTGCTGAAGAACGGGACGTACGGCTTCGCGCTGAGCCGGATTGGCGGCACGAGCCTCGCATCACCGCTGACGGCGGGCATCCTGGCCGACGTGATGCAAGGCACGGGCCGCAGCCTCGGGTTCGCCAACCCGGTGCTGTACACCCTGTACGGCACCCCGGCGTTCCACGATGTCACGGACACCCCGCTGGGCCCGGGTGTCCCGATCGCGGTCGCGCGCAACGACTACACCGATCCAAGCACGGCGACTGGCCCGATCATCCACTCACTGCGCACCACCGGCCATGACGGCGGCGGCAGCGCCCTGCTGACCGCAACGACCGGCTACGACGACGTAACGGGCCTCGGGTCACCGCGGCTCAGCGACATCCAGCCCCTTCTTAGCGTCAAGGTCAGGCTCGGGGCTGGGTGATCGCCGCCCGGCACCGAGTAAGCGCGGAGGGGCGGCCGGTCCACCGGCCGCCCCTCCGCACGTTCATGATCGTGGCACCCCTTGGCGCGCGCGGGCGGCGCGGGCGCGCATCCGCTCCCGCTCCTTGGCGTCGAGGACCGTCTTACGGAGCCTGGCCGCGGACGGCGTGACCTCCACGCACTCGTCGTCGGCGCAGAACTCCAGCGCCTGCTCCAGGCTGAGCAGCCGCGGCGGCACCAGGCGTTCAAGTTCCTCCGCCGTCGACTGGCGCACGTTCGTCAGCTTGCGCTCACGGCAGATGTTCACATCCATGTCACCAGGACGCGAGTTCTCTCCGACGATCATGCCCTCGTAGACCTCGGTGCCGGGCGACACGAACAGTGATCCCCGCTCCTGCAGCCCGAACATGGCATACGGCGCCGCGATACCCGTCCGGTCCGCAACCAGCGACCCGGATGGCCGAGTGGGCAGCGAGCCGAACCACGGCCGGTAGCCGTCGAACACGTGGTGCGCCACGCCGGTCCCCCGCGTGCCGGTGAGGAACTCGGTGCGAAAACCGATCAGCCCACGGGCGGGGACCACGTACTCCAAGCGGATCCAGCCAGTCCCGTGGTTGGTCATGTTCTCCAGGCGGCCCTTACGGGTGGCGAGCAACTGGCTGACCGCGCCGAAGAACTCTTCGGGCACGTCCACGGTGAGCCGCTCCACAGGCTCGTGCACCTTTCCGCCGACCTCGCGCGTGACCACCTGCGGCCGTCCCACCGTCAGCTCGTAGCCCTCCCTGCGCATGGTCTCCACGAGGACCGCGAGCGCGAGCTCGCCGCGGCCCTGCACCTCCCACGTGTCGGGCCGCGCCGTCGGCAACACCCGAATCGAGACGTTGCCGACGAGTTCACGCTCGAGCCTGGCTGACACGAGCCGCGCGGTGACCTTGGTTGGGTGGCGAAGGGCTCTGGAGGACCGTCCCGGGCCAGCAACGTCGCGCCCGGCCATGGGCGAGGTGTTGATCCCGATCGTCATGGAGATGGCCGGTTCGTCCACGGTGAGCAGCGGCAGCGGGCGCGGATCATCCGGGTCGGCCAGAGTTTCGCCGATCATGATGTCGGGGATTCCAGCGACGGCGATGATGTCGCCGGGCCCCGCAGATTCGGCGGCGACGCGCTCCAGCGCAGCCGTTAGGAATAGTTCGGTGATTTTGACTTTTTCCATGGTCCCGTCACGGCGGCACCATGTTGCGTGCTGGCCGCGCGCGATCGTCCCCGACATCACCCGGCAGAGCGCGATCCGGCCTAGGTAGGCGGAGGCATCCAGGTTGGTGACCTGCGCACGCAGTGGGGCGGCCGGGTCGTAGCGGGGCGGCGGGATCGCCTCGGCGATCACGGCGAACAGCGGCCCGAGGTCCGCCGCGGCCGGGAGCGTGCCATCGGCGGGGCGGTGCAGCGACGCCCGCCCGGCCCGCGCGCACGCGTACACGATCGGGAATTCGATCTGGTCCTCCGTCGCGTCGAGGTCGAGGAACAGCTCGTAGCAGGCGTCGACCACCTCGGCGATCCTGGCGTCCGCGCGGTCCACCTTGTTGATCACAAGGATTACGGGCAGCTTCGCCTGCAGGGTCTTGCGCAGCACAAACCGGGTCTGTGGGAGCGGTCCCTCGCTCGCGTCCACGAGCAGCAGCACGCCGTCGGCCATGGAAAGCCCCCGCTCCACCTCGCCACCGAAGTCGGCGTGCCCGGGCGTGTCGATTATGTTGATGGTCAGGCCATCCCGGCGCACCGCCGTGTTCTTCGCGAGGATCGTGATGCCCTTTTCACGCTCCAGGTCACCGGAGTCGAGCACCCGCTCGGCGACCTGCGCGTTCGCACGGAACGCCCCTGTCTGCCACAGCATCGCATCCACGAGCGTGGTCTTGCCGTGGTCCACGTGCGCAACGATCGCCACGTTACGGATGTCGTGGCGGGTGGCGCTGTTCGCAGCCTGTGCGGGCATGAAGGAACTCCGTCGGGGAATCGCGGGACTTGCCGTTAGATCACGCGGCTTAACCAGTGTATTCGAACCCCTATTCCCGAACGGCTGGCGCTGCGTGACACCAAGCGACCCGCGAACGCCTCCATGGGTGACCAGCGCGGACTCGGTGCCGTGTACAGCCGTGGCGGGGGTGATGGCCGCCTATCGCAATAGTAATAGAACATATATTCGTTAATGTACTAGGATGAACACATGAGTGTGCGGCTCCCGCCGGGATGGCCCACCGGGGTGCACCCTCCTGGCTCGGAACGATTCGAGGAGACCGCTGTGGCCTGGCTCTTCGACGTCGTTCCGCCGGATTACCGGCTGTACGGTGTGCTGCGCAGGTACCCGCTGGCGCTCGCGCAGATGGCCCGGCATCACGTCCGGGCATGTGTGGAAGGCGCACGGCAGGGATACCGGACCGCCGCGACCGATCTCGGCGAGGTGCTGCCCCCCCACGCGTACAGTGCCGTGCTCGTGGCGTATCGCCGTGAAGGCCGCAGGCTCGCTGCCGCCGCCCGCGCTGTCGATCTTGTAGACGAGGCGCTCAGATTGCGCGCATAACGATCAGGGCGGTGTCATCGACCGGTGGCTCTGGCGCGAAGTCGCGGACGGCGCGCATGATCCTCGCCGCAACCGCGCCCGCGTTCAGGCCAGCACACGCGGCAAACACCTGGCGCAGGCCATCGTCGTCGTCGAGCAGCTGACCGGCATGACGCCGCTCGGTCACCCCGTCGGTGACACACAGCAGTACGTCGCCAGAGTGGAGGTCGACGCTGCGCGCGCGGAAGCTGACCTGGTCGAGCACGCCGAGCAGTGATTGCGCGCTGACCGCAGGCTCGGGCTTGCGTCCGGGGCGCATGAGCAACGGCAGCGGATGGCCGGCGCATACCAGCGAAACGCGCGCCACGGGCGACGAGCCGTGCAGCGGAGGCCGTCGGCCTGGTGGAGCCCAGCCGACTGGAATGGTGGTGATCTCTCCGTGCACGAGTGTGAGGAACCGCCCACGTGGCCCTTCATCCAAGATCAGCCGGTTCAGCCGGTCGAGCACGGCCGCGATCCCGAGTCCCTCGCGGGCCAGGATACGCATTGTGTACCTCGCGAGACCGGTGACCGCCGCGGCCTCGGGCCCGGTGCCACACACGTCGCCGATGGAGAAACGCCAGCGGTCATCCGCCGCGGCGAAGACGTCATAGAAGTCGCCCCCGACCTCGTTTCCCTCACCTGCCGCCGCGTACTCGACCGCGAGGTCCACACCCGGAACACGCGGCACCTCGGGTGGCAGCAGGCTGCGCTGCAGGGCCCGGCTCGTCTGGACCTGCTGCGAATACAACCGCGCGTTGTCGAGTGCGAGAGCGGCCCGCCGGCTGAGATCCTCCACCATCTCGATCGCCTCACGGGGAAACCTCTCCCCCCGGGGACGGCCGATCACAAATGCGCCAAGGACGCGGCCGCGGGCCACGAGCGGGCAGCACCACACGGCGTCGGAGGCAAGGTCGGCGGCGTCCGGCGGAATCGCTGGCTCTGGGGTGCCAGCAAGTGACCAACGGCGGGCTCCCACCCGTGACGGGAGCTGCGGCGGCGGCACGCGAGCGAGCAACGCGGCGAGCGCATCGCACCGCGTCTCGTCGCTGTGCCACACATACGCCGGCTCCGGCGGGCCACCGTTCTCGCCAAGGTAGACGGCGCACCAGGACGCCAGCCGGGGAACCACAAGCTGTGCGGCAAGCGCTACGGTCTTGTCTTGGTCGAGCGTGCCGGCCAGCAGGTCGCTCGCTTCCGCGAGGAAGCTGATCCTGCCGCGCCGCACCCGCTCGAGTTCGGCCAGCCGCGCGCGTTCCAGGGACAGCGCGACGCGGTCAGCAAGTTTCTGCAGGCTTTCCGCGTCGGTGTCGGTGAACCTGTCAGGCTCGGCAGTGGTGGCGGCGAGCATTCCAGTGACCCGCCCCTCGGCGAGGAACGGCACCGTCACGAGCGACCCGGCGGGTGCGCCAGCCGGCGTCGCGGACATCGCGGACATCGCGGACGTCGTGCACGGCACAGCCAAGAACTGGCTCAGGTCATCGTAGACCGCGGGCACCAGGCTGGGTGGGCCAGTATCGTGCGGCCCATGAGCCACCCGCACCGCAGGCCCGGCGAGCCTGGCCAGAAGCTCCGGGCTGCCGATTCCCGCACCAGCCCGGATCCGCAGCTCCCCGTCCTCGTCCGCAACAAGCACGTAGACGGCGTCCGCGCCGGCCGCGTCACGTGCCATCTCCACCGTGTGCCTGAGCAGTTCGTCATAGCTGAGCCTGCCGATGCCTGCCATCGCCTCGTCGTCAGCCACGAGCGCCAGATCATCTGTGCCCTGCGGGCCAACCCGTGGTGGCACACGCCGAAGCGGTGCCTGGCCTCCTGATGCCTGGCCTCTTGACGCCTGCGTCTCGCCCGGACCGGGCTCTCCCGCCCGCTCACCTGCGGCGTCCGGATTCGCACCCGGCTTGTCGCTTTGTGCGGGCTTGTCGGTCAGCACCATCCGGAACCAGACTGCCTTGGCGCTGCGGGCATAGCTCACTCCCCACGACGACGCCAATGCGGCGGGAAGCATGAGCCCGCGGCCGCTCGTACGCTCGGCGTCGTCCACGGCGGCGAACGCGTCGTGGATCGTCCGGGCGGGATGGCGGTCACGGACGGTCACTTCCACCTCGCCGCCATCCAGCCTGCAGCTCACCCGCAGGGGGGTGCCCGCGTGCACGATGGCATTGGTGACAAGCTCGCTCGTGAGCAGGACAGCGTCATCCACGAGCCTCGACCGGTCCGCTGCCCCCCACGAATGCAGCGTCTCCCGGACAAATCGGCGCGCCGCGGCCGCCGCGGCGGGCTCAGGGTCGTATTCGGCGCTGGCCGTGAGGTCGCGGCGCCCCTTCGCAAGGACTCTATATGTCATTCCGTAATGTCCGATGAGGTCTGCGTGACAGACTCGTGGCGGTGATACATCCTAGGGAATCGAGCCTAGTTTGGTGAGCCGGCTGAAAAGGTCGACTTCACAAAGCCAAGGAATCCTGGCCAAACAGCAACGAAATGCGCGGAGAATGAGCAGACCTACCGCAGCGCGGTCCTCGGATCCGGATCATGAGGCCCCGGGTCCCGGACCCCCCCTTGCTAACAGCGATCGTGCGCACATCCAGGGCGACGGCCCCCGGAACGCGCGCCGCCCAGGTAACAGGTCGCCATCCCGTAAAGGCGGCACGTCAGCCGAGTTGACGCTGCGCTACGGGGATGCGGATCTCGAGCCCATTCGTGCCGCCCTTATCGCGCTCAGTGACGGTGATTACCGGCCCCGCAGGCTGCCGGTGCCGAACCTGAAAGGTGGCAGCGGTGTCCTCGCCGAGATCACCGCTCTCGTCGATGAGGTGGGAGCGCAGCTAGCCCTGCACGCGTCGGAGGTCACTCAGATGGCCGTGCAGGTGCGTGACATCGCGCGGGTCTCAACGGCCGTCGCCGCGGGAGACCTGTCCCAGAAGATCACGGTGGACGCACAGGGTGAAATGCTGCAGCTGAAGCAGACCGTGAACACTATGGTCGATCAGCTGTCGGGGTTCGCCGACGAGGTCACCAGGGTGGCGCGCGAGGTGGGCACCGAGGGCCAGCTCGGCGGGCAGGCGCACGTCCGCGGCGCGTCCGGCGTGTGGAAGGACCTCACCGACTCGGTGAACGGCATGGCCTCCAACCTGACCGTGCAGGTGCGCGGCATTGCCCAGGTCGCTACGGCGGTCGCCAAGGGAGATCTGTCCCAGAAGATCACTGTCGATGCGAAGGGCGAAATTCTCCAGCTCAAGGACACCATCAACACGATGGTCGACCAGCTGTCCGCATTCGCCGACGAGGTCACCAGAATGGCCCGCGAAGTCGGCACAGAAGGAAAGCTCGGCGGGCAGGCGCGGGTCCAGGGCGTCTCTGGCGTGTGGAAGGACCTCACCGACTCGGTGAACGGCATGGCCTCCAACCTGACCAATCAGGTACGCAACATCGCTCAGGTCACCACCGCCGTCGCCGATGGTGATCTGAGCAAGAAGATCACCGTGGACGCGCAGGGCGAGATCCTCCGGCTCAAAGACACCATCAACACGATGGTCGACCAGCTCTCCGCATTCGCCGACGAGGTCACCAGAATGGCCCGCGAAGTCGGCACCCAGGGCCGCCTGGGC
>Ga0137367_10001176_pt1 | contig 20264 bp, 21 predicted proteins | sample SagtaG_14_FD_104939 | JGI IMG/M metagenome (GOLD analysis project Ga0137367, IMG submission 104939) | Vadose zone soil microbial communities from Sagehorn Ranch, Mendocino, California, USA - Sage1_L_80_16 metaG | ecosystem: Environmental > Terrestrial > Soil > Vadose zone | place: USA... | reverse complement strand
GGTGTCATTATCGCTGCCCCCCGCGTGACCATTCGTGAGAAGATTGACCTGATTACAAAAACAATGAACGAAATAGGGCATTCTACTTTTCGCGAATTACTTGATCAAGGAGCATCGCGGCTGGAGGTTGTAGTCACATTTTTAGCTATGCTTGAATTAGTAAAGCGTTATCGCATCCAGGCACGTCAAGAAGGTTTATTCAGCGACATCGAGATCGACCGAACCGAAGATTGGAAAGAGGACGAAGAGATCGATATTGAGTTCGAATAGTCCGAAATTTCTTAAAGTTTTCGTTGCCCCATTGCAATACGTTCCCACAAAATTAGTCCCAGCATTGCCCCCAAATTATCAAAAAATAATATATCGAACAAAGACGGATGCCTACCTGGAACAAACACTTGGTGAATTTCGTCTGTGATTGCATAGCAGACTGCCAATTGCCAGGCAAATAGTTTTTTGCCACGCTCTAGATTTAATCCACGCCAATAAGACAGAGCCAGCAAACCATATCCCAACACGTGTCCCCCCTTTTTTACAAAATAATCCCAGCGCCCGAAGTTAGGCAATTCGGCGGATGAACGCGACGAGAATACGAAAATCACGCACATCGTCAACACAGCTAGCCCCCAACGGCGTATCCACATCTTCAGCATGAACCGGATTCTACCGCGATGGGTAGGCAAATCCGGCAATCTAAAGTGACGGTCAAGATCCAACAAATAAGCAAAAATCAAGATGGTCCTGCCGCGGCGGGACCATCTTGATTAAAATAATATAGGTCGCAATCTTACACATCTTCCAGGCGGATTGCGACCGTGCGGCTTCCATCCCCAAGATCCACACTTTGGATCACAACCGCTTTTCCACTCGGGTCACCATCGAAGACCATGCTGAATGTTCCACCAGAAACAACGGTTAATGCTTCTCGCTCAGTATATCCCCTGGATGTATATTCATCACGATAGAATTTCATCGTATCTTCCAATGACAACTTTGTATAATACACAAGTGTTTCACCGGCTTGAGTAGCATTATAGGCATCTGCAGTCATCGGAAAATCAGTGCTAATTCCGTTATCTGTATTGTTATCATTGGGGGTTACAGGCGTTGACTGTGATCCCTCTGGATTCGTATTTTCATTTGTGGGTGGCTCTGTCGGGGATTCTTTGGGACCTCCCGTTAAAGCCTGACAGGCAAGCGAAGCAAGCACTAGAATAGCAATTGCGAGATATATGCGATAGTGTTTCATTTACATGCTCCTCTCCAGTAAAATTTGCAATATTATAGTTGCTGACAGCAAAAATATCATCACCCATTGGATTGAGAAATGATTAGAGCTCGAATTACTTAAATATGGATGAATCAAAAATCAAAACAAATGAAGTTTTATTAAAAGACAACCACATATGGTTGCATTTTGCTGATCCCTATCAAGTAATTTCGGCAGAAAAGCTGGATGACATCCTGCCCGCGCTGCGCGAGGTGGAGCGACTCATTAAAGTCAACAATTGGTACGCGGCAGGCTTCCTCAGTTACGAAGCTGCTCCTGCATTTGACCTTGCGCTTCAGACTCAGCCGGTAGCCGGATTCCCTTATCTCTGGTTTGGACTCTACCCCAAGCCACTCGTCATCGACCTGCCCATGCCTGAACAGCCAAAAGACGTTTTGAACTGGCAACCTATCGTTAACCGCGAAACTTACAATACAGCAATTGCACAGGTCAAGAATCATATCGCCGAAGGTAGAACATACCAAGTCAATTACACCATGCGTCTGCAAACTGATTTCACAAGCAGTGCATGGGACTACTTCCTCCAGCTTACGCAGAATCAAAATAATCATGCCGCTTACATCGATATAAGCCATTACGTCATTTGCTCGGCATCGCCAGAACTATTTTTTCAACTCGACGGAGATACGATCACTTGCCGTCCCATGAAAGGAACAACTAAGCGGGGTCGTACAACGATTGAGGATAATGAACAATCAGAATGGCTAAAAAACTCTGCGAAAAATCAAGCCGAAAATGTAATGATTGTGGATATGATCCGCAATGATCTGGGGCGTATCGCGCAGATTGGCAGCATCTGTGTAACAGAATTATTCAAAACAGAACTTTATCCAACGCTCTGGCAGATGACATCCACGGTTACTGCAAAAACAAATGCATCGCTCACCGATATTTTTACCGCACTTTTTCCGTGTGCTTCCATTACTGGAGCACCCAAGGTCAGTACGATGAAGATTATTGCCGGGCTTGAAAGCACGCCCCGCAAGATTTACACAGGAAGTATCGGCTACATTTCACCTCAGCGAAAAGCAAAATTCAGTGTAGCCATTCGCACGGCATTAATTGATTGTGTAAGCCAAAAAGCAGAATATGGTGTTGGCGGTGGGATCGTGTGGGATTCGACCAGCACAGCGGAATATGAAGAAATGTTGCTCAAAGCGCGTGTATTGACTGAACAGCAGGTTCCTTTTTCCTTGCTCGAAACCATGCTTTGGACCCCAGACGAAGGCTTCTTTCTATATAAGAAACATCTTGAACGAATGCTCGACTCTGCAAATTACTTTAATATTCCCATAACAAAAGAAACACTGCAAGCATATCTTGAGCAAATCTCTTCCAGCTTTCATACGCCTCAACGCGTTCGGATATTTCTTGATCAAGCTGGAAATTTACACTCCGAGTCTAGACCCTTTGATTCTGAGGGAAACTCTAAAACTTTAAAAGCTTGTTTGGCAAAGAGACCGATTGATTCCAACAATTTATTTCTTTTCCATAAGACTACCCAGCGCGCTATCTATGAATCCGCGCGCGAGGGATGTGAGGAATTTGACGATATTCTACTTTACAATGAATCAGACGTATTAACGGAATTTACGATTGGAAATCTTGTCGTCGAGTTGGACGGCCAACTATTGACTCCACCAATCTCATGTGGAGTTTTAGCAGGGACGTTCCGTGCTGATTTAATGGATACAGGCCAAGTCGTAGAAAGAAAGATCTATGTCGAGGAGTTATATAGTTGCACGAAAATATTCCGGGTCAATTCGATCCGCAAATGGCAAGCAGTTGAACTCCTAACAAAGCCCATGGAGCTACGGCTTTAGAGAAACATTTCGCTGGGTATTCTGGTAAACCAGTTCTCTGTACTATAATTTCTTGAAAAACCCTTTTTAAGTCTAGAGGTAATGATGGCAAATCAATTAATTGATGAAAGTTCTCCCTATTTAATTCAACATGCCAATAATCCTGTGAATTGGTATCCCTGGGGGGAAGAAGCTTTAACAAAAGCGCACAAAGAAAACAAACCAATCTTTCTCAGCATCGGATACGCGGCTTGCCACTGGTGCCATGTTATGGCACATGAATCATTTGAAGATGAGGAAACAGCAGCCTTCATGAATGAATACTTCATCAACATCAAAGTTGACCGTGAGGAACGACCTGACCTCGATGCAATTTACATGCAAGCTACTGTTGCGATGACCGGTTCAGGCGGCTGGCCCATGTCAGTTTTTCTTACACCTGATCTCAAGCCTTTTTATGCAGGTACCTATTTTCCTCCAGTGCAGCGTTATAACATGCCAGCTTTTAAAGACATCCTGGCAGGGATCGCGCGCGCATGGAAGGAGGAAACCAATGAAATCACGCGTGTAAGCAGTCAAGTATCGAGTCACTTGCTGCAAGCAATGAGCAGCGAACAAACAAGCGAGACAAATTTCACGCAGAATGATCTCGATACAGTAGTAAAAGCTTTAGTTGATTCATATGATTGGGGTTATGGCGGCTGGGGTGCTGCGCCGAAATTTCCGCAACCGATGACAATTGAATTTCTGCTTCGCCGTCATATGGCAGGCAATATAGATGCATTAAAACCAGCCATTCACGTGCTAAAAGCCATGGCGCGTGGAGGAATGTATGATGTTGTTGGGGGTGGCTTCTCGCGCTACAGTGTGGATAATTTCTGGCGAGTCCCTCACTTTGAGAAAATGCTTTACGATAATGCCCAACTTGCGCGCGCCTATCTGCATGTCTGGCAGATCACCAAAGAGCCATACTTCAAGCAGATTGTCACTGAAACACTTGATTTCGTTGCGCGTGAAATGACTCATCCTGCTGGTGGATTTTATTCAAGTCTCGATGCCGATTCTGAAGGCGAAGAAGGCAAGTTCTACGTTTGGACTCTGGATGAGATCCGCGAGGTCCTGAAAGAGGATTCGGAATTTTTCGAAGCGGCTTATGGAATCTCTGAGCGCGGAAATTGGGAAAGCAAGACAGTCCTCCAACGTGCGTTGGATGATGCATTCCTCGCCACCCGTTTCAAAATGGACCCTAAAGATATTCCCGCGAAATTAGCCGATAGCCATTCCAAGCTTTACTCTGCGCGTGCCTCACGCGTCCGACCAGGCACCGACGATAAGATCTTGACCGCTTGGAATGGACTCATGCTGGCAACAATCGCAGAGGCGGCGCGAGTGTTGAATGAACCAGAGCTACAGCATAAATATCTTACGCTGGCAACTCGTAACGCAGAATTTCTTTTGGATGCGCTTCGGCCTAATCACAAGCTCAGACGCAGTTGGCGACAAGGCAAGGCTACCAACGAAGTTTTCCTTGAAGATTACGCCGCGCTCATTCTTGGGTTGATTGAGCTATACCAAACCGATTTCCAGAACAAGTGGTTCACTTTTGCTCAAGAACTTGCGGAAGAAATGCTCGAGTTATTTAGTGATCCTAATGGTGACTTCTTCGATACATCAAAAGATAACGAAGAATTGTTATTTCGTCCAAAGGATTTGCAAGATAACGCTACTCCTTCAGGAAACGCATTGGCTTGTGAAGCTTTGCTAAAACTTGCCTCATTCACAGAGAATAGCAAATATCGAGATCTCGCAGAGAAATCGCTCAAGCTTATAGGGAATCATGCGATGCGGTATCCCACTTCGTTTGCGCGCTGGCTGTCAGCTGCGGATTTCGCTTCGGGAAATGTGAAGCAAGTTGCGGTGGTATATGGAACGAATCCAGAGGATGCACAGGAATTATTAGGTGTCATCCAATCCGCATACAGACCGAATACAATCTTTGCCGCCTCATCCTATCCCCCATCCAATGCAGCACCATCACTATTGATGGATCGGCCGTTAAAAGACAGCAAGCTAACCGTTTACGTTTGCGAAGGATTTATTTGCAAGCTGCCTGTTACATCAGTCGCTGAAGCAGAAAAACTATTGTGAAGACCTTTAATATAATCAAAAAGCTCTCTGACAAGAGAGCCCTTTGATTTATTTTGGTTCAATATTGCCATCTGAGTCTGTTTTCTGCTCGTCTTGCTGATCTCCACTTAGTCCATCACGAAAAGCTTTGATACTTTTGCCAAGTTCACCAGCGATTTTTCCAATTCGTCCGGGGCCAAACAAAAGCAGGACAATGAGCAAAACAATGACCCATTCCATGCCGCCAGGTAAACGCATATCTTTACTCCTTTTCCGATTTCCTTTCTATCGTACCACAATCAGCATTAACTGCCAATTATGACAATCATAATTCGCGGCGATAGAGCAGTCCCTCGATAAAGCGAAGGGCGCGGCGCACCAACGAGCGTAACCTTGCAAAGGCACGATATTGTTCCGGGCGCACATGTCCTTTGCTTGGGATGGGTCCTGTCCATTCCGCGGCAAGAGCACCCCACGTGAGGCCTGCCCCAAACCCTACCATGACAATTTTTTCGCCAGGTTTAATCTGGCCCTTTTCTATCGCCTCCACCATCGCCATGGGGATGGATGCGGTGGAGGTATTGCCATAACGTTCAACATTGACAATGAAACGATCCATTGGCAAATTGAGTCCACGCGCTGCCGCTTTAATGATGCGAATGTTGGCTTGATGAGGGATGATCCATTGCACCTGATCGATTGTTAATCCCGCGCAGCCAAGAACTTCCTGTGTTGCCGAAGCCATCACGCGCGTGGCAAACCGGAAGACTTCATTGCCATCCATTTGAATGTAATGTTTTCCATCAAGGATGGTAGATTCGGTCGCGGGATAACGACTGCCTCCTCCTGCAAGTGTCAATAAATCACCGCCGGAACCATCCGAGTGCATGACTGCGGAAAGTACTCCTCCCGGCTGGTCACTCGCCTGCAAAACAAATGCACCTGCACCATCTCCAAATAAAATACACGTGCTGCGATCTTTCCAATTCACAAATCGTGAAAGAGTCTCGGATCCAATAATCAGCGCATTTTTAATAGAACCACTGCGGATTGCTTGTGCCCCCATATTTAAGGCATAGATAAAACCAGAACATGCCGCCAGCAAATCGAACGCACCAGCCTTGGTTGCCCCGAGTTGATCTTGTATCAAACAGGCTGTCGCAGGAAAAATATATTCAGGTGAAGACGTGGAGCAGATAATCAAATCTAAATCGGTTGGGCGAAGGTTGGCAACTCTAAGCGCCTTTATCGAGGCTTTCACCGCAAGCGTGGACGGAAACTCATCCTCACGTGCAATGTGTCTTTCTTGAATACCAGTTCGTTCCCGAATCCAGGCATCATTCGTATCAACCATTTTGGATAGATCATCATTCGTCAAAACCGTCTCAGGCACCGACATGCCCCAACCTGTAATATGTGCGTATGGCATAACCTGCTCCTATATCTTATCCTTGGCGCGGTATATTGAGTGCCGCCTTAAGTTAATGTTTATCCCTCAAAACGACTGAAGATCACTGTCGCGTTATGGCCGCCAAATCCAAAGGAATTGGACATAACATGTTTGGGTGAAACCTTGCGTGGCTGATTGGGAATGTAATCCAGATCACATTCTGGGTCAGGCGTGTGATAGTTGATGGTCGCGGGTAGCACTCCCTCACGGATTGCCAAGATACAAAACACGGCCTCGATCGCGCCTGATGCGCCAAGCAAATGACCGGTCATGGATTTCGTTGAAGAAATGGGAACACTGTAAGCCTGCTCACCAAAAACAGTTTTGATGGCAGCCGTCTCACTCTTATCATTCAAGGGTGTTGATGTACCATGCGCATTGATATATCCAATATCTTTTATATGCAAATTTGCATTTTCCAAAGCCAGTTTCATGGCGATTGCCGCGCCCGCGCCATTTTCTGCCGGGGCTGAGATGTGATGAGCATCATCAGTTGTTCCATAACCGCCGAGCTCACATAAGATATTTGCACCGCGCGCCTGAGCATGGTCAATAGATTCCAAAATCAACATACCGGCGCCTTCGCCCATCAAAAAACCATCACGATCTTTATCAAACGGGCGTGATGCCGTTTGTGGATCATCATTGCGAGTGGAAAGTGCGGTCATCACGTTCATCCCTGCCATAGCAACTGGTACCAATGCAGCCTCTGAGCCACCCGCGATCATCACATCTGCTGCACCTCTTCGAATAGTTTCCAACGCCTCCCCAATAGCATTATTCCCTGAAGCACAGGCAGTAGCAAGTGCCATATTAGGTCCGCGTGCACCAAATCGTATTGCAAGCATCCCTGGCGCGCTATCCGAGATCATCATCGGAACTAGAAATGGACTGACACGATCAGGGCCGCGCTCGTGCATTACCTCAACCTGCTCCAACAAAGAACCAATCCCTCCGATTCCGGTACCGATCATCACCCCCACACGATCGCGATTCGATTCATCGATTTTTACACCAGATTGTTCAAGCGCCTCCATTGCAACGGCTGTTGCAAACTGAGTGAAGCGATCCATTTTGCGCGCTTCGCGCGTGCCAAGCAAAGCTACAGGATCAAACCCTTTGACTTCAGCCGCAAAACGCGTCTTATGCCGGCTTGCATCAAAATGGGTGATCATCGCTGCGCCAGACTTGCCCGCTAAAATGGAATGCCACGTTTCCTTCACATTGTTGCCTACAGGGGTGATACAACCCATCCCTGTGACGACCACTCGTCTGCTCATACAAAAATCTCCTTATTCGATGAAGGGCAGTAGTTGACCGCCCCCCAAGTTCTAGGCGTTATAACACGCTTCAAGGGAATTCGACGCGGTATGCCTATACGCTCTTCAGCGTTTTCCAGGCTTGCTGAACATGTAACCGGTCATGATCCGCGATAAAGCTTGTCACTTCAAGAAAGTTCGTTGGACCAAAAATCGCGTGGCGGGCGCCTCGCGACCATATTTCCTCATCCAACCCTTTTAGGGTTTTGAGATTATCAATTCGTGCTTGTGCAAATTCAGTTAATGCAGTTTTGCCATCAACATTTAAATAGTCACGCTCACTTGCCCACACACCACTCTCCGGACGCGGGATAAAAGCACCTTCTCTTTCGATCATCAAATTCAATTGCATTTGATAAACTTCGCGCTCTGTATCACGGAGATGGCAGATGATCTCATTCAGTGCCCAATTTTCACTCGTGGGCTCCTTCCGCCACTGTTCTGCTGTAAGTGAGGAGGACAAACTCCGCAAAACAGCTGGCGTAGAGGTCATAATCGCCAGGATCGCAGCGCGGGATTTAAAAAACGGCTCGAGTGTCGATAAACTAATGGATTCAAGCCACGGGCGGAGATCTGCCAATTTGCCGCGCCCCGCTTCAAATCCCGGACTTGAGGCGGATTCTCCGTCAATTAGAAACGTCTTCAGCCCAAGCCGATGTGCTGGAATCAGATCTCGAGCAACATCATTTCCCACCATGAGAGTTGGTCCTTCGGGCCACCCAAGCTGCCCAAGCACTTCTGCATAATAAGCGGGATGTGTTTTAGTAAAATGAAAATGCTCAAACGTGGAGATGAGCTCAAAACGATCAGGTTCAAAGCCGGCCCAGCGCAAACGGTGATAAGTAGCTTTACGAGGAAATAACGGATCGGTGGCAATTGCGATGCGATAGCCGCACGATAACGCCCATTCAATGAAAGGAACTGCCTCAGGTCTTTGTCGAGTGTGCTGAGCAAGTAGCGGAAAAACGCCATCATAAAATTCTTCAAGGACATGAATGATGTCATGCTTGGAGACGCCAAGCTTTGTATAGAAATCAGTCTCAAAGATCTCCTCTAAGGTACGCGTTGGATCTTCGCTTTCGTTCATCAGATTCATACCATCGATGAGCGCACGTAACATGATATTCGGCGCAGTATGATTTGCTAAGTGTTTTGAAAGCGCCTGGAAGTATACAGGCACGAATATATCAAGATTAGTGTCCAGCAAAGTGTCATCAAGGTCTAGCAGCAATGTTAGAGACATGTTGACTCTCGCAGGGACTGCCTAGCGCCCCGCTGCGCAAGTTCAGGATTTGATTTCAAACTTAAACGGGAGAACATGACATTCCCCACAACCGATATGTGGTTCGGCAACATTTCGTTTCGTTTTTTCGCAATAGGCAGAAACCTTCACGCGACGTTGAAACAACGCTTCAAAGGGTCTTGTGACAATTGCCGACAATTTCAAAAATTCACACGAGTTGGCGCGCGCAATTCCCGGCACTGGACAGGTTCGACACAGATCGCGCGTCCAGCGCTGGCCCGCGGCTTTAAGGAGACGACATTCTTCCACGTTACGACCGCGGAAGTAATCACCATAAAAATAGGGACATTCTGTCCCAGCAGGAGTTCTCATAGTGATTGAATTATAGGACTAGAACATAAAAAATTTATAAGCGTTAAATAATAGGTGACAGTCTCATGAAATAACTGTCACCTAAATAATCTTATTATCAAATATTTCTAAACACGAGTGACATACTCACCCGTCTCAGTGTTAACACGGATGATATCCCCAACTTTCACAAATTGTGGGCAGTTTACTTCGAGGCCAGTATCAGTTTTGACTTTCTTGGTTACGCCGGTGGCAGTATCACCGCGAATGGCTGTTTCAGCTTCAATCACTTCAAGATCTACTGAACTGGGAATTTCAACATCGAGCGGCGCGCCTTTGTAGAAGGTAATTTTGACTTCCATGCCTTCTTTAAGATAAAGGGCTTTCTCACCCAATACCTCACGCTTAATGGCTGGCTGTTCAAAGGTTTCGTTATCCATGAAGTGATAGAAATCACCGTCGGTATATAGATAGGAGACATTGTGAAAATCAAGGCTTACGTCTTGAACAGACTGGCCCGAGCTAAAGGTGCGTTCAATGTTTGCTCCAGTGAGAAGATTGCGGGCTTTCACGCGGATGTTGGCATTGCCGCGGCCAGTCTTGTTGTGACTATAATCCAACACTTTGTACAGGTTGCCATCTAATTCAAAGGTGACACCTTTGCGAAGCTCATTTACATCGATCATTCTTGCATTTTCCTTGTGTGAGATGATGACTGCATCGCAGTCAGAAGCGGCGGGATTATACCAGAGAGTAGAAAGTAGAAAGTCATGATTAGTGAGTAGACTCAGAGGCGGGATCTTCGTGAAGAAGCTGCACAGCATGAGGCAAAACAGGCATCACCACTTGTAAATTTTCAACGGCTCCTTTTGGACTGCCTGGCAGATTAATAATTATTGTTTTCTTTCGTATGCCCGTCACGACTCTTGATAACATGGCATGGGGGGTGATTTTGAGGCTTGCAGCACGCATTGCTTCCGAGAGGCCGGGGGCATCACGTTCAATAATGGCACGCGTTGCTTCGGGGGTGACATCGCGTGGAGAGAAGCCGGTACCGCCTGTGGTAAGGATCACGTCCAATTCCCCACTATCAGCCCAGGACGCGAGTATTTCGCGGATTGCAAGTTCATCATCGGGGAGAAGCGATTGTTTGACTACTGACCAGCCCTCAGCTTGGATGAGATTCGCAAGCGCGGGACCCGATGAATCGACGCGTTCGCCGCGCGAGGAGCGGTCTGAGAGTGTCAAAATTCCAAATCGAATCATCATTGAAGTTCTTTTCCAAATAAATAAACTTGATCCATCTCCTGCCAGCCCAGCCGTCGATAATACGCCCCGACTTCAGAATTATCGGTCGTGACGAGCAAATAACATTTCAGGCAGCCTTTTATACGCAACCGTGATTCAACCTCATCCATCAAGCGAGAGCCGATTCCCTTTCCGCGAAAGGATGCGGCAACTGCAAGATGATAAATAAGACCCCGGCGACCATCGAAACCGCCCATCACAGAACCAACGATAATACCATCACATTCAGCAACGAGAAAAAGATCTGGATCGCGGGAAATCTTCTTTTCGATCTCGGCCCGCGTATCGGAACGACCAACGTGAATTCCCTTCTCTATACTTGCCCATAGTTTGTAAACTGATTCGTAATCGGCAGGAAATTGAAATTCACGAATTTGAATGGAGGAAGAAATCACAGCAGTTCAATTTATTATTTCAATAGTTTGAGCAGATCATCGGGCATAAATGGTTTAAGGAGAAAAGCGGTTGCCCCACGACGAATACATTCCTCTTTCATATTCAAGCCAGAGGTCATCAAGACGCGAAGATTAGAAAGGTCTTCATTCTTCCGAATCGCATCAAGGATTTCCAATCCATTTTGATTGCCTAAATGCACATCCATGAAAAGCGCGTCAGGCTTTTCACGCTGCACCTCAGCGGGAACATCTGAATTGACATCTAATGCCAAAACTTCGAAACCTTCCATTTTGAGAAGAGTTTTTAGGAGAGATATCATAGTTGGATCATCTTCGGCGAGCAGTATTTTTGCCATTGGTCTTTGTTTTCCTTGATGTATTTTTCTTATGAGAATTTTGCTTCGAGCGCGCCGATTTATTCATGGCGCCGCTGGCGCCACTACGCTTGTCCGCAGGACTGCTTCGCTTGTGATTTGCTTCCAACGCTGAGTCGAGGACCTCGTCGACGGTTTCCACAAAAATAAACTTCATGGATTTTTTAATCTCGTCCGGAACATCATCCAGATCCTGCCCGTTACGTTTTGGCAGGATAATAGTACGCAAGCCGTTGCGATGCGCTGCCAACACTTTTTCCTTGACCCCACCAATTGGAAGAACCTGGCCTCTCAATGTGATCTCACCGGTCATGCCAACTTTTGGCTTGACCTTACGACCCGAAATGAGCGAAACAAGTGAAGCCGCGATGGTTACGCCGGCCGAAGGACCATCTTTCGGTTGAGCACCTGAGGGGATATGTAAATGAATATCAGATTTATTGAAAAAATCTGTATCCAATCCTAATTGCTTCGCACGCGAACGAACAAAAGATAACGCTGCACGGGCCGATTCGTTCATCACATTTCCGATCGAACCAGTGACTTGAAAGCCCTTCCCACCGGGCATACTTGTCGCTTCTACAAATAACACGTCGCCACCATAAGGCGTCCATGCAAGGCCCGGAACTACACCGGGCATTGACGTTCGCTGATTAAGTTCCTCAGTGCCTTGAAAAATTGGGTGGTCAAGATATTCTTCAATCAAAGCAGGAGTGATTTTCGCTTCTTCTAACTTGCCTTCAGCAATCCGTGTTGCAACTTTTCGGCATACCGCGCCGATCTTGCGTTCCAGGTTTCGAACGCCGGCCTCACGCGTATATTCACGTATGATCTTTCGCAAAGAGTCTTCGGAGAAGGTCACCTCATTCTCACGCAAGCTATTCTCGCGTATCTGTCTTGGAATCAGGTAGCCAGTTGCAATCGCGATCTTTTCACTTTCTGTATAACCCGAAAGGAAGATAATCTCCATTCGGTCACGTAACGGTCCAGGAATTGTTTCCAAAGTATTGGCTGTAGTGATAAAGAATACCTGTGAAAGATCAAAAGCTACTTCCAAATAGTTATCACGAAATTCCGTGTTTTGTTCGGGGTCCAGCACTTCCAATAACGCGGAGGCAGGATCACCATGAAAATCAAAGGTCAACTTGTCAATTTCATCCAGCATAAAGACAGGGTTTCTTGATTCAATGCGGCGAAGAGCCTGCAAGATACGTCCAGGCATAGAACCAATATAGGTGCGGCGGTGACCGCGGATCTCAGCCTCATCACGTATACCACCCAACGAAGCACGCACAAACTTGCGATCCATCGCACGCGCAATGGATTGTCCTAGAGAGGTTTTGCCCACGCCCGGAGGTCCAACAAAGCAAAGGATCACACCTTCACGCTCACGACGAATAATGTCCGTAGAAGGAGCTTTCGTTTCATCCTTGCGATCAATGCGTAATTTGCGGATCGCCAGAAACTCCAGAATGCGTTCCTTGACATCCTGCAAACCATAATGGTCTTTGTCTAAAATCTCGCGTGCATGACCAATATCAAGATTGTCTTGCGTTCCTTTTGACCACGGCAATTCAACAAGCCAATCCAAATAACTTCTGATAACGCTATACTCAGCCGCTGCTGACGGCAAACGGGATAAGCGTTCCAGCTCATGCCGTGCCTGCTTATCGGCTTCTTGGGGCATCTTCGCTTCTTCAATCTTTTTGCGAAACTCTTCCGCTTCCGCTGCTTGCTCGTCTTTTTCGCCCAATTCCTTTTGAATAGCTTTCATTTGCTCGCGCAGAAAATATTCGCGCTGCACCTTTTCGATCTCGCCCCGCGCCTCATTTTGGATCTTTTGTCCAAGCTGCAAAACCTCTGCCTCACGCACGAGCAAGCCGATCAGCTTTTTTAGTTTTTCAGCGACCGAATCGAGCTCAAGAATTTCCTGCGCATCTTTGACATCCATGCGCTGGAAATTCGCGATCGTATAGGCAGTTTGCAACGGATCTTCAACTGAAGTTATTGACCCAGCTAACTCTTCTGGAAAAGAGGGGATCATCTGCGTAATCGATTGGAACTGGTCACGCGCGTTGCGCGCGAGCGCGTCGATCTCCAAGCCCTCCTCTACTGATTCAGGCGCAAGCTCGATCTTCGCCTTGAGATATGGCTCCTCCTCAACAAATTCTCCCAAGCGAAAACGATCCAGACCTTGTACCAGTAAGCGAAGTGTCCCATCTGGAGCGCGCAAGAGGCGATGGACGATTGCCACTGTCCCAACGCGATAGAGGTCTTTTGGACCCGGCGATTCAAGCTCTGGATTAACAGCCGCCACCAAGCCTACGAGCTTATCACCACCGACAACTTCATCCACTAACTTAATCGAACGCGGCTGACCCACCGTCAATGGGACAGCGGTCTGGGGATACACAACCACCCCACGCAGCGGAAGGATTGGAAGAATCTCCGGATATTTTGCTGAATTTGACGTTTGAGAGGGATTTGATTCTGATGAGTTCGAATCTTTCTTCTGAAATTGGGAAAGCATGGATGGCATGATAAAGGATAATAATTGATTTTCCTCTTCATCATTCCATTGAAGCAGGTCATTCATGTTAGTTTGCCATCTGGAAGCAGGCATGATCGTTAACCAACCTCCTCTTGCTTCGCATCAGGTTTTGGAAGCACGATCGTTAAGAACCCATCTTTATATTCTGCAGTAGCCTTATCCATATTCACAATAACAGGTATCGCAACCGCGATTTCAAACCTTCCAAACCTTATCTCCATTTGATGGTATGCACGTCGCTCATTAAAGTCAGAGCGATGCCCACTGATCATCAAAATATTGTCCTCAAACGCTACATCAAAATCCTCATCCCGCATCCCGGCAATTTCTACTTTTATTACATAGTTTTCTTCAGTTTCATACACATCCGTTGGTGGACTCCAAATACTCGAACGGACATGCCAACTCATGGTATGAAGGGCTTCGCGTCGAGTCGCAGTCATTGCCGGAAATGATTTACGCACTATAGTAGGCATTAATACTTTCTCCTTGGTATTTTTGAACCAATAACCAACAGCTTAGAAGAATCAGCGCACAATAATTCCCGTAAATTATACTTCCAATATATCCACTGGTAGGGAAATTTGTCCCATAAACGGCTAATCAATACTTCCAATAATGTTCATTTCCACTAGCTCAACAGTGGCTATGACATCCCGCGATGGGTAGGCCTCAGGAATGGACAACCTATTAAGAAAAGATTACGAACATGGCACGAGCCTGAAATCATGTAACATTTCTGAGAGTACATGGACAAATCAAGGCGATCGCACGAATCAAAGGTCAATCTGGTGCACGGATTGACGCAAATCACTCAAAGGAGAAATATCATGTTCCTCTCAGGTCTATTTCGTTAGAAAACGTTCAGGCGTATAGCGGTCCCAGCATTGATGATAGCCTTGCTCGTCGCGAATTTTGGATAAGCCTTTGCCGCCGCGGACAATCCCGGCGCAGTGTATGTACAAACAAATCAGGCAAGTGGGAATGCAATTGCGATATTCAATCGATCAACCGATGGCGCGTTGATTTTATCCACAACGGTATTAACTGGTGGACTGAGCACAGGTGCAGAGCTTGGTTCGGAAGGATCTGTCATTCTGAGCAATGATGGACGTTGGTTATTCTCGACCAATGCTGGCAGTAATGAAATTTCGGCTTTTCGTGTGGATGCCAATGGTCTCACCTTGGTTAATAAAGCTGCTTCTGGTGGAACGCTACCAATCAGCTTAGCTTCCTATAAGAATTTGCTTTATGTACTCAATGCCGGTGGCAGTGGCAATATCACTGGATTTATCGTTGATGAGTCTGGCAAGCTGACACCTCTAGCAGGGTCAACGCTCCCGTTGAGCAACAACGATGTAGGAGCGGCGCCAGGACCTGCACAAGCCTCATTTAGTCCTGATGGCAAGATGCTGATTGTATCTGAAAAGGCTACAAGTATGATCGATACCTATGCTGTTGGGAAAGATGGCCTGGCTTCAGGCCCGACTGGCTCATCCATCTTCAGGAATTACGCCGTTTGGTTTTGCTTTCACGCAACAAGGCGCATTGATTGTCTCTGAAGCCTTTGGCGGTGCAGCACTTGCGAGCGCAGTATCTTCCTATGATGTCTCAAACGGCCAATTTAACTTAATTAGCGCTTCAGTTCCCACAGGTCAGACGGCCGCCTGCTGGATTGCGGTTTCAAAGAATGGCAAATTTGCTTACAGCACCAATGCAGGTAGCGGCTCAGTTTAAGCCTACCGGGTTGGAACAGATGGCAGTCTCTCTCTGATTGATGGTGATGCCGGGATAACTGGCGACAGCACTTCTCCCATTGACGCGACTGTCAGTAACAATGGCCAGTATTTATATGTACTGAATGGACGCACGCACAACATTTCGGCTTTCGCAATTCAAGCCGATGGGACTCTGACCACGATTGGAACCTTTGAGGGTTTACCTGCAGGTTCAGCAGGTATCACTTCTTGGTAATCATGACGCACGCATGAACTCAAACTGATCCTTAAAGGATAGCTAATAGACCTTCTGGAAAAGGTGCATAGAGCACCTCCCCAGAAGGTCTATTCTGTTATATGGATGTAAGGCGGAATGGCATATCGTACTCGAAGGGTATCCCGCTCCACGAAACGCATGGGGCTCACAAATTTTTAACACGCTGCTTTACTTTCGACATTTGACACACTCTGTAAAATGCTGTATTCTTCCGAGGATGGAAGCAATGGATGCAAAACTGGATGAGATGGCATTATTGAATTTGCTCCGCCAGCGGGATGAAATGGCTTTCACCCAACTTGTGGAACAATACCATACATCGCTTGTGCGTTTGGCACGCATGTACGTGCAAGATATGACCACTGCTGAAGAAGTAGCTCAGGAAACCTGGCTGGCAGTTTTGCATGGGCTGGATCGCTTTGAAGGCCGTTCCAGTCTCAAAACATGGATTTTCACAATTCTAACGAACAAAGCCAAGACCCGCAGTCAGCGTGAGAATCGCACCGTTTCGTACACTGATGTGGAAGAATTGCTTTACGCTTCGCGCGAGCCGACAGTTGATCCTAAACGATTCAAGGATCCATTGGCTGATAAGAATCCGGACCATTGGGCTGCCGCGCCCGATTCCTGGGCAGGAATTCCTGAAGATAGGTCTCTTTCACAGGAAACCATGAATCTCATCCGTGAGACCATTGACGCATTGCCTGAAAATCAGCGGCTGGTGATCACTTTGCACGATCGGGACGAACTATCCACGCAAGAAATTTGTAATATTTTGGGGATATCAGAGACTAATCAAAGAGTACTTCTTCATCGCGCCCGTGCCAAAGTGCGCCAGGCATTGGAAGATTATTTGCAAGCGGAGTTTTGATGGAAGGTGAAATGACCTGTAAAGAACTAGTGGAGTTGGTCACCGAATATTTAGAAGGAACATTACCCGATGATACTCGTACGAGAATGGAGGATCATTTATCGGGGTGCGATGGTTGCACCAACTATCTGGAACAAATGCGTCAGACGATTCTTTTGACGGGGCAATTGCGCGAAGAGAGTCTCACCCCGCAACAGCGCGATGATCTATTGAGGTTATTTCACGATTGGAAGAAGAACTGACCCTGTTGGTGCTTCCATGATGAGTACTGCAAAACTATCGCAGTGCTTTTTTGTTGTAACGAATCATAGATCTGCGTGACTATATTTCAAACGAAGGATTAATCCAACATGGATGTGGAAATGATCGCGCGCACGATTCGATTGATCATTTAAAGGTTTCCTTTGCAATCAAGGCTGAACATTACCTCGATCATTATCGGTGGCGGACCGGCGGGGTTGATGGCTGCATTCATCTTCATCGGACAAATGCCAAATACCACTCTTGTAAAAGATTATGTGGAAATGGACAAATATGGCTTTATCCTATCCGGACATGACTTAACTCCACGAGGAGGAAATGCACGTTCATCGTGCGCTGCCCTTCGAGACCAGTCTGCCAGGCATTTTTGTCGCAGGCGATGCGCGTTACGGTAGTACCAAACAAGTCGCTTCGGCAGTTGGTGAGGGTGCGGCAGCATCTATTTCGATCCGAGAGTTTTTGCGGAAGAGTTAAATTTTTCACTACAAAGGACACGAAGGGCACAAAGGTAAAAGGCTTAATTCCTTTGTGCCCTTCGTGTTTGAGTTAGGAGTTCAACATGTTGGGTCTTAAAGATAAAGTTGTCCTACGATAGGAGAAGACAATAGAATTTCTATCAAACAGCTCACTCCCATTTTGTGTGGAATACTCCCTCTTTGTCCACGCGCCGATAGGTGTGTGCACCAAAATAATCGCGTTGGGCTTGGATGAGATTCGCTGGCAATCGTTCTGAGCGGTAAGCATCAAAATAAGCCAGTGAAGCAGAAGTCGCCATCATAGGAATTCCCAAATCAATTGCTGTCTTCACCACTTCACGCCATGCAGACTGGCTGTTCAAGACAACACCCCGGAAGACATCATTCAACAACAGATTTGACAATTCAGGTTCCCGCTCAAGTGCCGCCACAATGTCATCCAATAGCGAAGCGCGGATGATGCACCCCGCCCGCCAAATCCGTGCTATATCAGCATAATGAAAGCCAAAGCCATATTCTTTTGAAGCAGATTTCAATAAAGCAAAACCCTGTGCATAAGATGTAATCTTACTAGCATATAAAGTTTTCTCTGCAAAACGAATCAATTGTTCCTTGTCCCCAGCAAATCTGGATGGTTCACTGCTAAGCAATTTGCTCGCGACGACGCGCTCCGACTTTAAACCTGACAACAATCTCATTTCCACCGCCGCATGGATCGTTGGGACAAGCGCTCCAACATCCAATGAGTTTTGAGTTGTCCACCTGCCCGTGCCTTTTTGTGCGGCTTCATCTAAAATGAGATCCACAAGCGATACGCCTGTCTCTTCATCCAATCGCCATAAGATATTCCCTGTGATCTCGATCAAATAGGATTTCAGATCGTATTCATTCCATTCAGAAAAAATCTCTGCCAATTCGCCATTTGAAATTCCCGCGCCGCGATGAAGCAGGTCATAGATTTCAGCGATCAATTGCATATCACCATATTCAATCCCATTGTGCACCATCTTGACATAATGCCCCGCGCCGCCTTTCCCCATCCACGCCACACACGGAACCCCGTCATCTGCTTTCGCGGAGATGGACTCAAGTATAGGTCTTACTTGCTCCCACGCCGACTTCACGCCACCAGGCATAAGACTGGGTCCTCTCAACGCCCCGTTCTCTCCACCTGACACACCCATGCCAATAATGCGAATCCCTTCTTCTTCCAATTTCTTTATGCGCCGGTCGGTATCTCTAAAAAAAGAATTTCCGCCATCAATGATGATGTCATCTTTTTCGAGATAAGGTTTGATCGATACAATTGCCTCGTCAACAGGTTTTCCCGCCGGAACCATCACCAAGATACAACGTGGTTTATTCAATACAGCAACAAGTTCTTCAATCGAAGCAAACACTGCGATGTTTTTGTCTTTGAAAAGGGATTTATCGAATCGCAAATTTATATCATAGCCCGCAACGGAATATCCATTGCGTTCAAAGTTCAACGCCAAACTCCGTCCCATCACGCCCAGACCAAGAATTCCAATGTTCAATGGTTTACTCCATGTGTTTATGTCATTCTGAGGAAGCGCTCGCGCGACCGAAGAGTCACGTATTTTGTAGGGATAGACCCTTCGCTATCGCTCAGGGTGACATACTTGAAACAACTTCTTGCACAATATCCTCAATCGACATAGATATGTCAATTGTCAGTGCCTTCGTCGGTTCTTCAAGTGCCTCAAATTGACTCTGAAGCAAATCTGGCTTCATATAATGTTCCTTACGCATGGACATGCGTGACCAGATCAAATCATAACTGCCCTTGAGATAAACGATTTGCACACCTTCGTTGCCTTCAAGCAATCGCTGACGATAGCTTTGCTTGAGTGCAGAGCAAGCCAGTACACCAGGATGATTCGCTTTGAGGGAGGACGAGATCAAATCGTGAAGCGCAGCAAGCCACGGGGCGCGGTCTGAATTGTTTAGGGGAATCCCGTTTGCCATTTTGGCAATGTTTTCAGGCGGATGAAAATCATCGGCGTCGTAAAAGTTCCATCCCAAATCTCTTGCAAGCGCTTTGCCCACGGTTGTCTTCCCACACCCTGCAACACCCATCACGATGATAAAACGAATCGACATCATTTCACTCTATAAAGAATATCTCCCGCTTTGGGCACATACAAAAAAAAATCATTTTCTTTATCTTTCCATTCATCAATATTGATCTTCGATGGATCAAGGTAACCCAAATTGAGTCGTGCACAATCTTCTGGTGATATTTTACTTGCCAATGTCACGTTTACATTGGGCTTTTCAATTCCATTTTCCATCACACCTGAGCCGCGCAGATGTGTGCTATGCGCCAGCACACCTAGCGGAATATTCTTGAACCGTTCCCAATCATTCAGGAAATATGGCAGGATGTGATAACCAACTTCGTAAATATTTTTCCCATGCACACGACT
>Ga0137367_10001167_pt1 | contig 20318 bp, 15 predicted proteins | sample SagtaG_14_FD_104939 | JGI IMG/M metagenome (GOLD analysis project Ga0137367, IMG submission 104939) | Vadose zone soil microbial communities from Sagehorn Ranch, Mendocino, California, USA - Sage1_L_80_16 metaG | ecosystem: Environmental > Terrestrial > Soil > Vadose zone | place: USA... | reverse complement strand
TAGAGCGCATGGGCGTGTAACTTCGTAACGCTTGTTGTAACGTTTGCGAGACGCGGCAGCCCGATAATGGGCTGTTGAGTATCGGTATCTCGTACCGGTCAAAGTTCCGGGATGTTGTGCCGGCCATTTGACGTTCAAGTGCCCACAATCCCTGCGCGGCAAGACACGGGGACTATTGATTTCGTAACGCTTGTCGTAACGTTTGGTGGACGATTCTGTGCTAGGATGCGCGTGTTGGCTCTTGGACAACGCGGTTTGGATCGCTCGCGGGGCTCTGAGTCTGAACTGCTGCGCTGAAGGAAGCGCGATGCCTCTCGCCATTGAGAACGTCTTCCGTGGAGGAAGGCAAGGCAGGTAATCCGTGCATCACTTGAAGGCTTCCTGGCTGGCCTGGGGGCTGTGCGCACTCGTCGTCGGGCCTGGCGCTGTCGGGCTGGCGCTCACTCTCGCTGACCCGAACACCCCACGCTTCGCGCCCGCGCTTGTAGAAACCACGTTGAACTCCCTCCATTCGGTTGTCTTCGGCATCGTCGCCGCGCTGATCGTGGCGCATCAGCCGCGCAACACGATCGGCTGGCTGCTGATGGTGCTAGCCCTGGGAGTGACCACCGCGGGGGTCGCTGTGAGTTACCTGCCGCTCGCGATGGCCGCCACGCCGCATCCGACACTTGCCATCCTGCTGATCGCCTGGTTCAATAATTGGAGTTGGTGGCTGCTGCTTGGCCCACTCCTGCTGATCCTATTGCTGTTTCCCACCGGCCGGCCGCCCTCCCCGCGCTGGCGCTGGGTGATCGTCGCTGTGGCGGTGCTGTTTGGCATCTTTCTTCTCGTTGCTACATTGAAGGCGAGCTTTGAGGTGCCGAATACCAACGTCCGCCTGCGCAACCCGCTTGGCATCCTCCCCGAGAGCGTGTGGACGATCGTTGCTGTACCGTGGATCATCGTGTTGTTGACAACCATCACATTTTGCGTGGCGGCGGTCTTCGTCCGTTACCGCCGCGCGGCAGCGCAAGAGCGCGCCCAGATCAAGTGGTTCCTGTATGCCTGCGCACTGCTCTTGATCATCCTTGCCATCAGCTCTTTTCAACAGATCTTCGCCACTAGCTTCGGCGTGTGGTTCGATATTCTGTTCGAACTGGCGCTTCTCCTGATTCCTACCAGCATCGGCATCGCTATCCTGCGCTACCGGCTCTACGACATCGACATCATCATCCGGCGCACGCTGATCTACTCCATGCTCACGGTTACGCTTGGCCTAGTGTACGTGGGCTGCATCGTGGTGAGCCGGACGCTCGTCGCACCGCTCATCGGCAGCTCGGACGTGGCGATTGTGGCCTCGACGCTGGCGATCGCCGCGCTGTTCACGCCCCTGCGTCGGCGCATCCAAAATGTCATCGACAAGCGCTTCTACCGCCGCAAGTACGACGCAGCCAAGGTGCTGGCAGCCTTCGGCGCGACTGCGCGCGACGAGACGGACTTGGATAATCTTACCGGCGAGTTGCTGCGCGTGGTGGATGAGACCATGCAGCCGGAGTTTGTGGGGCTGTGGCTGCGTGATGTCCAACCGCACAGCACGACAGATGGCGCTCGACCAGCCTCAATATCGCCCCAGTAGCTTCAGTTTGCTCTCAGTCGAATCTGCAATTACTCCACTTTCGCGAACGCGCGCACCGGAAACGTGCCCACGCCTTGCAGCTTGGGCGGCACGGCGCTGAATGTGAAGCCCTCGTTCGGCAGCGCTGCCAGGTTACACAGGTGCTCGGCGATCAGAATCTCGGCGGCCAGTAGTGTCGAATGCACCGGGCGCGACCGGCCACTCGTGTCGTCGATGTTCATGGAGTCGATGCCGACCAGCCGCGCGCCACACTCGCGCAGATAGAGTGCAACGGCCTCGGTCAGATAAGGGTGACCCTCGAAGTAGCGCTCGGTGTTCCAGTTGGCGTCCCAGCCAGTATGCACCAACACGGCCCGGCCGCGCAGCTCCTTGCCATGAAAAGCCTCGGCATCCACCGCCGGCGATACGCGATAATCGGCGCGCACGACGATCCCCGGCAGGTCGGCGAAGCGATCGAGCTCGACCTGCGACGTGTCCTTGCCCTCGGCAAAGCGATGAAACGGGCAGTCGACATACGTGCCGGTGTTGCTGACCATCTCGATCTTGCCGATCTGGAACTCGGTGCCGGGCGCGTAGAGCGCGCGCGAGTCCTCGCGGCTGAGATAGTCGCAGATGATCGGCGCCGGCAGCCCCTTATAAGTCACTAGCCCATGTATGATGGTGTGGCTCAGGTCGACGAAGCGCGCCGGGTCGGCGTGCGCGTCGATCGGCGCGCGCTTGTGCGGCTCGGCGATGATCCGCTTGTTGAGAATCCGCACTGCGCCGACCATCAGCAGCCGCATATCCGCGACAATATAGTCGGCCAGCGCCGTGTCGGCGATGTCGTCGCCGGCAATGTCCAGCCGGAAATCTTGGCCCTGGATTCCGCCGCCATTGGTGAACTCGATTTCGAAATCGAATTGGACGCGTTTTTGCTGGCTCATCTGCCATCCTCCCCAAATTGCCTGGTGCGGTGCTTGTGCTGGCTCCAAAGTTCGTTCAGTATACCAATTGAGATTCATTTGTTAGGTTGAAATGAAGCAGCCCCTTGTGGAAATCTCAACGCGTATGCCTCAGGACAACCCCGATGATCGTCAGCGGTGGTAAATGGTTCATCTGTTACAATAGGAATCTAGCATTGCCTATTAAACCGAAAGGATTCAACGTTGAATACACCACTTACTTTGCTGCCACAGCCGCGCTCGATCATACGCCAGGATGGCATGCACTCGCTCCTGGGCGACCACCGAATAGTGCTGGAAAATGGCGCGGCGCCGCAGTTGCTTACGGCGGCTCAGAAGCTACAAAGCACGCTGCGTCGCCTGGCCGGCGGATCCTGGCCGCTGTCGGCGTTCGGTGGGCTGGACGAAGGCCTTGGCGTGATGGTGCGAATTACGCCCGATAGCGTCGCGCAGGCCCAGGGCTACGAATTGATGATTACGCCCGAGCGGATCGAGATCGTCGCGCACGACCCGGCCGGCGCGTTCTACGGCATCAACACTCTCGTCCAGATTGTCGAGCAGAGCGGTGCGCAGCTGCCGTGCCTGCAGATCGCCGATTGGCCCGATTTCGCCGTGCGCGGCGTGATGCTCGACGTCAGCCGCGACAAGGTGCCGACACAGGAGACATTGTTTGGCCTGATCGACCTGCTGGCGAGCTGGAAGATTAATCAGATTCAGCTCTACACCGAGCACACCTTCACCTACCTCAAGCACCCAGATGTCTGGGCCGTGGCATCGCCCATCACCGGCGAGGATATCTTGAAACTCGACGCCTACTGCCGCGAGCGTTTCATCGAGCTGGTGCCAAATCAGAACACCTTTGGCCACATGAATCGCTGGCTCAAGCTCGAAGGCTATAACTCGCTGGCCGAGGCGCCCGCGGGCTGCGAGACGCGCTGGGGCTTTATGGAGCCGTTCACTCTGTGCCCGAGCGACCCCGGCAGTATCGCGCTGGTGCGCGACATGCTCGACGAGCTGCTGCCGCACTTCACCAGCCGCATGGTCAACGTCGGCTGCGATGAGACGGTCGATCTTGGCCAGGACCGCAGCCAGCAGGCCTGTGCGGAGCGCGGGGTTGGGCGGGTGTACCTCGATTTCCTGCTGCAGATTTACCAGGAGGTCACCGCGCGCGGCCGTACGATGCAGTTCTGGGGCGACATCCTCATGGAACACCCCGAGTTGGTGACGGAACTGCCGCGCGACGTGATCGCGCTGGAGTGGGGCTACGAGGCCAATCACCCGTTCGAGCAGCACGGCGCCCAGTTTGCCGCATCCGGCATCCCGTTCTATGTCTGCCCGGGCACGTCGTCGTGGAACACGATCGCCGGGCGCACCGACAATGCGCTTGGCAATCTGCGCAGCGCGGCCGAGCACGGCCGGCGCCACGGCGCGATCGGCTACCTCAACACCGATTGGGGCGATCGCGGCCACTGGCAGACGCTGCCGATCAGCTATCTGGGCTTCGCGGCCGGCGCGGCCTATAGCTGGGCCTTTGCGGCCAACCGCGACTCGAACGTGCCGGCGGCGCTCAATCGTTTCGCGTTCCGCGACAAAGCCGGTGTCATGGGCCGGCTCTCGTACGATCTGGGCAATATTTACCGCGCGGTTGGAGTCGAGCCGCACAACTCGTCGGCATTGTTCTGGACCTTCCAGCGCTCGATCGACGATCTGAGCGCCAAGGCAATCGCGCCACCCGAGGGATATCAGCGGGCGCTCGAAGCAATCGACGAGGTGACGGCGGCGCTGCCGCAGGCGCAGATCGATCGGCCCGACGCGGCGCTGATTGCGCGCGAGTTCGCGCAGACGGTGCGGCTGCTACAGCACGCCTGCCGGCGCGGGCTATACGCACATAACCCGCGCCCGGCGCTGGCGCACGAACTGGCCGCCGACCTGCGCGAGATCATCGGCGAGTACCGCGAGATCTGGCTGGCGCGCAACCGGCCGGGCGGCTTGGTCGATAGCGTTGCGCGGTTTGAGCAAGCGCTGGCCGATTATCAGGTCGCGTGAGCGTGTAGCTTCCGACCAGGTCGACTAAGGAATGGTATACTGTGCTCAGCCACGGATTAAAAACTCTCGTATCGAACGTTTTTTCTTTGCAGAACGAAAAACGTTCGATACGAAGAAGAAAAACCCGAGTTTTGCGAGTGACCACATAATTCTAGTAAAAAGGCAGATCACAAGAGTAAGTATGTCAATTTCGATTATCGACGATATTGTGCTGGCTCGCCGCACGATCCTGCGGCGCGTGCCGCTCGACGAAATCAGCGCGCCGCCAGCGCTGCTCGACTCGATCGAGCGGATGTTCGGCGCGCGGCTGACGCCGGCCGAGGCGGTCGGCCGCATTATTCGCGATGTGCGCGAGCGCGGCGACGCGGCGCTCTACGAGTGGAGCGCTAAGCTCGACGGCGCGCGCGATGCGCAATTCGAGGTGCCGCGTGCCCGGCTGCAGCACGCCGCCGAGGCGCTCGATCCGGAGTTGCTTGGCGCGTTGCAGCTGGCCGCTGGCGAGATCGAGCGCTTTCACCGCAAGCAGGCGCGCAACTCATGGGTCGATTTCAACGTCGAAGGAGCATTGGGTCAGATCGTCGTGCCGCTCCAGCGCGTGGGCTTATACGCACCAGGCGGCAGCGCGCCGTTGCCCTCGTCGCTGCTGATGGCGGCCATCCCGGCACGTGTCGCCGGCGTCGAGGAGATCGTGGTCTGCTCGCCGCCGCAGCGGGCCACCGGCGAGGTCGCCGAGATCGTGATGGCTGCCGCGTACGTGGCAGGCGTCGATCGGGTGTTCGCGCTCGGCGGCGCCCAGGCGATCGCCGCGCTGGCCTACGGCACCGCGAGCGTGCCACAGGTCGACAAGATCGCCGGGCCGGGCAATCTGTTCGTCGTGCTGGCCAAGCGCGCGGTCTATGGTGTGGTCGGCATCGAGGCGCTGCCCGGCCCGACTGAGACGTTGGTGATTGCCGACGACACGGCCGACCCGCGGCTGGCCGCCGCCGATCTGCTGGCCCAGGCCGAACACGACCTGGTGGCATCGGCGATCATGCTGACGCCCAGCCGCGCCGTGGCCGCAGCGACCCAGGCCTAGGTCGCGCGGCAACTCGAGGCGCTGGAGCGCGCCGAGATTGCCGCCCAATCGATCGCACAGCGCGGTGGGATCGTGGTAGTGGCGGATCTCGACGAGGCCTTTGCGCTGGCGAACGCCTTCGCGCCCGAGCATCTATGCCTGCTGCTCCAGGAACCCTGGCAGCATGTCGGCAAGGTGCGCAATGCCGGCGGGATCTTCCTGGGCGAGCGCTCGTTCGAGGTGCTGGGCGACTACGCCGCCGGCCCGTCGCATATCATGCCTACCGGCGGGACCGCGCGCTACGCCTCGCCGGTCAACGTCGACGACTTCCGCAAGATCATCTCGCTGGTCGGGCTGAACGAGGCGGCGTTGCGGCGGATCGGCCCGGCCGCCGCGCGCCTGGCCGAGGCCGAGGGGCTGACTGGGCATGCGGCGGCGGTGCGCGTCCGCCTAGAAAGTTCAGAGTTTTGAAATATGAGTTTTGAGTTAGAGACCTACGACAACTCATATTTCAAAACTCAAAACTCATAACTTTGGTATAATAATGCAATCCCATTGCTACGCGCTCTAAGGAGGCAGTAGATGACCGCGTCTTCGTATCTTGCTAGTTTTATCAATGTCCTTTTTAATGTTCTCACTCTGGCAATCTTTGGCCGTGTGCTGGCTTCATGGGTCGATCCATTCGCGAATAATCGCATCACGCAGATTTTGCGCGATATCACCGAGCCGATTCTGGCGCCAATTCGTAGCCTGATGCCCGGCGCGATGATGTTCGACTTCTCGCCGATCATCGCGACGCTGCTGCTCCAGGCGCTTGGCAGGATACTGATCGGCGCGCTGGTGCGCTGAAGCGCGAAATGTTCATTCATGGAATAGGTCCTTCATTTCCTATAGTTCCTTTATTACCTTACAGTAGTAAATAAAGGAGCTATAGGAAATGAAGGAAATGCTAGGTTCTTGTAAAGGCCATCGTACATGGAACGAGATGTCCCCGCGCAGCCCCAAGTCGCGCCGCGCGCAGCCTCGCAGGGCTCCAGTCGGTTTCTCCTGCTTGTGGTATTCCTCGCCGGCATTGGCACGCTTGGCATCGAGATGGTTGCCTCACGGCTGCTGGCCCCCTACTTCGGCACTTCGCAGCCAATCTGGGCGGTGGTGATCGGCCTGACGCTGATCTATCTGGCGATCGGCTATCGCCTGGGCGGCTCGCTGGCCGATCGGCGGCCCGACGAAGCGGTGCTCTATCAGATCATCACTTGGGCCGGTTTTGTCACCGGCTTCATCCCACTGCTATCCGATCCGATTTTGCGCTTCTCCCAAGGCACGATCGCTCGCGTGGCCGTTGGCAGCTTCCTGGGCGCGCTGTTTGGCGTGCTGATCCTCTTCGCCGCCCCGGTGGTGCTGATGGCGATGGTCAGCCCGTTCGCCATCCGGCTGCAACTCAAGCGCCTCGAGGCTGGTGTGGCCGCCGCTGGCCGCACGGCCGGATCACTTTCGGCGCTTTCGACAGTGGGCTCGATTGTCGGCACATTCCTCACGGTGCTGTACCTGATCCCCGAGATTGGCACCGCGCGTACCACCTACCTGATCGCCGTATTTCTGATTGTGGTCGGGCTGATCGGCCTGCGCGATTGGCGCTACCTGGCGATGCTGCTGATCGTCGCCGGGCTGTTCTACTACACCACCACCACGCGCGGCAACATCAAGTCGGCCGATTGCGCCGGCTGCACGCTTATGGCCGAGAGCGAGTCGGCCTACAACTACATCCAGATTGCCGGTAGCCAAAGTCAAACCTACGGGCCGCAGGTCAATCTGATCTTGAATGAGGGCCAGGCGATCCACTCGATCTATCACCCGCGCTTCGAGCAGAGCAAGAATCCGCTCGACCTGCTGACCGGCGGTGGGCCTTGGGATTATTTCTCGGTCACGCCGTATTTCTACCCCAATCGCGACCCATCCACCGTCAAAAGTATGGCAATGCTTGGGTCGGCCACTGGCACGGTGCCTAAGCAGTTTCTGGCGATCTATGGCGCCGACGCGCAGATCGACGCGGTTGAGATCGACCCCGAAATTATCACGCTGGGCCGCGAGTATTTCGACATGCGCGATTCGAGCTACGATCTCTCGCACCCAAACTACCGCGTGCACCCCGAGGACGCGCGCTACTGGCTAGCCAATGCCGACCGGACATACGATGTCATCGGCATGGATGCCTATCATCAGCCGTACATCCCGTTCCACCTGACGACGGTGGAGTTTTTTCAGTTGGTCAAGCAGCACCTGACGCCCGAAGGTGTGGCCGTGGTGAATGCCGGCAAAGGCCCCGACGGCGACGATCGGCTGGGTGTGGCGTTGGCCGGCACGATGCGCCAGGTCTTTCCGCAAGTATTCGTGATCGACACCGCCGGCTTCGGCAACCAGATCGTCGTCGGCGTCAATAAACCGGTCGGCGATGGCGCACTGAACTTTCAGCAGAATTTCGAGCGCATGCAGGTGCCGGCGCTGCGCACCGTGATGGATTGGTCGCTGCGCTTGGGCGCCGCGCCGGTGCGCGAATTTCTGCCCTCCGAAGCCCGCTACGAGCCCTTCACCGACGACAAAGCGCCGGTCGAGCAGCTGATCGACTCACTCATCTTTGATCAGATTCGCTGAATGACAAGGTGACATCGACTTGCACCTTGTCACCTTGTCACCTTGTCATCTGGTCATGAATGTCTTCGCCTAAATCCTCTTTCAGCTTAGCGCCATGCTTGACATACTTACTTCTTTTAGCGAAGTCCTGTTGCCGGTAGTGGTCGTGGTGAGTTTGGGTTACCTGATCCGCCGCACATATCCGCTTGATGCGCGTTCCTTAAATCGGGTCAGCCTCTATGTCCTTACACCGTGCTTTGTGTTTGTCACTCTGTTGCGGACAGATGTTGCCGGAGCAGAAGCAACGCGCCTCACTCTGCAAATGGCCCTGGTGATGATTGTCACGACGCTCTGCGCTTTCGCTGCAGCAGTCCCATTCCGGCTCTCTGGAGATCAGCGTAGCGGCTTTGTTCTCACCAGCACCTTTATGAATTCGGGCAACTATGGGTTGTCGGTTTCACGGTTTGCCTTCGGCGAGGTAGGAGTTCAGTACGCAGTTATTGGGTATCTCACGCAGGCGATCTTGGCACAGACGATGGCGGTCTATCTGGCATCAGCCGGCAGGGCGAGTCGCCGTGCGGCCGTTGGTCAGGTGTTTCGTCTCCCGCTGATCTATGCGGTCTTGCTTGCACTTGGGTTGCGGTTTTTAGGAATACGGTTGGATGAGACTAATGGGGCCGTTGCGGTGGGTCTCTTCCGCGGGGTTCGTCTCGTGGCTGATGCCGCATTACCAATCTTGCTGCTTATTCTTGGCACCCAGTTAACAAATCGCGAACCCGTCACAGCGGCCGGTGCGCTCGTCATGGCCGCCATCCTCCGGCTGCTCGTGTCTATCCCGGTGGGCTATGGAGTTGGGCTATTCCTCGGCTTGAGTGGCTTGCCGCTGTATGTCGGAACCATCCAAGCTGCCATGCCAACCGCGGTCAATATGATTGTTCTTGCGGTCGAGTTCGATGCCTGGCCCGAATTCGTCAGTAATGGCGTCATAATAACAACAATTGGAAGTCTTGTTTCGCTAACCATTCTGATCGCTCTGTTTCGGTAACTTCCTCGGGCCGTTGGTTGCCGGCGAGTGCTTACTGGAGCGGCCGAATGCTTTGTCGCTTATGACTTCACGAGTTGACATGCTTCTTCAGACTCCAACCGAAGAGGTTCGGTCGGGCGAAGCCGACCGAACCTCCCTATCAAAACCACTAAGGTGGACTCTCAGCTATTGTCCTCATTATCGCGGCGAGGCCGCGGGCGGAATGGGAAGCCGGTACGCCGAGTGGTGCCGCCACGCTCGCCAAAGCGGAACGTGCGCCCGCCGCGCGGTGCTGTGCGTTGATTTGAATCGCGCCGCTCCTGGCTTGTGCGTTCGTGCCACTCACGCCCTGGGCCGCGCTTTTCCTCGCGCAGATCGCGGGGCGGCATACGCTCATTACCTCGCTCGGGCCGGTCACCACGCTCAACATTCTCATCGTGAGCAGGGCGACTCTGCCGATCTTCCCCAGACTGCCGGCGTTCGAATCCGCGACTGTCATCGCGGCGCGGGCCACGGTTGTCGAAGCCACGGCTGTCGTCGCGGCGCGGGCCGCGGTTGTCGAAGCCGCGGCTGTCATCACGGCGCGGGCCACGGCTGTCATCGCGGCGCGGGCCACGATTGTCGAAGCCACGGCTGTCGTCACGGCGCGGGCCACGGTTGTCGAAGCCGCGGCTGTCGTCGCGGCGCGGGCCACGGCTGTCGTCGCGGCGCGGGCTACGGCTGTCGTCGCGGCGCGGGCCACGGTTGTCGAAGCCGCGACTGTCGTCGCGGCGCGGGCCACGGCTGTCATCGCGGCGCGGGCCGCGATTGTCGAAGCCGCGGCTGTCATCGCGGCGCGGGCCGCGCGCATCGAAATTCGTACGATTAGCGCGCCGTGGGCCATCCTGGCGTGTCGATCGATCGTCGGTAGCATTGGTATCGCGGCGCGGAGCCGGGCGATCATCGGCTGGCTGGGGTGCGCGAGCGCGGCGTGGTGTTTCCTGCGTATCGGCAACTTCTTCGGTCGAAGCGTCGGCGCGCGGCGCGCGGCGGGATGGACGCGTGGCGGTGTTTTCTGATGTTACACGGCGACGCCCACGGCCAGCGCCGCTCGTCTCGGCAGGTGCGCGATCGCTCTCGAGAATCTCGGAATCATGCCCGCCAACATGCGACCAAAGTGCTTCTACTTCTTCGTCGGTCAGTTTGCGCCACTCGCCGGCCGGCAGATCGCCAAGCAGCACCGGGCCCTCACGCACGCGAATGAGCCTCAACACCTCGTAGCCAAGCACTTTAGCAACTTCACGAATCTGGCGTTTGCGGCCCTCGTGCAGCACGACCCGCACCCAAACACCATCTTCGCCGCGCTCCAACACGTCAACCCAGGCTGGCGCCGTCGGCATATCGTCCAGCTCCACGCCATTGCGCCACTCGCGCAGCGCCTCTGCCGACGGCGGCTGGTCGAGCAGCGCACGATATTCTTTTTCAATTTGATAGCTGGGGTGTGTCAGGCGTTGGGTAAGCTCGCCGTCGTCGGTCATCAGCAGCAGGCCTTCGCTGTCATAATCGAGCCGGCCAACCGGAAACAGCCGCGCGGGCAGATCGACCAGTCCAACCACTGTTGGGCGGCCCTGCGGATCATCGGCGGTGGAAACGACGCCGGTGGGTTTATTCAGCATGACGTAGGTTCGCGGATTAATTTTCCCGATAGACTGACCGTCGACGAAAATCGCATCCTGCTCGGGATCAACGCGTGTGCCGGGGACAACCACGACTTTGCCATTGACCGACACCCGGCCGGCGCTAATGAGCTCCTCGCAGTCGCGCCGCGAGGCGATACCGGCGCTCGCCAGTACCTTCTGTAATCGTTCTGCACTCAATGCATCTTCCTTTTGTGAGAACAACAAATGCGAGGTCTACGCCTTTGGCGCCGATCAACGGCAGCGCATGCTCGCTTCAGCGGCGACGCAGAAGCAAGAGGCAAGCAGCGACTACAGCATCTATGACCTGGACACCTGACGTACGCCAATTCGCGAAATTATCGTTTTGCCACCAACAGTGGCGGGGCGCAGCTACCATCGGGCTATGGTGCCGGACGATCCAAGCGCTCTGCGACTGTGCAGCCTCCCGGCTGGTATTCTTCAAGTGGTACTACACACTAATGCTCATCCGCCAGCACAGATCGGGAGGATGTGCTACTGCGGTTCTACAAACAATGCGACGCCAGCAATTATGGGGCCACACGAAGTGGAATGCAAGTAGTATACCATAATATTCGGCTAAATGCCATCGGAATCTTCAAAATGAGTAGGACTTTCGCCTAAACCACTTTGAACCTGTCGATTGCCGAATAATCTTCTTGACGCATTGCGTCATTCCTGGTATGATGACTCACGGCAGCATCCTCTGATAGGCACCCATTCCACCACCCTGCGCATGCGGCATAGCTGTCGGGTGAACACTCAGATCGTGGCGCCGATACCCTCAATAGTGCCGAGACACGCGAGATCTTAACCAACAGCGCGAGGAGTGATGCATATGGAACACACATCATCCACTGATCTTCCCCACTATAGCTTGTATATCGACGGGCGCTGGACCGATGCGATCGGCGGTGACCACATGCCAGTCAACGAGCCGGCGCGCGGCGCGCCAATGGCGTACGTCGCCAACGGTGCCGCCGAAGACGTCGATCTGGCGGTGCAGGCGGCGCGCGCCGCCTTCGATCATGGCCCGTGGCCGCACACCCCGCCGCACGAGCGGGCTCGTATTCTGTACGCAATCGCCGATGCGCTCGAGGAATGCTCGGCCGAACTTGCCGAGATCGAGTCGCGCAATCTCGGCGTCCCACTGCGCAAATCGTCCTTTGTCGATGTGCCGATGGCGGTTGAGCATTTCCGCGCATTTGCCGAACTTGCCCGCAAGCATCCCTACGAGCCGTTGCCCTGGATCGATATGCCGGCGGTAAGCTGGAACTTTGTTTGGCGTGAGCCGATCGGCGTGTGCGGGCAGATCGTTCCGTGGAACTACCCGCTGTTGATGGCCGCCTGGAAGATCGCGCCGGCGCTGGCGACCGGTAATACGATTGTGATCAAGCCGGCATCCTACACGCCGCTGACCGCGCTGATGCTGGTCGAGACGATCCACAACACCGGGTTGCTGCCGCATGGCGTGCTGAATTTGATCACCGGCTCAGGGAGCGTGGTCGGCGAGGCAATCGCGCGCCATCCCGGTGTCGATAAGGTGGCGTTCACCGGCTCCACTGAGGTCGGGCGGCGGATCATGGAGCTCGCCAGCGCTACTGTGAAGAAAGTGACGCTTGAATTGGGCGGCAAGTCGCCTAGCCTGGTGCTGCCCGATGCCAATCTCGATCTGGCGACCGATGGAGTGCTCTTCGGCGTGTTCTTCAACGGCGGCCAGAGCTGTGAGGCCGGCACGCGCTGCTTCGTGCCGCAGCAGCTGCACGACGAGTTCCTAGAGCGGCTGGTTGCGCGCGCCCGCAATCTGCGCCTAGGCGACCCGCTCGATCTCGAGACCGATCTGGGGCCGCTGGTTTCCGAGAAGCAGTGCGCCAGTGTGGAGCGCTATATCGAGATCGGCACATCCGAGGGTGCGGTGCTGGCCACTGGCGGCCGGCGCGCGCGCGTCGTGGGCTTCGAAGGCGCGCCATTTATCGAGCCGACGATTTTCGGCCATGTGCGCAACGACATGCGGATCGCGCAGGAAGAGATCTTTGGGCCGGTGCTGGCGGTCATTCCCTACAAAAGTATCACCGAGGCGATCGAGCTGGCCAACGCCAGCCCGTATGGCTTGGGCGCCGCGGTTTGGTCACGCGATCTGCAAGGCGCAATCGAGGTTGCCAAGCGCATTCGCAGCGGCACCGTGTGGATCAACGACCATCACCTGATCAATCCGCTGGCGCCGTTCGGCGGCTACAAGCAGAGCGGCATCGGCCGCGAGCATGGCAGCTATGGTATGCTCGAATATACCCAGATCAAGCACATCCACGTCGACCTGATTCAGAAGCGTGAGGGCCGGCTTTGGTGGGACATGCTGCTGCCGCCGGATGAATAGCGTTACTTTGATATTTGGCTTATCTGAGCCAGCGTACATGTTCCGCGCGGCGGGCGCCGGCCGCGCTGCTATGGACCACCCAATACGCGACGCTGAACAACGCGATCAGGACCATGGCGCTGGCGCTAGATCGGCACTGAAGATGTCAGACCTTGCTCGGCTGAATCGCTCCGCTTTCGCTGTGTGATGCCCGCGCCGTCGAGTGCCAACCGCACCAGCCCGTGCACACCGCGCTGGCGCACCCAGCGCCGGCTGACATCGATATACTGGCCGACGCTCCAGTAGCCGCCGCCACAATAAACATCGCCGCGCTGAATCGCGCGGTACAGGTCGTCGGCACTTGTGCCGGGAAACAGCGTATACGCTTGGCCGATCGTCGCCAGCGAGTGGGCATCGCTGCCGCCGACCATTGGCAGCCGCAGGTCGCGAGCCACCTGCTGAGCGCGCAGATTGCAGCCGCGCGGCGCCCACATGACTCCGGCGTTCAACCCCTCGACCGCGTCGAGCGGCCATTCGCCTTGGCGTGGGCCGGCGTTGCGGCTATGCAGACCGTACGCGCCGAGCGACGGCACACACCGGTCGTAGGGATGCGCGGCGATGCACAGCCCGCGTTGGGCATGCACCGCCGCGATCGTTTCGGCGGCGGGCCGGCCGGGCGGCAGCTCGTCTTCGATGAACAGCGCCAGCAGATGTCCCTCGGCAGTGCTCACCTCTTCTCCTATAATCACTTCGACGCCGAAATCGCGCGCAAGTTGCGCGGCCTGCCGGCCACCTGCGATGCAATCATGGTCGGTGATCGCGATCACTCGCAGATCTAAAGCCGCCACATGCGCCAAGATTTCGGGAATGCTGGCAGTGCCGTCGCTATAGGTGGAATGAATATGCAGATCGGCTTTGCTCAGTTGCCTTGTTATCATCACTGACCTCAATATCGCTCTGTGATTACCATTTGCCGAGCGCCACCGATTAGGTGCCGCATCGGCGCAGGTTGAGTATTGCATGGCGATATTGAGCTGCCGCTACAGGCAGATTTCAATTCTGTAAGCAGCACGTTAAGCCGACTTAATCAGGCTTGTTAACAAATAAGAAACCGAAGCGCTTGGAGATTAGCGATTCGAGATTGATCGCAGCATCGCAATCTCGAATCGCTAATCTCCAATTGCCAAAATGGGAAGTTATACTTTGCCAGGCCCTAAGCTATTTCGATCTGGCTGAGCTTGTCGATCAGAAACACGCGCAGATCCTGGCGCAGGTAGCAGTAGGCGCGCAGAAACAACGTCTCGCGCTGCTTGATAATCTCGATCGGCCGAATCACCCGCGCGGTCGGGTCTGGAAGCGTGCGCGAGCGGTAGACAACCCGTAACAACTGCCCATTCCGTAGCGCGTCGGGGATCGGCGGCGGCAACGCCGGCTCGGGTTCGCCGAGATTGAAGCCGCGGCCATAGTGCAGAATGTCGCCCAATGTCGCGATGCCCTGATTCGCCAGTTGGGCCGCCAGATCGGCAAACACCACACGCAGCGCCAGCACGTCGTCCATGGCGCGATGCGACGGTGTTGGCGCGCCAAGCGCATGCGACAGCGCGCTGAGGCTGTGCGATGATCGCTTGGGGAACAGCCGGCGGGCAATCATCAGCGTATCGATTGCTGGAATGATCAGCTGCGGTAACCCGGCCAGCGCCAACTCGGCGTGGAGAAATTCGAGGTCAAATGGCGCGTTATGAGCCACGATCACCGCACCAGCCAGGGCAGAGCGCACCACGCCGGCAACTTCGGCGAATTTCGGCGCGCAGGCAAGCTCCTCGGCGCTGATTCGATTGACGTTGAATGATTGTATGCTGAGCGGGCGTTCTGGGTCCACCAGCGTCGAAAAACTCAGTGCGACCGTCTCGCCGACGACGCGCTGCAGCGCGATTTCGCAGATACGATCGCCACCGTGCGGGTAGAGTCCAGTGGTCTCGAAGTCAAGGAAAACCAGTGGAACGTCCTGGAGAGGGTATTGAAGCATAAGTCCATGTAGTGCGTAGTGCGTAGTGCGTAGTGATGCGACATATCGCATCACTACGCACTACGCACTACAGATATTAAGAAGCGTTTGACGATCTTATGATCGCGTTGGCTTGTAAGACCATCTACTATTTCGCTACTGGCACCTTTTTCGCCGTCGCAGGGTCAATTGTCAGCAACGTCATACTGACCCAGCCCGAAACATTGCGGATATTGGTGATCCTGTACCAGGCACCATCAGAAGATTTCTCGATCAGCTGCACCGTCTCGTTGGCGTTGATCTGATCAAGTATCTTGCCAGTCACCGGGCGCTCGCGCACATTGCCGCCGTTGAAGACCTTAGCGGTCAATCCGGTGGCTGGCGGCGGCGTTTGGCCAGCTGGCGCCTGGCCGGTTACCGCCACCTGCTTCGCAATCGCGGGGTCGACGGTCAGCAGCGTCGCACTAACCCATCCTTCGGCCTCGGGCGCTTTGACGCGATACCAGGCACTATCTTCCGAGCGCTCCAGCAGTGTCACAATCTCGCCGGCGTGGAGCTGGCCGAGCACATCCGACTGAACATTGGTCACTTTCGGCTGGCGGCGAATATTCCCGCCATTGAACACCGTCGCCGTTAGCTCCGGCACGGCAGTGGGCGCGGCCGTCGGCGCCTCGGTCGGTGTGGCAGCAGGGGTTGGCGCAGCAGCAGCAGCGGTCGGCGCGATAGTTGGTGCAGCGGTCGGCACGGTGGCCACTTCTTGGAAAAACTCTCTCGCGTGGATCGCCGGAATAATCAGTTTGACGGGTTGCGAGTTAATCGTCTGTCCATTCGCCGAAGCATTCAGAATAATTGTCTGCTCTTGATCGCGTTTGGGGGTCGGCGCGGTCCGGGTTCGCTCCACCACCAGGCTAATCTTACCGCCGGCCGCCTGGCCCTTGGCTGAATCTGGATTGAACCATGCGAAATCTTGATCGCCCTGTTTCATTGTCGCCGTCACCTCGGCTCCATCGGGCAGGTTGGTGTCAGCGTCAACCACGATCCGGGTCGGCCCGGCCAGCGTCGCTGTTACATTCGTAATCTCGCGTGGCGGCGGGAGTGGCGTATTGCCAATATCGCTAGGTTGGTTGAAGAATGTATACCATAACACCACCCCGGCGATAATGATTACCAGCGGCACTAATCCTAGCAGCAGCTTGACACCCACCGGCGCCTGGCTAAGACGTTCGCCAAGCGTGGTCGGCTCCTCATACGGCATCGACGTATAATCAACCGCCTGCCCAAGCTCAGGCGGCGGCAGCACCTCGCCTTGAGCCGCTCGCCGACGCCTCAACACTACAGGGATCGCAATCAATATCAGCAGTACCAGCACAACAATGGCGATTACGATCGGATTTGTGAGTGCCTCGAACATTGATGAAGACTCCCTTTCCATCTGAGCGCTCATGCATGCTGTCGACCACCTATGCTCTGGATAATTGTTCGTATCATATGACAACTTGGCCTAAGACGCAAGGCCGGCAAATGCACTTATAGAAGCAATTGGCGTACTGTTTGCGATCGAGAGTGTAAAAATAGGAGTCAGCAGCCAGAAGCCAGGAGTCAGAAGTCTGAACGATGCTGACTCCTGGCTCCTGACTCCTGGCTGCTGTATGGTATAATACCGCCGCATGTGTACGCCAGGAGATCAAGATGAAAGAGTGGTTTCGCCGCCAACCAAAGCACTTTACGCCGGCCTCGCGCGAAAATGGTCAGCAAATCCCTGATAATATGTGGGTCAAGTGCCCATCATGCGGCGAGCTGAACTATGTCAAACAACTGAACGACAACCTGAAGGTCTGCAAGTGCGGCTACCATATGCGGCTCAGCGCACATGAATGGCTTTGCCTGCTGGACAATGACTCATTTGTCGAGGAAGATGCCGTGCTTGGGCCGACCGATCCGCTTGGTTTTGTGTCACCCAAAGATAACTACAGCGAGAAGCTGGCTGAAAAGCAGAATGAAACCGGCATGCTTGATGCGATCGTCAGCGGCTATGGTGCGATCACTGGGCTGCCGCTGCAGATCACGGTCGCCGAGTTCGATTTTATTGGCGGCTCCATGGGTAGTGTGTTTGGCGAGAAGGTCGCCCGCGCCGCCGAGCGCGCCGCCGAGCGCCGCACGCCATTGCTGACGATTAATACCTCGGGCGGCGCACGCATGCAAGAAGGCGTGCTGGCGCTGATGCAGATGGCAAAAGTCAGCGTCGCGCTGACGCGGCTCGCCGCCGCCGGGCAGCCGCATATTTCGCTGATGGTCGACCCATGTTACGGCGGCGTGACAGCATCGTACGCCTCGGTCGCCGATGTGATTATTGCCGAGCCAGGCGCGAATATTGGCTTCGCCGGGCGGCGCGTGATCGAGCAAGCGATTCGCCAGAAGCTGCCGGCGCACTTCCAGACAGCCGAGTTTATGCTTGAACATGGTATGATCGATATGGTCGTACCACGCTCCGAGCTGCGGGCTACGCTGGCGCGCCTGCTGCGGCTGTATAGCGGCTCGTGCAGCGATGATGTCGGCTCGCTGGGCAATAATTCGATGATGGTGAACGCCTGAAAGCAGAACAAAGAACAGAGAACAGAGAACAAGTTGTATCGGCGCTTTGTTCTTTGTGCTTTGTTCTTTGTTCAGGCTGAAGGATAGCAGTTAGCGGTATGACGACAACGGTTCTAACACCTTGGGACAAAGTTCAGCTCGCTCGGCATCCCCACCGGCCGCATACGCTCGACTATGTGCGCGGATTCTGCGAGGATTTCGTCGAGCTGCATGGCGACCGCCGCTTTGGCGACGACGCCGCGATCACCGGTGGAATCGCGCGCTTCGACGGCCGCACAGTAATGATCGTCGGGCATCAGAAAGGCCGCGACGCGCGTGAGAATGTCAAACGCAACTTTGGTATGCCGCGGCCCGAGGGGTATCGTAAGGCGTTGCGCTTCTTCCAGCATGCCGAGAAGTTTGGCTTCCCAGTGCTCTGCTTCATCGATACGCCGGCCGCTGACCCTGGCACGCAGTCGGAAGAGCGCGGCCAAGGGCGCGCGATCGCCGAGAATCTCCTGGTGATGGCTGGGCTCAAAGTGCCAATCATTGCCACGGTGATCGGCGAGGGCGGCAGCGGCGGCGCGCTGGCGATTGGAGTTGGCGACCGGCTGCTGATGCTCGAACACTCAGTCTATTCGGTGGCCGCCCCCGAGGCCAGTGCCGCTATCCTCTGGCGCGACGCGGCGAAGGCGCCCGACGCCGCCCGCGCGATGAAGATTACCGCCCAGCATCTGCTCGCTCTTCAGGTCATCGACACAATTATCCTCGAGCCCGAGGGTGGCGCGCACACCGACACCCCGGCAATGATCGCGGCCGTCGGCGACGCCCTGCGCGCGCAGCTCGACGTGGTGAGCCGCCTGGATATCGCCACGCTGCTGAGCCAGCGCTACGCAAAATATCGGGCGATCGGTCGCTTCCAAGAGCACCAGTCCGAAATCCTCAGCCACCTAAACGGCGGTTCTCCAACATCTGTTCTGTTACCGTTTTCGTAGATGATCATGAGATCAAGAGCGGTTCGCCTGATCGTACTTAGCGCTCGGGCGGTAACATCGTGGGCCGTAGCCTGAAACAACGGCGTGCGCCTCAGCGCGTGTATGGACGAATTTGCGCCATCTCGGCTGGTTTGTGCTTCCTAATCGGCATTATGGCGCCAACCGTGGCACAAAATTGGATATCTATCAACATAGGTCCGCCGGTGCGCCTGATTACAGGCAGTACCGCGGAACATACTCTTGCTGCAAAGGAGTGATACTGATGTGCCGGCTAACAAACGATCGGCACCACGCCCTCTCGAATGGTAGATGCCGGCCCCCGACGATGTGTGTGCCGAAATCCTGTCAAGGCGCAGACGGCGCGCGCCGGCCCACACGCTATACTCGATACAGGACATCTTGGACACGAACGAAAAGTAGGTACCAACAGAGCAACAAAATTGGCCTTTGTGACGTTTATATTAGTACTTAGGGGGAGTAAAAAAGCATGCTGACTAGTACTGATGTACTTATCGTACCCTTGACGCTACCTCATAACGTTGTTATAATACGTAAGCACCTGGACTACCAGGCCTCCCTCAAAAGTGACTCCCTGAGACCTAAAGTTGTATAACAATGTCGTAGAGCAAACCGGCGCCGCAGCGATGATATCACTGTAACTAGCGCCAGTAGCCAGACAATACCAGCGAACTGTCTCGACATAACGACCATCGCACCTTAGCAAGACCGCCTCTATATATCCACAACAGCACGTGTGTGCTCTCTGTGGGAGGCGGTCGTTTGTATCCCATCGCTCCGTTCATTATATCGTGATGGGATGCTTGGCCACAACCAGGAGGACTACAACATGACAGCTCAAGTCGGCGCGTCACTTCTGCAACTCGTCAACGAGATGCAGGACCGTAAAAAGTTCCAGGAGTTGAACTGGACTGGTACGTTCGGCGAGTACCTGGACTTTGTCACGCAGAATCCCCAGGTAACGCGGAATGCGTTCCAACGAATCTACGACATGATCATGGCGTATGGCACCGAGGAGTTCATCGATGCCAAGAAGCGCCTGATTCGCTACAAGTTCTTTAGCGACATGTCGTTCGATCAGAATGATGCTATCTTTGGCCTCGAGATTCCGTTGATGCGGCTGGTCAACTTCTTCAAGGCCGCCGCACAGGGCTATGGCACCGAGAAACGCGTGCTGCTGCTGCATGGCCCGGTCGGCTCGTCGAAATCGACGATTGTGCGGCGCCTGAAGAAGGGGTTGGAGCATTACTCGCGTACCGAGGTGGGCGCACTGTATACCTTCGATTGGTATCTGGGCGAGGAAGAGGATTTCGACCCGAGTACGCTCAAAGAGAGCGACTGGCAATCTTGCCCGATGCACGAGGAGCCGCTGCACCTGGTGCCGCCCGAACT
>Ga0137367_10001157_pt1 | contig 20366 bp, 13 predicted proteins | sample SagtaG_14_FD_104939 | JGI IMG/M metagenome (GOLD analysis project Ga0137367, IMG submission 104939) | Vadose zone soil microbial communities from Sagehorn Ranch, Mendocino, California, USA - Sage1_L_80_16 metaG | ecosystem: Environmental > Terrestrial > Soil > Vadose zone | place: USA... | reverse complement strand
GTGCGGTGGCGGCGGCGTGGAGCCGCTGGAATTCCTGCACGTCGGGGTTGTCATCGGGATTGATGTAATGGCAGGGAAGGACGGTCTTGAGCCCGAGCCATTGCGCGGCCAGGAGGCCCTCGCGCGGGCTCAGTTCGCTGGTGAGCATTTCCCCGGGCATCGGGAAACGATGGAGAATCTCGAGCGGATTGGCGATGCCGAGCGCGCCGATGGTCGGCTGATACAACTCGCCCTGGAGCTTCAGGTCGCTGAAGATCGCGGTGTCGCCGTAATGGTAGAAACGCTGGCCGCCGCCGAGGTCGATCACGAACGCCATCGGCACGCCGCTGGCCAACGCGCCATCGGGCATCCTGAGTTGCGACCAGTGATGGCACTCGACGGGCTGGACGTCCACCTCCGCCACGCGAACTTTGATGCCCCAGGTCGTCGCCCGAATCTGTTTGCCCGAAGTGCCCTTCGCCATCAGGAACGCCTTGACTTCGCCGCCGCAGATGACCGGACAACCGTGCTGCTTCACGATCTTCTCCGTGTCGCCGAGATGGTCGACCGCCGCGTGGGAGACGACGACCAGGTCCACCCGATCGAGGGAGTCGGACTTCACCGGGTTGCCGGGGCAGTCGTCGAGAAAGGGATCAACGAGGATGCGACGGCCTTGGGCATGGACCAGTTCGTAGGCCGCGACGCCGAAATAGCGGAGTTTAGGCTGGGGCATGTCCGTCGTTTACTTTGCCGCATTCGGGAAGGTCGCTTCAAGCGCCTTGATCAAATTGAACATGGTCTCGTTGCACGGGGTGGGGATTTTGAGTCGGCGGCCGGCCTGGAGGATGGCGCCGTTGATCACATCAATCTCCGTGCGGCGCTGTTTTTCGACATCTTGCAGCATGGAACCCTTGGTGCCGGGCGAGAGTTTCGCGAGCAAGCCGCGGATGGCGCCCCAACGTTCCTCGAAGTCGAACGCGATTTTCTGCGCCTGGGCCGTGGCCGTGACTTCCTCGAGGATGGCGCGGCAGAGCGCCTGCATTTCCGCGGTGTCGAGCAATCGCTCGGCGGTGATGCGGGTGACCGCCGAGGTCGGCAGCGTCACACAATTCAAGGCAAGTTTCGCCCAGATTTCCTGGATGACCCGGGGGCTCGCGATGACTTCCATCCCCGCGGCCTGGAAGGCATCGGCCACGGCTTTGAGGCGGGAGGTCGATTCGCCCGTCAGCTCGCCGATAAACGTCCGGCCCACCCCGCCATGTTTGACGACGCCCGGGCCGAGCACCGTCGCGCTGTGATACGACACGCCGAGCAGCACGCGCTGCTCGCCAACCACCTGCGCGATCTTCGGACCATTGCCCCAACCGTTCTGGAGCGACAACACCGTCGAAGCCGGGCCGAGGATGGGCAGCGCTGATTTCACCGCCTCGACCGTGTCATAGCATTTAACGAAGACGAGCAACAAGTCCACCGGACCGGCCACGTCCGTGGGACGGTGCACCGCGCGCACTCGGCAGGTCGTGATTTCGCCGGCTTTGTTGTGAATCTTGAGCCCGTCGCGGTTGATGGCCTCGACTGCTTCCCGCCAGACATCGATCAGCGTGACGTCGTGTCCCGCCTGGCGCAGGAGCGCGCCGATGGCGCTGCCCATCGCGCCCGCGCCAAGAATGGCAATGTTCATCTTGTCCCCCAGATCATCACGTATTGCGATTGGGCCGGGATTGGCCCCTTGCGCAGGTCGTCTTCCAACCGCGCCATGCCGCGTTGAAAGGCTTCCTCGGGAATCAGATGGAGCACGGAGAACGCCTTGTGCCGGTACCTCCCGATGTCCTCGAGTTGCACCGACCATTCGACCAGTTGCTCCCTAATCTCCCGGAAGCCGGCCTGTTCCATCCCGCGGCGAAGTTCGGACAAAGCCGGATAACGCCGGATGTCCGCTTCCACCGTTTCTGGAAAATACTCCGCCAGCGGGCGGCGGTGGCGAATCGTTGAAACCGAGTCCGTCACCGTGCAAATCTTTCCCCCCGCCTTGAGCACGCGATAGGCCTCCCGGAAATAGCTGGCAGGGTTGTTCAAGTGATGAATGACATCGATGGAGAAGACGAACTGGAAGGTCTGATCGGGAAACTCCAGCTGTTCCGCCCGGCCGAGCTTCCAGTTAACTTCGGTGGATCGTTGCCGGGCCTGCCCGAGCATTTCCTCGGCTGGCTCCACACCCCAGGATGGGCATGCCGTGGCCGTGCGCATGGCGATGATGTAGTTCCCAGTGCCGCAGCCCACCTCGAGCACGGGAGAATCCTTGTCGACCCCTCCCGTGGCCACGAGAGCGTCGACCACCGTGGGATGAACCTGCCGGTATTTCGCAAACGCTGTCGCGAGTTGATTGTAATCAAAGTTGGCCACAGGCAAGGAGCGGCTGCCACGTGAAAATGACACTGGACCGGATGGCCAGACCAAAAGAACGAGGCAGGACATCATGCATACATCGGTGTAACCGGTGATGGCCCGCCGGTCAATCGCCGGTCTGCGCGCTCATGGCAGTGGGGTGCATGACGAGAATCTGCACGAGCCGGGAATTCGGGAAATTTTCAGCCAAATGTAGAGAGGGGACACATCTACAGACGGCTCAGAAGAGGGGCTTGACCGCAGATGGACGGATGGACGCAGATGGTTTGCGGCGGCTAGGCCGCCACTTTGCGGATGAAGTGCAAAGGGAGCCGCCCGTCGGCCTGGTGCTTGCAGGCGACTCCGCTTGGTATCTGCGTCCATCTGCGTCCATCCGCGGTTAACTGGCGCTGGCGTTCAACTTTTCCACCGCGGTTAAGTCCAAGGGTTTCGCCATGCCCCTCGCAAAGACTCCTCCCACTCGCGGCCAGCCGAAGAATTTTGTCTTGCGCCCCCCGTCGGCCGTTCAAGCCGAAGGCTTGGCAGAAATTACGGGGGTCTCCGCTCAGCACTCCGACCCCCGGCTAATTTCCGGCATCCCTCCGGGATGTTTCTTCTTTCGCCGTTTCCGGGAGGACATCCGCCTCGAAAGTCAGCGCGAATTAAGGTCCGTGCCGAGTTGGCGGAGGGTTGTTCATTTGCGCGGAATCTAGAAGCGCGGGCGAGATTGCATCCCCCCTCCATCCACGCGCTTCAAAAGACAACTTTCCGACAACCTGCTGGATGCAGGTGAAGCATGATTAAAAAAGGCGGGTCTCGCTCTCCGCTTCTTGGCGAAGATTGGCTCTTTCTTGGATTGCCTTGCCGCTCGACTCGGTCGCCGGTCTTTTTTTAATTGAGGCAAGAAACAGTCAATAGTTACCAATCCACGGGAAGCGGATTGCTGGTCGAGGTGCATACTAAAAAAAGACCGATGGCGAGGCAGCAACCGAGGCCGATACCTTGACCGCCGCCAGAACCGGCGTGAGCCCAGGCGATCGCCGAGTCCAGGAAAGCCTGAGAAAGGACAATTATGAATGGCTTGAAACACATCATCAGCGCCCATCCGTTTTTCCGCGGCATGAAGCCGGAGTACATGGAAATTCTGGCCTATGGCGCGACCGCCGCGAAAATCAAGCCGGAGCAAATCCAATTGGATCAGGCTTGACCCGCCCCGCGGATCTCCGGCACTTCGACGAGCGAGATGTATAAACCAAGATTTTTGATCGCGTCGGCGAACTTGTCATAGTCCACCGGCTTGACGATGTAACTGTTGCAGCCGAGGGCGTGACAGCGTTCCACTTCGCGCGGGTCGTCCGTGGTGGTCAGCATGATCACCGGGATTTTGCGCAGTTCGTCATTTTGTTTCATCCGCCGGAGCACTTCCACGCCGTCGACCTTGGGCATCCGGATGTCGAGCAGCATCAGGTAGGAAGTGTCCGTCTGGTGTTGCGGCCCGGTGCCCTGGCCGAAAAAGAAGTCGAGCACCTGCTGGCCGTCCTCGAAGCGTTGCGTCGGATTGTGCAATCCGACCCGGGAAAGATTCTTCTCGATGAGCCGCGCGTGGCCGGCTTCATCGTCGGCGATTAGGATCACGACTTCCCTGGTCATGCGTTCTGTTTTCATCGGGCATTGCGGTTCTGGCCGGCGGCTGGTCAGTGGCGGAAGGCGCCCACGCCGCATTAAAGTGACCGCTCACGGCGGGCAGGGAAACAAAAAACGTGCTGCCCGTGCCCGGCTCGGACTCGACCCAAATTTTTCCATCCTGCCGTTCCAGGATTCGCTGGGCGATGGTCAATCCCAACCCTTCGCCCGTGCCGACGGAAGGATTGAGCCGATGGAAAATCTCGAAGACCCGCGACTGGTGTTCCGGGGCGATGCCCATGCCATTATCCTCGACCGCGTAACAGGCGCGCCCGTCCTGGACGTGGCCGCGGACGCGAATCCGCCCGGGCCGTGCCGGTTCCAGGTATTTCAAGGCATTGTCCACCAGGTTGGAAAAGACCTGGTTGACTTGCGTGGCGTCGCCGAGGCACGGCGGCAGGCTGCCGATCTCCAGGGAGGCGCCGCTCCGCTTGATTTGGAACTCCATGGTCCGGCCGATCTCCTGCAACATCGCGTTCATGTCGAGCGGCCCGAGGGTGAGGGCGGCGCGGCCCAGTCGGGAAAAGCGCAGGAAGCCGGCGAGCAGCCGGTCCATCTTGGCCACGCCGGCCTGGATAAAGGACAAGGCTTCCGCCACATCTTCCGCGAGCAACTGGAGCAGTTCGCGCTTGGCCGCGAATGTATTGGGGGCTTCGGCCAGCCTGGTCTTGAGGCGAGCGCAGGCGTGGGCCAGTTCATTGCTGAAGCCCTGAACATTGACCAGCGGCGAACGCAAGTCGTGCGACGCCACGTAGACCACCGTTTCGAGCTCCTTGTTTTTCTCCGCCACTTCCTGGGCGTAGCGGGCCAGCTTCTCCTCGTCCGCCTTGCGCGCGGTGATGTCGGTGCGAATGGCGACGTACTGCACGGGTTTGCCCGCCTCGTTGAGGAAGGGAAAGATGGTCGTGTCGACCCAGTAGAAGGAGCCGTCCTTCGCGCGGTTGCGAATCTCGCCATGCCAGACCTGGCCGTGGGCGATGGTGGTCCACAAACCACGGATGAATTCCTTTGGGTGATAACGGGAGTTGATGATGCGATGGTCCTGGCCGAGCAGTTCCTGGCGGGCATATTTCGAGATGGCGCAGAATTTGTCGTTGACGTAGGTGATTTTGCCCGACGCATCGGTGATGGCGACAATGGAGTGTTCGTCCAGGGCCGCCTTCACGTCCTTCAGCTCCTTCAGCGCCGCGAGGATGCGCTGTTCGGATTCTTTGCGCCCGGATTCAATTGATTGCAGGCGGGCAATCAGTTCCGCCTTGCTCATTTCCGAGTAGTCATTCATCGCCACGGTGCGCGCAACCTAGCATGCGAGCAGCAATCCAATCCAGAGAATCTCTCCGAAGCGGGACCGGCTCGTACCCGAGATAGCACTTCCTGTGGGTCAAATGAGCAAGTACCCAAATACCCAAGTACCCAAATACCCAAATTGACGCCAAGTTGGGTGGGCCAATTCTTCGGCGGTGCTTGGGTATTTGGGTATTTGGGTATTTGGGTATTTGGTCACTGGCCATCGTCCCGCCTTCCTAAACCGAGCCAAGAAACGAGTGGTGAATCGCAAAGTCCGTGTGGTCTGGCGCCGCCATTGGAGCAACGTTACAGAGGCCATAGGGCAAATGACGACTGTTATGAAAACGAAAACCGCACAAGCAAGAAGCGAACCTGGCGCGGCGGCGGCGGCGGCGGCTTGCGTGCGCCGGCCGGCCACGGTTCGAGTCGACTCCGGCACCTCCTCAGCGACGGCCTCAGCGCCGACCAACTTATGAAGACCGCGACCCTGCTCCCGGAATTGACCAGCGCGGGTTCGATTCCATCAGCCAGCACCGCCTTCGGCTGTCCGCGTGACTTCCTGGACAACTGTTTCGTCTACACCGTGGTGTCGGCTCGCGCGGGCGGATTGTCCGTCGGCGTGAACGTGAACCCGGACAAGCATTGCGACTTCGACTGCGCCTATTGCGAAGTCAACCGCGATGAGCCGCCTCGCGCCACTCGCCTGGACGTGGGCATCATGGCCGGGGAGTTGGAGCATACGCTGGACCTGGTGCACTCCCGCGAGATTCGCGCGCGCCCCTGTTATCGCAACCTGTCGGATGAACTCTTGAAACTCCGGCATGTGGCGTTGAGCGGGGACGGCGAGCCGACGCTCTGTCCAGAGTTTGGCGAAGCCACGGAGGCCGTCGTTCACCTGCGGGCGCGCGGCCGCTTTCCCTTTTTCAAGCTCGTGCTGATCACGAACGCCAGCGGGCTGGATGAGCCGGTGGTGCAGGAAGGCTTGCGCCTGTTCACTCCCCGGGACGAGGTCTGGGCCAAGCTCGACGCCGGAACCCAGGACTACATGGACCGCGTCAACCAACCCGGTTGCGCCCTGGAGAAAATCCTCGCCAACATCCTCGGCCTGGCGCGTCAGCGGCCGGTCATCGTGCAGAGCCTGTTTCCCATGCTCGATGGCCTTGAACCGCCCGAATCGGAAATCGAAGCCTACGCCCAACGGTTGAAGGAACTGAAGAATAACGGCGCGCACATTCAGTTCGTCCAGATTTATTCGGCCACGCGGCCGACGCCGCATTCCGCCTGTGGTCACCTGCCGCTGCGCAGCCTGTCCCGCATCGCCCGGCGCGTGCGGACGGTCACGGGGTTGACCGCGGAGGTGTTCTGAGTAGGAAGAGAATCATCTCGAGTCTATGACCCTGCCATCCCCTCAACCAGAGAGTTCAGCCGCTCAAGCGCTGGAAACCGCCATCGAATCCCATCCGTTTCTCGTGGGCCTCAAGCCGGATCATCTTCGCGCTTTGAAGGACAACGCCTTGATGATGCGTTACGAGCCCGGGGAAGTGATCTTCCGGGAAGGCGAGCCCGCCAATCGTTTCTACCTGATTCAGCACGGCAAGGTTGCCCTGGAATCGAGCCGGCGCGAGCGCGAGCCGGTCCTCATTCAGCAGATCGGGCCGGGCGACGTCCTGGGCTGGTCCTGGCTCCTGCCCCCGTATTACTGGCACTTTGACGCCCGCGCGGTGGAGCCGACGGAGGCCATCTTTTTCTACGGCACGCGCCTGCGCCAGCAGTGCGAGGACGACCGCGATCTGGGCTACGAACTGCTCAAGCGCATGACCGCGGTGATCATCCAACGCTTGCAGGCCACGCGCCAGCAATTGCTCGACGCCAAAGCGAGAGCGTGAAAATAAGGAATTTACCTATTGGGAAACCGGCGTGATCCCAATTTCAGCGGCCCGGGGACCGGCTACTCTTTGCGTGATGTAGCAACAGCCATTGCGTGAATATGAAGAGGCTCCTCGAAGGACTGAACGGGCCAGTGGCCAGCGTGCCCGCACGCGCCAAAACCATACCCTCTCACCGCATTCTCGTGGTTGAAGATCAGCCCGCCCTCCGCAGCCTGAGCGCGCAAGTGCTCGTCCGCTCCGGCTACGAGGTGGATGTCGCGGAGGACGGCATGGCGGGCTGGGAAGCCCTCCGGGCCGAGAGCTACGACTTGCTCATCACCGATAACCAGATGCCGCGGCTATCCGGTTTGGAGCTGGTGAAAAAGCTCCGCGCCGCCCATCTGGCACTCCCGGTGATCATGGCGTCAGGCACCTTCAGCACGGAGCAGCTCAACCGGCATCGCTCGCTTCAGTTCGCCGCCCTGTTGCTCAAGCCTTTTACCACCGACCAATTGTTGGCGACCGTGCAGGAAATTTTGCGCGCGACGGCCAACGCGGCCAACGTGGCCACGAGCCACGAAGTTTGCTTGCCGGCGCTGGTTCAGGCCCTCAACGACATCCGGCCCGTGCCCCACTGGGGCATCAACGAATGATGGGTTGCGCGGACTTCGCCCAGATTCTCGTCGAGCACGGCATCGACGGCATCTTCCCATGAACCTCCTGATTGCGGATTGCGGATTACAGATTGCGGATTGCGTACTCCGCCACGGTTCATGGCCGGTGAGCAGGTCCGAAAGGAGCAGGCCGCGGTGGGATAAGCCGTCCCTCAGTATCCGTGAAATCCGGGCCATCCGTGGTCTTCTCCGATTTTTCTTCCCGAGGTTAACCACGGATTACTCGGATGACACGGATAATTCTCGCTCAGACCAAGAGGGAAAAGAACAGCCTTTTCCAGAAGGGCAGCCCGGAACGAACCGAGGCGGGCTTCGCCTCTGCCGGAGCAGGGCGGCGACGCTTCGGTTGTCGTTCCTGGTTCCTTTTCACGGCCACCGCTTTTTTTGCGCCGGCAGCCAGCGATCGAGCAGGTCGCGGCAGTTGAGGATTTTCTCCGCCAAATCGAGCGGGACGTAATAATACTGGTTGGAAGCCTCGAAGCCGATGCGCGAATCGCGCGACTGGATCTGGCAGAGGCGGCGGGCCAGCGCAATTTCGTCCTGCAGCGTTTGCTCCAGGATTTCCAAGGAACTCTTGGCGGAAGAGGCGTTGTTGGCCGTTGCCAGTTCGCGGCGCGCCAGAATGAAGCGGGCCTGGTTGGCGACGCTCCGGAAGTGGATGCCGGCGGCGGCCGCGACATGCACTTCGTCGTCCAGGGTCCGCTGTTCGCTTCGACTGAGCCGGGCCAGTCTCGTGGCCTGGGCCAGTTGCTCGAGCGCGGCCGCGAAACCATCGGCGGTTTTCTGAAGCTGTTGGATGAACACCTCCGGCGGATAGACGGCCCGCCACCCGTCAAGGTGGTCGTACGGGAAACCGACCATCGACGCGGCATAGCCCGTCGCTGTCTCCCAGACCGGATTGGCGGGCCCGACTTGCAGCGGGGCGGAATAGACCACGCCAACGTGAAAGGGGAACTCGCTGAAAGAAGCGCTGAATTGGCACCAGGCGGCGACGATCGGCGGGGCCAGCGTCCTGCCAAAGCGGCGCTCGGCGACGCGTTGCAGGGCGTCGCCCGGCGAGAGTTGGGTGCCAGCTGGCAGGTCGGCAAATTCGGCGACCACCTCGAGATTCGGCGAAGGATAGCCCCCGAGTGTCCAGCCGAGCATCAGGCCGTCGAGGTCGGCGGCGCGCAGGTTGGCCGCGTGGCGGGCGACATTTTCCAGGGCCGGGAGGTAAGGGACAGCCGACAGCTCCCACGAATTGCCCGCCTGGATTTTGGCGATGGCGCGGAGGCCATGTTCGCGGGCCATTTTCCAATGCCGCAGGGCGCGTGGTCCGGGACCGACCGCCGAGATGGAATACTCGCCGACCTCGCTGGGGACGCCGCCGCGCGTGATGGGGAGCTTCCATTCGCTCACGCTCATGAGCGAGACGTCGCGCGGCAGTTGCGCGATGATGCCTTCGGCCCAGGCATCATTCCAGCCCCAGTCCCAGACGATCAACTCCGGTCCTGTTCCCGGCTCGTTTCGACCTGGCCCGGACGCCGGGCGCGTCGCCGCGGGTCCCGGGCTGACGGTGTCTGCGGCCGGTTTCGTGGCAGCCTGGACGTTTGTCCGGCTTTGTTGAATGCCTTCGCCGATCAACCGGTTCACCTCGGCAATCACGTCGGCGGGGGATCGTTGGCCGCAGCGGGGACAGCTCGCCCCACCTCCATGCGACCAGCAGTTGGTCAGGTTTTCTGACGCGCTGATCGTAAAGAAGCCGGCCAAATCGGGCACCGCGCGGCATACTGCCGCGATCGACGCGCGGAGGTATTGTTGAACCTCCGGCTGGCTGGTGCAGAGCGCGGCGTGGTCCCCTTCGACCACGCCCTTCAGCTCCGGGTGCGACTCGAAGAATCGCAAGGGCAATGACCGCGGCTCGTTCAAGTAGAGGTAAACACCGATCTGCCGCCGGCGCGCGCGGCTGACCAGTCGGCCAAGGTTCGCCAGCCGCTCTGCGGAGCGGGCGCTCAATCCCGGCTGCCAGGGAAACGGCGCGAGCCGATTGAGCACGCCTTGCAGCCACACCCCGCTCACCCCGCAGTGCGCCAGCCGGGCCAGGTAGCCGTCCGGATACGGATCGGCGTCGGGCTCGAGCAGCGGGTCGCCATAAAGCGCAAAATAGGATGAGCAAAAGCGCAATTGGTCTGCGCTCGGCGCGCCGGGGACTCCAGCAGGCGGCCGGGAAGTGAGACGGTCAACAAAGCCGAACAGTGGATCCTCCGCTTCGGGCCATCCGCCGGGAAACTCTTCCCGCAACACCCGCGCCATCTCGCCAGCGCGCCGACTGGCGTCCGCGGCGGGGGGCGCGAACCTCAGCGGCTCGCACGCCGGCTTGAGGTTGCCGAGTTTGACGTAAAGAAAATCATCCTCGCGCAGCGTGTAAGCCATTTGCCCGGGTGTCCAGTCGAGCAGTTCGAGCAACTGCTCGTAAGGCAGGAGATGCCAGTTGCGCTTGATCACGGTGATGAACGAACGGTGTTGCTGCGCGCGCGTGATGCGCGGAGGCCCAGGCAACCCCATCGATCGTCCCAGGCGCAGGATGTCGGCCTTCTCCGCGCCGATCACCCGGGCCATCCGCACTGCGGGCACCAGCGCCCAATTGCGCCAGACGAAGGCGTGCAGCCGATCCGGAAAATGGGGCGCGGCCACCGGCTTCGGCGCCGCGCCTTTCGGCAGGTCCGCAACCGTCAGGGAGGATGGAAGCGGTTCGCCGGCGGACTGCAGCACGGCCGGCCCGAAGCAAAATGCGCCGGTGGCCAGGGCCGATCTCTGAATAAAACCGCGCCGACTCAACTTTTCTGTCGCGGGGGCCATCGGCCCGAGCCTATGCGGTGGCCCCGAGGATTTCGCTACAAAAATTCGCTTTCAGAACGACCAGCTGAGCTGAACGCCTTGCAGATGGGGGCCGATCAGCGGCGCGATCGTCAAACCCCGGTGATGTTGATTGTAATGGACGACGATGTGGCCGACCACACTCCCCAGGGCCGCTCCCGCCAGGACGTCCGAAGCCCAGTGGGCGTTGACCTGGATGCGGGCGTAGCCAACCATCGTGGCCACGCCGTAGGCAGGGACCGTGACCCAGACCGAATCGTAATGCTCGGCGATCACCGTCGCGACCGCAAACGCTTCCGTCGAATGGCCGGAGGGAAAGGAGTCATTGCCGCTGAACGGCTCGAAGCGATAGGCGCCATGATCCGCGCCCGGTCGATTTCGCCCGACGGCGTATTTTAATGGCAGATCAACGAGGCCCGACGCAATGAGGCTCGCGCTCAAACCGTCCAAGGCGACGGCCTTGGCCTCGGGGTTTTGCAAGAGTTCGCCGCCCAGGTAAAAGCCGCCGAGGACCGCCGCGGCATACTCGGCGCCGAACGGTTGCACGGCCTTGAATATGTCGTCAGTTGTGGGCGTGCGGTTCCGCTGGACCGCCTTCTGGATGTCTTCATCGAAAACGCCGAGGGTGACGATGCCGGCGGTCACGCCGGAAAACACCAGCCAATCGGTCGTGTCCCAGCGAGCCGGCGCGGTGAACACTTCCTTCACATCCTGCCCAAGCAACTTCCAGTAATCTTTCGAGAAAAGACGCTCCTTGCCGGACGAATCAGCCGCGGGCGTTTCGGGCGCCGAACCGGTCCCGGCCACGATCAAGCGCAACGGGGGCGGGTGTTCCAGCGTCCAGCTCAACCCGCCGGCGTGGTCATCGTCAGGAAACTTCAGCCACTGATGCTCGGGTCGGGTTGCGCCGCAAGTCGCCACGACGGCGGCCTGGTTACTGCAGCTCTGCCACAAGTATTCGCCGTTGATCGGGGCACACCGCCGAAAACTGCCCGTCCTGTTCGCGCAGCCCGTGAGCAGAAGCGACGTCAGGATCACTTGCACCGCTCGATCGGAAGGCGTCATCCGTCCGCCAGTTTGGGCGGACGCAAATGGCGAACCGATGAACGGAAGATGACAGTTCCTTAATTCAACTCCCGGCCGGCACGCTGCGGCTGGTCACCGGCGCACTCAGAGGTTTCGCCCAATCGATCAATGGCGCGACGTCACCCTAGCGACTTTTCTTGTAGCCCAACAAACGGGCGGGAAGGAACAACAAGGCCCGCAGGAAGGCGAAGGCCGCCTCGATCGTGATGCCGACCAACCGCAAGGGCAGGGAGATCAGCCAGACGAAGGGCAGGACAATCAGTGCGAACAGGGCCAGCGGCCAGCACAGCACAAACAAGAGACACCATCCCAGGAACAAAAGCACCGCGTTCATGGTTTCTCTATGGTGGTTTTTGCGGCGAACGTCAACCGCGGATGGCAAAGCGGCTGGGGGCGCATCTCTTTTTGGGGAGCGGAGTCCGGGCCGTTAGCTGCGGAGCAGCGCCCGAAAGTAGCCCACGGCGCCAGCCGTGGGGGTCGGCGTTGAAGAGCAAGAGCCGCGGAGCGGCGGAAGAATTGCGAGTTGGTGAGTTTAACCGCTAATCTCCGCTAATTTTCGCTGATGAGACCAAGAGGATTCGGCGGTTGGTTCCAGTGCTTTGGGAGGTGCGACGCCACCTTATTTGTTCCGTTCGCGTTTATTAGCGTTTATTAGCGTTTATTAGCGGTTCCGAAACGAGGTTAAAAATGAATGAACCGCTCATCATGTGTTTCCGCGATACTTCCGCCTCAAAAGTCGGCGAGTGTAGATCTGGGGATGCTTTTGGTCATGCGCCGCTGGCCGGGATTTAAGCCGAGGTGCGTGGCGGGAGGGAGGCAGGCGGGGCAAAGCCCACGGGGGCGCATTTTTCTGCAAGAAATGGTGTCTAACTCCCGTGTGAAAGATGATAGAAGCGAGCGATGAAGCGCGAACCTGGCGAACGAATTCCGACGCGTTGGAGCCTGATCCGGCGGCTGAGGAACTGGGACGACCAGGAAAGCTGGCGGGAGTTCTTTGACACCTATTGGCGGCTGATCTACGGGACGGCGATCCGGGCGGGCCTTTCCGAGGTGGAAGCGCAGGAGGTGGTCCAGGAGACGGTGATCTCGGTCTGCCGCAACATCCAAAACCTGCAAACGACCCCCGAGGCGGGCTCGTTCAAGAACTGGCTGCTCAAGATGACCAAGTGGCGGATCGTGGATCAAATCCGCAAGCGCGATCCGGCCTCGCCACCGGCCGGCCGCGCGGATGAGACGCCGGACACCTCGACGACGGCTTGCATCCCCGACCCGGCCGGGGTGGCCCTGGAGAAAGTGTGGGAGGAAGAGTGGCGGGGCAACCTGACCAGCGCGGCCCTGGGCCGGGTGGAGCGCCAGGCCAGCGCCAGGCATTACCAGATCTTCTATCTTTACGTCATCCGCGGCGTGGCCGTCAGCCAGGTCGCCGCGGCCACCGGGGCGGACCCGGACGAGATTTACCTGGTGAAACACCGGCTGTGGCCTGTCTTCCTCAAGGCCATGAAAGCCGTCGAGAGCCGGCAGCGTTGATGTTCGTCGTCCCGCCTTCAGGCGGGACGACGAACGGCGGGTCCAGATGAGAGCTTGCTCCCGAAGGAAAGCATCGATAGAAGAGTGTTGCAACCTGGATGGAACCTACCGCGCCAATGCTCTGTACGGCCAGACGCTCTGTCCATTGGGTGTGGCTGCTTTCCTTGTGGGGTTCTTGCGCGTTGGACTTGGCCGCGGGAGAAAGACCTGCCGGCCCTGCCGAAACCAACGGCGTCGTGATCCTGGAGATCGGGGGCACGGCTGAGTTCCTGGCCGCTGGCGGGGCCGCCTGGAAAGAAGCGACGGGCAACCAGGTCCTGAAGCCGGGCGACCGATTTCGAACGAGAAAGAATAGTCGCGCCACGATTCGTCTGTCCGATTTAAGCCAGTTGCGCGTGGGAGAGTTGAGTGAACTCGAGGTGCGAGGAGATCCGGATCACGACGCCTCACCCATCTATAAACTCTGGAAGGGCGTCATTTACTTTTTTCATCGGGACAAGCCGGGCCGTTTTCGGTTCGACACGCCGATCGCCTCGGCCGCCGTTCGCGGCACCGAGTTCACTTTGGTCGTCGAGGAGGCCGACCGGACGGTGCTGACCCTGTTGGATGGGGAAGTGGAGTTGAGCAGTGACGCTGGGCGCGTGAGCGTGAAGAGCGGTCAACAAGCGGTTGCCGAAAGAGGCCAACCACCGACCTCGACCGCCCTCATCGCGGCTCAACTGACCGACACGGTGCAGTGGGTTTTGTATTATCCGGCCGTTTTACATCCCGATGAAACGGGGTTGAGCCCCGACGAGCAGGGGGCCCTGCGCGATTCTCTGGCCGCTTATCGCACCGGGGATTTACTGGCGGCGCTGGCCCGGTATCCGCCGACCCGCGAAGCCGCATCGGATGCCGAGCGCGTTTATCGCGCGGGTTTGCTGCTGGCGGTTGGTCAGGTGGAGCAGGCGGAAGCGATGATCCTTTCGTTGGGGGACCGAGGACCGCCACGGCCAGGATTCGTGTCCGCCCAGAGGCTCGGTAACGCGCTCCGGCGGCTCATTGCGGCGGTGAAGGGCCGGCCGGTCGGGACGAATGCCGCGTCCGGATCCGCCACGGAATGGCTGGTGGAATCCTATGTGCAACAAGCGCGCTCGGACCTGCCGGAGGCTCTTGCGGCGGCGCGCCAGGTGGTGGCGGTCGCATCCGATTTTTCGTTTGGCTGGGCCCGGGTGGCCGAGCTTGAATTCGGCTTTGGCGAAAGCAGGAAGGCCCTCCTGGGAGTGGACAAGGCTTTGGCCCTGTCCCCGCGGAACGCTCAGGCGCTGGCTTTAAGAGGTTTCCTTCTCAGCGCTCAGAACCGGACGGGCGAGGCCCTTGCCTGGTTCAATCGCGCGATCCAGGTGGATGGCGCACTGGGCAGTGCCTGGCTCGGACGGGGGTTGTGCTTGATTCGCCAGGGGGATACCAGGCACGGACTGCTGGATCTGCAGACTGCCGCGGTGCTCGAACCTCAACGCTCCGTCCTGCGCAGCTACCTGGGCAAGGGCTATGAAACGGCCGGCTTGGAGGGCCAGGCCACGCGCGAGTTGGCGCTCGCAAAAAAGCTCGATGCCCGGGACCCGACATCGTGGCTTTATTCGGCTCTCCTGAAGCGGGAACAAAACCGGGTCAACCAGGCCGTCGAGGACCTGGAGACGTCGGTGCAATTGAATGATCGTCGCGCGGTTTATCGATCCCGCTTTCTGCTGGACGAAGACCGCGCGGTCCGCAGCTCGAGCCTGGCCAACGTTTACCAGACGGCCGGCATGCCGGAAGTGAGTGTGCGCGAAGCGGCCCGGGCGGCGAGTGACGACTACGCGAACTACTCCGCGCACCTGTTCCTCTCCGACAGCTTCAATGCGCTGCGCGATCCGACGCGGTTCAACCTGCGTTACGAAACGGTTTGGTTTAATGAGCTGTTGCTGGCCAACTTGCTCTCGCCGGTCGGCGGCACGCCGCTTTCGCAGCAAGTCTCGCAGCAGGAGTATTCCCGGCTCTTCGAGCGCGACCGGATTGGGCTGAGGAGTTCGAGCGAATTTCGCAGCGACGGCCAGTTTCTCGAATTAAGCTCCCAGTTCGGCACCATCGGGAACACCGCATGGTCGCTCGATCTCGATTATCAGCATAACGACGGCGTGCGGGTGAACAACGGGTTGGACCGCATCGAGTGGTATACGACGGTCAAGCAGCAACTCAACGATCGGGACTCGCTGCTGTTGCTGACGAAATATCAGGATTACCACGCGGGCGACAATTTCCAGTATTACGATCCGAGCCATCCGCGTCCCTTCTTCCGCTACGATGAATACCAGAGCCCGATCGCCATCGGGGGCTTCCATCGCGAGTGGAGTCCGGGCGTCCACACCCTCTTGCTGGGCGGGCGCCTGGAAAATGACCAGCGATTCAGGGATCGCAATGCGAGAGAACTCATCATCTGGATGGGCCTCGACTTATTCCATCCTCCCGGCGAAGTGTTCCTCACGAGTGCGGTAAGTTTTGATGCGGATCACCGGAGCAAACTGGAGATCTACACTGGCGAAGCTCAGCAGATTTTTGAGAACGAAGCGCACACCCTGCTGCTCGGCGGGCGCTGGCAAGGGGGCGACTTCGATACGCACAGTGTTCTGAGTAACCCTTCGGAACTCCTTGCCGAGTTTCACACACCCGCGGCGGACATTCATGCCGTTGATGATTTCGAGAGAATCTCCGGCTACGGCTACGAAACGCTTAAATTGCCCGGCCGGGTCCACCTGACGGGCGGCCTGACCTACGAATACATGGAGTTCCCCAGCAACTTTCGGGCGCCTCCGATCCGCCGTGGCGTCGAGAGCCGCGAACGGTTGACCCCGAAGGCCGCCCTCGTTTGGGATCCCTTGCCTCAAGCCACCCTCCGCGGCACTTACACCCGATCCTTGGGAGGCGTCAGCTTTGACGAAAGTTTTCGGCTGGAACCGACCCAGCTGGGAGGATTCAGCCAGGCATTTCGCACCTTGATCCCGGAGTCGCTGATTGGATCGGTGGCGGCGCCCGATCACGAAGTTTGGGGCGCCGCCCTGGATCTGAGGTTTAAGACGCGCACTTACATCGGCCTCCAGGGCGAAATCCTCCGATCCCAGGTGCACCAGACGGTGGGCGCTTTCGATTTCCTGTACACCCGGCCGGAACCAGTCCGGATGATCCCTTCGAGCACACGCCAGCATTTGAATTATGAAGAGCGCGCCGTCACTCTGACCTTGAACCAGCTCGTTTCCGACGAATGGTCCTTGGGCGCGCAGTACTCGTTTGTCGGGTCCGAACTGCAAATCAAGTTCCCGGCGCTGCCCGACCTTGATCGCTCGATTGACTCAACCAATCGCGCCGACCTTCATCGCTTGACTCTCTCGGTTCTCTACAATCATCCCTCGGGCTTCTTCGCCCAGGCGGAGTCACAGTGGTATTTCCAGGAGACTTTCCGTTCGACCATCGAGCTGCCGGGGGACTCCATCCAACAGCTCAACTTTTACGTCGGCTATCGTTTTCCGCGCCAATACGGTGATCTTACCGTCGGCATCCTCGACGCCCTGGGGGAGGATTATCGCTTGAACCCAGTCACGCCGTATCAGGAATTGCCTCGGGAACGGGTTGTTTACGCGCGCCTTCGGTTCAGGTTCTGACCGGGGGAGGGAAGGGATTTGCGATTTTAGATTCTGAGTTTGAAAATCTCGCAAAAATGTCTCGCACGTTTTTAGCCGCGAGAGAACGCAAGGAACGCAAAGGGAGATCTTAATGTGCCAGTTCTCTGTGATCTCTGTGTCCTCGGTGGCCCCCCAAACCTGTGTGCCACAGAGGACACCGAGAACACCGAGTGGAATGAGTGATCTAAGTGATCCTGGGTAGAGTCATCGAACTTTATCGGTTCCTCCGTAACCCGGTCCGCTCGACCGGATCCACGCGGTTTCAAGCGAATTTCTCTGCGTTCTCTTGCGGCAAATTTCAAATATGTTTGGCTAGATTTGCGATTGGGGACTTGTCGAACGTCGTCCCAACCCCGTTGGGGCGCAATTGGAGGGTGTTCCTTAATTCAACGGCAGTGCGCTCCGGTCCTCGCCCCGGGACTCACCGTATCCGACATCTTGTTTGCTGGACACCGTGGGTTCAGACAAATCCCTGAGAAAACCGATGACAACCAGGCGACTTGCTCTCCTCTGCACTGCAGGACTGAAAGTCACTCCTTTCCGATAGCCTCTTGTTGGGCGGCGAGCGCAAGTAGGTTTGATGCCTTGCGCCTTTGCGTCTTGGCGTCTTGGCGTTTGAACGGCGTCGGTTCCAACGCAGAGACGCAGAGGCGCAAAGACGCAGAGTCAAATTGGCCACGGAAATCTACCCGTGCAACGCGTGAACAGGTTCTCGGGCCGAAAGGCATACAGGGAATCGCTTCGCTCAGTCCTCGGCTGGGTTCTGACGGACCGTTGGGCCGCAACGAGGGCGGGCGTCTATGACTCCTGGACAGTTACTGGCAACTCGCAAATCTAAAATCGCAAATTCCCCTCCTCCTCGCTTTGGTCTTGAAGCTCCCGATTCGCTCCGCTAACCAAGCAGGAGCAAGTCTCCCAAAAATCTGCCGCGCAGCGAAACGCCAGGTGAGAACTGCGGGAGCACTTGTGAAGTCGCCCCCAGCCGGGCAGGGGAGCGGAGTCTCAGGAGAGCGCGATGAGAATTTCGACAAGAGGGCAGGCCGCAGGTCCGCGTTTGATCGGCGTGGTCTGTGGCCTGATCGCTTTCCTCCTGACCACCACCGGCGCCGCTCCTCCGCCCGTTCATCCGACCTTCAAAAGCCATTGGCCGGGCTACGGCGCAGGCCGGGCGTGGGACGTCGCGGTTGAGGACGACCTGGCCTACGTCGCGGTTGAAGACGGGGGGCTTTTGATTCTTGATGTCAGCGCACCAAACCGGCCGCGGGAACTTGGCAATCTCCGATTAACTGGAAGCGCGCCGATCGTGGTGGCCGCGCCCTACGCTTACCTGGGCGCCAATGGGCTGCAGGTGATCGATGTGAGCAAACCCGCACAGCCCAGTTGGGTCGGAGCTTACGAGGGAGTCCGCATCAGTCGCCTGGCCGTCGCGGGTGACTACGCCTACGCGGCCGCCGAAGGGATCGGATTGGTCGTGTTTGACCTCGCCGACAAGACCCGGCCAATCCCGATCTCGACCAACGAGACCATTCGCGCCCTGGGCGTGGTGGCGCGGGGCGACTACGTTTATGCCAGCGGCATCGGTCAGTTATGGATCCTCAATGTCACCGACCCCAGCCAACCGACCGAGGAATCAGCGCTCAACCTCTTTCCTTTTCTGAACGTGATCGAGGATTTGGCGCTTTATGATCGTTACGCCTTTTTGTGTGATGAAACCGGGATGAAAGTCGTGGACATCGACGATCCTCGCCGCCCGGAGCTCGTCGGGGGATCCATCACCTACGTCGCCTCACTGCTGTCTCCGCCGAGGATCGCCATCCGCGGCGCCCATGCGTATGTCGGTGCCTTGAATTGCCTCAACATCGTGGACATCTCCAACCCCGTCGCGCCTGAAAAAGTGGCCGAATACGAAATCAAAGTGGCCGATAAAGCCCTCTACGAAACCTCCGGAACGGGCATTCAGGGAATCCACGTTGCCGGCGAAACCGTTTACCTGGCCCTTGAATATGACGGGCTGCAAATCGTGAACGTGGCGAATGCGTCAAAACCGTTCATCGACGGAAACTTCCCCACCTATCTGGACGTGAGAGAAGTCGCCGTGTCTGGAAACTATGCCTACGCATTGGTCTACCCCGTCGGCATCCATCAGTTTGACATCGGTGCCCCGGAAACTCCCCGCCTCCTGGGGACTTACCGCTATTCATTTGCGCCGATGCTCCACACGTCGCTCGAAGCCCAGGGAAGCCGCGTCTACGTCTGCGATCCGGGGCAGGGTTTTTCCGTGATTGACTTCATCGACCCCTCGCAGCCCCAGCTCACCGACCGTCCAGTCGGACCTGAAGGAGCGACGGCTTTGACGTTTTTCCTTGGCAACGATACCGCCCTCGTCGGGACTTTTCCTGGCTCGAACGCGCCCATCGACGTTCGGGCGTTTGATTTGTCCGATCCGGCTCACCCGGCCAACACGTGGCGTTGGCCGAGCGCGCCATCCGCGGATGCCTTGAATTGCGTACCCGACCCGGGCTTCTCGACCTACCATCCCGGCCCGCTGTTTTGGGCGAGCGACAGGTATTTATTTCGGCTCGATGGCGACCTTCAGGTCTTCGATCGCACCGATCCGAGTCTGCCTGCGCCTGTCGGCCCCGCGCTTCCGGTTGGTGGCTGTTTTGATTCTCTGTGTGTCGACGGCGCCCAGGCCTTCGTGGCGGGGAGCGGGGCTGTTCTGCTGGATTTCCACGACCCAACGGCTCCTGTCCGCCGCGGGACGATGGACACAAACCAGGTTTTTGGGATTGCGGCGCGGGGGAATTACGCGGTGGTGACGGAGGCTTTGAGCTTGAAGGTGATCGACGTGAGCGATCCGTCCAACCCGGTGACGGTCGCCGGCTACCGGGGAAATGGATTTCGCGACGTGGCCCTGGCCGGCAACTACGGCGTGGTGGCCCAGGGGAGGGGAGGGCTGACCATCCTCGACCTGGGGCCTGCGCTGGCGGTCGAGCCGAGGATCATCCGGCAACCGGGCGCGCAACGCACCCTCGCGGGGGGAACTTGTCGATTCGAGGTTGTCGCCCAGGGCACGGTTCCCTTGAGTTACCAGTGGCGGTTCAATGAAAGCGACATCGCCAGGGCGACCAATCCGACGTTGAGCCTGGCCAACGTGCAATTCAGCCAGGCGGGCCGCTATTCGGTGCTCATCCGCAACCCCGCGGGCGTCACTCTCAGTTCCAATGCGAGCTTGCACGTGGATTTCCCGCCGAGTGTGGCGATGAAGAGCCCGGCGCCGGACGAGATCTTCCTTGCTCCCGCGGAAATCGTCTTGCAGGCGGAAG
>Ga0137367_10001144_pt1 | contig 20470 bp, 13 predicted proteins | sample SagtaG_14_FD_104939 | JGI IMG/M metagenome (GOLD analysis project Ga0137367, IMG submission 104939) | Vadose zone soil microbial communities from Sagehorn Ranch, Mendocino, California, USA - Sage1_L_80_16 metaG | ecosystem: Environmental > Terrestrial > Soil > Vadose zone | place: USA... | reverse complement strand
TGTGGGACGCGTCGTCCGGGAAATTGCACGGGTTGAACGCCAGTGGCCGCTCTCCGTACGCGCTCACCCTGGCTGAGTTCAGTGCAAAGGAAATCGACGGCAAGAAACTCGAAACCGTCCCGGAGCGCGGCCCCTGGTCGGTCAGCGTGCCGGGGTGCGTCGATGGCTGGTTCGAGCTTCATCGAAAATTCGGCAAACTGCCGATCGATCGTCTGCTCGCGTCGGCGATTGGTTACGCCGGTGAAGGTTTTCCCGTTTCAGACGTCATCGCCAACGAGTGGGCCAACAGCGGCGCATTGGTGACCAATCAGCCTGGATTTAGCGCAGTCTACTGGCCCAACGGCCGCGCACCGCGCAAGGGCGAGCTGTTCCGCAATGCCGGCCTGGCCTCAACGCTCAAGACCATCGCCAGCGAAGGGCGCGACGGGTTTTACCACGGGAATATCGCGCGCGCCATCGACTCATTCATGAAGCGCCACCAGGGGTTCCTCGCCGCGCGGGATCTGGCGGAGCACAAGTCCGAGTGGGTGGAACCAGTCTCGACCAATTACCGCGGCTACGACGTCTGGGAACTGCCCCCAAACACCCAGGGCATCGCGGCGCTGCAAATGCTCAACCTCCTCGAAGGATTCGACCTCCGCCACGCCGGCTTCGGCAGCACGGCCCACGTCCACTGGTTCGTCGAAGCAAAGAAGCTCGCCTTCGAGGATCGCGCCAAATTCTATGCCGACCCGGACTTCACCCAGGTCCCCCTGGCGCAACTCATCTCGAAATCCTACGCGGCTCAGCGCCGCAAGCTCATCGACCCGACCCGTGCGGCCAAGCACTATGCAGCGGGCCAGCCACGACTCAGCCAGGGAGACACGGTCTACCTCACCACCGCGGACGGGCGGGGGAACATGGTGTCCTTGATCCAGAGTCTGTACCTCGGCTTTGGCTCAGGCGTGACCCCGGAAGGGCTCGGCTTCCCCCTGCAGAACCGCGGCGCGCTCTTCAACCTGAGAGAGGGCGAGGCCAACAGTTACGCGCCGCACAAACGCCCGTTCCACACCATCATTCCCGCGTTTATCACCAAGGAGGGCAAACCGTGGGTCAGCTTCGGGGTGATGGGCGGGCAAATGCAGCCGCAGGGACACGCGCAAATCGTGATCAACCTGATCGATTTCGGCATGGGCTTGCAGGAAGCCGGCGATGCGCCGCGCATCCAGCACGACGGCTCTTCCGAACCGACCGGGAGCGTCATGAGCGACGGTGGAAAAGTCTCGTTGGAGTTTGGGTTCGCATCCGAAGTCGAGCGTGACCTGCTCAAGTTGGGGCACGAAGTGGGCCGGGCCAGCCCGTCCACTTTCGGGGGATACCAGGCGATCCTTTTCGACGCAACAAACCAGGTCTATTGGGGTGCGTCGGAGTCGCGCAAGGATGGACAGGCCGCGGGCTATTGAGCGTGCAGAGGTCTGGCCGCGCGCCGGGCCGCGCGCCAGCGCGAAATATGCTGGAATCCTGCTTGCCTCCGATGGCTCAACTGTTTAAGCTGCTCGATCGGCGGAATAGATGTGAAAAAAATTCAATGCGGCCATCTCTTTCGACGTCAAGAATGTCTACAAGCAGCAACAACAAATGAAAGATCGTCGTCTGGAATGGTGCTTTGCTGTGGCGTCCGCCAGCGCTGCCCTGACGTTCCCCGCCCTCGTCGCCGCAGCGGCGAATACGCCGTCCGCGCCGGCCCCACCGCCGCTTCCGCCCATTCACGCCCTGAAACTTGAGCCCGCCTCGCTCCACCTCCAGGACGGCCGCGACGAGCGCCGCGTCCTGGTGCTGGGAGTTACCGACGGCGAGAAGTTGATCGACCTGACGGCGCAAGCCAGGTATGCCGCCAGCTCCACCAACCTCCAAATCGATCCGCAGGGTTACATCCGCGGGAAAGCCAAGGGCTCGGCCGAAGTGGTCGTGTCCGCCGCCGGCAAGGAAGCCAAGCTTCCCGTGACGATCGACGAAGCCATCTTGCCGCCGGTGCGATTCGTCCGCGATGTCGAGCCGATCCTGAGCAAGGCCGGCTGCAACCAGGGCACCTGCCACGGCTCGGCCAAAGGCAAGAATGGCTTCAAACTCTCCCTGCGCGGTTACGATCCCGAATACGATTATCAGGCGTTGATCAACGACCTTTCCGGTCGCCGCTTCAACCGGGTGAATGTGGATGACAGCTTGATGCTGCTCAAGCCGCTGGCCGAAGTGCCCCATGAAGGCCGGCAAGCCCTCAAGCCCGGTTCGCGGGAACATCAACTCGTCCGCCAATGGATTTTGGAAGGAACGAAGCTCGAAGACCCGGCCGCGGCGCGTGTGAAACAGATCGAAATTCTCCCGAACGAGGTGGAGATGGATTTACCCGGCCGCTCGCAGCAACTGTTGGTCATCGCTCACTATGGGGACGGCTCGACCCGGGACGTTACCCGGGAAGCGCACTTTTTGGTGAGCAACAGCGAAGTGGCCGATGTGACGCGCGATGGCCTGGTCAGAGGGTTGCGCCGCGGCGAGGCCGCCGTCCTGATCCGCTACGAGGGACTCTACAGCCCGGCCCAACTCACCGTGATGGGCGACCGCAGCGGTTACGAATGGGTGGACGTGCCGGAGCACAACTTCATCGACCAGCACGTCAATGCCAAGCTTCGCAAGATGAAGATTCTGCCCTCCCCGCTCTGCACCGACGCGGAATTCATGCGGCGGGTCTACCTGGACCTGACCGGTGTGCCGCCCAAGGCGGAAAGGGTGCGCGCCTTCATGGATGACCAGACCCCGGTCAGGCAGAAGCGGGAGAAGCTGATCGATGAGCTGATTGACAGCTCCGATTATGTCGAGTTCTGGGCCAACAAATGGGCCGACCTGCTCCAGTGCAACAGCGAAAAACTGGGCGAAAAGGCCGTGTGGCTGTTCCGCGACTGGATTCGCCAGCAAATCGCGAAGAATACACCTTACGACCGGTTTGTCCGCTCCATCCTGTTGGCCCGCGGCAGCTCTTACGAAAATCCGGCGGTCAATTACCTGCGCGTGCTGCGCGAGCCAGGCAAGATGGCCGAGGATATCAGCCAGACGTTTCTCGGAGTGCGCTTCAACTGCAACAAATGCCACGACCATCCCTTCGAGAAGTGGACCCAGAACCAGTATTACGAAGAGGCCGCCTACTTCGCGCAAGTGGCGTTCAAGCAAGGCCAGATCGGCCAGAATGTGATTTTCCAGGAAGCCGGCGGCTCCCTCAAGATCACCGCCGAGGAAATCCTCTACAACAATTACGCCGGCGGTGAAGTCAGACATCTCAAAACCGACAAAGTCGTGGCGCCGCGCGTGCCCGTGGGACGCTCCCACGAAATTCCGCCGGGAGAGGATCGCCGTGCCGCCTTCGTCGATTGGCTCGCCTCAAAGGACAATCCTTATTTCGCCAAATCCATGGCCAACCGCGCCTGGAGCTATTTCTCCGGAAAGGGTATCATCGATCCGGTGGACGACATCCGCGCCGGCAATCCTCCGAGCAATCCGGAGTTGCTCGACGCGCTGACCGCTTCCTTCGTCGAGAGCGGATTTGATCTGAAGAAACTCATGAAGCTCATCTGCCAGTCGCGCACTTACCAGTTGAGCATCGCCAGGAACAAATGGAATGAGGACGACACGGTAAACTTCAGCCACGCCATGCCGCGGCGCCTGAGCGCCGAGCAAATGGTGGACGCGTTGGCCCTGGCCACGGGTACGCGGGTCAAGCTCAACGGCGTGCCCACCGGGATGCGCGCCGCCCAGATCCCCGACGGCATGGTCGCGGGCAACGATTTCCTCACCCTCTTCGGCCGGCCCAAGCGTCAAAGCGCGTGCGAATGCGAACGTTCCAGCAACCTGACCCTCTCCCACGCCCTCAGCCTGATCAACGGCACCACCATCGGCGACGCCGTCGACTCCCCCACCAGCCGCATCGCCAAGCTGGTCGAGACGGAGAAGGACGACAAGAAGCTGATCGAAGAGATTTACCTGGACTGCTTGAGCCGTCCGCCGACGGAGAAGGAGCTGGAGGCGGTGAAATTCGTCAACGAAACGAACCGGCTCGAAGTCGCCCAGGATTTGGCCTGGGCGCTCTTGAATAGCCCCGCGTTCCTGTTTAACCGCTGAGTAGAAGGAGCCAATGATATGATCTCAATCCCCGGACAACCTGGCAGCACTTGCGACGGCTGGAGCCGCCGTGAATTCCTCCGCGTCGGCGGCGCCGGAATGCTCGGCATCAGCCTGGCGGATATTCTCCGCTTGCAAGCCAATGCCTCCTCCGTGCCCGATGCTGCCAGGACCAAGAGCGGCTGGGGCAGGGCCCGGAGTGTCATCTTCATTTTCCTCCAGGGTGGCCCCAGTCACATCGACATCTGGGATCCGAAGCCGGACGCGCCTTCCAACGTCCGAGGCGAGTTCAAGCAGATCAAAAGCAATGTCCCCGGCATCTGGCTCAGCGAGGTCATGCCCAAACTCGCCCGGCAAATCGACAAGGCCACGCTCATCCGCTCCGTCAGTTACACCCCGGCCGGCCTTTTCAACCACACCGCCGCCCACTACCAGATGATGACCGGCTACACCCCGGACCGCGTCTCGCCCTCCGGCCAGCTCGAACCGCCCGCGCCGAACGACTTCCCCCACGCCGGTTGCCAGATTGCCCGCCTCAAACCCCCGGAGGTGCCGATGTTGCCGTTCGTCATGCTCCCCCGCCCGACCCAGGAGAGCAATGTCATCGGCAAAGGCAGCACCGCAGGCTTCCTCGGCGCCGCTTACGATCCCTATTACTTCTACCAGGATCCAAACAAAGAAATTAAGCTCGACGACCTCACCCTGCGCAAGGAAGTCAGCAGGGAGCGCCTCCAACGCCGCGCCACGCTCCTGAAAACCGTCGAGCACCAGATGCCCGAAATGGAAAAGGCCGTCGAAAAATATGCCCTCGATGCTTATTACCAGAAGGCGTTTGACCTCGTCAGCTCCGGTCGGGCCCGCAATGCCTTCGACCTGGCCCAGGAGAAAGATTCGCTCCGCGACACCTATGGCCGGCACACCTTCGGCCAGGGCCTGCTCCTGGCGCGGCGCCTCATCGAAGCCGGCACCCGCTTCATCCAGGTGAACTGGCCCGCCGTGGCCAACGGGAACCCGACCGTGGACGCCTTCGATACCCACGCGGCCAACTTCGGCCCGCTCAAAAACCTGCACTGCCCCAAACTCGATAGCGGCTTGAGCGCGCTCCTCGAAGACATGGATCAGCGCGGCCTGCTCAAGGAAACCCTCGTGCTGGCCATCGGTGAATTCGGGCGCTCCCCGCGCCTGGGGGTCAGCACCTCCGGCAACGGCAACGCGCCGGACGGCCGCGACCACTGGCCCTATTGCTATACCGCCCTCATCGCCGGCGCCGGCATGCGACGCGGCGCTCTTTTTGGCAAATCCGACGCGACCGGCTCTTCGCCGGCGGAAGATCCGGTGCACCCGACGCAATTGCTGGCCACCATCTACCATGCGCTTGGCATCGACCCGCACACCATCGTTCTCAACCACCTCAACCAGCCGCGCGAACTTGTGCAGGCTGAGCCAGTGACGGGACTTTTCGGTTGAGCGGAAAAGTCATGCTGAAGCCGCTATTTCTTGCGCTCCTCGCGCCGCCGCTCCTGGCCTTGGCCCAGCCCACCCCCAAGCTGACCTCGATTTCTCCCGAGTGGATCCAGCGCGGCACAACCACGGAAATAACTCTCACCGGTGAGAACCTCGGCGGCGTCACCCAATTCATCTTCGACGGCGACGCCGGGCTCAGCGCCACCAATCTGCCGGCGCCCGCGACGCCAAAACCGGCGATCACCATCGAATCGACGGGCGGCGGCATCTCCCGCGCCGAGTCCAGGCCACCGCGCGATGACAAGCGGCTGGTGGTGAAGATCACCGCCAGCGCCGACGCTTCGCTCTCTCCGCGCGAGATGCGCGTCGCGGCTCCTGGCGGCGTCTCCAATCCGCTCAACCTGAACGTGGGCCAGTGGCCGGAAGTGGAGGAACGCGCGCCGAACCACACCCTGCAGGAGGCCCAGCCGGTCGACTTGCCCGCGGTCATCTCCGGCGTCGTGGCCGCGGCCGCGCAAACCAACTGCTATCGCTTCAAGGCCGCCAAAGGCCAGGAGATCGTCCTGGAAGTGGACGCCGCCCGCCGCGGTTCGCCACTCGATTCGTCCCTCGTTGTGGCCGACGCCAAGGGTCGCGAACTCACCCGGAGCGAAGACGCCGCCGGCCTCGACAGTCTGCTGTTCTTCACCGCGCCCGAGGACGGCGAATATTTCGTGCAATTGCGCGACTACCGTTACCGCGGCGGCAAAGAATACGTTTATCGTCTCTATGCCGGCCCGATTCCCTATGTCGAGTCCATCTTCCCGTTCGGCGGCCAGCGCGGTCACGAAGTCGACATCGCGCTCTCCGGCCGCAACCTCGCCGGGACGGCGCGGATGACCTTGCAGATCGACCCCAAAGCCCCCCGCGGCCGCCAGCAAATCCGCGCCAAAACACCCGCCGGCTATTCGAACCTCGTGCCGTTCGACGTCTCCGACCTGACGGAGATCGTCGAAGTCGAACCAAATGACACGGTCACCAATGCCCAGGCCGTTACCGCTCCGATCGTCATCAACGGTCGCATCGCCGCACCGAAGGATGTGGATCATTTCAAATTCAAATCCGGCTCTGATCAAAAGCTGGTCTGCGACGTCGCCGCCAGCCGCTTCGGCTCCAAGCTCGATGCCCTGCTCACCCTCACCGACACCAACGGCACCGTCCTTCAGCAAAATGATGACATGAACGGCGCCGACGCGCGCCTCGAGTTCGATGCCAAAAAGGACACCGAGTATGTTATCGCCCTGCGCGACCTGACGGACCGCGGTGGCGACCGGTTCGGCTACCGGCTCTCGTTTCGCCCTCCGTCCCAGGCCGGCGGAGCGAGCTTCGTCGCGCGGTTTCTCCCCGACACCTTGCGCCTGCCGCGCGACGGCACCGCGAAAGTTCGCTGCGAGCTCACGCGCAATGGCGGGTTCGACGGCCCGGTGCGCTTCGCCTTGTCCGACGCGCCGGCTGGCGTCTTCGCCGAGCCGATCGTTGTCCCGAACGGGCCGGCCAGCGGCCTCATGGTCCTCTCGGCCAGCAAAGATGCCCCGCTCGGATCGTTCCCGATTCGGCTCAGCGCCAGCGGCGTGATCAACGGCAGAATCGTGACGACCACGGCTGAGCCGTTGCTGGGCGAGAAAGTCGTCAAGCAGGCCTATCTCAGCGTGCTCCAGGCCGCTCCGTTTCGCGTCGACCTGGCCACGTTGAACGCCTCGCTCGAGCAGGGACAATCCGCCACGCTCGACGTGTTGGCGGAGCGCCGCGAGGGGTTCAACGGGGAGATCAAGATCTTTGCCGAAGGCTTCACGGCTGGGCGCGACCCGCTCTCCAAAAGCTTTACCGGCGGCGAAGCGGTCATCAAAAGTGGCGGAACTCTTGGCCAGATCCCCCTCCAGCCGAAGATGGATTCCGAAGTCGGCACGCGCACCATCATCGTGCGCGGCGAAGCCCTCTCCGACGGCCAGTTGATCACCCAGTACACCCAACCGATGCCGATCAGCGTCAGCCAGTACCCGCTCGTTCTTTCCAGCACGTTGTCCCGTCTTTCGGTCACGGCGCTGCCGCCAGGCTCGACTTCCGCCGCCAGCGAGGCCGAGACCAAGATCAAGGTCGAACGTCGCGCCGGTTTCAACGGCGAGCTGGAACTCGCCCTCGAAGGCCTGCCGGCGGGTATCAAGCCCGAGTTTCCGAAAATTGCGGCTGGCGCTTCTGAAACGACGCTCAAGCTCGTGGCCACCGACAAGGCGCCCACCGGCACCAACGTGAATTTCACCGTGGTCGCCACCGGGGTTTTCAACGATCGCACTTACAAAGCCCGCACCGGTCCGATTGCGCTGACCGTCACCGCACCGGAGCCGGTGCAAATCGCCACCAACGCCCCGCCCGCCACGGCGACCCCGCCGGGCACGAAATAGCCCACTGCGCATGAAGCACCACCTGAGCCTCCTTGGTTGGCCCGTCCTGCTTGTTCTCTTGCTCGACTGGGTGGCCGCGGGTCCGGCCTGCGCCGGCGAGCCACCCGTCAGCTATTACAACGACCTCGTCCCGATCTTCAAACGAAGCTGCAACGGTTGCCATCATCCCGGCAAACTCAAAGGGCAGCTCGATCTCACCGGCTACGAGGGCTTCAAGAAAGGGGGCAAGCACGGATCCGGCTTCGTCCCGGGCCATCCCAAGGAGAGCATCATCATCGACGAGGTTTCCGGCGATGAACCGTCGATGCCCAAGGAAGGTGATCCGCTGAGCAAGGAAGAGATCGCCCGGATCGAACGCTGGATCCAGGAAGGCGCCAGGGACGACACGCCGGCCAACGCGGGTTCCTTCAAGCTCACCGCCGCCCCCACCTACACCGCGCCGCCGGTCATTTCCGCCCTGACTTTCTCGCCCGATGCGAAACTCCTCGCCGTCTCCGGCTACCACGAAGTCCTGTTGCTGGCCGGGGCCGAATCGAACATCCTGGCCCGCCTGGTCGGCGAATCGCCTCGCATCGAAGCGCTGGCGTTTTCGCCCGATGGCAGGAAACTGGCCGTGGCGGGGAGCGCCCCGGCTCGCTTCGGTGAAGTGGAGATTTGGGACGCGGCCACCCGGGGCGTCGCGCTCGCGCCGGCGAAAGCCTTCAAACTGGCCCCTGACTCCATCTACGGCATCTCCTGGTCGCCGGACGGCGAGCGGTTGGCCTTTGGCGGTGCCGACAAATCGGTGCGCATTATCACCGCCGCCGACGGCAAGGAAGTCCTCAAGTTCGACAACCACAGCGACTGGGTCTTTGCCACAACCTGGACCACGAACGGACAGCGCATTCTCAGCGGCAGCCGGGATCGGGCCATGAAACTGATCGATGCCCGGAGCAGCCAGTTCATCGACGACATCAACAAGCTGCTCGAAGGAGTGCTTTGCTTCGCCCGCCATCCGAAGGAGGATCTCATCGCCTACGGCGGCGACCAGGGTGTGACGCGCCTTTACAAGATCGCCGAAAACCAGGGGCGCACCGCCGCGAACAACGACGTGAACCTGGTCAAGGAATTCGAGCGCATGGCCGGTCCCGTCCAGGCCATCGCCTACAGCCCGGACGGAACTTCGGTTTGCGTCGGCAGTGTGGGCGGAGAGGCGCGTGTCTTCAGCACGAGCGACGGCAAACGCGTCGCCTCTCTCAAAGGCCACGCCGGCGCCATTTTTGCCATCGCTTATCAGCCGCTCACCAACCAGATCGTGACCGGCGGTTACGATGGTAAACTCAGGGTGTTTGAGACCGGCAAAGGGGAACTGCTCCGAACCTTTGTTCCTGTTCCGCTCGAAGCGGCGCCGGCTCAGCAACAGGCGGCGAAGTAGGGGCGACCCGATGGCGGAAAAGCAGGCGACCCGATGCCCTCAGAACCTGTTTAGCGCCGACCTTGGCTTCGCTTCGCGTAACTTGATTCAGAAACTGGCGAAGAGACAACCGGTGGCCCGCGAAATACGCGAAATAAACGCGAAAACAGTTCCTGAAAGCCACGGATGGAACACCGATGAAACACGGATTCATTCGCAATGGCCGAGCCATTTTTGCATTCGTCCGTGTTTCATCCGTGTTTCATCCGTGGCTAGTCTAAAAGCTCGCGTTCAAAAACGTCTGCCGGGCTCATTTCTCGTCCAGTTCAGTGATAATCACGAACCAGGCGCTCTCATTCTTGTCGTCGCCCGCGTAAGTGAACCACTCGCCTTTGCTCAGCGCCTTGGTCGTTTTATGCACTTCCTTGCCATCCCCGATGAGCTTGACTTCGACGCGCGGGCCTTCCAGTTCCCGAATCTCAACCGTGCACTGCTTGCTTAACTCGAAGCGATTGCTGCCGCGCGACGGGACCACTTTGACCAGTCGATTGACCACAAAATAGCTTTTCCATTTGAAGACCTTGCGCAGCTTCTCAGCCGTGGCGGCATCGACCGGTTTATGGTTGGGGTCGGGCGACTTGTCGTCGTTCGTTGCCCAAATCAGCTTGGCTTCGAGCTTAAGCTCCGCGGCATTGGTGGGTGGGGCCGTGGCGCTGAGGAGAAGAAAAGCCAGCAACCACCCCCCCGCTTGGCGGGAAAACAGGCGTTGGCTCATTGGATGACCGTCTCATCCATCGGTTCGAGCTCCGGGTCCTTCTCTGTCTCCTGCTCTTTATTGTAGAGGTAGACCACGAACATGTTCTCCGATTGAGACCTGTAGGAAATGGAACCGACATGTTCGGAGAGGTTCTCGACCTCGACCAGATGTTTGAGACTCTCGTCTCCCTCGTTGTCATGGACCAGATTGAGCGAGACAACCGAGAGAAAAGCGATCAGGGCCATGCCGGAAAGCGGGGCCAACAGTCGGCGCCAGGAGAAAATCCATGGCACCGGGCGCGACGGCGCCTCGGCCTTTTCCAGACGCTCGATCTCTCGCTTGATTTTGCTCCAGTAAAATTCGCCCGACTCCGGCAACTTCACTTCCGGTTCGTTCTGCGCGAGGATGGTCTTGGCCATCCGCAGTTCGCCGACCATCGCCTGGGCTTCCTGGTCGCCTTTGACGAAGTCTGCCACCTGACGAGCCTCTCCCTCCGGGAGCTCGCCGTCCACCCAGGCTTGCAGCTTCAACTGTCGTTCCGCGTTCATTTTAACTCAGTTCCTCTCGTTTATAACTCGCCATCAGATTGGCCATCTTGCGCCGCGCATAGAACAAGCGCGACATCACCGTTCCGATGGAGCATTCCATTCGTTTCGCAATCTCTTTATACTCCAAATCTTCAAATTCGTGCAAAATCAAAACCGTCCTGTGTTCGTAGGACAATTGGTTGAGCGCCCGGTCGATTCTCGCCCTCAACTCGCTTCGTTCCAATCCCTCGGTCGGGTTGACTGTCACCATCGGCATCTGCCGTTCCACGCCCCCGAGTTCCTCATCGAGCTGTTCGATTGATTCGGCCCGTTGCCGCTTCTGCTTTCGCAGTTGGTCCAGGCAGAGGTTTATTACTATTCTCGTCATCCAGGTGACAAAACTTGATTCGCCCTGAAACTGCTTGAGGCGTTGCCACCCTTTGACCCACGCTTCCTGTGAAAGATCGACCGCTTCGTCTTCATTGCGCATCATGCTAAAGGCCCGCGCGTAAATCTTATCCCGGTGCCGGGCCACCAGCCCTTCGAAGGCAACCATGTCGCCTCGCTGCGCGCGACGCACCAACTTCTCATCGGGAACATCGGGCTTTTCCGGGTGCGACGCCATTGTTGGACGGGGGTCGATCAGGGCTTATTCAGTAGAACTCATAATGTGCCCTTGGTCGAGGGCAGGTCCCGCGCAATTCTCGGATCTAATTGGCAAGCAAGATCTACGGCCTTGGCAAACGCCTTGAATAATCCCTCCACCACATGGTGCGGTTCCTCCCCGTAGAGCAACTCCAAATGCAGCGTGCAACGCGCCTCGTTGGCGAACCCCTGAAAGAATTCCCGCGCGAGTCCGAATCGAAATGCGCTCGACATGTCCTGCCCCTTTTCCGCCGGGCTGACCCGCCTGAACTGCAGCTTGTCCAGGCCGCGCCAAACCAAATGTGGTCGACCGCTGAAATCAACCACACAACGGGCCAGACATTCGTCCATCGGCACGTAGGCTTCACCGCACAGGGGATTGCGTGGGTCGAAACCGGTCCCGTAGCGGCGAATGCCTCGCTTCTCGCCCAGTGCGCTGCGAAACGCCTGGCCCAGCGCAATGCCACAATCCTCGACCGTGTGATGCGCGTCCACTTCCAGGTCGCCTTGGCAACGCAGCGTCAGGTTCACCACCGCGTGCTTGGCGAAGAGCGTCAGCATGTGGTCGAAAAAAGGAAGACCGGTCTTGATCAAGGATCGGCCTCGTCCGTCGATCTCCAGTTTGAGCCAGATCCGGGTCTCTTTGGTCATGCGTTGCACTTGCGCCCGACGTTTTTGCATTCCGCGCAATTAACCAAAGCCTCTCTCGAAAACAAAGCTCAAATACCCTGGCGGGACCAAATAGTTCGAACTAGTCTCGCCGGCCATGAAGCTGTGCCTGCTGCGCTTCCTCTCCGCGTCGGTTCCTGGATTGATGCTCGCTTTGCTGGCCGCCGGCTGCTCCAGCTTCGAGTCGGCCTGGCGGCAGGCCAGCCAGACAGTTTACCCCACGAACACGATGGCCGGCCCATGGGAAGGGAGCTGGCGCAGCGAGGTCACCGCTCACCATGACCAATTGCGCTGCCTGGTTGCCCAAGAGACAAATGGCGTTTTTTCCGCCCGGTTCCACGCGCAATACAAGAAGCTGTTCCGATTCAGTTTCAGTTACACTGTCCGGCTCGCCGCGCAATTGAGGGACAGGAAATGTCATTTCGAAGGCGAAGCCGATCTTGGCTGGTATGCCGGCGGCATTTACCGCTATCGAGGATTCGCCACGGCGACCAATTTCTTTTCCAGCTACGAGTCCAAGTACGACCACGGCACTTTCCAGATGACCCGTCCGCGGCCGGCCAATCCGCCCCATTGAGCGGAGAGCGTGGACGAATTGCAATCGGGCTACCTCAAGCTGGTGAAGCAACTTTACTCCGCAGAGGGACAGCCACTCAATTCCGAGAGCATCTGACTCGGCGGCCAGCGCGAGCCAATGTGATGCCTTGCGCCTTTGCGTCTTTGCGTCTTTGCGTTTTCACGGCGTCGGTGCCAACGCCGAGACGCAGTGGCGCAAAGACGCAGAGAGCACTTGGCCAGGACGCGGTTGATTGGATCGGTCGGCCGCCCGCGATCGCCGAGAACCGCAGCGCGAGATTGCTGACCGATGAACCGTGGACGGCCAATGGGTGGAGGGAACGGGGATGGGCCGTTCAGGCCAGTGTCAGTTGCCACGTCGCCGGCGGCTCATCCCCGTCGCCCGCCTCTGTCGTTATCCGTGAAATCCGCGTCATCCGTGGTCAACCTCTGCTGGCCCAACTGGACGACCTCCCTTAGCGCATCCTTGACGCAACGATGGCGATGTTCAATCTGCTCGTTCTGGGAAACCAACAGTCTGAGGCGACCACGGATGTCACGGATACCACGGATATCTACGCGGGCAACGCGTCAACCGGTTCTCGGGCCCACCGCACTGAGGACCTCGCTTCGCTCAACACTGTGAGCTGGGTTCTGACGGACCATTGGGCCGCAAGGATGGCAACCTTGATACCCACGGTGTCCAGCGGAAAAGTTATGGGTAAAGATGAGCCCCCGTGGAGAGCGAGATCGTGGCGACGCGTCTTGATAACTCTGGTGCTGCTCTTGCCATTGCCGCGCTCAAGACGCTCCAACCGCCGATTCGCTCGATGCTGTCCCACCGCGGAATATAGTTCTCCCTCTCCCCGGGGGAGAGGGCCGGGGTGGTCCTCCTTCACCACTAAATGGTTACTTTTCCGGGAAGAAGGTTTTCGTTCCGGGCACGAAGGCGGCGCCGATGCCGTCGCCGGGCCACCAATGCCCTTTCGGTTGATCCTGGAAGTAGAGGAAACTCTTTCCGAGGCGCTGGGCGAACTCGAACATCTTGGAGGTTTGCTGCGAATTGTCGCTCATCACGATCGAGCCGGGATGAAGTTTCGGTTCGATGGCGAGGAATTCGGCCCACTCATATTCCGGACGATGGTCGCTGTCGTGAAGAAAGATGTCCACCGGTTCCGGGAACTTTTTGAGCAACTCGACGGAGTCGCCCAGCAGGATCTTTCCGTAGGACTTGTAGGGTTCCGCGAAGAGATGACCGCAGGTGGGGACGATGTCGGTCGCATAGACCAGGCCGGGATAACCTTCGGTGGCATTGCGCCGTAACGCGGCGGCGATGACGACGGTGCCGAGGCCGCGGTCGACGCCGGTTTCGACGATGACGCGCGGTTTGGTCGCGCGCACCAGGGCATACCAGCCGAGGCGCCGTCCATAGCGCGGCTCGACATCCGAGTTGTGTCGATCCGGGCTGGCCAGCGTGCGCTCGCGCAGGAGCGTCCGCAGGGCGTCGTCCTGCTCGAGTTCGTGGATGTAATCCTGGATCAGGGAAGTCTCATGCCCGGAAATCACCGCGATGTAGCTGGCCAGGTATTGCCGGTTCAGATCCGTCAGGTGGTAGGTGTGATTGTAGTGCTCCTTCGAGGTGAATGACCAACGAACCATCGCGGCGAACTGGCGCAATCCGTAAGGTAGCGCGATGAGCGCAAAGCGAAAGGGGATCAGCGCCAGGCGCCCGGCGGCCGTGTGCTTGAGGAAGTGACGGAGAGACATGGTTGAGTTAGGCGCGGACCGGGTCCATTGAGTATCCTGTTCCACAAAGGCAGGCTTTGGGCCCTGGCCCGGCGTTCAGCTTGGGAGTGGGACTATTCTTGCGCATCAGCGATGGGTGGGGCCGGCGTTTGTCGGTTTTTCGTAAACAACCAGAACGCCCGAAGCGTGATCGAATGGAGCGAGCCAATCATCAAGCCTGGCCATCGGTTCTAGGAAGAAGTTCAGCGCCTCCTTCACCGCGAAGCTTTTCGCCAGGAGTCGGTCCACCGCAACGAAACTGCGCATCATTCGGCTTTTGGCCTTATATTCGTTGTCAAACAATGCCGCGATCGTACCCGGCTCCTGGATGCGGCTGGCCAGCTTCTTGAAAGTGATCTCCTTGAAGCCATGTTTGAGGAATCGCTCCCGCCATTTCGAGGGCAACTCCATGCCGATGTGCCCGGGCTTATCCACAAAATGAAGATGAAACAAATCAGGGTATTGATGGGCAAACCGGTACCAAGGGCTGGTGGAATCTGCCTCGATGCAATGGATGGTGCGCCCCCCCGGCTTGAGCACGCGATGGATCTCGGCAAAGAGTTGATCCTTGTTCTCGGCGCCGATGTGCCCCAGCACGTCACTGGAAACAACGTAATCGAAACTCTCGTCCGCGAACGGCAGGTTGTAGCCGCTCGACTGATACACCTCATCGTAGATCTGCCGGGCCATCAGCAGCAGCGGCAAAACCGGATCGACCCCGATGACCTTGCCGTAGGCGCAGAAATAATGACGCCCACCGCCACAGCCGATGTCGAGAATCATCAAGTCCCGCCGCCTGCGTCCTTGCAGCTCCGTCCAGAAAATCCGGTCGCGCCGCCCCGAAAGGGAGAACCTGACGCGGATCCGGTTGAGCATTGTCAGCCACCGGCTCGCGCGGATCTTGTTGCGGAGCCGCGCGGAACCGGTCCAGGCGTCGACTTGCTTTTCCTCGTAGACGCTTTCGTTGAACCGTTCCGCCGGCGTGAGAAAGGAGAGAACGCCTTGATTATTCGTGAACGCGCGTTGGCAGGCCGGACACTTCCAATTCAAGCCGTCGGCGACGATTTTCTTCCGGCAAGAGGGACAGACTAGTGGCACGAGCATAAGCGCGCAAAACTCACCCGGCAAAGCCGGGCGACCGAGCTCCGCGCGCTGGTTCCTGAGCGGCCTGCATGCTTTGACTCTAGGAATTTCCGAAACCGCTGTCGAGCGATTCATCGCCCGCCTTCCTGCGTCGCCCATTGCACAACCGGGCAATCCACGAAGGTTCTGATGACGGCAGAGGTGAGCGTGGCTGGCCTTGAGCGGCCAGAACCAAGATCAGGAGTCGGTTCGGTGCGGCTTGCGGAAAACCAGGATGGGATGAAACGACAGCCACCAGAGCCCGAGCGCGTTGAGGCCTCCGGTCATCCAGTTCTTTTCGTAGCGGTAGAGAATGGGCGGCCCATAACCGCTTCCGATGCCGCGATTAAATTCGAAGCCGGCTGCTTTGACGATTTTGATGACATGGAACACCGTGTAAATCTTGTCGATCGGCTGGCGCACGAGCCAGTTCGGCTTGTTCAACCAATCTCCAAGCAGGCGAACGACGAGCCACGGGAGGCTCAGGAAATTAGGAAAAGAGACGAATAAAAACCCATCCGGCGCGACGACCGAATGGATCTGTTTCAGCGCGGACGCGGGGTCTTCCAAGTGCTCGATGGTCTCCATTAACAGGCAGACCTGGAAAAAGTTACTCGGATAGCCAAGCTGATAAATGTCTCCCGTATCGAGATGGGCTTTGGGCAAACAACGCTTCACGAAGTCCACCGCGGTCCGGCTCTGGTCCGTGCCGTAGATGTTTTCTTCCGGGAGCAGTTTCTCGTGCGCGAGATAGCGCAATGCGTGTCCTTGGCCGCATCCCAACTCGACTAGTTTGGTTTGTGGAGTCAGGATGGTCCGCAGATGCGGGAGGGAGAACTTGTACCAGGGAGCCCAACTGCCCTGAACTTGCTGGTAGAACTCATCGTACCAGGCGGCTTCGTTCGCTTGCATCGCGGCAGCATTATATCGTGCCGGGGTGGGATGGCAAAAACAAAACCGTGGGAGGCACGGGCGATGGGCTTATGGCGAGTTGACGCCGTCGATAATTTGTTCTGCCGCCTGGGTCAACTTGGCGGCAGTCACTGAATCCGACGAGTTGAGCTGCGCGCGTAGTTTATCCTGGAAGGCCCGAAGTTGACCGACGCCCGCGCGCAGATCAAACCGTTCAAGGCAGGCCCCGGCGTTTTTCAACAACGCAATGAAGGGCCGGGTCGTCTTTCTGGGGAGACCAGTTTCGCTGAGCACCGCGATCAACTCGTCCACGGCGCCGGCTGCCGTGATCACTTCGAATGTCACCACGTCCTTACCCATGGCTTGTCCATCGCTGACTTCAAGCGCGACGGTATGAGCTCCCAACTCGAACCAGTTCGTCACTGTGACTCCTGCGGCGAAGGGCTGCGCTTGATCCTCCTCGACCCATAAATACTCGAGCGTATCACCGACCGGGCCCGAAGAGACGGAGCCATCCAGAAACACCACGGCATTGCTGTGATTCGCGGCCAGCACCAACAGGTTCGTTTGGTTCGGCCAAAATTCAATCAATGGCTTGACGACGATTTTCGCGACCGGAGCCTCCTGCTCTGAGAACACGATGATGCTGACCGTAGCGACCGCGGACGTGGCTAGTCCGTCGCTTACCTGGAAGTTGAAACTGTCGGGGCCGAGATAATTCGTGGCGGGTCTGTAACTCAAATTCGGCGCGATACCCGTCAAGGTCCCATGCGCGGGGCTGCTCACCGTGTAGGAAAGGACATCCCCATCGGGATCTGAACCTTCCAATGTGATGTTCACCACAGCGCCTTTTTTAACGCTGACTGACTTGTCATGTGCCACGGGGAGATGATTGAGGTGATCTGGCGCAGGCTGAATAGAAACTGCGTCGAGCGCTGGACCTCCCAACCCGTCGGTCAAACTTGTGAATGAGAGGGTGAGTGACGAAACCGCGGCCCTGAAGTCGAGGGTCTGCAAAATCCAGCCCATGTTCGCCGGACTGAAGCCAGTCGCGTCGAAAGAATATTCCTGGGAGATCGAGCCAACGGTGGCGCGCAATTGCTTCACGGCCGGCAATTGGGGAATCAACTCAGGGTTGCCCGCCATCAGAAAAGACAGTCGGTAAGTCTGACCGCGTGTCAAACCGGAGATCTGCTGGCTGATGGTCCCAGCCGAGGTCCCGCTCAAATCCAGGCAGCGGCTTCCATCGCCTGCCATCCAGCGCGTCCCGATGTAGTCGATACTACCGCTCTCTACCGACCAACCCGTGATCGTGGTCGAGTCAGGGGCATCCACTTCGCTACTGATGCCCGGGTCGGTACCTAATTCAAAACTGCCATTGACCACTAACCCTGATGGTGGCGGCGGTGGTGGCGACACGGCAGTGATTGAAATTTTGTCGAGCGCCGGTCCGCCCAGCCCATCGGTGAGGCTGGTGAAGGAAAGCTTCTGAGAAGAGCTTGCCGCAGTGAAGTCCAATGTTTTCAAAGTCCAGCCCATGTCGTCCGGGCTGAAACCGGTGGCATCGAACGAATAGTCCTGGGAGGACGAACCGATGCTGGCGCGGAGTTGCTTGACGGCAGGAAGTGGCGGAATCAATTCAGGGTTTCCGGCCATGAGGAACGAGAGCCGGTAAGATCCACCAGGCGTCAAACCGCCAATCATCTGGCTGACGGTACCGACCGTGGTCCCGCTCAAATCCAGGCAACGGCTTCCGTCGCCCGCGGTCCAGCGCGTCCCGATGTAATCGATGTTGCCGCTCTCCACGAGCCAGCCAGTAATCGTGGCTGAATCCGGAGCGTCCACTTGCGTGCTGACACCGGGGTCGGTGCCCAATTCGAAGCTGCCATTGACCACTAACCCTGATGGCGGCGGCGGGGGCGCCGCGGCAGTGATTGAAACTCTGTCCAGTGCCGGGCCGCCCAGCCCGTCGGTGAGGCTGGCGAAGGAGAGCTTCAGAAGAGAGCCCGTCGCAGTGAACTCCAAAGTCTCGAATGACCAGCCCATATTGGTCGGGCTGAAGCCGGAGGCATCAAACGAATAATCCTGCGAGGCCGAACCAATGCTGGCGCGGAGTTGCTTGACCCCAGGAAAAGGGGGAATCAATTCAGGGTTTCCGGCCATCAGGAACGAGAGCCGATAAGTATGACCGAGTGTCAAACCAGGGATAAACTGGCTAATAGTACCCTCCGTGGTCCCATTCAAATCCACGCAGCGGCTTCCATCACCTGCTGTCCAGCGCGTCCCGACATAATCGATATTACCGCTTTCCACGAGCCAGCCAAGAATCGTCGTCGAACCCGGAGCGTCCACTTGCATGTCGATGACCGGTTCGGCGCCCAACGTGCCCGCCTCAAAGCTCCCGTTGAAGACGAAGTTCGTGGCGGGTGGAGGCGGCGGGGGAGAGGGCGGCAAGCCATTGATCGCGAACGTGATCTTCAGCCCGGAGGCGACGCCACCGTTGTCCTGACCACGCCCGACCAGCAGTTCGATCATGTCGCCAGCCGCCAAGGTTAGGATGTTTGTATAGCCTACTCTTTGATCACCCGCGAGGTAGCGACCAAATAATTCGACGCCATTTATCGCGACGTGGAAATCGGCGTCGCTTTGCAGCGGGCCGTCGTAAACCGGACGTCCCTCCGTCAGGAGCTTATACCGTCCGTCGCCAGTCGGGGGAAGGGTAAAACGGACCACGCCGAACTGGTTAGTCGAGCCATCGGAGCCGCTGTAGAGGAAAGTCGTGCCTGGCAGGAAAGTGCCTTGTCCACCGGCAATGGTCTCGATGTTATCGGTTCCGTTATGGTAAATGGTGGGCTCCTGGTCGGGGATAAGCTGCCAATATTGAACCGGAAGGCCGCTATCATCTGGCGTTGTGCCTCGCACTTGGAACAATGCCAAAGGACCGTCGAGAGAAGCTTTGGCTCCGTAACTCCAAACGCCCGCTGGATTGTTCGTTGGAGAGAACTCACTTGACAGGTTGTAGCCGGCTGCGTGTGACGTCGCGCTCGCAAGGAGTCCCACGGCCAGGATAAGGAACCTCAGTATGAGGGAATAATCGAACCTTGGAAAACGAAGCACACAATAGTTCATAGAGCCTTTCTTTGAGAGTCACCTTCCAACGTGGAATACCTTGGTCAAAACACAAGTTTTTTCTGAACGCCGGGATTTGTGAGGGAGCAGTTCAAGTTTTGGCCGGCGTGACCGAGGCGAAGCATTTAGCTGCGGAGCAGCATCAGATAGCAGCCCACCCGTGAGCCGTGGGAAACAGGCGTTAAAGGGCAAGAGCCGCGGAGCGACGAAAGAAGCCCGAGAAGGAACGGATCTTTTGCCGCTCCGCGGCTCTACGAATGCGGTACTAGTGCCCAGCATTCTTCTACCGCCGCTGGGTGTCGGAAGGCTTGGTGGCGCGGATTAACAATAGATGGCCACGGCGGCTCAGGCATGGCTCCAACCACCGGCTTAGCCAATAAGGCAGGGGCATCAGCCCAATCGAGGAAACTTCGACTCTTGTGAAGCCCACGCGCTCGAACAGTTCTTGGGCTTGAACCACGGACAAGGCGCGCACGTGGCCGGTGACGCCGGCAAAGGCCGGGTCGGTGATAGGCACTCCCTCCGGGACCTGTTCTCCATAGTGCAGGCCGAGGGGATTGCCCAGGTACCAACCGCAACAGCGCATGAGCGTGAACGGAGTGTAGCCTAGCATCATGGCACCGAGGTTGAGAAAACTCGTGAGGTTTTCGGAAGTGACCAGCGCAGTGCCGCCTGGCTTCAGGACCCGCATCATTTCCTGCACGAACAGACGCGTGTTGTGCAAATGCGCGATCACCTGCGCGCAGTGCACCACATCAAACGTGTTTTCCCGGTAAGGCCAGACGCCGTTCAAGTCCACGGCCAGCACCTTGAGTCCTCGGGCTTCGGCCTGCGCCTTGAGTTCGGGCGCGGCTTCAATGCCACAAAAAAGCTCGGGTTTGTAGTCTAGGTATTTGAAAAGGAAACCGCCATCGGCGCAGCCCACGTC
>Ga0137367_10001128_pt1 | contig 20641 bp, 18 predicted proteins | sample SagtaG_14_FD_104939 | JGI IMG/M metagenome (GOLD analysis project Ga0137367, IMG submission 104939) | Vadose zone soil microbial communities from Sagehorn Ranch, Mendocino, California, USA - Sage1_L_80_16 metaG | ecosystem: Environmental > Terrestrial > Soil > Vadose zone | place: USA... | reverse complement strand
TGATCGTGGGAAAAGAAGATCACACGGTCACGCCTGACCCGGCGATCGATTTTGCGCACGCGATGGGCGCGCAGTTGCTGGTGGTCGATGACGGCTGCGGCCATCAGTATTGCGATAACGCACAAGTAGGAAAGGCGGTCGCGGAGTTCTTGGAGAACTGACATCGGAGAGGCTCGATGTCACGTTCCCGATAGCCTTCTCACACCATGCGCGCAGCGGAGTCGCGAGCGTATAATCCCCGAACGTAACGGGTTGTGATGAGGAGGATAGGGATGCAATCGGTTCTTATCACAGGTACGAGCAAAGGAATAGGTTTTGAGACTGCGCTTGCATTCGCCCGTGCAGGGTATCGCGTGCATGCGACTATGCGCACTCCGTCACAGTCGTCCGCGCTGGCCGAAGTGACCGTTAAAGAGAAGCTGGCAATCGCCGTCAGCAGCATGGACGTAGACCATGACGAGTCGGTTCGCGACGGTGTGGCGACGATTCAGTCCGAGCATGGTCCAGTCGATGTTCTGATAAACAACGCCGGAGTGGAGAGGGCGGGTTCCATTGAAGAACAGTCGATCGAGGATTTCCGGGCTGTGATGGAAACGAACTATTTTGGTGCCTTGCGATGCATCAAGGCCGTAGTGCCACAGATGCGGCAGCGCCGCGCGGGAACCATCATCAATATCAGCTCCGTAGCGGGTTCGTTCTCCCAGCCCCCGATGGCCGCCTATTGCGCGTCCAAGTGGGCTTTGGAAGCACTGAGTGAATCGTTGGCATGCGAGATGAAGAGCTTTGGCGTTCGAGTCGCACTGGTGAAGCCGGGCATTATCGACACAGCCATGGCGCGAAGGATCAGCACGACCAAGCATTCAGAATACCCTCATGCGGCCCGGATCGCCGCGTTGTTCACTACGACCTTGCAGAATGCGCCTGTACCGCCGAGTGCAGTGGCACAAAAGGTCCTCGAAATTGCGCAGAGCAACACCTGGCAATTACGCCATCCCGTCGGACCCGACGCCGTTCCCCTGATCGCGTGGCGGAGCGGAATGACGGACGAACAATGGGTCGACCTGCATACGGCGGATGAAGAAACCTTTCAGAAGCTCATGGGAACGGCCGCAGGAGATTGAGCCCTGTTGTTGAGTCGGCTCAGACAATGCGGCTCAGAGCTGCGATTGGAACGGGCGGACTGCTGCGCATCCGACCGACCGGCACCCCGATCACGAGTGGCTCTATTGCGGAAGCGTAGCGAAGATCGAGAGTCCGAGGTTTGCGCTCGATTGCTGGCGATAAGTCGCCAATGGACTTGTTGAGGCAGGGACGGTACCTGGCAGCCCCCCCTTCGTTACGTCCTTCACCCACTTTCGCAGGTTCTCAGGCAGCTTTTCCGGCACTTACGGAACACCCAAAACTTTTCCCCAAACCCTGTGTTCAACCTTCCCAGAGGCCAATCCGGCCCGGAGGCAAGAGGCGATATGCGACGACAAATCATTAGTTTGCTGACGTTTGCAGTGTTGGGATCGGCGTTTGCGCTGGGCCAGAATGCTGACCTGCGCCACGACCGGCGCGATCTGCGTAACGATCGAATTGACCGGCGGCAGGATAGGCGAGACATTCGCAACGACAGGCGAGATATCCACCAGGACCGCCGCGAGCTGCGGAAGGATCTTCGTAATGGAAACTACCGGGCTGCTCGCCACGAGCGGCGTGACATCCGGAATGACAAGAGAGATTTACGTGCTGACCGCCGCGACCTGCGCCATGACCGCCGCGACCTCAGGCATGACCGGCGCGGCATTCGTCGAGACCACCGAGGCTAAATTTGGGCGTGCCCTCGGGGGAGGGCGGCGCAACGGCGGCGGGACGATTCCCGTCGCCGTGTTTTGTGTTTTTGAGCAGTGAGCAATGAGCGGCGAGCCACGAGTTTATCCGGTTTTGCTCGCGGTTCACACCTCACCGCTCGCTGCGGCTCGTCACTCTAGCGGACGCTCTCTCCAACCCAGTCCATATATTCTTTGCTACCCCCGTCGACCTCGATCGCGATGCACTCCGGCAATTCATAAGAGTGCAGTTCCCGAATACTCGCGCGGACCTGATCTTCTCGACCGCGGACCGTCTTAATAACCAGCAAGAATTCTTCTGCGGTCTCGACTTTTTCCTTCCAGCGATAAACCGACTGAACCTTAGGAACGATGTTGACGCAGGCAGCGAGACGATCCTCCACCAGCGTGTGCGCAATCTTCTCGGCTTCAGCTTGCGATCCAGTTGTGGTGAGGACGAGCAGTTTGTCTGTCATATAAAATCAGCCTTTGGCAATTAGCATTTAGTCCCTGGTTTTACCAAGTGCCAACTGCTAAGTGCGAATTGCCATCCTTAGAAAGAAAAAATGACTACCCAAATCAAGTTTGGCACATCCGGATGGCGGGCGGTCATGGCTGAGGAGTTTACCTTCACGAACGTGCGCCGCGCGGTGAACGGGATTGCGCACTACGTGAAGTCTCAGAAGCCGGAGGGTGCAAGGGTGATTGTCGGCCGCGATCCTCGCTTTCTGGGCGAGACGTTCTGCTCGATGGCGGCGGAGATCCTCGGCAGCTACGGCATTATGCCGCTGGTAATCGCCGATGCCGCGCCGACACCGGCGATCTCCTATGCCGTCATTCGCGAGAAGGCAGATGGCGCCATCAATTTCACCGCCTCGCATAATCCACCGGAGTACAACGGCATTAAGTTCTCCACGCCGGACGGAGCGCCTGCACTGCCCGAAGTCACGAAGCAGATCGAGGCGCACATCGCCGCGGGAGAAGTAGCGACTAACGGCAACAAGGCCGCCGCTCAGCAACTCGATGTTATGCCAACGTATCTGGCGCGCTTGCGAGATGTTGTCGATTGAGCAGCCATGAAGAGAGCCGGATTGCGTGTCGTCTTTGATCCGCTGTGGGGCGCGGCGCGCGGATACTCTGATTCGCTCCTGCGCGAGGCAGGCGTCGAAGTCGCCACCGTCCATGACTATCGCGACGTGTTGTTCGGCGGGCATGCTCCCGAGCCCGACGATCATCTGCTTGAGCCGATGCGCGAGAAAATGCGCGAGACCAAAGCACACATCGGAATCGCAACCGACGGCGACGCCGACCGCTTCGGCATCGTCGACGAGGACGGCACGTTCCTGCAGCCAAACTACGTGATTGCGATTCTCTTCGACTATCTCGTCGAGAGCCGCGGCTGGAAGAATGGGGTCGGCAAGTCGGTTGCGACAACGAACATGATCAACGCTCTTGCGAAACATCATGGAGTTGAACTGCACGAGACGCCGGTCGGCTTCAAGTACATCGGCGAACTCATCAAGCAGGACAAGATTGCTCTTGGTGGGGAAGAGAGTGCCGGACTCTCCATTCGGTATCACGTTCCCGAAAAGGACGGAGTCCTCGCGGGACTTCTTTGTTGCGAAGCGGTAGCGAAACGAGGCAAGTCTCTCAGTTCTCAATTGAAGCAGTTGTTTGTCGAAGTTGGTTCCTTTTACCCCCTTAGGGAGAACTTCCGATTGACGCCGGAGGTGAAGGAGAAGTTTACTGAGAAGTTACGCGTCGATCCGCGGGAGTTCTTCGGGCGGCGCGTGAGCGAAGCCGTCCGCAAAGATGGTTTGAAGCTCATGCTCGACGACGGTTCCTGGGTTTGTTACCGGCTTTCCGGGACTGAACCGGTGGTCAGGGTTTATTCCGAAGCACCAAGTGAGCAAGGCCTGGAGAAGTTGAGCGCAGCCGCCAAACAATGGATTTTCGAGTAGGAATTTCCCGAATCCGGGTCGTGCCCCCACCAGAGACCAGACTGCGGTCCCTCACGTATGGTGCCGATCAGGCAGAGGCTTGGGCGGGTGAGATTCAAGCAACTCTTGAACCCTATCTCACGCGTTTATACGAACTGCGGCGTCGCATTGCCACGGTTGCCGTCGCGCTCCTAGCGGTCTGGATATTTGTGCATGTGACCTTTGGCGCGAATGGGATGGTGGTCTATCGCTCCAAGAAGGCCGAGTACGAGCGCGTGCAAAAAGACATCCGGCAACTCCAGCAGGAAAACCAGCGGTATGCTGACCAGGTTACCCAGCTGAAGACTGATCCCAAGCGAATCGAAAAGGAGGCACGTGAGCAGTTTCACTATGCGCGGCCGGGAGAGGTGATCTACGTGGCCCCGGACAAGCCTGCTCCGCAGCCTCCGGCGACCAACTCGGCCAGCAAGTGACACTCCCCTTACAAGCGTAGCCTCGGCTTGTGGTATAGTTCCCGAACATCGTGGAACGATGTGCGGTCGAGCTCCCACAACCTTAGGAGGAATTTCAGAATATGAGAAAGCTTCTGCTGATTTGTTTAGCGCTTTGCGTAGTGTTCATGATGGTGGGCGTGACGTTCGCCGCCGACGCCACCACAGTGAACGGATACGTTTCAGATTCAAAGTGCGGCGTGAAGGGCGCAAACGCCAAAGCTGCCGAGTGCACCAAGAAGTGCATCAAGGAAGGCGCGAAGATGGTTGTCGTCACCGACAGCGACCAGAAGATCCTGACGGTAGACAATCCGGACGCGCTGACCGGCCACGAAGGACACCATGTTGCCGTCACTGGGACGGTGAGCGGAGAGTCCATCCACGTGGACAGCGTCAAGATGTTGTGAGCGGTATCTGAATGGTTCAGAAGGGCGGCCTGTCCGGTCGCCCTTTTTCGTGGATTCAGTGGCTAGTGGCTGGTGGTTAGTAGGTTTCCGGTGGGTTCTGACCGCTGCTCACTGACCGCTGCTCACTGGTTGCTGCCTACTGGCCACCCTCTCCTATTCCGACTCGGATCCGGAACGCAAGGCCTGCCCGCCATGAGGACGAGTGTGAGACAAAGTGACTAAAGTGACCTGCTGGTGACCCTGACCTTCATCCTATAATCCAGAAAGTCAGTGTGCCGTGCTGGTTTTGCGGGTCTATATGGCTGAAATGCGAGTCGAAGAGCTGGTCCGAAACGCCGTTGCGCAGGTGATTGAGCGACAGATGGCATCGTTGCGCGAGAGCGTGGTGCAGGAGGTTCTGCGAGAGATTGGGCCGGCGATAAGCAAGAATGCCCAGCCCGCTAGTTCGACCGCGACTCTGCAGAAAGCGATTACGGCGATTCAGACGGGAGCGACACAAAAGGAAATCCTTCGCGCGCTGCTCGACAGCACCATTCTTTACAGTGGTCGGGCCGCGCTGTTCGTGATCAAGAACGGGGCCGCTTCCGGCTGGCAGGGAACAGCGTTCGGCGGTAGCGATGTAAAAGACTTTCCTTTGGATATGCACTCCGGGCTCGTCGCCCGGGCTATGCAGTCGCGCAGTGTGGAGCCGGGTGCGGTGGCGGACTTCGATCACGCCTTCCTGGCAAAGTTCGGCAAGCCCAGTGGCAGCAATGCCGTGGTGCTGCCTTTGCTGCTCAAAGACAAGGTTTCCGCTCTGGTTTATGCCGATGAGGGGGATGGCAGCGCGCTCGATACTGCGGCCCTGGATCTGCTGGTCCGTGCGACCAGTGCGTGGTTGGAAGTAATTTCGCAACGCAAGCAAGCTCACAAAGAAGTAGCTTCCGAACCGCAGGAAGTCGCGCATTCAGCGCCTTCGAACGATCCGTTTGCCGCCCATGCTCCGCTTCATACGGGCAGCGCTAAACACGTGCCTGAAGCGGCTCCGGCTGCGGCGATGTCGGCAGCGGCGGCCTGGGGCGGTTCCATTTCGAGCGTCGCCGGCGAAGATGGCGATGTGCATCGCAAGGCACAGCGTTTTGCGCGCCTGCTGATGGACGAGATCAAGCTTTACAACCAGGCGAAGGTGGCCGAGGGCCGCAAAAATCGGGATTTATACGACCGGTTGAAGGAAGACATCGAGAAAAGCCGTTCGACGTACCACAAGCGTTATGGCAATACGCCCGCCGCAAGCGCAGACTATTTCAATCAGGAATTAATTCGCAGCCTTGCGGAAGACGATGTTTCTCTCCTGGGCAGCAATTTTCGGCGATAATAGAAAAAAGACGTGGTGGGGTTTCTCAGGTATTTTCTTTTCGCGCTGCTTCTGACGGCAGTGGTGCGCCCGGTCGTTGAAGGGCAGACCACTGAGCCGACGCCTCCCGCCCCGGCGTCATCCTCGCAGGTAAAACCACGAACAAGAAAGAAAAAGAGCGGCGCGGCGGCTTCGAGTGTGCGACAGAAGACTACCCGGCGTTCCAGGTCGAGAAAGAATTCGCCTCGTTTTCACAGAATGCACCAGGCATTTGTGGCTTCTGCGACGTTGAAGCCCATGGCGCAGCAGCTTCTGCAGAGCCGGACGCCTGCGGCGTATGCAGGAGTTGAAGCGTTTGCCCGAAAACATAGCGCCGAAGATGCTGGCTCCCTCGCATGGCTGGCTGTCGGTTACGCTCATTTCCTGGATCACGACTGTCCGAAAGCGATTGATCCGCTGAATCGCGCCAAGCCGCACGCCGGTGATATTGGCGACTACGCCGCGTTTTATCTGGCGGATTGTTATATCCAGACGGGCCGGATGTCGGAAGCCATTGCCGCCCTCAGCGCGTTTGAAAAGACCTATCCAGCGTCACTCCTGGTGCGGGATGCTCGGGTTCTGCATGCGAACGCTCTGCTCACCGACAATCGTCCAAAGGAGGCCGTCGCGCTGCTTGAGAACGATCGCATTCCGGCACGAGCTGACCTCGAACTCGCGCTTGCTCGCGCCTATGAGGGCGTGGGAGATAAAGTCAAAGCTGCAGCCGTCCTGGGGCATCTCTATTTCACGATCCCTCTCAGTTTTGAAGCCACTGCCGCGCAAGTGGAATTGCAGAAGCTCGCGACAACGCCTGGGATTGTCCCGCCAACTTTCGGAGAACGTAAGAGCCGTGCCGACAGCCTGGTGCGCGCCAAGCGCTACTCAGAGGCGGCGGATGGTTATCGCGGATTGCTGAATGAGGCCACGCCCACGGACAAGCCTGCGATCCAACTGGCGCTGGCGGATGCTTTGCTGCGATCTGGCCAGCGTAAAGACGCGCGGCGGCTGCTGGATTCGCTGCCCATTACCACCACCGAAGTTGCGGCCCAACGGCTTTTCACGATCGGCGAAATCCAGCGCGCGTCGGATGACGACGATGGATTTCTCCACACCCTGGGCGATCTGCGGCAGGCCGCCCCGACCAGTCCGTGGCTGGAGCAGGCGCTCCTCTCTGCCGCGAATATTTATCTGCTGCGTAACGACTACGACAAAGCTATCGACAATTTCCGCGAACTCGAACAGCGATTTCCGGGGGGCGGCCGCGCACACTACGCACACTGGAAAGTTGCCTGGCTCAGCCTGCGGCAGGGACGAACCGCCGACGCGAAGAATGGGTTCGAGCAGCAGATTGCGCTTTACCCAGATTCCAACGAAGTTCCGAATGCACTCTACTGGCGTGCGCGGCTGGCGGAGGAAGACGGCGACAAGGCGATGGCTTCCGCGTTCTATCGCAAGATTGACGAGCGCTATCGCAACTACTACTACGGCCCGCTGGCGCGAGAGCGCATGAGCAAGCTGGGCGTGGGCACGAGCACGAGTGACGATCCGCCGCACTACGCGATTCTTGACCATGTTCCGCCGATTAACGCTATGCCCGCTGTGCCCGATGCGGGCGCTCCGGACGATAATCTGCGCGTGGAGAAAGCGCGACTTCTCGAAAATGGCGGGTTGCTTGACTTCGCGCTACGCGAACTGAAAGCGGCTGCAGACGAAGACAAGGGGAACTGGCTCGCAGGTGAAACTTCGCGGATGTACGGGGATGCCGGCCGATACGATCTTGCGGTCGAAGCGCTGAAACGTGCGGTCCCGAGTTATTTTGCGATCGACATAGCTTCACTCCCGCGGAACTATTGGGAGGCGCTCTTCCCGCGTCCGTACTGGACCGATCTGAAGAAGTTTTCTTCAGCGAATGCGCTTGATCCGTATATGGTTGCTTCACTGATACGGCAGGAGTCGGAGTTCAATCCGAACGCGGTTTCGCCGAAGAACGCGCTGGGCCTAATGCAGTTGCTTCCGAATGTTGGACGGGGTTTGGCCAAACAGGAGAAGCTCAAGCACTTCTCGACTCCACAGCTCTTTACGCCTGCGGTCAACCTGCAGCTGGGGACGAAATATTTCCGCTCGATGGTGGATCAATTTGGCGGCTTCGAATACGCGCTCGCTGCATATAATGCCGGGGACTATCGCGTACGCGACTGGCAGGCGACTGGAAAGTATCGAGACATCCAGGAGTTTGTGGAGTCGATACCGTTCACTGAGACGCGCGAATACGTGCAGGCCATCATGCGGAATGCGAATGTGTATCGGCAGCTATACGGAGCGCCGTAATAGCCATCAGCGATCAGCCGTCAGACTTCAGCCAGTCAGTCTGACTCTTGTCATTCCGAGGACCTTTAACCTTTAGGAACGGGTGGTTCTGCTGATGGCTGATAGCTGACGGCTAGTCTACGCCGTCTTCTCTGGCTCTGGCGCCTTGGTGAACAGAATCTCGAATACCAGCAGCCCTGCTCCCACCACAATCGCGCTGTCCGCGACGTTGAATGCCGGCCACTGGTACGAACCGATATAAACCAGCAGAAAATCCACTACTCGCCCGCTTAGCAGGCGGTCCCATAAGTTCCCGAGCGCGCCGCCGAGTATCAACGAGAGGCCTACGGCGCTTGTCGTCATGGCGTGGCTGCTGCGCCAGAGCAGCGCAGAGACAATGACTAAGGCTGCGATCGAGAAGAGAACGAGCAGGCCAATCTTCCACTGCGAAGGCGAGTCATTGAAGATTCCGAATGCGGCGCCACGATTCTCCACGTGCGTGATGTAGAAGATCCGCTGGATGACGGTGATGCTGTCGTGCAGGGAAATGTCCCTGGCGACAATTCGTTTGGTTACGCGGTCAAGCAGCAGCACGGCGAAAGCAATCAGGAAATTGTAGGTGCGCATAATTCGGCGACGAGGCATTTTGCAGTGCAGCTCTTAGCTGTTAGCCATTAGCTCTTAGCCAGATCTTCTCGTTCAAGCTGAGAGCCAAGAGCTAAGAGCTAATGGTTAAAGGCCAGTGCGGAACGTCACTTGGATGCTGATCCGTTGTCTCCAGACACCAACTCCTTCAGGACCGCGGAGCACCGCTCGCACACGGTCGGATGTTGCTGATCTTCTCCGACGTGAACGGAGTAATTCCAGCAGCGTTCACATTTCTCTCCTGCGGCGTTACTGACTTCGACATTGAGTCCAGCGGTGCCGTTGCCAGAAGTAGACCGCTCCAGTGTCACTTCCGAAACGATGAACAAATAGCGCAGCTCGTCCTTGTGACGTTCCAGCGTCGGATAGAGAGCGTCGGAGGCGGTGACCTTCACCTGCGCCTCAAGGCTCTTGCCGATCTGCTTCTGGTTGCGTGCTTCTTCAAGGGCCTTGAGGACCTGGTCGCGAATATTGCGCAAGGTCGCCCACTCCTGCTGTTGTTGTGAGTCTTCAACCGCAACGGCATTACTGCCAAGAATGTCTGCAGCGCTGGGAAAAGTTGCGAGGTGCACGCTCTCGGATCGGGATTGCGCCGGCGCCAGATGCTGCCATACTTCGTCGCAGGTGAAGCTCATAATCGGCGCCAGCAATCGGACAAGCGCTTCGCAAGTGCGCCATAGTACGGTTTGTGCGGAGCGGCGGCCGATGGAATCGGGTGCGTAGGTGTAAAGCCGGTCCTTCACGATGTCCGCGTAAAAGGCGCTCAACTCGACGGTGCAGAAGTGATTCACCCGCTGGTAGATCCGGTGAAAGGCAAACTCTTCGTACCAGCGAATCATGTCGGCGGACAACGCGCAGGTCAGGCGCAGAAAGTACTGGTCAATGGCGGGCATTTGCGCAAACGCGACAGCTTTGTCTGCCGTGAAGTCGTAGAGATTTCCCAGGGAGTTTTTGAAAGCTACGTTGCGGATATTGCGATAGGTCTCCGCAATCCGCTGCATCAGGTTTTCCGAGCCGACCACGTCTTCACGGAAATCAACCGACGCCACCCAGAGGCGCACAATTTCGCCGCCCAGCCGGTTCGCGATGTCAGCAGGGTCAACGTCGTTGCCGCGAGACTTGGACATGGCGCGGCCCTGCTCGTCGAGAGTCCAGCCCGGAGTTGCGCACGACTTATAAGGCGAACTGCCATTCGCTCCAATCGAGCACAGCAGGGAAGACATAAACCATCCGCGATACTGATCGCCACCCTCCAAGTACAAATCCGAAGGCCACGGATAATTCGCTTCGTTCGCCACTTCGACTAGATAGCTGCAACCCGACTCGAACCACACGTCGAGGATGTCAGATTCTTTGTTGAACGACGTTCCTCCGCAATGTGGGCACTTGGCGCCACGGGCGAGAGTTTCGGCCTGAGGCGTGTACCATGCGTCAGCACCAGAAGTAGCAAACAGACTCACCACTTTCTTATTTACCGCAGGATCATTCAGCGGCTTCTTGCATCCTGTGCATGTGAATACCGCGATCGGCACGCCCCAGACGCGCTGGCGCGAGATGCACCAATCGGGACGGGTCTCTACCATGTTGGAGATACGTTCCTCGCCCCATGCCGGGTCCCATTTGATCTTCTTGATCTGGTCGAGGGCACGCGTTCGAAAGGTTCCTTCCGGCGGCATCGGTGTTTCCATCGAGATAAACCACTGTTCGGTTGCCCGAAAGATAACCGGATTGTGGCAACGCCAGCAGTGCGGGTACGAGTGCTCAACTTTTTCTTCATGCAGCAGTGCGCCACGCGAATTTAACAGATCAACGATCGGTTGGTTGGCTTTGAAAACTTGGAGACCGTCGTACTCGGGTAATCCATTGTGAATGCGTCCGGCGGCATCCACATCGCAAGTGGGATCGAGTTTGTAGCGAGCGCCGGTGGCGAAATCCTCCGCGCCGTGCGAAGGCGCAGTATGGACCACGCCTGTGCCGGTGTCCATGGTGACGTAGTCGGCGACCACGCCCAAAACTTTCCGACGTTCCCACGGAAGAAACGGATGGTAGAACCACGTGTGTTCCATCACGCGGCCGGGAAAGCGAGCCACGGTTGGCGCAGCGGAGAAGCCACACTTGGCGGCGACGTCTTTCGCGAGTTTTTCTGCGACTAGATAGATCGCATCCGCAGCTTCGAGCGCGACGTACTCCTCGTCTGGATGAAATGCGACGGCAAGGGAAGCGGGAAGCGTCCAGGGTGTCGTCGTCCAGATGATGGTGAAGACGGGCTTGCCACCAACGATTCGCGTCTCGGCCAAAGCCGGATCAATATTTCGCGGATCAGACTGAAGTTGATATTTCACCCATACGGTCGGGCTGGTATGGGTCTCGTATTCGACCTCGGCTTCCGCCAGCGCGGTCCGGTCATGCATGCACCAATAGACCGGACGCAGGCCTTTGTAGACGAAACCCTTTTCAAAGAAATTGTAAAAAGTTGCGAGTACCACCGATTCGTACTCGGGCGTCATGGTCGAGTACGGTTTCTCAAAACGTCCTAAAACGCCAATGCGTTTGAACTGCTCCCGTTGCAGGTCGAGATATTTTTCCGCGTACTTGCGGCATTCCAGGCGGACATCCAGAGGCTGCATCTGCAGCTTTTTGCCGCCCAGTTTCTGATCCACTTTGATCTCGATCGGCAACCCGTGGCAATCCCATCCGGGAATATAGGGGGCATCAAACCCGGCCATGTTTTTCGACTTTACGATGAAGTCCTTGAGGCATTTGTTAAGGGCGTGGCCTAGATGGATTGGGCCATTGGCGTACGGAGGGCCGTCGTGCAGAACATATGCGGGAGCGCCGTTGCGGGCCTGCCTGGTGCGGTCGTAGAGCCGCATTTCCGCCCACTTTGCCAGCATTTTCGGCTCATTCTGAGGCAGGTTCGCCTTCATGGGAAAGCTGGTTTTGGGCAGATTGATGGTAGATTTCAGGTCCACGGGCACTTGCAGGTGTCTCCCAAATTGCTGATTTTTCTCATTATAGGGAGCCTTGGCAGCAACGTCTATTGCAGCCAACTGGGCTCGGCGAACATCTGACAATATGGTGACAAAACTCCCCCGCTCGGGCACTACCCTGAACTTGCATACAGGAAATGACTGGTCGGGTGTACAATTTCCCCAGCGTTACGTTTCCCGAGAGTGAGCATCTAAACTGATGGAAGAGCAGAGTTCTTTCAAAAGTGTGTAAGTGGGTTGTGGGCAAGAATTTGGCATTTTAAGTTGCCGGGCCGTGAAAGATGGCGGTCGGAGTGCTCATAAGGCTTAAACGGGCAGCCCAGCGAAACGCTGGCTCACTACGGGTAACATATGGCCACAGTGGAATTGAAACCGCCGCAGACCGCCGACCGCGAACCCGAATTCAATCTGCTCATGCCGAAAGGCACTGAGCAAGGGCTCTGGAGTTCTCTCCGCAAGAACTTCAAGGAGACTTTTTTTCCTGAGAAGCTTCCGCCGCTTGTCCTCACCTCCAAGCCGGTGCCGGTTAAGGACATCTGGGGCTTCTACGGCAATTACAAGAGAAAGAGCGCGACGCTGTCCCTCGTAGCGCATATTGTCGTTGTCAGCGCGATCCTTGTGGGAACCATCTATCTGGGTCGCCAAGTCGTGACCAAGACGAAGGAAGTCGTCACACTGATTGCTCCTTCCATGGACATCCCTGTGATGAAGCCGGCGAAGACGCAGTCCGGTGGTGGTGGCGGTGGCGGAGATCGAAGCAAGTTTGAGGCGCCGAAGGGAAACATTCCCAAGCCGTCGATGCAGCAAATAACGCCCCCCGCGATCGTTGTGCGTAATGACCATCCGAAGCTTGCGGTTGAACCGACGGTTGTGATGCCGCCGCAGGTGAAGCTGGCGATGAATGCTCCGAACCTCGGCAATCCGACGGCTGCAATGCCTTCAGGTCCTCCCTCAAACGGAACCGGCTCTGGCTCTGGTATTGGTTCAGGATCTGGTGGCGGTATTGGCGTAGGAACGGGCCCCGGTGTTGGTGAAGGGCGGGGCGGCGGAATCGGTGGTGGAGTATTCCGCGTGGGTGGTGGAGTGAGCGCCCCCAAAGCAATCTATAACCCTGATCCTGAATACTCGGAAGAAGCTCGCAAAGCCAAGTTCCAGGGCACATGCGTTCTGAGCTTGATCGTTGGTCCGGATGGCAAGCCGCGGGACATTCGAGTAGCGCGAAGCCTGGGCTTGGGACTCGATGAGAAGGCGATCGAAGCTGTTAATCTGTGGAAATTCGAGCCGGCACAGAAAGATGGACGCCCGGTTGCGGTAGCGATCAACGTCGAAGTGCAGTTCCGGCTGTACTGATCCCGGCTTATCGATTGAGGATTACGCAGAGTTAAAGGTCAGCTTTTCGAAGCTGGCCTTTTCTATTTAGCCTGGCTTCTTCCCCTATTCCCGTAAATCGATGTGGGTGATGTTCTCGATCGGACGACCTAGGAAATGCGCGCCTAGGCGGTTGAACTTCTCGACGGAATCAGTGACGAAAAATTTGCAGGAACCATGTGCAGCTGGCGTCTGTGCGCTGCTCGGTGCGGGGCTCAGGATATCTTTCACCGCCCAGGCTGTTGATTCCGCCGAGTCAACCAGGGTGACATTTGGTGGTACCAGACGCTGCAATACGGGTTTGATCAGCGGGTAGTGAGTGCAGCCCAGCAGCAGGACATCAGCGGACGCGAAGCCATCGCTGAACGCTTCCTGCAGGTAAATCTGCGCGACCTGCTCCGTGACCGGGTGGTCCACCCAGCCTTCTTCTACCAGCGGCACCAGTAATGGGCAAGCCTTCTCTCGAACATCGATCGCGAGCGCGGAAAGCGCACTGCGATAAGCGTGACTGGAGATCGTGGCGTCCGTCCCGATAACGACGGTCTTCCGCGACCGCGATGCCGCTGACGCACACTGCGCACCTGGTTCAATCACCCCCAGAACTTTCACGGACGCTGCTTCGCAGATCTGCGGGAGCGCCAATGCAGTCGCCGTGTTGCAGGCTATGACCAGCATCTCCGCGCCTTGCTGCTCCAGGAACTTGGCAGACTCGCAGGCGTAACGGGCTACGGTCTGTACAGACTTCGAACCATAGGGAAGCCGTGCGGTGTCGCCGAAATAGAGATAGTCCGCGCCAGGAACAAGCTCAAGCAAAGCTTTAAGTACCGTCAGTCCGCCGAAGCCGGAGTCAAAGACGCCGATGGTTACAGCTCTTTTCTTTTGCACTGTTCTAGTGTACACTATTTTCGTATGAAAAATGTGACTTTGAGTGCCGACGAGTATCTGATTGAGCGCGCAAGGCAGACTGCCCGTTCGCAGCATAAGACACTGAACGGTGCTTTTCGCGAGTGGCTGGAAGAATACGTGTCGCGAGAAGGAGACCTTCAGGAACGTGATCGTTTGATGGGAAGGCTGCGAGGCAACGTCGTTCCTGGACGCAAATTCACACGGGATGAGATGAATGAGCGGTAGATTCTTTCTGGATACAAATATCTTCGTATATGAGTTGGAAGAAGCCGAACCCGACAAGTCCGCTGTGGCTTCGGAGTTGATCCAGCATGCCATCAAGACCAGACGTGGTATTGTCAGCTACCAAGTCGTTCAAGAGTTCTTGAGCGTTGCATTCCGGCGTTTTGTGCGGCCACTCCCAGCGGCTGAAGCACAGGAATATATCAGGACGACATTCAGTCCGTTGCTGGCAGTGCATTCCTCGCCACGCTTGTTTCACGAGGCAATTCGAATCAAGGGCGAACATCGATTATCTTGGTACGATTCTTTGATTGTCGCAGCTGCGGTGGAGGCAGATTGCACGATTCTGTATTCGGAAGATTTTCAAGCGGGTCGAAGTATGGAAGGTCTAAAGATCGAGAATCCCTTTATTCGGTGACACTGATTTAGCTCACAAGGTGTGACTTCGAGGCCGTCCCGTCAAGGCTTTTTTCCAGCAACTCGGGTTTGCAACAGCTACCCGGCGGTATCGGAGCTCCGTGAGGGCAGGTCTTTGGATGTCCAAGAAATGTGCAGATCTTGTCGGTCGCTTCGGGGGAAAGAATGTGCTCGAACTTGCACGCCTGCTGCTCGATTTCCGACTCGCTGTCGAGCGCCAGGCTGTCAGTGAACAAACGCTCGGCAAGCCGATGACGACGAATGATGTCTCCCGCTCGATGGCGCCCGCGGTCCGTGAGGTTGACGACAAGGCTGCCGTCGCCAACAGAAACTCCTGCAGGCTTTAGCGCATCGTGACAAGGGTTGACGAATGGCTTGTGGTCGTGCGTTTCCGGCGGATGCGGCACGGTTAGCACCAGTCCCATCTCGCGCATCTTCTCCACTGCCAGACTGACGGGCAATGCGCCGTGAACTTCCATGTGCTCGATTTCGGCCGTCTCGCCGTGCTCTTCGAGCACCCATAGCTCTTCCAGGACTTCATCGAACTGCTCATCATCGGCCATGGCGAAAACTTCCTGCGCCGCGATCTTGCCGTGGTGCAGCTCAATGCGGCGATCGCCCAGCCGCGCTACCACCGGATCGTGTGTCACCATCACGATGGTCCGTCCCTGGTTGTGGAGGTCGCGCAGCAGACCGATCACGATCTCTTCGTTCATCGCATCGAGATTCCCAGTTGGCTCGTCGGCGAGAACAATTTTGGGATCGTTAATCAGTGCTCGGGCAATGCAGACGCGCTGCTGCTCGCCTCCGGAAAGCTGTGCCGGAAGATGGTTGGCGCGGTCCTTCAAGCCCACTCGGGCAAGAGCATCCAGCGCTTCCTGCTCGTCGGTCATGCTGTGGAAGTACTGCGCCAACATGACGTTTTCGAGGGCCGAGAGATAGGGAATCAGGTGAAACTGCTGGAAGATGAAGCCGACCTTCTCCGCACGCACGCGGTTGAGTTCGTTGTTGCTCAAGCCTGCAACGTTTTCGCCGTCGAGCCAGATTTCGCCGGAACTAGGGCGGTCCAGGCAGCCGATCAGATTCACCAGCGTGGATTTGCCGGAGCCCGAAGGTCCCATGACGGCAATCCATTCTCCGGATTCGACGTGAAGAGAGAAATTGTCGAGCGCGCGAATCATGCCGCCCGGAGCTTCTGCCCGCGCTGGATAAAGCCTGCTCACATTGTTGATCCGGATCATTACTCTCCCCTCAAAATCATAGCGGGCTGGATGCGCCGCAGCAATCGCAAAGGCAGCAATGTCGAAATCAGCGTTACCGTCAGACAACCGAGCAGCACGGGAGGAAAAACTCCAAACCGGGCCGATACCGGAGCGTTAAAGTTGATCCGGCCGATCAGCGTCGCGATTCCAACGCCGGCGACAAACCCGGCGATTGCTCCGACACACGCCAGCGCAGCGGCTTCGCCTGCCACAAACATCGCGATCAGCAGGTCGGAGGCTCCAAGCGCTTTCATAATTGCGAAGTCGCGACGCCGGTCCAACACCCATCCCATCAGGGTTGCCAATACGCACAACGCTGCGGTGCACACGATGAATGCCGACGAAGAAAGCAGGGTTAATCGGGTCTTTCCCAGAATGTTGGCTTCACCTTCGGTGACTTGGCGCACGGCATGTACCTCAGTGCTTGGAAAGCTCTGTTGAAGCTGGCGCAGTAGAGCATTCACATCATCGGCTGATCCCGATGCGGCGATTTCGACCACACTTGGCGCAACTTCCGTCCATGACTGGAATTCAGGCAAGGACACATAGACGCGGCTGTCCTCGCCTGATCCTGTACGCACAGTTCCCGCGGGGGTGAGATGAAGTGAGCGGCCTTGAAACGACAGTGTAAATGGAGCCGTCGCGCCCAGCACGGGCACGGCACGCACTCCGACGAGAGCTTCCCCCTGAGAATGCGGCCACACAGAAACCGACCACCACGGGTTCAGCTTTCGCGCCAAATCGAAGTCGGTGCCGACCGCAACCACTGCCTGATCTCTTTCGCCACGAGCGATCGCATAGGAGAAGGGAACGGCCAGCCCGCGATTTCCTAGCGCAGCACTAATTCCCTGCAGCTCCTTTGCGCTAAAACCTGGTCCGGCTTTCGCCTGGACAACGATATTTGCTCCGAAGTTGCGGAACTCCCGGCGGAGCTTGGCCTGCACATCGACGTACAGGTTCAGCATGGCAGTCGCAGCAGCCGCTGCCACCGTGACTGCAACCAGCGCGGAAGTGGCCTGACCTTTTCTGAGCATGGCGGCTCGGAACAACATGCGGAAATACATGCCCGCTTTTGAGCCGTGCCTCACGCCCCACCTCGCAATGCGAGCACCGGGTCATACTTGACGGCGCGCCGAATGGCGACGGCGCTTCCTCCAAAGGTGACACCGATGGCGAGCGCAATCACAACAGGGAAGAGTACCGGCTGCACGGCAATCTGTGAGCCGAAGATGCTGCGTCCCAATTGCTGTGCCAGCAGCGCACCAATGGAGAATCCCGCAACTCCTCCTATACATGCCAGCAGCACAGATTCCGTGACGAAGATCATTGAAAGTGGAAGATGGCCTGCGCCCAGTGCCTTCATCAACCCGACTTCGGTGCGGCGTTCGAACATTGCGGTTGCCATTGCGGCCGATACCGCGAGTCCCGAAGTGAACAGGGCGGCAATGGTGATTAGCAGCATGAGGCCCTGAATCCGCGTCAGAATGTTGCCTTCATTCTGTGCTACCCGGCGAATCTGCTCGGCGCGTGAGTGCGGGATCACTTCGTGCAGCTGCAGAGCAATCGATTGCGGATAAGGCGTGCAATACCAGCGGTCACGTTCTGCCGGGCTGAGCGTATCCGGATTGCGGCGAGCGAAAGTGTCTTCGGGCTTGAGCAGCGCGCTCACGTACACAGTCCGCAGTTTTCCCGGTTGCCCAGCAAGAGATTGGGCCACGCTTAAAGGCGCGACAATCTGGTCGTCCTCGTCGCCGCCGGTTGAGAGGACCCCTCTGATCTGATGGCTTGTTCCGCTAAGGACAATTAGCGAACCGCGCTGAAGGTGCAAATTCGCTGCCAGCTTCTCGCCGACCACCAGATCTTGCGAATCATCCTTCGGCCACTCGCCGTTCACTTTCCACCACGGAAAGGTAGCTGGAGCGCCGGTGGTGAACTGGTCTTTACCGAGCTTCATGGTCTTGGCGAAATAGGTGCCGAGAAGGGTGACATCTCGTCCGCCCACTCTTACGTTCACCGGGAGTTCGGGCGCGAATGCAGCGATGTTGTTTCCCCAAAAAATTCCTTTGATTTGCGAGAGAGCGGATTCGTCGAGATAGGCGCCGCTGGACGCGGGTTTGAGATTTACACTGCCAATCTGTACATCGAGGCTGTCTTCCTCTGGCGTGACAATGAGATTGGCTCCGTAGTTGCGAAGTTCGTGGCTGATTTTGTCGCCGATTCCAGTGGCGATTCCGATCATCGCCGTGGAAACCGCAGCGCCGAACGTGACGGCAATCGCGACCAGCAGTTTGCGCCGGGTCTGACGCCGAAATGATTCGTAAACGAGTCGGACAAACATGTCAGTGCTGGAACATGGACAGGCCGGTCAGCATGTCAGCTTCTTGAATCACAATTGCATCCGCGCTTGTACTGGACTGCAGTGGGACTGGATTGCACCCGCCGGGAGTGCCAACCGATTGGGGATTGATCGGCGCGGCGCAGTTCTTGCAGACGATACCACTCGGGCCTTTGAAGAAACCGACTGGCCCGCAAATCTGGCATGAGTCGAAAACCGCAACCACCTTACCGTCCGGCTTTTGATAGAGCAGAAAACGAATGTCGGTACCTTGCTCACGCGTGACGTAGCGATGCAAATCGCCGTCCGAAACCTGCGAGAGTGGGATGCTCACGGCGCCGTTGCTGAAACTGACCGCTGTTGCCGGCGAGAGCTGGCTCGTGCTCTTCGCATAAATGAATTCCGCGGTGACGAGCAAAATGAAAACAAAAGACGTTGCGTAGACGGAAGCCATCCAGAGCCGCTCACGGCGCGCACTCCACAAAGCCTTGCGCTTCTCCGCCGGGGCGACAGGCAGGGCGGGCGGCTGGCGACGGCGCGCATCGAACAGGATCATTAATCCCGCGAGCGCAACGATCGTAACGAAAAAGAACCATTCGTTGGTGACGATCGGGCCGATCAGCGCCATCTCTTCCTTGGAAGAGGGAAGCACACCGTTTTCGGACAGCTCGTGAAGTCCGGCAATGGTCAATTGCGCAGCGACGAAGAACAGAATCACAGTGGTGACGCGGAAGAACTTCTGCAGGTTGATGCGGACGCTGCCCTTTACAAACATCACGCCGAACATGACGGCAGCAGAAACACCCAGCAGCGTGCCCATAAAGCTGAACAGAGCGCTGGATTCCAGCTTCACTGCAGACAGAATCAGGACCGTTTCGCCGCCCTCCCGTAGGACCATCAGGAAAACGAACAGAAAGACGCCCAACTGCGATCCGCGACCGGCAAGCGAACCGATCTTCCCCTCAATCTCGCCTTTTAACTTCTTTCCCGTCTTCATCATGAAAACGATCATGGTGACGACGAAGAATGCGGCCCCCAGCATTACCCAGCCCTCGAAAATGTCCTCGTTGAGCTGCAACCGGGAGAGAAGAATGGCCACGCCGATGCTCGCGACAACGGCTGACGCAAGCGCCGCATAAACTGACTTCCGCAGATCGGACCGCTGAATCTTGTTCAGATAGGCCAGCGTAATGGCGACGATCAGGGCGGCTTCGACACCTTCACGAAGAGTGATAATAAAAGCCTGGAGCAAGAAATGTCCTTAGGTGTGAAGGTATTGCAACTGAGTTGCAACTAGCAATCTACCTTTAAGGATATCTGTAGTGGGGAAGTGCGTCAATGCGAGGGCGGTCTGCCGCGTGGAACTCAAAAGCTTTCAACCGCAAAGGACGCAAAGGTCGCAAAGAATACCACGGCGGTTCCCCTGGATTTCTTCATCGCGTTCTTTGCGAATCCTTTGCGAGCTTCGCGGTTAAAAGCTTTTGAACCTGCCAGTCAGCAAACGAGGGTCAGCGAACTCGCCGCAGCGTAGGCTTGTCAAGTTCCTTAACTGAAGCATTCCATCCCGGCAGAGTCGTATCACCGGTGATCAGCCGAGCGCCGCGCTCATAGGTGAGATACGACCACGCCCACTGGATCAAGACGATGATGCGATTGCGGAATCCGATCAGGAAGAATATGTGAACGAACAGCCACGCGAGCCATGCCAGGTATCCAGAGATATGAAGCTTTCGGATCTGGGCGACGGCGGCGGCACGGCCGATGGTTGCGAGGCTGCCCTTGTCCAGATAGTGGAAGTCTTTGCGGGCCTTGCCTTGAAGATCGCGTGCGATGTTTGCGGCGGTGGCACGGCCTTCCTGCATAGCAGTAGGCGCAACTCCAGGAAGCAGGTTTCCCTTTTCGTCTTTGAGAGAAGCCAGGTCTCCAATGACAAAGATTTCGAGATGTCCCGGGATGCTCAGGTCTTTATTCACCATCACGCGTCCTGCGCGATCCAGCGGTGCATCAAGCTTCTTTCCAAGCCCCGACGCCTGCACCCCCGCGCCCCACAAGACGACGGCCGCAGGGATGCGTTCCTTACCGACCCAGACTGCGCCGGGCTCGATGTTGGTAACGAGGGCCGAACTGCGAACCTCGACTCCGAGCTTCTGGAGCTGGCGTACCGCGCT
>Ga0137367_10001124_pt1 | contig 20691 bp, 18 predicted proteins | sample SagtaG_14_FD_104939 | JGI IMG/M metagenome (GOLD analysis project Ga0137367, IMG submission 104939) | Vadose zone soil microbial communities from Sagehorn Ranch, Mendocino, California, USA - Sage1_L_80_16 metaG | ecosystem: Environmental > Terrestrial > Soil > Vadose zone | place: USA... | reverse complement strand
GAGCGTTTCGGGTTGGAATATATTGATGCCGATGGTACGGCGAAGCGCCCGGTAATGATTCACTGTGCGCTTCTGGGGTCGATCGAGCGATTCCTGAGTGTCTTTATCGAGCATACTGCTGGTTGGTTCCCATTTTGGGTGGCTCCAGAGCAAGTTCGGATCGTTACTATTAATGATGCGGTGATGAATTACGTTTCTCGGGTTTCGGAAATTCTCGACAAGACTGTTTTGATGGCGCCGCTCAAATACAATGAGATCCGCTATAGCGTGGATTCGCGCAACGAATCGCTCGGTCGTAAGATTCGTGACGCCGTTGGCTTTAAGGTTCCGGTTGTCATTATCGTCGGCCCGAAGGATGCTGCACAAAATCAGGTCAGCGTTCGTACCAAAGAAGGGGAGCGAGTGGTGCCGCTGCCTGAGCTTGAGGCTTTCCTCAGATCCGTATGAGTCCGGTAGATGCCAGTTAATCCAATGTCGACCTTTCCACCGCTAGTAGTGATCGTCGGGGCGACTGCCAGCGGCAAAAGTGCTTTGGCCATGGAGGTTGCCAGACAATGGGACGGTGAGATTATAGCAGCCGACTCGCGCACCGTTTATAAAGGAATGGATATCGGAACTGCCAAGCTGACCGCTGAAGATCAAGCACATGTTAGGCATCACTTGCTCGATATCCGTAACCCCGATGAGCATTTTAGCGCAGCAGAGTTCAAGCAACTGGCGGAAACAGCAATAAAGTATATTAGTGGTCGGGGCAAACTGCCCATTCTGGTAGGCGGTACAGGCTTGTACGTCGATGCCATACTGTACGACTACCAGTTCGGGCCGGCCGCTGACATGCAAAAGCGAGCCTACCTAGACACTCTAAGCGTCGAGGTACTGCAGGAAATGTGCCGGCAACGTGCAATTGCTCTGCCCGTGAATAAAAACAATAGACGTCATCTAATACGAGCGCTCGAACTAGGCGGCTTACGTAATGACCTCAAGAAACTTCGAGCAAGTACGTTAATTGTAGGAATAACAACTAAAAGGGAAAGATTGCGAGAAAGAATAGCAGCCCGAGCACACAATATGATTGAGAAGGGAATTGTAGGGGAGGTAGAAGCAGTAGGTAAAAAATACAACTGGCATGGCGAAGCTCTGAAGGGCAATATCTATCGTATTTTTCGTGACGTAGTAGAGGGCAAAATGTCACTGGGAGAGGCTACGGAGGCATCTATAAGAAGTGACATGGCCCTGGCAAAACGCCAGATGACCTGGTTCAAGCGCAACTCTGACATTGTATGGTCGGAGAACCCAGAGGAACTTCTCGGGAAGGTGGGTATATTTTTGCACCAGCAACATCTTTAGTGTGCAAAATGCTAAATTCTGGTACAATTATAGGGATCAGTGAGGCGGACATAAACATGATTGATGCATTATTTGGCTCAAAAACCAGGGTAAAACTCCTTCATCTGTTCTTGAACAATCCGAACAGGGCTTTTTACGTTCGCGAAATTACTCGGAAAATAGACGAGCAAATTAATTCGGTACGGCGTGAGCTGGCGAACATGTTAAGTGTCGGTATTATCAAGAGTGACAGTTCCAATAACCGTTTATACTATGAGATCAACCAGGACTATCCGCATTACGAACCTCTGCGGGCTATCTTTGCCGATGGCCACTTGCAATCCGAGGCTGCCGGTGCTGGTGAGATAACTGATTGGGGCAAACGGCTTAAGCCACTAGGTGATGTCCGGGTCGCGCTTTTCAGCGGGAGTATCGTTCGGGGGAGCGCCAGTGAAGTCGATGTACTGCTTGCGGGCAATATCAATAAAACTCAAATGAAACGTTTTATGAAAGAACTCGAGGAAGAGGAAGGTCGTAGTCTTAATTACACCATTATGAGCTATGAAGATTTCTATTATCGATTGAGTATCAAAGATCGCTTCATCACTGCCATTACCAGCGGTAAATTTACCGCTGTACATGATACTGAAGGCATATTATCTAATCAGTAACGACAGGAGGAACAGATGGATATCGAATATAAAGGCGCGAATTGTATAAGTATCTCTGTAAAAAAGAGTATTATTTTTACCGACCCGAAGCTTTCAGGGCTAGGGCTCAAAGATCAAGGAATGAGCGCTACGGTTCAACTGCTTACACAGCCGCAGTTCGAAGCACCACACAGTGAAGACACTATTGTTATTGCCGGCCCTGGCGAATATGAAGTCCAGAACATATCAATTCGCGGAGTTGCCGCTCGAGCTCACATGGGCGCTGATGAAAAAGCACGAAGTGCAACTATGTACGCTATCGAGGCCGCCGATATCACGGTTGTTATCACCGGTCATGTGTTTCCGTCGCTTAACGAAGAGCAGTTAGAGGCTCTTGGCGTGGCAGACGTGCTAGTTGTTCCTGTCGGTGGCAATGGTTACACACTCGATGCGACTGGGGCTGTTGACCTTATTCGCAAAATCGACCCGAAGATTGTCATACCCACTCACTATGCGGATAAAGCCACGAATTATGAAGTTCCACAGGCCGAGTTTGAGCAGTTCACAAAAGAATTGGGTGCTACTGTCGAGGAAGTTACAGGTAAGCTCAAACTCAAGGCCGGGGTACTTAACGAAACTCTTACAGTCTATCGCCTAAACCGCGTAGCCTAGTTAGACGACTCGATACAAAAATACCGGCCTGGTGCCGGCTCTTTGGTTGCGTATTCTTCGAAAGGACCCTAAAGAATCCCCTTCTTTTTGAGGATACGAATAGCCTTGGTGCTAATCTGCGCAGTTACCTTTTGGCCATCAACGACAAAAGTCTTTTTCTGGATATTAGGCAGCCAACGGTGATTAGTACGGTTTTTCGCGTGACTGACGCGCTTGCCGTACTGGGGCTTCTTGAATGTGAGTTCGCATTGAGTTGCCATAGTTGTCTCTTACTTACAAGTATACATACTACTGTTTTTTGGGGATGAAGTCAATACTTCTTGTCGGATACCTGGTATACTGATAGTATCCATGGAGCATGTAGATTTTGTGTACTTAACGATTGTCTTGATTTCGATTTTGCTGTCCATGACACTGCACGAGGCTATGCATGCCTTTACGAGTTATTGGTTGGGAGATGATACGGCAAAAATGCAGGGGAGACTAACGCTCAATCCTATTTCACATATTGATCCTTTTACAACGATTTTACTCCCTTTGATGCTTGCTGTTTTCGGCGCGCCTCCCTTCGGCGCGGCAAAGCCGGTTCCTTTTAACCCTAATAGGGTACGCTATGGTGAGTTTGGTGCCGCCTTGGTGGGCGTGGCGGGGCCATTGACGAACTTGATGCTGGCAATTATAGCCGGGTTTTTTCTGCGTCTTGTGGGAGCGGATGTCGGAGCTTTTGGATTTACTGTCGTGTCTACATTTATGGTCGTAAATATCAGCTTCTTTGTTTTTAACATGATTCCGTTTCCTCCGCTCGATGGCTCTCGGTTGTTGTATGCTTTCGCGCCCGAACCCATACAGGAGTTTATGGAGCGTATCGAGGCGATGGGTTTTGTCACTATAATATTTTTTATGTTGTTATTTTATTCGTTTTTGTCGGAACCCTTTATTAGGATTATTAATGTTATCGTGCAGGCAATCAGCGGTTACAGCCTTTTGTAAGGTTTAGGGTGCTATAATAAAAATGTCCTGCTAGGTGGAAGCAAGACGTGAAGTAGATTTTCCTCTATATTCTAATGATAGGGAGCTTTATATAACGTTCAGGTTCGTGGACCTGCGTTGCGAGTACCCACCTGTAATGACTGCAGGGAAATCTAACAAGCGTCGACTGTGCCTGGCAGGCTTTTAGGTATCGGGACGTGGCGCAGCTGGTAGCGCGTACGGCTGGGGGCCGTGAGGTCGCAGGTTCAAGTCCTGTCGTCCCGACCACATGTAATTAAACAAACGGTTTAGTAGCCTAACCAAGAATATCTCTACCGCCCAAAGCCCTAGAGGTTGTAGTTTCTATAGCCTGCATATTGTTTATCCTGGTTTTTTTGTAATCAAGCTGACGCCTGCGTATCGGGTTACTTGTCTTGACGAGGATTTTATTTTACAATTTTGATAAGGTAACTATTTTAAAGATTAAACATGAGACAAAAACTTTCAGTTAGGGCACTTATAAAAATTGACGAAAAAATCCTTCTGGTTCGCCGGGCTAACGGAAATCCCGAATATATAGGTCAACTAGAACTTCCAGGCGGCAAGGTAAAATATGGTGAAGCACCCGATGTCGCCTTAAGACGAGAAATCACCGAAGAATTGGGTGTTGCGGCTGATGCAATGCAACTCTTTAGGGTCGTGTCCTGGATGGATACTATGGAACGCGAGACGCAGCATGTTATCATAGTGTATTTAGCCGGCCTAAAGGGTGATGGTACAAAGATAGAACTAAGCAGCGAACATGACAAATATGTTTGGAAAAAGTTGTTAGATATACAACTCAACGAATTGAATGCTTTAACTCAGGTTGTATTGGAAGAAGAGCTTCAGCAAAGCATAACAGATCAGGAAGCAGCTCAACACGACGGAAACGTTGTGCTGAAATCAGCGAATTTACATGAAAAAGAGGTAGTTGTGTACACCGACGGTGGTTCACGAGGAAACCCGGGCCCATCTGCGTCCGGTTTCGTCATCTTCAGTAGTGAAGGGGAGTTGCTTTTCGAAGGTGGTAAATACCTGGGAATTACTACCAACAATCAGGCTGAATATCAGGCAGTGAAGCTGGGGTTAGAGAAAGCACATGAGCTGGGGGCGAGAGTCGTTAACTTTCGTTTGGACAGTCAGCTCGTAGCTAACCAGTTAGTCGGCGTCTATCAGATCAAAAATCGTGACTTATGGCCTATCCACGCCAGCATCAAAGAACTGAGCACCCGCTTTGAGCGAGTCACCTTTACACATGTTCGACGTGAGTTCAACAAGGACGCGGACGCAATGGTCAACAAGATTCTAGACCAACACCAGTCTTAAGGTAGGCTTTTTACTTGTTTAAGGAAAAACGTTATACTAAATAACTGTCAGACTACTGAATGGTCGCTTGATCCCTGAGGTCAAGAGGAAAGTCCGGGCAGCGAAGGACGGGGCAGTTGCTAACCGCAACCGGGGGCAACCCCAGGGAAAGTGCCACAGAAACGATACCGCCATGCATTCTTGTGTGGTAAGGGTGAAAGGAGTGGGCCCAGCTTGTCTGGGATAGCCTTGGCGTTTTATACGCTGAGATGAAAGTAAGAGCCCACAGCTGGCTAGGGTGACTTAGCCGGGAGGTAAACCCTGCCTGCTGCAAGGAGGTCTGTTTTGCCCCCAAAGGGCTGGTGGTTCCGCCAAACAGGCCGTTTAAACCGCTTGACTACCGCAAGTAATTGCGTAGCTAGATAGATGATCATTCTCGACAGAACCCGGCTTATAGGTAGCCTGGCATCTAAAAACCACCCATGTGCGGGTGGTTTTTAGATTGAAGAATACGGGTTGTTATTTGACGGCGGCTTTTACGATTTCGCCAAAAATTTTTGGCTCGGTAGCGGCCAGTTCTGCGAGGATTTTACGATTGACGGCAATATTATTTTTCTTCATGCCGGCAACTAGCTTTGCATAAGTTGTGCCGTTTTCGCGGGCAGCAGCATTGATGCGGGTTATCCAGAGCGCACGCAGATCGCGTTTTTTATTACGACGGTCACGATAGGCATACTGAAGAGCACGAATAACTGCTTGTTTTGCCAGACGAAAAGAGCTAGTTCGGGCATGTTGCATGCCTTTGGCTTGTTTTAGAACTTTTTTGTGCTTACTGCGGGCGGTAACGCCTCGTTTTACTCTCATTGTAAGGCTCCTCCTAGGGCACGTTTAAGATTTTTACCGATGGAACCACGTACTTTTGCGGGAGATGAAATCGTTCGCTTACGGGAAGCGCTTTTTTTCTGCAGAAAGTGGGTGCCATTTGCGCGAAGACGTAGCAGTTTACCTTTAGCGGTCAGCTTGAGGCGTTTCGCTGTCCCCTTGTGGGTTTTTAGCTTTGGCATTGTTATTACTCCTTACTACTATGCTCAGGTTTTTACCGGAGAGCTGTGGTGTTTGATCAACAACCGCTGTTTCAGACAGAGCTTGAGCGATTCGTTCGAGAAGCTGGTAACCAAGTTCTTGGTGAGCCATCTCGCGGCCACGGAAGAAAGCCATAATTTTAACCTTGTGGCCTTCTTCTAGGAAACTGCGAATCTTACGGAGCTTGATCTCGAGATCATTCGTGCCGATTTTGAGACCCAGCCGCATTTGCTTGACCTCAGAGGCCTTCGCATGTTTACGGTTTCGCTGCATTTCCTTTGTTTTCTGGTAGTTATACTTGCCCCAGTCAACTATGCGAACTACAGGTGGGTTGGCATTGGGAGAGATCTCAACAAGATCAAGATTTTGGCGCTCCGCCTCTAAAAGTGCTTCTGCCCGAGTCAGAATACCTATTTGGTCGCCGTCTGGACCAATGACGCGAAGTTCTTGTGCGCGAATAGCTTCGTTGATCCGAACTGGTTTGCTAATAGAATTACTCCTTAACGGGTTATTGGTTTCGGCTACTATTTTATCAGATATAATATCCAATTTCAACAGTTGTGGGCCGGGGACGGTATTGTAGGGCTTCGGATATATGTTCTGGTTCGATTGTTTTGCATCGTCCAAGATCGGCGATGGTGCGTGCAACTTTGATCGTTCTGAAGTAGGACCTGGCGGAGAGATGGAGATTTTTGGCCGCTTTGTCGAGCAGCAGCTTTGCCGTTTTACTGAGATAGGCTTTCGTTTTGATGTCTGCATTGGTAAGCAAGGAGTTGGTGCTAGAATCTTCAAAACGGCCATGTTGAAGTGTGCGGGCGGTGACGATTGCTTCGACGGCTGCTTCGTGTTGGCTTTGGCCGGCTGACGCAAGAAGCTGATCATGATCAACAGGTGCGACTGCCACAAACAGATCGATACGATCTAAAAGCGGTCCGGATATCCTTTTTTGGTACCGCATGATTTCGTTAGCCGAACACGTACATTCCCTTGTAGGGTCAGAGGCAAAGCCACAGGGGCAGGGGTTCTGCGTGGCGACAAGTATAAAGTTGGCAGGGTAAGAGCTACGGTGATTGGCTCGGCTGATATGTACGATCTTGTCTTCTAGGGGTTGGCGCAGCGCTTCCAGCGCAGAACGGCTATATTCCGGAAGTTCATCCAGAAAAAGCACCCCTTGGTGCGCCAAGCTGATTTCACCCGGCCTACTCTTTACGCCGCCTCCGATCAGTGCGACAGTGCTGGCACTGTGGTGCGGCGTACGAAAGGGCCGGTCTGCGATAACTTCCTGCGATGTTTCTCCGGCCAGGCTATGAATTTTGGTGACGGCGATCATTTCGTCGGCTGTAAGCGGCGGGAGAAGGGCAGTGAGTGTTCGGGCGAGCATGGTTTTACCTGATCCCGGCGGTCCGTCGAAAAGCACGTTATGGCCACCCGCAGCCGCTACTATCAGGGCTCGTTTAGCCTGGGCTTGGCCGTAGATATGATCGATTGTGGTATGTGGTTTCTTGGGTGCCGGTGACTTAGCAGGAGATGGCCCTGCTGCGGTTACGGGGACTAGTTGTCTCTGCCCGGTGGCATACAGAAAAACATCTCTAAGGGTGTGTGCGGGTAGCACCTGAATTCCTTTTATGAGTACAGCCTGCCTATGATTTTCGGCGGGGACGATAATTTTTTTGAAACCCTGTAGGCTGGCGACTTCTGCGTGGTTGATAATCCCGGGCACAGGCTTGAGGGAACCATCCAGGCTCAATTCACCCACGATCAATGTTTCGGCGAAAGCTTCTTCCGTCAGTTGTTTGCTGATGGTCAGAATAGAGAGCGCGATAGGGAGGTCCAGATGAGAGCCATCTTTGGGAAGGTCCGCCGGAGCGAGATTAATTGTTATGCGCTTGCGTGGGAATGTAAGCCCGGCGTTTTTTATAGCGCTACGGACACGTTCTTTGGCCTCATCTACGGATTTAGTGCCGAGACCGACCACGATAAGTGTCGGAAGACCGTTACTCGAATCACTTTCAACATCGACAAGCTTGCCCTGATAACCCAGATTTGTAGCGGAGTAAATGTGTGCAGTCATCTTTGTGGTGATCATTAAAACATAGGTAGCATAAAATAAACAAGTATGTTATAATACTTATGGTGACGAGGGGCTGATCTTAGCTTCGACGTTTGGAATTTTACATCTGTTATTAGCAAGCCGTTTGAACGGGCGTTAACGTTCGACCAAATAACTGCAAAGTCATTTGTTCAGCGAGTAGCTAGCGCTTTCCGCGTTCCAGCTTTCGCACCAGTTGCTGCTTAAGTACAGCGACCATTGCCCATTTCGACGCCGGATAGATTTGGGTAGTGTTATACATTTTCGGCTTACGTAGGTGGTGGCTGCAAGATCACCTCGCGGAAACTTTTTCTTGTAGGCTTACAGTGCTTTGTTGGGTATTGTTGAGGCGCTGTGAGGTACTCACAAATATCCTAAGCTCGTAGAATAGGTAACAGATGACCAGACGGACCGGGGTGCGATTCCCCGCAGCTCCACCAAGAAATTATTTATATGTGGGGAGCTTGGGCGTGAAGGCGCCCGAGCAGGGGAAAGAACATTCGGACATTTTGAAGGCTTAGGTTTCGGAGCCTTGTTTTGGGCGCGCTGTGGAAATAAAGTCTCTAGGATTGTGAGAACAGAATTAGTACGTTTGATTTCTACATCTGTAAAACAAAAACAACGGCCTGCGAGAAGCCGTTGTTAGTAGTTTTCGTTTTTTGTTTTTGAGCACTTTTTTTATTCAAGCGCTATCCCCATATTAGTGGGAGCGCTTATGGCTGTCAACAACATTTTTGAGTTTATTTGATAGTGCTGTGGAAAAGTTTTGAAAGCATCTTATATTATACAGCGACGCTTACCGGGTATAGAGACTAATCTTCAAGTTTACCAATGGCTGCATGATAATTGAAACAAAATCTACCTTGTAACCTTTTAATCTTTCGCTCATCCATTTTTGCAGCTAGTTCTATCGTCGTGGTAGGATAAGCGCACCGGGTTTATGGCTTTTGATATGTTAATTTCTGATGTGGCATCTATACCCTAAAGTCTATACCCCACAGAACGTAGTGGGTTTTTCACGGGAGCGTAAGCGCTGTATATTCTTTTCTGATTTTTATGGCGTCTGCGACAACGAAGCTTTTGTTTGATTTTACGTGTCTGTATAGCTTATGAAAAAAGCTTAATGAAAATTATCACTAGTCTCTTCTATTTCTACGATCCGTAACAATTCTACGGTTCGGCTATTTATGGCATCGGGATAAGTACAAGTGATGGAATTTATTTTATGCGCAAATTACAACAATAAGAAAGTTTGAGGTACATTTAAAGTGTATCGTTGTAAATATTATACTTAAGTCAAAGTTGTAATTATTGACATAAGCACAATCGTGTGCTACATTTAAATCAAGCTTTTATAAAACAAAAACGTTATCAAAAATAAAAGCTCGCACATTACTTAAAAGTCCTAAGCCCACTTAGTGATAGCAACGGATGCCGGGTGAGGCGGCCGTCGTTGCTATCACTAAGTGGCGGACTTAGAGGAAAGGAGAGGCCATTTCTTGAGCTAGGCCATCCCGACCTATTTATTCGTCGCTCTCTTTATGGAGAGCGGTCAGTCAGTCTTCGGGCGAGAAGCGCTAAATAGTTAACATATAAGGAGCGGATTTCTCGCCTGAGACTTTTTTCCTTACATAAATGAGGCATAATAGAGTCTAGTTATGCAAACATTATGGGCGACGCTAAGGAAGTACCTTCCATATATTATGCCGATCGCAAGCTTTATTGCGCTTGTCTTTTTACTTAACAAGACAAACCCTATAGATGTGGGTCCAGCAGGCATTCTATTGGTCTTTGCCTCGGTCTATGTCTTTGTAGCTAGCGCTTTGTATCTGTTACTCACGATACTAATGATGATCCTTGCGTATTTTATTACCATTACTATTCGTTCGAAAAAAAGAGTTTATTATCTCGCAAGTATTTTGGCATTAGCGCCGGTTTTTTTGTTGGCGCTTAACTCTATCGGTCAATTGCAGGTGAAAGATTTTGTACTCGTATTGTGTTTAGTGGGCATTGCTTGTTTTTATGTGGTAAAGCGAAGCTGACATATCTGCTGTACTCATGGTTGTGTTACAATTTAAACTAGTTATGGAGCCGAAATTACCTATGCCAAGCCCGTCTCCAGAGATGGGCGGATATCAGAGGCGGGAGGTACAGCCTGTTTCACCGGAACAAGCGCCTCAACCGAACGTTGAAGCTCAGCCTAATACTGCCGAGCATGAGCCTCGCTTAGAGGCGCAGCAACAGGTTCCTATTGATCCTGTGACAGTCATCCCGGCATTGCCAGCTCACCTTATTCCAGCGCCAGCCGCAACTCAGCAAGCGCAGTCTGGGCCGCTCAGCACGGACGCCTCTATGGTCGCCAATGACGAAGATCTCATCGAAAGAGAGTGGATAGATAAAGCAAAAAAGATCGTTGAGCAAACGAAAACAGACCCTTATCAACAAGAGAAAGAAGTAAGCAAATTGCAGGCTGACTATATTAAAAAGCGTTACGGTAAAGATGTGAAGTTAGCCGACGAGTAAGACATGGCTGGAGTACTCATAGCATTTTTTGTAGGCGGGATGTTACTAGCGGGTTTTTTGTATGTCGCGTATTGGCAGTATCGACGTGTAGTCCGCGAGGCCAAAAATTATGAACGTGGGCTAAAGACAGTACCGCTTTTAATTCACCTACCGCCTTCGAGCGACGATATCGAGATAGGTGCCAGAGATGCGCGTGATGTAGCAGATGAAGCTATTTCGCAGGCCCAAACAATGTACAACATTATTGCCAGTACTGCTACCAAAGGCTTTAAAAGCAAGATATACGGGCAACGTCACGTGACTTTCGAGGTAGTAGCCACGAAGGGACTTATTCATTATTATGTCGTGGTGCCACTTGTGCTTGTAGACGTCGTAAAACAGGCGGTTGTGGCGGCCTATCCAAGTGCCATGTTAGAAGAAGCCGAAGAACACAATATTTTTAGTCAGGTAGGTAAGATCAGCGGTACTATTGGGGGCGAATTGACATTGAAGCGAGAATTCAGTTACCCGATTGCGACATATCAGGATACAAAGCGCGATGCGATCCAGGCTATCTTGAACGCTTTGGCGGTTGTTTCGAGAGAAGACGGTGCGGCGATTCAAATACTGCTGCGACCAGCTCCCGAGAAGTGGACGAAAGCTTCGATCAAGCTCGCTGAAAAAATTCGCAAGGAAAAAGGTAAGAACAAGGCGAGCGGTACCGTTGCCAAAGAAATGCTGAATGCCCTCTGGAAGCCACCAGAGGCGAAAGAAGCATCTCCTGAGGATAAACAGCTGTCGGCACTAGAACAGGCTACAGTCGATGCTCTTGAAGAAAAAACTCGCCATCCTGGCTATGAAGTGCTGATCAGGGTGATTGCGTCCTCGAATACGGCGAGCCGTTCGCAGGCTATCCTTAAGAATTTAGTAGCTGCTTTCGCGCTTTTTGATGCGCCTGGTAAGAATGGGTTTAAGTTTGCGCTCGCCAAGAATATAGAAGCTTTCGTGACATCTTTTATTTTCAGATTTTTTCCACAAGAAGTACGATCTAGCATTCTCAATAGTGTCGAGTTGGCGACGATCTTTCATTTTCCTGACCAGCGTAATACGCCGACGTCACAATTACAACGTCAGGCCTCAAAACAAGTCGATGGTCCAAGCCAGATGCTTAATGAAGGTCTGCTCCTCGGGTACAATGTTTACAGAGGTGTCAAAAAAGAAATCCGTCTAAGTGGGATTGATAGACGTCGTCATGTTTACATCATCGGTCAGACCGGTACTGGTAAATCCGGGCTGCTCGAAAACTTAGCTTTGCAAGATATGTTGGATGGCCGCGGTTTTGCCTTTGTAGACCCGCACGGCGATTCGGCCGAGAAACTGCTTGGTATGGTTCCGAAAGAACGAGTCGAGGACGTGATTTATTTTTCGCCTGGCGACATGCAAAATCCTGTTGGATTAAATCTCTTTGAGTTTGAGACCGACGAACAAAAAGATTTCTTGGTTCAAGAGGCGATCGCAATGCTGTACCGCTTGTATGACCCCGGCCACACCGGTATTATCGGCCCTCGGTACGAACATTGGTTCCGTAATGCGGCACTCACTATTATGAGTGACCCAAACGGTTCATCTTTTATCGACATCCCGCAAGTGTTTAATGATAATGATTTCGCCAAAGTGAAGCTGAAGTACGTTAAGGATCAAACGGTGCTTGATTTTTGGAATAAAGAGATGGCGCAAACCAGCGACTATCATAAGAGTGAAGTCTTGGGGTGGTTTGTGAGTAAGTTCGGTGCCTTCCTTAGCAACGAGATGATGCGCAATATCATTGGCCAGACCAAGAGCGGCTTTAATCTACGAGAAATTATGGATAAAAAGAAGATTTTGCTTGTCAATCTGAGCAAGGGTAAGACAGGTGAGTTAAACTCGCAGCTTCTTGGCATGATCTTTGTCATGAAGTTTCAGGCGGCAGCCATGGGCCGGGCTGATATTCCTGAAGATCAACGCGTTGACTTTAGTCTGTACGTTGACGAGTTCCAGAATTTTGCTACAGATTCCTTCGAAGGAATTCTTTCTGAGGCTCGTAAATATCGTCTGAACCTTATTTTGGCCAATCAGTTCATGACACAGTTGAACGATAAGATTCGCGAAGCGATTATTGGTAACGTCGGTACGATTATTTCGGGTCGTATCGGTACGACGGATGCTGAACTTATGGTTAAAAAGTTCAGCCCGGTATTCGATGCCGAGGATCTTACGAAGCTGCCCAACTTCGAAAGTGTCGCATCGGTTATGATCAACAACGTTCCTTCGGCACCTTTCAGTATGTCTCTCGTGCCTCCACTGGGCAAATCGAATCCGCAACTGGCGGATGCTCTGAAGCGCTTGTCTGCAGCCAAGTATGGGCGTCCTCGAGGTGTAGTTGAGCAGGAGATATTTGCTCGCTTACGTGCGGGTGAGAGTTCGCGTTTTGTGGGCAGTGAAGGCGCGTCCAGAGATGCGGCTGCAAACGGCCCTGCTTCTGGTAGCGGAAAACCAGCCAAGCCTGGGAGCACCGGCTCTGCATTTTTGGATGAGTGGTTGGTCAAGCGAAAGCGCCAGGGTAGTTCAGGCAAGGCCATGGCAAATCCTGCCAAACCTGAGCCGGCGCCCATACCTAAGTCTCCGCCTGTGCGGCCAGCTATTCAGCAGCCCCCGGTTCAGGCAGCGCTGTCTTCGCAGCCTCCCGGTCAACCTCATCCTGCAGCGCCATCTCCGACATCGTCAGAACCTCTCAAGACAGAAGAGAAACTTCATAATGACGTATATAATACAACATTAAAAATCAATCGCGATCTTCCTCCCATGGAAGAAGTGGAGCCAGAAGAAAACAAAACTCCAGATGTTGATGAGATCTTCATCGACATTCGTGGTAATCTTCATCACGCAAAGGATAAGTCTCAAGACGCTCAAACCTCACCCAATACCCGGAGTCAGTAGCATTAATCTCGATTTCGTACAAAGAATCGTTGGACAATATCAAATACAATGCCGAGCGCCCATCCCAAAACAAAAGCAATGATGGTTTCTGAACCCTGCAGCGCAAAGCCGGCGTACTTGGCATAACTATATACTGCCAAAATAATCATGAAGGCCGCTATGCCGCCAGCCAATAGCGCATTCGGCCGGGCGATAGTGCTAGCAATGACGTCACTTGCCTTCTCTATAGAAGACGTATGAATGAGCCGGCTAAAGCCACGAGTTGAGCGGGGTAGCTCTTTTTGGATTTGTTCGATGGTGTCGCGATACGCCTCATCTCGAGTGCCCTGTCTGTCTCTGGCGTTGTGAGTTGCCCTTGGCGTGGTATGTTGTATCTGTTTCATATGCTTACATTAATCCGACGTTAAAGTCTTTACGAACTATCCGTATCTCTCGGTTAAGTTGACGAGCGCGTACATAGAAATATACGACAATCGCCAGGAGGCTTATCGAAAATGCTATATTGGTAGCGACGTCGGCCTTCGGCAATTGTTTGATTATGCCCTCAACAACTTTTGTGGGCGGACAATCTACTGAAACACTGAGGTAATTGCCGTACATAGTGGTCAGCTTGCAATCGTAGGCCTTGGTATTGTCCACGGCTTGGGGGGTGGTCGGAAGTTTATCGTCGAGTTGCAGTACGAAACTTCGAGTATCAGTCTGTCCGGGCCTAATAGTAATGACACCCCAGCTGACTTTTTTGGTTTCTTGATCGAGTGTACCACCGCCAGGATCGATGACGCTGCCATATTCGACAAGGTCGTCCACAGACATTTCAATGGGTATGGTTTTGGGACTGGAGCTCGTATTGGTTGTGTGCAGGTTGTACTGAAGACGATCGTCGGCGTGCGTAGCTTGACTTGTGGCGCGCGTACTAGTGGTGAGGTTTATTGCGTCTACAGAAAGTATAAGTTCGGCACTGCAGCTCATGTCTTGAACCCAGAGACTATCGTTGTAGGGGCAGGCTCGGCAGTTTGGGCCGGTGGCCGCCAGCGTATTGGTATAAGGGCATACATTCATTGGCGCAACGGCATGAGTAGGTTCTGGCGGTCGAAATAATGCAAAGCATTGGACACCGATCGCTAAGATAATAAAGAGTAAGCCGAACCTTCGAGTTATCTGCTCTCGGTTTAAACTCCGTGCGTACACCCCCAGCTGTCCAACCAGTGCCGGGCTAAATGGCAGGGCGGAAACTACCTTCCGGAACATTTTTTGTTTCTCCTTATGTTTAAATTTAGCATAAAAAATATGTTCAATTCAATAGGTTGAAGCTAAGTGAATAACAAGGTATAATATCTACTAGTTGTATAAGTTTTATTTTTGACGAGGGGACTATGGCTAAACAAAAACAGTCTGCGGCCGAGGCGTCTACTTACGATGCTAGCCAAATTCAGGTGCTTGAAGGTCTTGAGCCGGTACGTAAACGACCGGGTATGTATATTGGTAGCACGGGTTACGATGGCTTACACCACTTAATTAAAGAAATTGCCGATAATTCTGTCGACGAAGCAATTGCGGGGCATGGAACCAAAGTTGAGATTACACTTCTGGCGGACGGTGGCATCACTATTGTCGACAATGGCCGTGGTGTGCCGGTCGACAAACACCCCAAGACGGGGCTCAGCACGCTTGAGACCGTTTTTACAGTGCTCCACGCCGGTGGTAAATTCGGTGGCGGCAGCTACAAAGTATCTTCGGGTCTGCACGGTGTGGGCTCAAGTGTTGTAAACGCATTGTCGACCCGGTTGATCGCCGAAGTATCTATGGATGGAGAACTTTATCGGGTTGAATTTGAGCGCGGTGAGACGAGCGTACCGTTCAAAAAAGTCGGCAAGACCGATATGCCACGCGGAACGCGCATTACGTTTTATCCGGATCCAACGATCTTTAAAGAAACGATCACTTTTGATTACAAATGGGTCATAGATTATCTTCGTCACCAGGCTTATCTGACAAAAGGACTATATGCTGCGGTCAGCGATGAGCGAACGGGTGAGCGATACGCCTTTTACTTTGACGGCGGCATCAAGTCGTATGTGAAGCATTTGAATATCGGTAAAGATATTCTGAGCGACGAGATCTTTTATGTAGAGCACCAAGTCGAGGATTGTATGGTGGAAGTTGCCATTCAGTACAACGACAGTTATGTTGAGACGGTAAAAGCTTTTGCTAACAATGTTTTTAACCCTGAGGGTGGTACGCATTTGGTTGGGTTCCGCAGCGCAATGACGCGTGTTATTAACGAATACGCGCGTAAGAATAGCCTTTTGAAAGAGAAGGAAGATAATCTGACCGGTGAAGACATTCGCGAGGGTTTAACGGCGGTTATTCTTGTGGGACTTCCAGATCCGCAATTCGAGGGACAGACCAAGGGCAAGCTGGGTAATCCTGAGATGCGTCGATACGTTGAGCAGGTGATGAGTGAGTACTTTGCTTACTTCCTCGAGGAAAACCCTAATGTTGCTAAAAAGATTGTAGGAAAAGCAACACTTGCCGCCAGAGCTCGCAAGGCAGCGCGCGCAGCGCGCGAGAATGTTATCCGCAAAGGTGCGCTCGACGGATTGAGCCTCCCGGGTAAACTAGCCGATTGTTCCAATAAGGACCCCAAAGATTCTGAACTATACATTGTAGAGGGTGATTCAGCTGGTGGCTCGGCAAAGAGCGGTCGCGACAGTAAGACGCAAGCGATCCTGCCGCTTCGAGGTAAAGTTTTGAACACCGAGCGTGCTCGACTCGATAAAATGCTGGCAAATAATGAGATAGTCAGTCTTATCAAGGCGTTAGGTGTTGGGATTGATGAGCAATTCGATGTCGCTTCGCTCCGCTATGACCGAATTATTATCATGACTGACGCCGATGTCGACGGTAGTCACATTAGTACGCTGCTTATGACATTTTTCTTTCGGTTTATGCGCCCGGTTATCGATGGCGGACACGTATACCTGGCGAAGCCGCCGCTCTATTTGCTAAAAGGACAGGGAAACAAGCGCGATTACGTGTACGATGAAGACGACCTAGATATTGCTCTCGACAAATTGATCGCCGAGCGTAAAGCAAGAGGGACCAAAGTCGATCCTACCGATGACCGTCGCAAGCAAGCTGGTCTCGTAGATATCCAACGGTACAAGGGTTTGGGTGAAATGGATGCTGATCAATTATGGGAGACAACCATGAATCCGAAAAATCGTGTGCTTATTAAGGTAAAGATCGAAGACGCCGAGAAAGCCGATGCTGTCTTCAATAAGCTGATGGGCAGCGAAGTTGAACTCCGCAAGACATTTATTCAGACGCACGCTAAATTTACCAACGCTGAAGATCTGGACATTTAGGAGAATTAGATATGGACGAAAAGATTTTAGACGAACAAAAACTACCGAATCCTGATTTGCCACAAGGCCAGCCCGAGGAAGGAGAAGTGATCGAGGTTGCTCATTCCAAAACACTCGAACTGGATACGGTTGAGCGGGTCATGGAGCGTAGTTACCTTCGGTACTCTATGAGTGTTATTATCGCCCGTGCTCTGCCTGACGTACGAGACGGTCTGAAGCCGGTTCATCGCCGTATCTTGTACTCTATGGAGAGAAACGGTTGGCGTCCGGGGTCTAAGTACGTAAAGAGTGCGCGTATTACTGGCGATGTGATGGGTAAATACCACCCGCACGGAGATGCTGCTATTTACGACTCTATGGTTCGTATGGCTCAAGATTGGTCAATGCGTTATTTGTTGGTCGACGGTCAAGGGAATTTCGGTTCTATGGATGGCGATCCGCCGGCCGCGCAGCGATATACCGAAGCGCGTATGGCTAAAGTCGGCTCCGAGCTACTGGCTGATCTCGACAAAAATACCGTCGACTTTCGGGATAATTACGATGGCTCAGAGCAAGAGCCGGCGGTACTACCGGCAAAAGTTCCGAATTTACTGTTGAACGGTCAAGTCGGCATTGCCGTCGGTATGGCTACCAGCATCCCGCCGCACAATCTTGGAGAACTGATTGACGCTACTGTACACTTAATCGATCACGAAGACACAACGTTGGACGACCTCTTGAAATATGTGAAAGGTCCGGATTTTCCGACTGGCGGCATTGTCTACGGCGGTGATTCAATCAGGCAAGCCTATGCAACCGGGCGCGGTGGTATTATGGTTCGGGCTGTGGCCGAGATCGAAGAAACAACACGCGGTAAACACCAGATCGTTGCGACAGAGATGCCATACGCGGTTAATAAAGCAAGCCTTATCGAGCGTATTGCTGAGCTTGTCAAAGAGAAAAAGATTTCAGGCATATCGGACCTGCGCGATGAAAGCGCACGTGGTGCGATTCGTCTGGTTATCGAACTCAAGAAGGATGCTTATCCAAAAAAGGTTCTCAACCAGCTCTATAAACTAACGCAACTCCAGACTAGTTTTCACTACAACATGCTGGCGTTGATAGACGGTATCCAGCCGCGTATCCTGGGACTCGAGGAAATTCTCAAAGAGTATCTCAAGCACCGACAAGTTGTGGTTCGCCGCCGTACCGAATACGAACTGCAAAAGGCTAAGGACGAAGCGCATATACTAGAGGGCCTTTCTATCGCCCTCGATCATATAGACGAGGTAATTGAGACTATTCGCTCGAGTGAAACGACTGAAGAAGCTCACAAAAATTTGATGGACCGCTTTAATCTAAGCGAAGTTCAGACAAACGCTATTCTTGCTATGCAGCTTCGTCGTTTGGCGGGGTTGGAGCGCAAGAAAATCGAGGATCGTCTCGCGGAACTACGCAAAATTATTGCCGAACTCGAAGGTATTTTGGCTGACGAAAAGAAGATTTTAGCCATCATCAAAGATGAATTACTCGAAATGAAAAGGCTGTATGCCGATGAACGCCGTACTAGCATTATCGGTCAAGAACTAAGTAAATTTAGCGATGAGGAACTCATTCCGGATGAGAATGTCGTAGTAACAATAACAACAGAAAACTACATCAAACGTTCTCTGGTTAGCGAATATCGCCGACAGAATAGAGGCGGTAAAGGCAAGCGGGGTATGACGACGAAAGAAGAAGACGTCATTGACAAACTTGTGACCGCAAGTACGCATGATTGGTTGCTACTCTTTACGAACAAAGGTCGTGTCTTCCGTCTCAAGGTGTATGAGGTACCTGCTGCCGGCCTGACTGCGAAAGGGGTAGCGGTCGTGAATCTGGTACAGTTGCAGCCTGAAGAGCATGTTACATCCATGATCAAAATCGACAAGAATCATGGGGATAAAGGCTACCTCTTCATGATGACGACGCATGGTGTTGTGAAGAAAACTCCCATAAGTGATTACAACAACATTCGTACTTCTGGTCTTATTACTATAAAGCTGGATGATGGTGATGAACTGCGTTGGATTCATCTAAGCAGCGGTAAAGACGAAGTGCTCATTTCAACGGCGTTTGGACAAGCTATACGATTCAAGGAAGAGGATGCCCGTTCGATGGGCCGTTCAGCTCGCGGCGTTCGCGGTATCCGCTTACGCCCCGGTGATCGTGTGGTCGGCGCTGATCTTGTCGATGATGATCGTCAGCTCTTGGTGCTTAGCAGTAAAGGCTATGGTAAATTAACGAAGATTTCTAACTTCCCAACACATAAACGGGGTGGCGTCGGCATCAAGGCGGCTGTGGTCAACACCAAGACCGGCGATCTTGTCTCTGTGCACACTATGGCGCCTGAGGCCAAGGAAATCCTGGTAATTTCTACTCACGGTCAGGCTATCCGTATAGGTGTCAAAGATATTCCTTTGCTTGGACGTACGACTCAGGGTGTTCGGATTATGCGCCTCAATGCATCTGATAGTGTTGTCTCGGTCGGTCTAGTGACAGATGAAGTAACCGAGGAGCTGGAAGAAGCTGCTAAAGCCGAAGGCGAGTAGTGGTGCAGTGAAAGGATAGGCCCACGTATGCATATAGAACTCTCAAGTTACATAGTTGCACCAATCTCGGCCTGGGTGCTTGCGCAGACCCTGAAGTACCTTAGCCAGGCTTATAAAGCCAATTCCCTTAAGGACTTTTCCTTTCTGTATAAATCCGGCAATATGCCGAGCTCACATGCCGCCCTGATGCTATCGCTCTTGACGGTACTTGCCTTTAAAGATGGTACTAACTCTGCGCTCTTTGCAGCTGTGCTGGTGCTTACGATGATCATCCTTTACGATGCAGTGAATGTTCGTCGGGCAGTGGGTGAACAGGGCCCGATTTTGCTGGAGCTTGCTAAAAAAGCCGGTCTAAAACCAGCTGCTCACTTGGCTATGGGGCATCGAATACCAGAGGTGGTAGCAGGTGGTTTGCTTGGTATAGTCGTGGCAATGCTAGTGTTGCAATTTATGTAACACTTTTAGCCATTGAAAGTGTTGACATAGGCGAGGTATAGAGGTAGTATGAATAGCAGTCTGCTTGACGTTTTGTTAGAACGTGTAGGAGTTATGATGAGGTACATTAACAGTTTAGTAGTGCAAGTCAACGTCAGTTTTTGAGCGAGTGTCTTCTATAGGACACTCATTTTAATGGAGAGTTTGATCCTGGCTCAGAATGAACGCTGGCGGCGTGCCTAATACATGCAAGTCGTGCGGCAGCGAGTTCTGCACATTTTACTTGATACAAGATAGGACGCGGCGAAGGCCGTATCTATCTCGAAGAAATAGACGATCGAGTAAAGTGTGTAGAATGTCGGCGAGCGGCGGACGGCTGAGTAACGCGTAGGAATCTACCCCAAAGTGAGGGATAACCTCGAGAAATCGAGGCTAATACCGCATATGATCTTCGGATTAAAGGATTTATCCGCTTTGGGAAGAGCCTGCGTAAGATTAGCTTGTTGGTGAGGTAACGGCTCACCAAGGCGACGATCTTTAGCTGGTCTGAGAGGATGACCAGCCAGACTGGAACTGAGACACGGTCCAGACTCCTACGGGAGGCAGCAGTAAGGAATATTACACAATGGGCGAAAGCCTGATGCAGCAACGCCGCGTGTGCGATGAAGGCCTTCGGGTCGTAAAGCACTTTTCTGGGAGATGAG
>Ga0137367_10001101_pt1 | contig 20868 bp, 12 predicted proteins | sample SagtaG_14_FD_104939 | JGI IMG/M metagenome (GOLD analysis project Ga0137367, IMG submission 104939) | Vadose zone soil microbial communities from Sagehorn Ranch, Mendocino, California, USA - Sage1_L_80_16 metaG | ecosystem: Environmental > Terrestrial > Soil > Vadose zone | place: USA... | reverse complement strand
TGTGCGAGTGTTTTGGGATCCTCGGACTTCAGCACCCATCGTTTCTTGGAGGCGTTGTCTACGTAAAAGATGCCGAGATTGACGGCCTGCTTAAAGTCAGGACCGCGTCGTCCCCACGCCTGGAATATCTGGTCGCGTTTGCCGTCTTGCTGATCAAGATCGTAGGCGTAAAAGATAAGTGACTTTTCCTTGGTGTAGAACACGCGACCGTAGGGCTTGCGTGAGCCGCCTCTCTCGTCGGTGTCATAAACCTCGGCGATGTAGAGATTGCGCGCACCCATAAGCTCCCGGACATCGCGATCGTGGGCAAGTAGTTCATCCTGCCGGTTCAGGGCGGCTTCACGATCCTGAAGCAGGCGGGTGAGATCATCGACCTTCGCCCCCAGCGTCTTCGCGTGCGCCGTCTCGTTGGTCGACTGCTGCGAGAGTGATGCGACCCGCTGCTGAAGGGCTTGCGATTCGCCTTGTGCCGCCTCCAATTTTTGTCTCAGGTCAGTTCGTTGTTGAACGAGATCCTGCTTGCCAGTTTCGTCACTTTGCAGACTGGATTCCAGATGATTCTGGGCTTCTCTTAGCCGGCTAATCTCTGCAGACTGTCTTTCCAATTGCCGGCGCAAGTCTGCGAGGGCCGTGTCACGCTCCGCTACCTGGGCACGGGCAACCGCCCGTTCGTGGGCGACGTCGCTGAGCTGCTCTTCTAAGGAAGGTGTGCTCTGGGCCGCAACCTGGCTCTGGAGAGATGTGGTCGGTTGGGTGGACTTCGCCTCCTCCGTTCCGTGTCGTACACCAACCCAATAAGCGGAGAAACAGAGGGTGATGAAAAGGAGGATTCCGGCCGCATAGAGCATCCAGACGTGGCGCCAGGTCGATTCGGGAGCGATCGGGAGAATCCGCCGTAAACCTCTGGGCACACCGTTCTTCATTTCGGAGCCGGTGGACTCCTGGTTTTCTTCCCGCGCGAGTCGGTCGAAAAAGACTTTTTCTGCCTTGGGCTGAGACCAGGATGGACCCGGATCAAAACGGGAGGATTGCTCTGATGCCTGTTCTGCTCCGATGCCAGGGATGGTGTCGTGGACGACAGACTCGAACTCCCGAAGGGCTTCACGGCACTCGGAGCAAATGGCCAGGTGGTCCTGAAGCCGCTGCTGCTCTGCATCACTCAGTTGTCCTGAGGTCGAGACGGCACAGAGCTCCAGAAACTCGTCATGGGGTCCGCTTGGCAACTACGCACCCGCTCCTATGATGGCCAGAACCTTTTATCATACTGCTTCTTTGCCCGGCAATTTGCCAGCAGAAATCTGCTTTCTCAACTTTTGTAGACCACGGTAATAGTGATTTCGCGCATTGCCTACGGTCTGGCCCGTTTTGGTGGCGATCTCTTCAAATGTGTAGCCCTCGAAGAAGAAAAGATGCAGAGTCTGCCGCTGGCTTTCCGAGAGTTCCGCCAACCAGGTCTCCCAGGCTTGTTTTCTTTCGAGCTCTCCATCCAAGGAATTTCCATTAGCGGATTCCGAAGGCACATCCCCGAGTCGGTCTGCCGCTTGGTCCAGATCCAGACGAGTGTAGAAGTGCCGAGAGGTCAGATAGCGCCGGCGGGAGATAGCACGCCGGTAGGTCATTTGAAGAATCCAGAACCGAGCCGATCCTTTTGAACTGTCAAAGGTTCCGGAGAGGCGATGTACTAGTAAGAAAATGTCCTGGAGCAAGTCGTCTGCTTCGGAAGTGTCTCGCAGCACACGGTAAGCGAGCCCACGAACGACGCGTGCGTATCGGCAAAATAGGCAGGCCAGGGCCTCTTTATCCCCATCGCAGATGCAAGCCATTAGGGCTTCGTCGGAGGCCTCCATTGAAGGGGGATCTTGATGCGCCTCGATAGAGCCGCCCCTCTCCTTCTCTTTTGATACCGGCAAGGGGAAACGGGCTGCGACAGAATTATTCACATTCCTCCAGCAACCGTTGACCGAGCACCAGCAGCAAGTTTTCCTGCCTTCTGAACTCCCGAAAAGTGATGGGTTTTCCCCGTTGGCTTTTATCCATCACCCCACCAAACTTGAATCCTCAATGCCGCACAATCGGCAAATTCAACCTAAATCAGGCCCTGAAAAAGCCTTCGGAATTGTGCTGCGCGAGATTCGTAAGGCGGCGGGACTTTCCCAATTGGACGTCTACGTCAAGTTCGGTATTGATAGGACCCAATTGAGCGCTATTGAACGAGGTGTGCAAAGTCCGACTCTCAAGACAATCGTTCGGTATTCACGGGCTTTCCGAGTCAGTCCGACCGAAATGATGCGCCGAATGGAAAACTCTCGTTTCTATTCTCGCCACCGCAGCTGAAGGCCACGAGGCGCCATCTGGCACATGAAATTCGGCACTTTATATATCTAATACGCATATTTCTGACTGTCAAGCATATCTGTCATGACCTTTTATAGGGTGCTCTGGGCTAGTAGGTTGGGTTGCGATGAGCCGAGATTTGGGAGTGCCGTTCCGCAAGCAACTCGCGAGACTCCGCGAGGCAGAGGGACTGACCCAACCCAAACTCTCGGAGATGATCGGCGCCGGTCCCCAATATGTTGGACACGTCGAAACCGGGCGCATTGAGACGCCATCTTGGGAACGAATGAAGAAGCTCGCTAAGGCACTGAACGTATCGATGAGTGACCTTTTCTTCTTTGAAGGCGTTGATGACAGTCCTGAACAGCTGCGCGCTAAGATCCATCGGCTCGCCCAAACGAACGATGTCAAACGGCTTCGCAGATATTACCGTCTAATGCTAGTCTCACGTGAAGACTAATCTGCCAATCCACATTTCCATGTGGCCAGCCGTTGTTGTCCCCATTAGACTATTGCCAAATCCTCTCTCTCAGTCGGCACTGCGATGGTGCGCGTTCGCGCAGTGGCTCAACCCATACCTCGAGCGGATTGTGTTCGACCTGCCGACTTACAGATAGCGCTCTTTCTCGCTAACGACGTAGACGCTTGCCACGGCATGATTTTCGGCAGATTCCCATATCGGCACGGCGGCATGCGCACGAGTTCATCGAGCATTGGATGCAGGCGTTCGAGCAATCTAGCGAAGGTCGGGTCCATAAGAGTAAGGGTACAGGAGTTGTGGCTCTGAAAAGCGCTACAATCGTGATCCGGGGTGTGGCTCGGGTAGGCGCCCACTACACGATATGGGTCGTCAGAGTTTCGTGTTCTGAAGTCTTGACGCGCACCGTTTTGGATAGTTCGTGTTCAGCCAACGATGGCTCCCTCTATGGTTCAGGTGCTACGAGTCGAAGGCTCGCGATCACGCCGTATCGGAAGAGTCAGGTTCTATCGCTGTCCCGGATGTGGCGATTGCCAGGATCTACTGTTGCCCGACTCTAAAGGGATGGTCCAGTGCTTTACCTGCAAGGAATCTAGACGCCAGTCCGAATTTGATGTCATTGGGAAGAGGAGGATTATCGCGACCTGCGCACTCTGCGGAGACGAAGTGCCGTTCGTTCCGGCAACTGCTGGGCTTATCGGTCCTTTGTGCTCGAAGTTTGAATGCTCAAACTATTTAGCCGTGGCGTATGCGAACACGTTCTTAGAACCGAGCCTCGTCTTGGACCCTATTTGGAATCGCGGCCTCCACGACCGAGAGCAATCGATCTCTGGCAGGTTCTATATGGCTCGCTGTCGATCCAAACGGGATCAGACAGTGTTAAGGGTGCTGCAAGTCTTGGCAATGCAGGACGATCATAGGTTCAAGTTTGGAGACTTAGATGAACACTGTTCTGCACTTTGCTTTGACAATAAGAAGCGAAAATACATCGGCTTCCTGATTTGGTCAGAGAACAAAACGGCAATCTTGCGACAACTTTTTGTAGTCAAGGACGAACGCAGGAAAGGGCGAGCGTCGAGCATGGTGACGTTCTGGGTCGAGCACTATGCGAAAGCAAAGAGCGACAAGTTTGGAATTGAAGGCCCGAACGAGGCAGCGCTTAAACTGCATGCCAAACTTGGCCATATAAAGATTCGGGGTTCGCAAGCGATCGGGATTAATTGCTACTTCGCTCCGACATTTTAGACAGCACCGAAGAGTTGCTATACACAGCCCTCCTTTCTAAATCTGTCGCCATCAAGTGTTGGTGTGAATTTGGCATAGCCACGTTGCCCCATGCCCGCCAGCGCATCGTGCACCTGTAGCGCGTCCTCCTTTCTCAGTTCTAGCAACCTTCTTTTGTGTTGTGCATTTGGAAGGTGCATTGATGACAGCATCTCCAAAGTCAGCGTCAACAACCTGAAGAGTGCAACATCACAGGCTAAGGAGTACTTCTTTCCTGCGAGCTAGAGAAAAAACATGCTGACCACAGAAAAATACGGCAAGTCGTGAATTCGACAGGCAAGGAACGGTATTGTGCTGGCAATTCGTCTCTATTGGATGGAATCGGGAGCAGCCTGCCATTACGGATACGAAGGATCCAGTTCTCAAACGACCACTCTGCCACACCTCCGAATTCGGGACAAATTGCTACGTGTACGTTGTGAAGATAATTGGCCTTTCGTGAATAGCCTTGTTTTGAGACGCCGCAGATATACACGGCGCGATAAGAATCCGCTGGTTGCTCATCCATGACGATGACGGGCGACCTGAAGAATTTCGGGTCGTTCTTGCTGAACTTCTGCGAGTACCGGCCGCGAATGCTATTGGTACAGTGGTAGTTCTCATTGAAGCCCGTCACATACTTAGCCCAAAGCCACATGAATTGGTTAGGGTCGAAGTTATGCATTACTTCAATCATGACACTTCTCCCTCCGGATTTACGAAACCCAATTCTTGAGCAAGGCTGGGTACTTCCGCCGTAGTGACAATGCGCCGGAGTTCGGTGGCCCTTGGACCTATAAAGGTCGAATCGGAAATTCCAAGTTGTCTGAGGGAATCGGAAATCGACACAAGTCGCGTGCGCTGCGGGTCGTCCGCATCGAGGAATCTCTCTTTGAAATAGAGCAGCTGACCGTCTCCAGTGTGGTCGAAAACATCCACCTGAACAGTTCGTAAGTTCACCCTCGTTCGCACTGCTAGCGCTGGAAGAAGCGCAGTTTCAAAATCGGTGTACGTGAAGAATGTCACTTTACGTGTCAACTTGTGGATTCTCAGGATGTCCGCCTCATCAACATTCCCGTACAGCAGTTCTGCACAGGCGATCAAGGTTCGAAGGACCGTTGGAAGGCGGTCTACTAGGGAAGTACGAACATACAAACTACGGTTGTCCTGCCATCCTACGGCTGCTTCATCGCAGGCAAGCACAATTGTATTTGGGTCTGCCGCGGCGTAGAGCAACTCGCGGCCCAGTACCAAACCCCGCTTATAGGTCCCGAAGAAGATCGTCATGTCCGTCCGAACACTTTCTGGAAGATGCATAAAAGGAATTGCCTTACGCAGGTTGGAGCTTGCGAGGTAAACGAGAAGGTCCGATTTGCGCGCGGCTTGCGCTCGATCGAAAACCTCTTGTCTGCCACGGGAGAGGAGTTGACGCAGGGCTCGCTTCGCGGATCCAAAGGCGGCACACAGGTCAGAATAGCGGGGAAACTCCCCCGGAAGCGGTAGTCGTCCCAGTGAGAGCACAGCGGACCAGAACTCTTCCAGCAAGGGCAGATGTTCAGCAAACCGATCAGCTCGTGCGGCTATGGGCGGCCGCGATTCGCGCCGCGGTCTTTTGGGCTTGGTTAGCCCCAGACTGAGTGAGTTCCACTCCACTGTTCGGCGCGAGCGAGACTGGAGGAAAACCTGGTGTTCCTGGGGATCACGAAACACGTAGAAAATGCCAAGCGCGACGGGGACGGGGGAGTTCTCAAGGACATCCTCGATATACGACTGCAGTTCCTGTTGTCCGAAGTAGCGTTGAAAGGTTTTGCGCCGCGTTAGGATGCCATCATTGAAAGTGACCCCACGATTTTGGTCGGAGCTTGAGTCGCCGATCAGAGCAGATACGACCAGCAAACGCTTCGTGAGTTGCCAGGCGGAAACGAGTGTCTCTAGGCGCTCGGCCGGATCCTCGATTACGTTGAGCACGTAGCCAAGATTGACAACGTCAGCTTTCGTGCATCGGCCTTCGGGAGCGTGGACAGGGTCCCACCCGAATGCGTCAAAACCCAGTTCGCAGAGGCCGCGGATATCCGCACCAAGGCCGCAACCATAATCGAGAAAAGAGGAACCAGTAGGCAACTGACCGTACTCGATAATGGTCTTGACAGGTCGGGATAGCTGATAGCGCGTGAGCGCCGTCTTGTGTCGATGGACGGCAACGACGGTTGCTGGAACGAAGTGCGTTGAAGACGCTTCAGATACAGTGCCATTTCTGAGCAGCCGATGTCCCTCGACTGCAAGGCCGCGAGCAGTAAGGAGCCGCTCCCAGTTGATCCGGAACCCAATGACGGCCGTATTCGTATAGAGTCCTGCCTCCTCTTCAGATGTTGAGAGTTCGGAGAACTCCTGAAATCGCGAGTGGTTAGGCGGCAGTAGCAATTCCTTTCGATGAAGGATCGGAGGATTGAGACTATCTCGATAGGTAGTGCGGAACGATCGACCAGAAGAAAGGTCAATGGCAACAGCTTCTTCAAGCGACGGATGTGCGCATTCGAAAAAGCTTGGATAATGCAAGAACGAAAGACGGGGAGCGTCTGTCCGGAACTTAACTATGTTGAATTCTCGTCCCACATCATGGCATTCGGCGAGAAGAGCGAGCATATGTCGGAAAGCGCCCTTTTGGCACGCCTCCGTATCACGATGAACATAGATGGCGCTGGGCAACACTTTGCCGTAAGGCAGAGTCCCCAGCAATTGCTTGTGCCGACTCCAATCAAGGATGGGGGGCGCAGCCATCTCGAAATCTTACCCGCAGACACTCGGCCAGTCACGGTTGCATGTGCCTTTCAATAGAGGATCTCCTGCAACGGCTGATCGCTGCATCCAATGGTTGGTTTTAGTACACCTTCGGTCCGCTTGCCTAGATAGACTCGGGTCTTCGAAATGGGATGAGTGCGATCACGACATCGGTCGACCAAGCGCAGCTTGCTCCTGCGATATCCGGCTCATAATTTCGCTAATCAACAACGTCTCTGCAAAAGGCACTTGTGCATAACAGAGAGGCATGCCTTCAAGCCGGGCCACCAAGTGCCCCTTGCCCAACAGACGTTCAGCGCCTTTGTCGCCTAGCGCAATTTCTGATGTACCCTCGGAGTCGACCCGAAGAATTAGCCGATTTCCCAGATTCGCTCTTAGTTGCATCGGCATTACGTTAGCGTCCGGCCGCTGCGCTGCGAAGATCAAGTGTATGCCTGCAGCGCGTGCCTTCACGCCGAGTCGGCTTACCAAAGCGGTGACTTCTTCCTTGTATTCCTCGACGAGCATCCATTCTGCAAACTCATCATGGATCACCCAGATTACCGGAAGTCGTTCTTCTTCTGCCACGGCTTGATTGTATGCAGATAGAGAATTCGTCCGTGATGCCCTGAGCCTGCGATAGCGCCGGTCCATTTCACCGACTAACCCGCGCAGGCGTTCTAACGCCGCATTCTGCTCATCGATAATGCCGCCATCCAAATGTGGTAGATCCTCGAACTGCATATAGTCCACGCCTTGTTTGGGATCGATCAGCACAATCCGCGCATACGATGGCGTATTTGTTGCAGCAATTCCCAAAATCAGATCTTGCATCAGCACCGACTTACCACTTCCTGTAGAACCAGCAATGAGAGTATGGGGTGCATGCAACCGTCCCGGCGACATAATTAGAAGTTCGCCGTTATCTTCTCGAACGCCTACTACAAGTTCTTGGTTACCCTGGCTGCTGTCGGGTGCCCAGCGACTCCATACATCTTGCAGGCGCACAACTTGGCGATGCGGTCGCTCCACGGCGATTGAAACTAAACCTGGTTCTGGTAAGACGGAGATGATGTTTATGCCGTGAGTCGTTAAAAATTCTGAACGACGACGTAAAACCTGTTCGACAGTCAGATTGGCGCTCCCCGCAAACTTGAGCAAAGCCGCATTTGGCGTCAGGATGCTCTGAACCAACTTTGACTGTAATTGGAACTGCTGCAGAGCGCCTTTCGTTCTACTTTCTGTCTCCTTCAGCCAGCTCTGGTCGCCGGCCGCCCCTTCTATTTGGTCTGTATGAGGCGCACTGTCGGCGAGTATGTCGGCAATGGCTGGATAAGCCCATCGAGAGGGCTCTTTCTTCTCACTGGAAGCTTTTGAGACCGACGGAACAGTCGCATCATGAATAGGAACCGCTGGTTGCTTTTCCCCAGACTGTGCTGGCTTCACAGGCTCGTCCTGGTTTGTGCTGGTCGTCACCGTCGATACCACCTTGCGCACTTCAGATGGGATCTCATATTTCTTCATAAGCCATGCGCGCCCCCCAGCAGTTTCCTCCCGAACCGAGGTCGGATTTTCGCTTCGCAAATATCTGAGCACAAGCTGCCGGACATCGCGACGACCAAAGACTTCTTGGTAAGCGTTGTCCAAACCCGCTACAGCGACAAACTCAGATGATGTAGCTGCATCGCTGGGACCCGAAACAAAGATGTGGGAGTAGCCGCGGAGTAAAATTTGACATTGCCCGTCCCGCACGGCTCTTCGCCAATCTGATAGGTTGAGCTGCGAGCTTGAAGGAAGTTGAACACCATCTAATATCAAATCCGATAGTCGTGAAAGCCAGAGTGCTCGGTCTAATCGTTCTGGATTGCCAAACACAGCGTCGCTGATCCGCTTTACGGTATCGCGCAATTGCTTCTGTGATTCTTTGCGTTTTTGACCTAGGTTCGGCGCATCAATGTATTTCGCTTCGGTAACGACGACCGCGAGCTGCAACTTGCCTTCGGGAGTGCACTGCGGAACGAGAGCCAACACGTCAGCAATTTGCTCTTCTTTTTGCCCGAGCCAGTCCGAATAGTCGTCCAGGAAATACCAGCCGAAGAGCTGATCATTACCCAATTCATGGCGGACTAAATAACGACTGAGAACAACTCCCAGGAGTTCGCTCGCATTTCGCCCATGTTTTGCAGCGCGGAGAATAATGTCTCCCGAGATCTCTTTCGCATCATCGAGAAATCTATCTGCAAGCGTCTCGTATTCAAAATCCTGCAGCTCCAAAGTCAGAGATTTCAACCTGCTTAAGACCATTGTCCGGAGCAAACCCAGTGGCGCTTTGGACGAGATCACGACGTTTCGTCCTTGTGTAACGGATTGCTTGTAGCGGATTACACGAACGTTTTGGTTAAGCAGTTGCCGACGGTCCAGCAGCTCGTCGTAATTAATGACCCAGTTCGCCAAATTGTGAGTTTCTTCGAAGATTCGGGCAGTGGTTGTGTCTCGGAAGTCCAATTGCCGCGCGGGGAGCCAGCGGGTTTGCTGGTTGCCATCCCAATTTCCTTTAAAAAAGCTGGCCACGGCGGACATATATGCCCAACCCTGGTTCGTCTGTGCAGGACAGCAAAGATATACAACCGATTTTAGGTCGTCCACTGCGGCGGGACGCCTTCGAGACCAGTGAGGTGGCACCAAATTGGAAATATCAACCGGATCTGCTGTCTCCGGATACCATTCGAGTCGGGCATGTCTAGCAATCACGTCCTGAGAGAACACCATATCCACGGGACGCACGTCATCATTGGCGGGTATTGGAGCCTGATCCGCCATGATGCCAATGCGGAGCCGCGCCATGAAGTCTCTCGTGGCCTCGCTCGCACTAAAGGCGTCCGGGTCGCCATCGGAAGCCGCAATGATCTTCTCGTACAGACCGCGAAGGCGTTTTGCATCGCGATGCCTCAGGATGATCTGGCATCGGACTTCTTCCTCGCCGTCATCCATGGATGCGATCTTCTCCACTACTGCATGGGGAAGGCGGGACGAGTCACAGTTGTACAACACGACAGAGAGATTCGCGTGCTCATGCGGTTGTAGAATGAGGTAACGATTTACCAGATCCACTACACAGGCGGCGCCATCGGCTGGATTCTCATTGGTATCGTCAAGTCCATCTTGGTTGGCAAGGGCTGGCTCATGCAACGAATAGTCACCGATGACATCCGTACTACACAGCAATGTTGGCTGGTTTTCTTGCCAACCGAGAGCAACTTCTGGGTAAAACGGATGGATAAGAGTCTCGTGAAGATCCCGAAAGTAAAGACGCGAATCGCCAAATTCCACTTGCTGCGAGCTCAACAATTGCTTAATCAAGTTGCAGACGAGGTGTGCCTTTGTCGCGGCTGCGGCCATCCTGAACGGGTTCCAAGGTGCAATGATCGCCGCAGGATGTCCACCGATGACCTCGATAACGCCGACCTGTAGCAGTGGCCTAAGAAGGAGTTCACGATTGCGATCACCTCGAGCATCCCGAATAATCGCTCCGAGCAAGGCGGCGTAGTCATCCAGCTGGGACAACAACTCCCGCGACGAGAGCCCATTCTCTAAAAAAGCTGTGATTGCTGCCGAGTAACTCGCCTTAAAGGCCAAAAAGTACCGCTCAAGGCTGCCGCGAATCTCTTCCGAGATGAAGTTATGTTTTCGGGCATCATCTAGATTTTGAGTCCAGCAGATTCCGATATCCGCGATTCGCTTATAAACACCAACAAAGGAACCTCGCTCCTTTCCGAATGCGGGAACGAAGGTCAAAATGTTGGAGAGATCCACGGTTTGGAACTGCCCTTTAACGTTCAGTGGCTTTCGATGGGCACTGCAGAAGACCACAGGATGCTCTCTTAATCGTGACAGGTCCTGCTGAAAACCCGCCACAACAGCATTGGGGTCGAACTTCCAAACCATCTGGGCGGAAGAGGTATCAGACCTGCCTTTTTCAATCTGAATGTCCAGCTCGATGATGAATTTTAGCTGTAAGGCTGGGCGCGCAGCCGAGTAATTGAGCGCTTTTTTGGACGCGCGCCAAGTTTCAACCAGGTGGGCAAACTCGAAAAGGTGTCCCACCTCCCAATGTACGTTGCTTCCCATGAGCGCTCGTAGGCCCTTGTAGCGCGAGGAAAAAAAGAGGCCTGCCTCCACGTTTAGATCCCGCAATTCTCTTTTCGTGCCTCGCTCACAGCGAATTCTCAGCGTGCGCTCGACTGCTGGCACTTCTTGACTGAACAGTCTTTCCAAACAGCGGACGACTCCTGACAAGAAGTCTTCAGTTTCAAATGGCTTACCAAAGACGAATCGTTCCCAGGTGAGTTTTAATTTCCGATCTTCTTTGAGTTCCTGGCGATGATTCTCGTAGAACGCCCGATCCTCATCGTCATCAGATGAGGTCGTTTTTCGTCTGATGAGACGGGTCAAGTAATCTCGCTCTGCATCGTCCAACAGATCGTGTTGCCGTTCTTCATAAAAGTCGAGCGTTGCTTGTCCGAGATTGAATGGTTCTCGTTTGAAACCATCGAACAGAGGCGCCACGCTTTCCCATTCAATTTCAGCAAGACGCGCACTTTCAGGATTCCACCCCGCCGGCGCATGGATAAATGCTCGCACCGGATCATGCTCGACTTCCGGAATGTCTTCCTTAACCTTCTCGAACGTGGCAAGAAGGTCATCGGGAGTGAGGGGTGCCTGGCAGGGAGTTTGTTTGAAGAGAAAGCAAGTTCGCTTCTTCAGGGCCGTATCGTAGAGTTTCTTCCATCGGGAGGTGTGATTACGCGTTTTCTCGTTGAGGCTATTGAAATATGCCGAATCCTTCGGTATACGCATCGCCGGTAAGGCTGCTCCGAGCGCAACGATCAGAGTGAGTCCCTGGTACTCGATCCCTGTGCGCGTAAGCAGTACGTATTCAGCAAATCGGCCCAGTGACAATGTTCGCAATTCACGCACAGCACTAAGAGCGCGCTCCCACCACTTTCGATGCTCCGCGGTCAATGGCAGGCCTTCCGCTGCCACTTGCACCCAAAGGTCCGGACGATCCTGCAGTTGTGGTGCCCCGATGGGGACCAGCTCCTTCAACGACTGCTGTTCGTCATCTCCCGTGTTTGCTACCAAAAGAACAGGCTTGTCGCAGGCTGCGTTTCGGAAGTGGGTTGCCCGATGCTCTGTAAGAATCGAGGTAGGCAATCCCTGAGTTACCAAGAAGTGCATGGGAAGTTTTATTTCAACTTGCTGAGTGAGAACTGCATCATCCAATATCGCCCTAGCAATCGCAGCGGTTTCGTCCGGGCTGAGGCAGTCGAGAATAAAACGCGCAGTGCCGCCGGCGTCTTCTGCTGCCGCTTCAAGTTGATTGTGTAAATAGGAGGCGGCGACTCTCCCCACTAAGTTCAATGTGTTCATGATGAAGTCTGCGTATAAGGATTTGCGACGTAAGCACAGCCGTCTGACAGGCGCTTCAGCAGTCCAAGGCTGCCCAGGCGCTCCTCCAATCGTCTGGCGTTAGCTTGGAACGCTTTTTTATCAAACGATTCCTTTGATAAGACGCCCTGCGCCTGACGATCACCGATCACGATCCCATAGCGATCGAACAGACGCTCCAGAAATTCGCCCAGCTCCATACGATTGGGAACATTGGCAAGTAACAACGCTTTCAGCAAAGCATCGGTTGGCGCATAACGGAGCTTGTTGGTACCACGTTTCGAAACTAGGCCGATGTCCCGACCATAGGACCGGTGAACATTGGCAACGTGTTGCTTGTGTCCAGAGAGAGCAACAGCGCGAAGCTCGGTCAGCAAGGCATCGGGATCGCTAGGTCCGTCGTAGTCTTCATGGCTTTCTCCCCAGCGAACGCGATCTTGCAGAATTTGACGGCACTGCACAAAACCCGCCCTGTCGTTTGCCGCATTGCGCCATTCGTCTGAGGTCGCGATTTGATCAATGTAGGCGGACACCGCTTCCATCGGTAATAGATTGTTTTCAAGGTAGCTTTCAAAAGACAGCTCGCGAATCAGTGATTTTTTGGGGGCGACGAGCTCGCACACCAGATGAAGCGGTTTTGATCGTCCTCGCCATTCAATTGAAAGGCCCAGCTGATAGAGCACAATGTGCAGTGCGCCCAGGGTCACCAAATATGTGAGGACATCGTACCGAGGAAGACGGAGATTCAAGACGCTGATCCAATCCTCGGAAAGACGATCGAAAGTGTAGTGCGTTTTATAAGGTAGATAGCTGTTACCACGAGTGGAGCGTTCCTCATTGTCATCCGACGGTTGTAGCAGTCCGACAAGCCGATTCCAAGGCCCGCCGGGCTCCAAAATGCGTGTCAAGTGTCGCCTGAGTTCGTCCCTGGCATTTGATCGACAAAGCATCAGGTACAGAAGCTCACCTGTGCGTCCAAAATTGACGTAGTCACGGTTCACGGTTCCAGTTGCCGCATTGGCGCTCAGGTCTTCATACAAGGCGTTCGGACCGAACGGAAATAGAAATCGGGAAGTCCAACGTTTGTTACTAGCGCTCTCCACATCCGATCCGCGGATCATCGCCACGATGGCTGCAAATTGATGAAATGAGTGGAATCGTTGTTTAAGAAACGAGAAGTCCCGCGGCGGCGGAATGCCGAATGCCTTCTCTTCCATGGATTGCAGCCATATTGTCCAAGCGGAGGCACTGTCTGGATGCCGTTCTGCAATTCGGAGCATCTCTTCGTTGTTGAACAAAATGTTTCGTAGATGCATCCGTTTGTAAGGCTTGAATGCTAAAGGTCGGAATCGACCATCTTCACGCAGAAGACTCCCATCGCGATGGCATGCTTCGGCAACAGAAAGGAATTCGAGGAAGAGCAACCAAGGCGACTCCGAATCCCAGAGACGGTGCCCCCATATTTGCTCATCCACCCAAGGAGAAATCTTGTGATCTTCCGGATGCGGAGGCGAAATGACTGAGGTAAGATCAACCATTCAATACCTCAATCGTCTCCTCAATTGGATTCCCAGCGTCGTCCAGATTAAGGAGCCGAACTGTTAGAGAATGATCGGAACCCGAGTCTTTGTGCAGTTGCTGCCGCTCTGCGAGTGCCGCAAGCAGCTGACCCTTGAAAGCCAGAATATCTTCATAGCATTCTCGCGAAAAACTGCTCGGGAGAGCGCCTTCAGCGACACGGCTTAAGAACTCATAGCGGACAAGATGCAATTCCAGGGACCGCGAGATCCCTTCGGTTAACCAAACCGTCAGCTTTGGAACCATACCATCGAAGGTAATCTCAACCTTTTCATGCAGTCTCGGCCGAACAGACACACGGTCTTCGAGTAGTCGGCTGATTTTTGCGTTCGAGAATGACAAGCTTGTTGCGAGCAGAAGTTCCCGATCTGTCGCCACCAACATCCCAGCAAAGACCCGATTTAGTCCTTTCACTAGGCGGGCAATGATAGGCTGGTCTACAGGACGGTTGGTTCGGAGCGGTGCGACAAGCCGCGACAAATATTCCCCGGCGTACTTGAAGACAGTTAGCTCCCAGAGGTCCAGGTCGCCTTCAAGACTCTCAGGTATTGTGAAGAAGAGGCCTCGTCTCTTTGTGACGAGCAACTGGAGAAATGGCTTGTACTTAGTGTTATCATCCGACCCCTCTAGGTACTCCAATTGAGCCGCTCGGAAATTATCGTCTGCTCCGTAAAACTGATCACTCGCGACTAGGAGTTCAAAATGAGCGCGGAACTTCTCATCGGCCTCGCCAAAAATCAAGATATTATCGATGCGATTCGTGGTCTCATTGCCGATCCGGAAACGGTCAAGATAATCGAATACGGTGAGCGCTTCCCGGCGGTTCTCCGGGAGGTTTCCGCCAAACACATTGTTGTATAGGCTCGCTTTCGAAACAGTGCCGCGCTGAATCAGTGCCGGGATATCTTCCGGTCGCATCAGGCAATCTTTAACATCCGGATGACCCAGGACTGAGTTGGATAACAGCAGGAGAATCTGCCGAATAGGCACATGCAGATCATTGAAATCGCAGAGTTCTAAAAGCTCCCGCAACCGCTTACGGACAAGCTCCTTTTGGAGGAGCTCATAATTGTGGCGAATGGGGCAATTCACGCCAAAGAATTCCTGCTTCCCGGCGCTTGTTTTACGGCATTCCTCCCATCCTTCATGATTCAGAAATGCGCTGAGCGCCCGGTCAAACAGTGCGGCAGAACTTCCCCGGCTCAGGTTGAAGAAGCTAAGATGTACCTCTGGCATTTCCTGTCGATCTTCAACTAGAAGCGTCTCGAAAACCTTGCGAGTTCTCGCAACATCGGGATCATCCGCCAATCGACGCCACGATTCAATCAGTTGCCCGTCATTGGCTGCAATAAGGAATACTTCCGAAGGGCTCGAATCGAAAATGGATCGACAAAACCGTCGCAGGAGTTGCTCCTTATCCGGATCCCAGTTTGTTCCACCCTGCGGTGCCCATTCGCTCAAATCCTTAATTATGTGAACTGTGATCTTTCGACCGCCGGCATATGTGCAACTTGCTTGTACCAGCGGTTCATCCAGGCCCCTGCTTTCGCCAGAGAGTCTCTGCCATACTTCCCGGCACAAGTGTGTCTTGCCGTCGCCGGCAGTGCCAGTGAGAATCACGGAAGTCGGTTCTCGGCTTGAATCGAACATCGACAAGACACCATCGTGCGATGGGTGCTCAAAGATTATCGGCCGAACGCCACGGCGACGAGCCATCCGTTGGATCGACTCGTCATACATATTGTCGTTGCGTGGTATAGGACCGTACTGCCGTACGAATCTAATCCAGTTCATTGAACTCCTGGGGATCTAAATGAAACAGATAGTGCAGCCCTCCCGTTCTTCTTCGTCTGCATCCGCTCCTCCCAATATCTGAACCAATTTTCCGGACTTCTTCCGAGAGCGTTCTCTCGTCGCTTCCCACCTTTCCTTAATTTCTGCAACCCGTTCTGGCTTTTCAAGCTCCTCAAGGGGTTCGTCTCCGCTCCAGTAGAATGCATTTCCGTTTTTGCGATTTGCGTATTCGTATTGTTTTGCCTGGTCGAACAAATCTGGGTGGGCTTCTTTTAGCCGTACCCATTCGATCTTTTGTTGATAGAAGCAAAAGTAACAACCTGACCTGGTCCTACCCCATTTTGTAAACGTCGGCATCCCCAGACCCGATTCCTCCAGGATGCGAACAATGTCTTCAAGGCCCAGGCCGGCCTCACGGAAAGGAAAAACCGTTTGGATATTCTCCTTTTTGCTGACGAACCCTTCGCGGGGTTCATCTGCACGAATACCCACATAGTTAACGACCGGATCATCACCCACATAACTTTCAAAAGGCTTTAACTTCAGAAGCTTCGTGCACCAGCGACGATGATTCGATGGAATCATTCCTCCGAATACATCGAGCCATTTGTCAAAGCTGTAATCAGGGCGGGTGCGAAATATCCGCTTTCCCAAATACGCTTCAAGCCTGCTGAGATATTCGTACGTTTCGGGTAATTCCTTTTCCGTATCGTGGAAGATGTATTCCATGTCTTCAACGCGGTCGCGCATAAAAACCGCAAGTGCTGCACTATCTTTGCCACCGGAGAGGCTAAGGATGTGGCGAACAGGTTGGTTATTCATTTTGGCTCTCCTGCGAAAGGACTTTCCACAAGACCCGTGCAGTGGCGGCAAACGCAAACTGGGGGGAATCCTTCAATACGTCGGCCAAGCGACTCTCGAGTTCCCCAATTTTCGACTCTTGGTCGCTTGAAACGTACACGATCCGGTCCGCTTCTGACCCGTCAAGCTGGGTAATGGACAGTCGCATCGCCGAATTCACGTAGCGATCCTTGTGAGCCTCGAAACACATTGTTTCCACTCGCCTAAGGCGCTTGCATAAGCTGGGCAGCTCTTGACGGTAACGTTCCAGGTCGGTGTCTGACCAACGAGCCGGCGGGATTGAGCAAATGAGACTGCCAAACGATTCGAGCCACTCAGGTTCCGGCAATTGAGCGTCCAGCAGGCGGTTACAGAAGCTTTTCAATGCCGGTTCCGTTATCGCGAGAGCCAGCTGCTGTGCCCGCCGAGAAAGAATGACGCGGAAATCAGCGTCGTTAGAAAGCTCAAAAGCGGCGATGAGTTCATTTTTCATGCTGTCATGGAGAGCTGGGTATGCCATTCTGAGTTCTGAAATTGCCTCCTTTAGAGCGGCAACGAAGAGGTCGACATCCTTCTTGCTCCCTGGATGGTTGTCGCTACTAAACTCCCCGAAGCCGCAGGCAGCAGGCAGATCGCGAAACAGCAATACCGCGGGCTCCCGCGCCGCTAGCAATGCTGATCGCACTGCGACGGCATTGGAGGACAGCCGCTTAGTTTTTTGCGTAAACGGTGGTAATTCGGCTGCAAAAATACACAACGGCCGAACTACATCCAATAATTCCAAAGTGTGTGCATTGCCTCTTGTTACATCGAGGATTTTCAGGAGGCGTTCGAATAATTCAGTCCGAACACCGGCGATTTTGCAGTATTGAATCTCGAATGTCTCCGGAACTTTGGTGAGCCGCATTGCATCGAGTCCGACCATCTCCCGCATGAAGACGCCGCTGTCGTAGAAGGCCACATGTTGTTCGTTCATCGCTGCGTAAAGAGCGACCACCACGGGCGCAAGACCGTCCCGAATGCCGAATGGCGGACGCCTCAGCTCTCGCAAAATATCCGAAACCCTGACACGTTGCGTGTTTCGAGCATCGAAAATACTTTGAATGTGCTGCAAGGCCGGACCGAGATTGCAAGGATCGTTATTGGCGGACGGCATCGTCAACCGCCATTCATCTTTATTGTGCTGGTTGTGCAGGCCCCCGCTCTTTAATATAGAGAGGTAAAGGGACATCTCTGGCGGTTTCTTGTCTGGATCCATTCCGAGATACGACCTTGCAGAGGAAGAAAAAATCCCCTCGATCAATCGCATACGCGCGGCAGCAGCTGCGGAACTTAGCGTGCGTCGGTTCACGAGTTCATTTGCGATCCGAGGCGCACGGGAATATAGCCCGTCACAAACACTAGATAGATACGACAAAAGCTCGCGTCCTCGCTTAAGTCTCACTTCCTCACCATTGTGAAACCACGTAAGCTCAGTTGTTCCGGTAAAGTGGTGCACGCCGATGAAACAATTGAGCCGCTGTTGCAGCGCATCTCTTGCACCTGCCAGCTGGCGCGAGACTTCTTCTGTTGCAAAAGTATCGTTCACTAAGTCAGAGGTATTAGCAAGTACCCATTCCCAACGTTGTACTTGCTGCACAAGCTTGGCGAGCACGCGTAATGGACTCGGGATTGCACAAAGAATGTCTGCTCTCGCTCGGAGAGCATCGGATCTCGCAAATTGAAGCACTGCGACACGCTCTTCCTCTGTCTCGCACAGAGCAATCAATATTCTTCCATCGGCCTTTTCAATGTTGTATTCGACCTGCGATTGCAAAGTTTCCACTGCGCAAAAACACACGTCAAAGTGTCGGAGGTTGCCGGTCTCAATATAGTGTCGTCGGGCAACAAGCGGTCTGGTTTCCAGATATGGGTCGATGAGCGGAGTCACACGATGAGGTACACGTCCTAGTGCGCGCACGGCATCCTCGTAAGCTTTCTCGAGGTTGACGCTAGTGTGTGGCCATAAACAGTAGCCGCCCGCAACGCCCCGGTAATAGACAACCCGCTTCTCCTTCAAACGCCTGATTGATGCTTTTACCTCGGCTTCTTCACCAGAGATCGAAATCAAAAGAACGTCTTCAGAGGGCAAGAGATTGGCACTGTCCAACAGATTCAAAAGCCCAACGGTCTTGAGCAACTGAAGATCCCGCTCATGTTCCACAGGGAAGCTTTCGACCAACGAATCAATATGATTCCAGTGGCTCCGAAAACCTTCCCGTCCGAGGCGGTGCCCGAAGGAATACCGCGCGTAGTCGTACAAATTGTGAATTCGATAGAAGCGATCTACGCCTACGCTTTGTCCCGCAAACTCTTTGAGGCCGAATGGTTCATTTGAAAGGAGAAAGCTGAACAACGAACGCTCGTTTTGCCCGAATCTACTAAAGAGCTTTACGAGGACAGGCACCACGCTGGGATGGAGCGGATACAAGCGGCTTGCCGCGTCCTTCAGATCGGATTTTGTTGCCGCCGCTCCGTACCAACCGAGATCGACCATGCTACTCATGTCATTCCGCGACCGAGCGATTAACCCTTTGTGCAGCTCTTCCAAACGGATGTTGAGTGCATCTGCTATCAGAATTGCCGTTTGCTCAAGAGGCTGATTGAAAACAACCTCATCAAAGCGTCCGGCCACCTTCTCCCATTCCTTTTGCGCCGACTGAGACAGGTGTTCTGCATAAGCATTGAAACCTTGATGGAGCAATCCCACTATCAATAATGGAGTCCTATTGCTGCGACAGGCAGCCTCAGCTAGGGCCTGCAACAGAAAGACATCCTGACGTTCAGGGTGTAACGCTCCGTATTCCAAAAATTTGCCAAGTTCGTCTAGCAGCAAGAGAACACCCGAGCCTTTACCGGTACCAACTACATGCGAACAGGCTTCGCTCAAGAGCTGCACCACTACCCGGTCCGGTATAGGGTTTGTAAAGCTCTCGTTCAGTTGGACGTCAATGCGTTCAATGACTGCGGGGGGACGACCCCGACCGCAGGTTGTGATGAGATCTCGACGAAGTGCTCTAAGGAGGCCGACCGCAAGTGGTTCGTGAGAACCCGTGACGAGAACCGGAAGTAAGTTCGGGCGTGAAACGCCTAATTTTTTGAAATTTACTGCCTGTCGCAGATGCTCCGGCAAACGTCCGTGCTGTTCTCCGAATAAATGTGCCAGGAACAACGCGAAAGAGGACTTTCCAGAGCCGTAATCGCCTGTAATACGCCATGCCCTTTGTCCGGACTTAACTCTGAGGCCCGCCGCAAGCCTCTCTATGTATTGCCTAGTCTGTGGAGTCAGCACGTAGCCACGGAGCGCTTTCGGATCCGCGAAGTCTTTTTCGAGATGCACTGACCTCAAGAACCGATCTTGAACTCGAAACAGGTCCGAAATTTGCACGCTATGCATCCGCGTCCTCACAGTCAAAAATCGCCCGGAACAATGCAGCCGGATCGGAATTGCATGTCTTGATTATTCTTTGCAACGCTGCCGTTTCCTCGAAATGAAATATTCCATCAGTGTCATTGTGAATCGTATCCAGTCGAGCACGAATATCAAATTCCGGCAATTTGAAGATTTGGCCCGGGCTGCCGTGACCGATGGCTACATCACGGAAAGTTAAAGTGCTTTCGTTAGGCCGGCGTTTTCGCCAGAAGTCATCGAGGCAATAGGCAAAAAGCCGAGGGGAAATGTCATTTTTGGAATCTCGGCGGAAGGCATAGATTGGTTCGCGTCGGCCTTTATTTCCAGATTCGCGATCACCGAGGCGAAGGATCAGTTCCAGTTCGACCAAAGGACAATCGAGGTTGTCTTCCTGAATGTCGCCCTTCTTACTGCGAGTCGGCACATAGGTGTGCAAAAAAGTATCATAGTGCTGTTCGAGTGTGACGTTTGACAGCTTGCGCTCTAACTTCTTGGCCTGCTCACCAAATTCGCGGAGCACACTACTTCGCGTCATCTCCGGATGAGGCCATTGATTCAGAAGATAGTCCCAGGCGAACAGCGGCTCCTGCACCTGAGTTGAAAGTTGCCAATGCAATAGCCAAAGGGTCTTGCGATCTTCGAGAAATGCATCCACTCCGTTTTCCGGATCCAGCAATGCGTTCCCGAACGGTGTGACCGAGGCGCCGCCCGACTTCACAGGCTCAGCTATTCCCGCTGCGTGAACCCAAAATCGCATGGCCCGTACCATGTTCTTGCCCACACCGAGAGCCGCCATTGCTTTTTCTTCATTTACCAGGGTGGTGAGCTTATTACCTTTCCCATCATGCCCTTGCACCATGTAGGCGCCCTTGGCTGTTTTAGTAATAACTGCGTCCATGATAGG
>Ga0137367_10001099_pt1 | contig 20869 bp, 25 predicted proteins | sample SagtaG_14_FD_104939 | JGI IMG/M metagenome (GOLD analysis project Ga0137367, IMG submission 104939) | Vadose zone soil microbial communities from Sagehorn Ranch, Mendocino, California, USA - Sage1_L_80_16 metaG | ecosystem: Environmental > Terrestrial > Soil > Vadose zone | place: USA... | reverse complement strand
GCATCGCGCGACCTGGGAGTTGGCTGCATTTAATACAATCCAGTCTTTAGGCTTTAGCTTTACAAATTCGCTTAAGAGAAGAACTGCAGTCGTAGGATTGATATTTAACATCGAGGCCGTTCTGGCATCGATTGAAGGAGGAACGACGAAAAGACCTTGGGCTGGAGCAAGGACTTTTTCAGACCAGGTGAATGTTCCAAATGGGATCGTAACACGATCGCCTACCTTGACGCTGGTGACTCCCGACCCGATCGCCTCGACGATTCCGGCGCCTTCACCTCCAATGACAGAAGGTAGCTTCGGATTTAAGAAGTAAACTCCGTTCGCTAAAAGGAGGTCGCTGTAGTCAATCGGCGCATACTCCATGCGCACAAGAGCCTCGCCCGCAGACGGCGTGTTTGGTTCCGAAACTTCGACCATCCTTAAGTTCTGAGCTGGATTACCGTACGCAGTGAGATGAATGGCTTTCATTTATGATATTCTCCTCGCTCCAAGAAATCTCGGCCTGCGAGAGGACCACCTGCTTGCTGGATCAGCCCTCCATCGCGAAGGTTTCCAAGATCAATTACTGAATAGCCAAATGCTTTAAGTAACGTTCCAACTCGCTTCTTCGCGCCGTCATCGTCTGCCGAAACAAATGCAACTCGTCTCGCCCCATTGACGATCGGATCCGCCTCCAAGTTAGGCGCGATCATGTGGTTCAGTGCCTTAACCACTCGTGCTCCAGGGGCTAGCGCCGCAACAAGCTGGCTAGTAGATAGGTTTCCAATATCGGCCGGTGTGAAATCTCCGGCCTTACCATGAAAAGGATTGGTCCCATCGATCAGAATCTGATTATTCCACTTGGGAAGACTTGCAAGTGTGCCGGGCACGTTGTCCCAAGGAACAGCAAGAAGTACCATTTCGCAAGCCGCTGCCTCTTCCGTGGTGGCAGCCGTTGCTCCAGGACCAAGTTGATTGACAATTTCTCGCAGGCTCTCGGGGCCTCGGCTATTGCTAAGCTTTACCTTATGGCCGGCCTTCAATGCCCGTTTTGCGAAGGCTTGTGCGAAAGCTCCTGCTCCAATGGTTCCGATTTCCATACGCTATCCTTCCTAAGCTGGGCTTTTCAGTAAGACGATCCCGGTTTTTCCCGGACTAGAGACGTGCTGAATTGCTTTTTGAAAATCGTCAAACTCATACTCATGCGCGACCTCGAAAAGCTCTGGGTGATTTGTTGCGAGACTCAGAGCGAGCTCGAAATCTTTTTGCTTTTCATCCTGGGTCAGACGAAACCAACTCATAATGGAGACGCTCTTAAGCGCGACATTATTTGGGATGAGCGAATAAATGTTCGTGCCCGTGTTGCTACCCAATGAACCAAAGTTGATGACTGTTCCACCGTCATCAACAATCTCAGCAAGATCGTCGATCGCTTTTCCGCCGATGGCATCGAAAGCCACTTCGAGCTTGTGTCCTCCCAGGGCCTCGCGAACCTGTTCTTTCCAATTGCTATCGCTCGTTGAATAAACCGGCGGGCCAGGAAGCGCCGATTGAAGCCTTTCAGCAGACTGATTCGATCTCACCAAACGAATGGGGCGGACACTGCGATCTAAAGCAACTTGAGTCAGCAAACGTCCAACGCCGGATGCAGCCGCATTCTGAAGAATATAAACGGGAGGCGTAATCGGGGTTTTAAGCGAATTATGACCGGCTTTGATGAGTACGGATGCGGTGATCGTATTTATGAGCATCTGCGCCGCAATTTGATCGGGAATCTCGTTCGGAACTGCCAAGAGAGAGTTGTATCGAACGACCACATATTCTCCCCAAGCACCCGTTGCTGGAAAAAACGCAACACGCTGGTCTTCGCTAAACCTCTTGGCCCACTTTGCGTTTGTACCGAGCCGAACGATCGTCCCGACGCCCTCAAACCCAGATACTCTTAGAGTTCCTTCTGGAATGGGCTCGACCGGTCCTCCTTGAGGAAGACCGGACAGAATCTGGATGTCACCGTGATGGATTGGTCGAGCGATGACCTTTACGAGAACATCGTCAACTCCAAGCTCTTCGCTCTTTAATTGGCGATTCGCAATTTTTAGAACTTTTTCTGGAGCGCCATACTCACTGTGAACAATTGCTCTGAATTCGGTTTCCATCGGGAACCTCATTAACTTCTGCTGAAATCGGGGTCAGGTGTGCATTGAGCACGCTCTGCTCTGACATTGTCCATCGCTCTATTCGTGTTCGCTGTGTTCACCTCTCGGAGCCGCGCTTTCTTTCTTCCGCTTTTGGGCGGGCGCCTCCGGCCGACTTCGTTCCCGGGACATCCACTCTTTGATATAGGGCGAACAGCGCAGCGCTGAAATGCCATTCGCCTCACACGCGTTGAGAAAGCGAATGCCTTCGACATCTATGAGATCCAATTCCTCCAAATCTAAAACTACTGGTGACCCGCAGCGCTCGATTTCGGTTTTGACCTGATCCAGGTGCTCAGATCGAAACTCCCCGCTCAGCCGAATCCGCATTCTGCGCTTGCCAGGAATCTGTTCAATCTTCAGCGTCATCAGTCTCTCTTCAGCGTCATCAGTTTCTGAGTCCAAAGCCACTCTTACGAGTGCAAAAACCGGTCCATCACAACTCTCTGTGAAGAAGGCGCTTAGAGTTGCCGCATATCCTGAATTTTGAGGAATTCCTGAATTTTGAGGAAAACGTATGTTGAGGAAAACGGTCGATAACCGGGTTCCCGCGGTTCTGATCAGCCAGTCTTTGAGACTTTGAACCGATATTTATCGATTCCCAGGCGCTTGATTTTTGAGTCGAGAGTCCGCGTTGGTAGCCCCAGTTTGGCTGCGGCGCCGGTTGGCCCGGAGATGCGGCCTCGGCTTTCTGCCAGTGCGGCTTCAATCATTTCCTTTTCCTGCAGCAGCAACGCGCCATTAAGCGCAACTGTCTGACCGGCAAATCGGGGAGCCTCCCGCCTGAGCCAAGTTTCGTCCACGGAAAACGTATCACCGTCGCTGAGGATGACGGCCCGCTCGATTACGTTTTGCAGCTCACGAATGTTGCCTGGCCATTGGTAGGCTTCGAATAGTTTGATGATTTTTTTATCGATTGTTCTGAACTTCTTTCCAGCCTTCTTTCCAAAGCGACCAATGAAGTATTCGATGAGCAAGGGAATGTCATCCGCGCGCTCGCGCAACGAAGGCATTTGGATAGGCACGACATTCAGTCTGTATAGGAGATCTTGACGAAACTTTCCCTCGGCAACCAGCGCGTTCAAATCACGATGAGTAGCCGCCAGCACTCTGACATCGACGGGAATAGGCTTGTTATTGCCAACGCGTTCGATTTCACGTTCTTGCAGCACCCGTAACAGCGCGATTTGGATCTCCGGGGGCAAGTCGCCGACTTCGTCCAGAAAAATTGTCCCGCCATTCGCCGATTCAAAACGTCCCAGGCGTCGTTGCGTTGCGCCGGTGAAGGCGCCTTTCTCGTGACCGAAGAGCTCGGAAGCAATCAGCGATGGTGGGATTGCGGCGCAATTCACGCCGATAAACGCACGTTCCGCGCGGTTGGATCGCTTGTGGATGGCGCGACCTATCAACTCCTTCCCTGTACCGGTTTCGCCCAGAATCAAAACTGTGGAATCCGAAGGCGCCACCTTGGCGACCTGGCGTAGCACTTTACGCAGCGCTTCCGAAGAGCCGACAATGTCCTCAAACATCGATTCCCGATCGATTTGCTCTCGCAACGCCAGGTTTTCGTTGCGTGTCCTCTCTTCGGCCTGGACGCGGTCATCGATGTCAGTTCCCGTCGCATACCAGCGAACCACAGACCCCTGCTCGTCACGGAAAGGGTTGTATCGAATTAGAAACCAACGATAATGGCGGTCCTTCCGTAGGGCTCGTAGTTCGACTTCGAACGGAAGCCCGCGTGCGAGAGCAGCTTTGCGCACGTCCCGTAATCTCTGGAGGTCGTCCGGGTGGAAGATTCGTTCGCGAAAGTGCGGGGCGATCACATCTTCAGCAGTGAGGCCCGTATAATCGAGCGTCGATTGGTTGGCATAGAGCGGCGCGCCAGACGGGTCCAGGACGACGATCGTATGCGGTATCGCGTCGGTAATCCGGCGAAGCTCGCGTTCATCTTCCCGCAGCTTCTCTTCCGTCTGCTTGAGGATTTCAATATCAGTGCTTGTTCCGTACCACCTAATAATCTTGCCTGTCCCGTCGCGTAGTGGCTCGACCCGAATGAGAAACCAACGAAAAACTCCATCATGGCGGCGAAGACGCGCCTCGACCTCCCCCGGTTCTCCTGAGGCCAGCAACTCCAGCCATTTATCCATTAACCGCGGCAAGTCTTCAGGATGAAACGCAGCTTGCCATCCCCAGCCATGCGACTCTTCGGGAGAGAGACCTGTGTAGTCATGCCATCGTTTGTTCAGGAACTCGTTCGGACCATCCGGTAAATTGCACCAGGCCAGCGTGGGGATCGTATCGATCACCTGCCGAAGTTTGGCTTCCGAGCTCTTGATCTCATCTAGCGCCGTCCTGAGAGCTTCATGCCATCGTTGTCGTTCAATTGCGATGCGAGCGATGTGGCCCGCCGACTCGACCAATTCAAGATCTCGACCGCTCGGAGTCCGTGGCTCCGAATAGGAGATGCAGAAGGTACCGAGAACTTCTCCACCTGTCGATATGAGCGGTTCGGACCAGGCCGCACAAACTCCATGATTTAAAGCCAGGCCTCGAGCGTCATCAGGCCAGCGCGGATCGTCGGAGATATCCGTAATGATCACTCGGTCTTTTGTAAACGCCGCGGTTCCGCAAGAGCCTCTGTTGGGACCGATCGGCCAAGGTGTGATGGCCCTCGCAAATTCGGGTGGGACATGAGGGCCAGCAATCGGCAATAGCTGGTTGCCGTCCCGATCCATCAAACAAACAAACGAAGTTGCAGAGGCGTGGTCATCGATGGCGGCGCATAAATTATTCAGGACATCGGAGAGGTTCGCTCCATTGGCAATCATCTCGAGCGTTCGGTTTTCGGCGGCGCGTAGCGTTTCGGTTTGCTTTCGATCCTCGATGTCAGCCGCTGTCCCATACCATCGGACCAATGCGCGACTCTCATCGTGCAGCGGTTCACGGCGAAGCGAAAACCAACGGAAGACGCCGTCAGACCGCCGCAGCCGCACTTCGCACTCACGCGCGGTATTGACGTCACGGAGCGCTTCCCATTTCTCCGCCAATGCGGGAAGGTCATCAGGATGAATCGCGGTCTTCCATCCCCCGCCATACGACTCTTCAGGGGAGAGACCTGTGTACCCCGTCCATCGCTGATTTACGAAGTCTACGGAACCGTCCGGATGACTGGACCACGCAAGCGCGGGGATCGTATCAATGATCCTCCGAAGTTCGGTTTCGTTAAGGGCATTCACCAGGTCCCCTCGAGATTGCGGTTGGTCGCATACCTCGGCGCCCTTCCGATCTTCCGTTACGAATGGAGTAAGATGCTTATTGTCGGGACTCTCCGGACTCGTTGTAGACTCTGTCACGGCGGAATATCGCTCGGCGTTCATAACATCTTCATCATCGCTCTAGGCGTGTGTCTGTCTAGGATATGTTACCAACAAATCTGGCATTGATATCGTTGACTCACCTGAGCGTGGAGACTGAGGTGATTGCGATTCTGAACCCCAGGCAAACGGGTACAGGGGGTCCCTCCTTGCCAGGGAGCCTCGCTCAAAAGGTCAACTTAGGTCCTCCTTCTGATCAGGCTCAGTCCATCAGCCTCTTCTGATCTGTTCTTCCTATCGGGCGCTGGAGCCCATCTCTGCAGCGCCACGCCCGCTAGTTTCCTGCCCATAGTTTGCCGCCTTTAATTGGCCAGACGCCGCTCACAGTATGCCTGAGCATCACAAGAAATGCGTCCCTCGATTGAGGTTTTTTGTGCTACCACTTTTGACAGCCTGCTAAATACCACTATCGTGGTAGGCGGGAATGATAGGGCGCCGCCGCTCAGGACGGTCTAGTCATCATGGTTAGCCACTCCTATGGCGGGGTGGTGATCACAGAAGGCGGGAACGATGCAAAAGTGGCGGGCCTTGTGTACTTTTGCGGCCTTCGCTCCGGATGCGGGGCAATCCATCACAGACATCAGCGCCGTGTTTCCGAAGCCGCTCGGGCTAGATAAGCTCGTCCCGCAACCCGATGGCTTCCTCTTGCCGGCGCCAGAGGGGTCTGCGGTTACGCTCTAGGTCGTGCCGCGAGCGGCTTTGATTCAAACACCCTGCCGTTCGACGGGCGCCTTATAGTCGGCGAGGCCGCCGGGATAGATCGCAAGGGCCAGTTCGACGAGATTGATCGATTCGCGAAGTAACTTGACCTGTCCGTTTTCCGCAACAAGCCGTCCGACAAAGAGCTATTGCTTACCTTCCCCGGGCTTGTTCCCCCCTGAGAGTCATGCATGTACTCGTCGCACGCGCCACCAAGCTTCCTTTATCGTCCGTTATATCGCACTCGACCATCCCCACCGTGCGCCCCTGTTTGACCACTCGCCCCACAGCGATAAGGCGAGCTTTCCAGACCGGCTTCAGGAAGTTTATCTTGAGTTCAAGCGTTGTGAAGGATTCACCCTCGTCGAGATTGGACGAGTAGGCGACCCCCATCGCGATGTCGGCTATGTCGCAGAGCACGCCGCCGTGCAGCGTGCCCATCGGGTTGGCGTGCGCTTCGGTCGCTTGAAACTCTACAACCCCTTCGCCGGGTTTGACCGAGATCAAGTCAAAGCCGATCAGTCGTGCGATTGGCGGTGGGGGCGCATCTCCCCGAATGATTGCCTCACTGTGGTCGAGCATCTTTGCCATAGGCTTTCGTATCCTGACCTTTCGATGACGGAGATAGAAACTGATTAGGTCAATCAGCGATCTACAAGACGCTCACATTGTCTAAATCAACTTTGCGCTGAGATGTATTTCCGTTCCGGCCAGCGCCTTCGATACCGGACAGTTCTGTTTGGCGTCAAGCGCATACTGTTGAAATGTCGCGTCGTCGATGCCGGGCACCCTGGCTTCGGTTTCAAGCTCAATCCGGGTGATGGCAAACGCGTCGCCAACTTTTTCCAGTTTCACTCTTGCTTCGGTGTGGATACGCTCCGGCGTGAGGCGTGCGCGCGAAAGTTGCGCCGTGAGCGCCATGGTGAAACAGCCCGCGTGGGCCGCGCCCAGCAGCTCTTCCGGGTTGGTCGCCGATTGCCCTTCCTCGAACCTGGACTTGAACGAATAGGGGCCTTCGAACGCCCCGCTCCCGACTTTCAGCCTTCCGGCGCCTTCGGCCAGATTGCCGTTCCATTCCGCTTCCGCTTTTCGTGTTGGCATTACGTCTCCTTTCGATTTGCTGTGTGATTCATTCTGGATTTCGGTATCTCGCTCTCGTCAAAGCATACCGCGCGGAGTCAACTAGACTTGCGCGAAACCGCCGTCGACGAAAAGCTCCGCGCCGGTGATATAGCTGGCATCGTCTGACGCAAGAAACACGACTGCCTTCGCGATCTCATCGGGGGCGCCGAGCCTGCCGAGAGGAACGCTGTTGGAGATCATCTTCAAGCGTTGCTGGCCGGTTGCCGATGAAGCCAGCAAGTCATTGAGTCCTGGCGTGTCGGTGGAACCTGGGCTTACCGCGTTCACGCGAATGTGGCGATCCTTCAAGTCTGTCGTCCATGTACGCGCGAACGAACGCACGGCGGCTTTTGTAGCGCTATAAACACTATTCGACGGCAACCCTTTACTGGCGACGATGGACGCGTTCAGGATGATAGAGGCGCCGTCCGGCATGAGCGGAAGCGCCTTCTGCACCGTGAAAAGGAGGCCTTTCACATTGATGTTGAAGATCGAGTCATAGAAGTCCTCGGTTATCTCGCCGAGGGGAGCATATTTCGCGACGCCGGCGTTCGCGAACACGATATCGAGCCTGCCCTTCTCCCGCCTGATTTGCGCGAAGAGGCGATCAAGATCGCCGAGGTCCGACACGTCTCCTTGTACGCCGGTCACATTTCTTCCGATCTCCCTGACGGCCGCGGCCAACTCCGATTCACGTCGCCCTGTGATGAACACGTACGCTCCTTCGCTTACAAACCGCTTCACCGTCGCAAGGCCAATGCCGCTATTGGCGCCGGTAATCAGCGCGATTTTTCCTTCAAGCTTACCCATCTGGCTCTCCTTGGTTGTAATTTCTCTCGCTGTTCTTTGTGAACCTCGGCGCTCCGCTCTGCCGTCGCCCCGAGCTCATCCAAATGATCGAGAACGACAGTCTCTTTCAGGCAGGCGCCGAGCCGCCTGTGTCGGCGCGCCTTCCTCAACGTCGCGCGCCCCTCATCTCGATTCCTCGGCGAGCGCCTGCTCGCACAGTTTTTTCCCCGCCTGCAGAAACTCGTCACTGAGTCTCGTGCCCGCCACCGCTCGCGATAACGACAGAGCGCCGTACATCAGGGCGATCAAACCGAGCGCCCTTTCGCGGCCATCAACCCCGGCGTCGAGCATATCGGAGAGCGATCCGGCGAAGCCGGACAACTCTTTTTCTAGCGCGCTCCGATATGGCTCACCCTCCCGCGCGACCTCCGGAGCGGCGCTGGGAAGCAAGCAGCCCGTTTCCTTGTTGTCGCGATGCTTGCGTGAAAGGTACTGCCTGATCACGCCGAGCGCCCGTGCGCGGGGCGATTCGCCCCGCGCGGATTTCAAGAGGGGGTCCCAGGTCGCGCTCGCCGCGCTCCGAAGCGCCTCGACGAAGAGTTCCTCTTTCGAGTCGAAATGGTTGTAGAACCCCCCGACCGTGAGCCCCGCCCCCTTCATGACGTCCATCACCGAGCTTGCTTTGATACCCCTCTCGCGAAGGAGCGTGGCGGCAGAAGTGGTGATCGCTTCACGGGACTTCTCTTTCTGTTTAGTTTTCTGATTCATGTCGTAACCTCGCGTCGAACTGCGCCGACCACGCCGCCGGGCGAGTCCAGCGGGCGGATGCGCGCTCACATCGCATCGGTCGGCGTCGTTTTTATGGCAAATGCTTGTCGAGCATTTGCGAGATGTAGTCTTTGGCGTTCGGAGGGACGCCGACGACGCGCTCGGCCTCCTTGCCGTCGCGGAAAAGGATCAGGGTCGGGATCCCCTTAACGCCGTAGTTGGATGAGCTACTGATGTTCTCATCCACGTTCAGTTTCACGATCTTTGCCTTGCCCTGATACTTCTCGGCCACCGACTCGACCGTCGGTGAGAGCATCCGGCAGGGCGCGCACCATGAGGCCCAAAAGTCCACCAGCACGGGCTGGGACGATTTCAAGACCTCGCTCTCGAAATTCGTATCATTAACCTCAGTCACAAATTCACTCATGAACCTCTCCTTTCATATTACGGCTGTAATATTACAGTGATAATATACTCGTGTCAAGTCATTTCTGATTCGGATAGTCATACTGAACAATCGACTTTGCCCTGGTGAATAACACCTGTGGCCTCCTTTCTGACCACGACAACCTCATTTCGTTTGCCACTCATTTATAACTGCTTTATATTACGAACGTCATATTATATCCCCATGCGTTACTCGAAGGAGCACAAAGCGGTAACCCCGTTCACTCTCTGGCCGACAGCCAGAGGATGCGCGCGGCGCTCGGGAGCCTGGAACTGTTGGTGGTGATCGACGTGGCGATGACCGAAACGGCCCGGCTGGCCCACTACGTCCTCCCCGCCCCGAGCCAATTCGAGAAGTATGAAGCCACTTACTTCAATTTCGATTTCCCCAAGAACTTCTTCCACCTTCGCCGTCCGTTATTCGAGCCGCCGCCAGGAACCTTGCCCGAACCGGAAATTCATGCGCGTCTGGTCGAGGCCCTGGGGGCGCTAACGCCTGACGATCTGGATCCGCTTAAAGCCGCCGCCGAGAGGGGGCGCGGCGCATTCGCCAAGGCGTTTTTCACGGCGATGACTACCAACCCGGCCATCTCGAAGTTTGCGCCAGTAGTCCTCTACCGGACGCTCGGCCCGACTTTGCCGAACGGCGCCGCGTCAGCGGCGATTCTGTGGGGAGGCTGCCATCTTTACGTACAAGCCAACCCCGAATCGGCGGCGCGCGCGGGCTTCGACGGAGACCCGTTCACGGCGGGCGAAAAACTCTTCGACGCGATTCTCAACAGCCCCTCCGGCGTCGTATTCGCTTCGGATGAATATGAAGACAGTTGGAAACGCGTACGCCTGCCCGGGAACATGGTCAATCTGGTGATCCCCGAATTACTTGCCGAGATGCAAAAGCTCGCGACGGGGCCTCCACGGCGGAGTTCCGATTTCCCCTTCATTCTGTCCGCGGGCGAGCGCCGCTCGGAGACCACCAACACAATCATCCGCAATTCTGACTGGCGCAAGAAAGGACGCGCCGGAGCGCTGCGCGTCAATCCGCAAGACGCCCATGCGCTGGGGCTGTCGAACGACGACCGTGCGCGGTTAATCACCCGCCGCGGCAGCGCGGAGGTGACAATCGAGGTTTCGGAAATGATGCGGACCGGCCACCTCTCGCTGCCGAACGGCCTCGGGATGGATTACGACGCTGGTGATGGAGTCACACTGCGGATAGGGGTATCGGTCAACGAACTGACGGCCAGCGAAGACAGAGATTTCCTGGCCGGCACGCCCTGGCACAAACACGTGCCTGCCCGTCTGGAGCCGATAATCTAAAACAGCGTAAGGAAAAATCTGTATAACTGACATTTGCTGAGAGGGAGTCATGCCAAGAATATTGGTCATCTGTGATGAGACTAAAGAGCTATCGTGGTTGTGGGAAGCGCCTTCATTACAGAGTTGCGTGATTGAGACGGTCGGCGAGGAGGCCGATGTCTTACAGCTTCTGCGCCGTCGTGATTTCGATATTGTGGTGACGAGTATCGCGGCCCCGAGGAAGTCGGACTTCGCGCATCTGAGCGAAATTCTCCGCATCCGGCCGGGATTACGACTTATTCTGTTGGCCCCGGAAACTACGTCGAATGACTTGATCGCGGCCTTGCGCGCTCACGTCTTCGCCTGTTTCAGCGCGCCATATAATACTGGTGATATCATTGCAATGATCGGCCGCGCGCTTGAAGAACGTGATTGGAAGGACGGCATCGAAGCTCCGTACGCAGCGCTCCATCGTCTACTATTTCCGCGACCCCGGCCCCGGTTTCAATCGCGAACGCCTGCCGCATGCCCCCGGCTCTAATACGATCGAAAATCCTATCGCACATATTGAATACCGCGAGGCCCATGGGATGCGCCCTGGCGGTTTCGGCATCATGCTGACAAAACAACTGGTGGACGAAGTGATTTACAACGAAATTGGCAACGAAGTTCTACTCATCAAACATACTTGCTAACGTTTTAGGTAGCTTTTCTTCACCTGATCTACTTAATTACTCGCCTCGGCGATAAAATCGCCCGGCTTGTCTCCTGCGCTGAGCAAGCTCTTGGCAATGTCATAAAACTTCAACCGGTCTTCGAGGCCGTTCAACCCGCCATTAATTCGACATGTGATGGTGGTGAAGGCTCCTACGCCAGCCACCATAGTCCGCAGCGTAGACACCATCGACATATGGCCTGTCTGAACGCCCTCGCGCCCCCACTAAGGCTCACACTTCAACAATGCGCCGAGGATTTACGGCTTCACTGCTGACGCAATAACAGTGGGCATGGGTATCTGAAGAATCCCGTCTTTCTTGTAACTCTCCGCTGTATCCCGAATTTCTGAGCGAATCGCATCAAGGGATGTCTTCGACTGTGCGCGCAGCAGCCCTCCAGTTCTCGCAGTTCCTTTATAGAAGGCGTCGAACAAATCATCAGCCGATTTCATCTTCCAAGTCATCGGCGCCCTCAACACTTCAGGAGATGCAAAACCCGAAGCAGTTAACGCGCGTACGTATTCATCCGCGTTGCTGAAGAGAAAAAACGGTGGCCCCTGAGGTAATGGAACAGAAGGATTGCCGTGTTTTTCAATCGCCCTCAAAACCAGCCTGAATCCAATGGCCTCTTCAGGATTAGTCGATGTCACATTGAGGTATCGCTTCCATTCATCCGAGCTATTTTCCTCAAAATTCAGGAATTCCTCAAAATTCAGGATTTGCGGCAACTCTAAGCGCCATCCCCTCAGGGAGTTGTGAATGGACCAGTTTTTGCGCTCGGAAAAGTGCCTTCGGACTCACTGACTGATGGCGCTGAAGATTGATCCGATTCCTGGCAAGCGCAGAATGCGGATTCGGCTGAGGGAGGAGTTTCGATCTGAGCGCTTGGATCAGGTGAAAGCCGAGATCGGGCGTGGCGGACACCGAGCAGCTTTGGATTTGGCAGAGGTAAATCTCGTCGGTCTCGAAGGTGTTCGCTTTCTCAATGCGTGTGAGGCCTAAGGGATCGAAGTACTCAATCGCTCACCCTACATCCGGGAATGGATGTTTCAAGAACGAGCAGTAAAAAGGAGAACGAAATGGCTCAGAAAACAAATGTGGTGCTCGTGCACGGAGCTTGGGCGGACGGTTCATCGTGGAGCAAAGTTATTAAGCTTCTTAAGCAGAAGGGTTTTAACGCTACCGCCGCACAGATTCCTCTGACTTCGTTGGCGGACGATATTGCCGTCACACGAAATCTAGTGGCGGCGCAAGAAGGCCCCACCGTCCTGGTCGGTCATTCTTACGGCGGAGTTGTGATTTCCGGCGCCGCGAACGACGCTCCAAACGTTGAGGCGCTTGTGTACATCGCAGCCTTCGCATTGGACGAAGGAGAGAGCATTGAAGCTCTGAGCAAGCAGGGGCCAGCGCCGGCGGGCGCTGCAGCGGTGCGCCCGCCTGACGATCATGGCTTTCTCTGGATTGGTCGAGACGGTTTCGCGAAGGCATTTGCCGCCGATGCAGATCCAGTCGAAGCCAGCGTCATGGCTGCGGTGCAGAAGCCTTTGAGCATCAACTCGTTCACGGCAAGATCTGGACCGCCAGCATGGAAGCATATCCCGTCGTGGTACATGGTTGCGACCGAGGACCAGATGATTCCGCCCCAAGCCGAGGAATTTATGGCAAAGAGAATGGGCGCCATTGTACGCAGCCTACCTTCGAGTCACGCGGTGATGGTTTCACACCCTAAAGAGGTCGCTGATCTCATCACGTTGGCCGCTGAGTCAATCGGAAAGTCGGCGTAAACCAGCCGCTCGTAAACCTACACACAAGAGACTCCCCGCGGAGACTGCCCCCACTGCTTGAATGAGCAGCGCTGAGAAAATCCCGGAAATTTGAATCAAGGGCCCTCGCGGTGCGAAAGGAAGCAATTCAGTATGACAGGAAAGGAGAAGAGCTATGCCATACGTCAAAGTCGGGAAAGAGAATTCAGGGGACATCGAGCTTTACTACGAAGACCACGGATCGGGTAAGCCGGTGGTGTTGATCCACGGATACCCATTGAGTGGCGCCTCCTGGGAGAAGCAGGCGCCGGCGCTGATGAATGCGGGATACAGGGTCATCACCTACGATCGCAGAGGCTTCGGCAGGTCCAGCCAGCCGACCTCAGGTTACAACTACGACACCTTCGCAGAAGACCTTCAGAAGCTGATCACGCAGCTCAAACTGAAGGATTTCGCGCTGGTGGGATTCTCGATGGGTGGCGGCGAAATCGCGCGCTACTTCGGAAAATACGGCTCCAAGGGCGCGAGCAAGGCGGTGATCATCGGTGGCGTGCCTCCGTTCTTACTCAAAACGGATGACAATCCCGATGGCGTGGACGCCGGAGTGTTCGAGGGCATTGAGAGAGCGGTGGCCGCGGACCGCTACGCATTTTTCACGGAGTTCTTCAAGAACTTCTACAACACGGATCTGCTCCTGGGTAAGCGCGTCAGCGAGGAGGTCGTAATCGGCCTGGCCATCGATGCTGTGAAATTGGCTCGCGACGAAGAGCGGCAGAAGCTGCGTTTGGAGGAGCAGACACTAATCGAGAACGTCAAGAAGACCTACTACGGAATATTGCAGAGTGAAAGCCCCTTGGAAAGTGTGCGTGAGGAAGTCAAATCCTACCGCGAACTTGATCGAGTGACTGGCGAGTTCGTCCTTCAGCAAGTCGTTCTGAAGTCCGACCATTTGCAAGTTCGAACTCGATTGGCGAAGACAACACACCGAACTCAGGAGGTCGTGCAATGAATCAGGTCGAGGCTCCCGTCTGTAACTGGAAGGCGTTCTGCTCAAGTTGAATAAGAGAGTGTGAAGGCGTCGCGATGAAACGATAATTGCGTCGAGATGAGAGCAGGTTGCATCGAACATCCTCGTCTTCCTCTCATTCGCTCAGCGCTTGATGGACAAAGGCGACCGCAATCGCCCCTTCGCCGACTGCCGACGCCACACGCTTGAGGCTGCCTCCGCGGACGTCGCCGACCGCGAACACGCCGGGCAGACTCGTTTCCAGGAGATGAGGGGCCCGGGCGAGCGGCCAATTCGCCATGGCCAAATCGTCCCGCGACAGATCCGGCCCCGTTTTGATGAACCCTTTCGCGTCGAGCGCGACGCACCCGTCGAGCCAGCGGGTGTTGGGAATGGCGCCTGCCATGACGAAGACGTGGCCGATGTCGCGCGTCTCGATGTTTCCGGTTTGGTTGTCCCGCCAGCGAACGCGCTCGAGATGATAATCCCCTTCAAGGGCGACGATTTCTGTGCGCAGCCTTAAGACGACGCCCGGACTCTGTTCGATGCGGCGAATTAGGTAGCGCGACATGGTCTCAGCCAATCTGTCCGATCGGACGAGCAGGTGCACGCGTCTGGCGATCTGGGCGAGAAACACGGCGGCTTGGCCCGCTGAGTTGCCTCCTCCCACCACAATCACTTCCTCATCACGGCACAGTTGCGCCTCGATGAATGTCGCGGCGTAGTAAACACTCGCGCTTTCAAATTGCGACAAGTTCTCGAGTGATGGTCTCCGATATTCGGCGCCGGTCGCGATGATGATCGTGCGCGCCGGCACACGCGACCCGTCGTCCATCTCAATAGCGTATGGCTTCCGGTCGCACACAAGCTGTTTGGCCCCTTTCGCGATGATCAGTTGCGCCCCGAACTTTTGCGCCTGCATGTAAGCGCGCCCCGCGAGTTCTTGACCCGAGATGCCCGTGGGAAAGCCGAGGTAGTTCTCGATCTTGGAGCTCGAACCGGCCTGCCCCCCCGGCGCGTTCGACTCCAGCGCCAGAACATCAAGTCCTTCAGACGCGCCGTACACAGCCGCCGCAAGGCCAGCAGGCCCGGCGCCGACGATGACCAGGTCGCGGATCTGTGTCTGGTCAATCGCCTCGTTGAAGCCAAGACACTCGGCGATCTGCTGATTGGTCGGGTTGCGAAGTACGACCTCGCCGCGACAGATCACAACAGGCACGTCGGCCGCGGTGACGTGGAAATGATCCAGCAACTCCTGCACATCGGCGTCGCTGTCAAGGTCGATGGACGAATATGGGTTTCCGTTGCGAGTCAGGAACTCTTTGACGCGAAGTGTCCCTGCGCAATGGCGCGACCCGATGAGCGAAACATCTCCAAATCCATGAGCGATCAACTCCACGCGGCGGAGGATGAAGGCTCGCATGAGAATATCGCTCAACTCGCTGTCGGTTTGCACGAGCCTCTGCAAATGTTCGCGATCAACTTCAATCACTTCGCCCGCTTCGCCAGCCCGTATCTGCGCCAGCCCGCGGCGCCCCGAAAGAAGTGTTAGTTCGCCAGTAAACATACCCGGACCATAGACGGCTAGAAGCTCCTCGGTTGCGCCTGACGGCCGTACAATTTCGATTTGACCTGCGGTGACGACGAAGAACCGGGCAGTACGCATGCCGGCTTCGACCAACACCTCACCGCGCCGCACGCGCCGCGCGCGACCATACGCCGCGATCCGCGCGACCTGGGCCTCCGTCAGTGTCGGGATTATCTTGTCGGGCGACGCCTTGGCCGATTGAATTATTGGAGTTTTATCGGTCATAGTTTTGAGCGTATCCCCTTCGCTCCCTGCTGAATACTTTTCGACCCATGTTTCCTTAGACTGCAGGGCGTCCCAAAGAATCGCTTCTAAGGCTGAATCGTTACCTACTTTATAATTTAAGGATACTTGAGCCGACGTTTCAATGGGCCATCGACGCGTCGTCGCGCCGCTCTGTCTCTTTGATAAATAGCGCCAGCGGGGCGCACAGAATGCAGGCAAGATACTCAGGGCAAACATCACCACGCTGCGTCACAAGCCGAAGCCTTATCGATCTCGATCTCCTTGATACTGTCAGTGACGTTCGGCCAAGTTGTATGTATTTCATCGTCTATCCCCTTTCTTTGCCCAGTCGGGGCAACAACCCCCACAAGCTCTCACCGGTTTTGGCCCCTTACCTACGCTGAACGGAAAATGTTCAAATCATTCTACGGCCGCGACGCGCTCGCCATCCGTTCGTCCCTGTACCGATGAAGGCATAATTGTTGGGCGGAGTAATTCCATGGCCGGAATCAAGGGCATGTTGCGCCAGTATGACGAATTCAAAGGAATATGTGCGGCCACGTACCGACACATTCGGATACATGTCCTGTCTGGGCGGGGCGACGATGGACAACGAGGAGAATTACCTGATCAAGAAATTTTATCGTGCCATCACACTGGCGCTGCTGGACATCTTCAAACGGATGGCTCGGGCGCCCCAAATCGCGCTGCCCGAGCCGCCGGCGGTTGAACAACGGGCGGAATTGCTGAAGATTTATGGTGTGAACCCATTGTTTGATTAAAACCGCGAAAATTGAGGGATGCCCAATCCGTCGGCATATTGCTTGCCTGCTTGTCTCATTATGTCTATGTCCACGTTATGTTTATGTCCACATTCACGAGACGGAGATGATTGCACAGGCGATTGAAGCGGCGCAGCGAGTGGGCGAGCCGATTGGGATCTATGTATGGGGTGGGACAAGATAAAAATGGCGCTATTTCGCCGTTGGACGAAGAACCATTCGGTCGAGGCAGGTGAGGCTACTATAGAAGTTCTCCGGGCGAATTCCGAATTAACCGTCGCCGTCGCCGGGCGCGTGACTATAGATTCATCGCCGCATCTCCGGTCTGTGCTGCTCGATCTGCTCCGTCGAGACGCAACCCCAGCCCTTGTCATCGACCTGTCCAGAGTCTCCTATTTAGACACCTCCGGAATTGCAACGCTCATTGAGGTTTCGAAGATCGCTCACGAACATTCGGCGCCGCTGCGCCTGGTGGGAATAAGTGGCGAACTCAAGACGATTACGGAGCTCACCGGACTGGATCGGGTTTTTAGAGCTTTGGGATCGGAGGTGAAGTTCAGTTGACGTACCTGGAGCAAGTCAGGCGATCTGTCATCCACCGGGCAGAGGATGTCGGCGCGTTGACGATGCAGTTATGGGTGGCGTTATGGAAGATTCCGCGCATATTACCGGTGGTGGGGAAAAGGAGGCGCTGGCTGGCCGCCGTGGAACAGATGCTCGCCATCGGAGTGAGCGCGCTGCCAATGGCGGGCCTCATGTCGCTTTGCATCGGCTTCGTGCTCGCGCTCCAGTCCGGCGCAGAATTGCGCCGGTTCGGCGCTTTAGAGTATGTCGTCGATCTGGTCGCGATCAGCTTCACCCGCGAGATGGGCGCGCTCATTACCGCCATTGCGGTCAGCGGCCGATCCGCTTCAGCTATATCGGCAGAGGTCGGCACGATGGTCGTGACCGAGGAGATGGACGCCCTGCGCGTGATGGGGCTCGACCCCGTGGAGTTCACGCTTGCGCCGAAGTATCTGGGCTCTTTGATCACCGTGCCGTGTCTCACGGCGCTATGCACGTTTTGCGGCATTTTCGCCGGGTATCTCTTCCTGGCGTTCAGCATAGACATGAGCGTTCGGGTTTACTTTCAGAAGGTCTTCGAGTCGATTCTGTTGCGCGACGTCTGGCTGACAATTGTCAAGAGCCTGGTTTTCGCAACCATTATTGTCCAGGTGGGCTATATGCAGGGCCTGAAAGTCCGCGGCGGGCCGGAAGCCGTTGGGAGCGCCACGACCGCCGCAGTGGTGAAGTCCACCTTCCTTGTGATCCTCGCGGACCTGGTCGCCACATCGCTTTTCTACCTGATGGGATGGAGCGCCGCAGGATGACAAACGCCAAACCAAATGTCGCTGATGCTGTGATCTCGATACGCGGTCTATCCGTGTCGTTAGGCGCGAAGAGCGTGTTGGACGGCGTTGACCTGGACGTCTACCGTGGCGAGATCCTGGTCTTGCTCGGAGGCAGCGGGTCCGGAAAGACCACCTTGCTAAAACAGGCGCTCGGGCTAGCGAAACCCACTAGCGGGAGCATCCGAATCAACGGTGTGGAGATCACGTCGTGCTCGGCATCCGAGATGGTCGCTGTCCGCCGCCGCATCGGGGTCGCGTTCCAGGAATCGGCGCTCTTCAATTCCCTGACGGTCGAGGAAAACGTTGCGTTGCCGTTGCAAGAGCTGACACGGCTCGCCGATTCTATCATCGAGCTGATGGTCTGGATGAAGCTCCAGGCGGTGGGGCTGGTCAGCGCGGCCAAGCTTTATCCGCGTGAGCTTTCCGGAGGCATGAGGAAACGGGCGGCCATTGCCCGAGCCATCGCCATGGACCCGGACATCCTGATCTTTGACGAGCCTTCGGCTGGACTCGACCCGATAGTCGCGGCGGGCCTGGATGAGCTGATTCTGTTCCTGAAACGCGCCTTTGGCATGACAATTCTCGTGGTAACTCACGAGCTAGAGAGCGCATTCCATATCGCCGACCGGCTGGCAATGCTCTATCAGGGCCGCCTGATTGCGGTCGATGCGAAGGAGCAATTCCTGGCCAATAAGCATCCACGGATCCGCCAGTTCCTCGACCGTCAACCGGACTCCGTCCCCGGAGAGGCCGCCGAGGCATTTATCGCCGCTCTCGCGGAAGAGGGCAAACATGAAAACTGAGGCGAAGGTCGGCGCGTTCGTCATTGTCAGCCTGCTGACGCTTGGTGTTACAACATATTTCGTCCGCACTACGCAATCCGTGCGAGGGCAAGTTCATTACAAAACCTACCTGCGTTACGCTGGCGGCCTCGCCCCCGGCGCTGCCGTGCTATTCGGCGGCATCAAGGCAGGCCAGGTCACCGCCGTGCGGCCCGCGCCCGAAGATCCTACCCGGATCGAGATCGCATTCAACGTAAAGACCGGCACTCCAATCAACCAGAATTCGACGGCGCGGGTGGGATCGGTGAGCCTTATGAGCAGCCCGGTGCTCTTGATTTCGACAGGAAGCAACGACGCCCGCCGCCTGAGTGTCGGCGAGGTGGTGGCCTCCCAGGAATCCATGGGCATGGATGAGCTTACGCAGCGCGTTGCGACGGTTGCCGATTCGGCGAATAGCCTGGTGACAGAACTCCGGGGAGAGGTCCCGGCGCTGACCGGCGAGGCGAGGAAATTTATCGCGAATCTGAACGAGATAAGCGGCCCGCGCAACCGGGAGCGCATCGAAGAAATCCTTACACAACTCCATGGAGAGGTCCCGGCGCTGACCGGCGAGGCGAGGAAATTTATCGCGAACTTGAACGAGATCAGCGGCCCGCGCAACCGGGAGCGCATTGAACAGATCCTTGCAGAAGTCAACACTCTGCTGAATCGAGAGTCGCCCAAGATCGCGCAAATAACGGAGCGGATTTCCTTGCTGGCGCAACATGCGGATTCCGTCGTGGTTTCAGCCGGCCCGGTCGTCCAAAACCTCGACCGCACGGTGACGAATGCGAACAAGACCATTGATGCGATTGGTGGCCCGCTCACGAAAGAACTCGCTGAATTGGAATGCGCGATACAGGAAGCCCGCGCGCTGCTGGCCAACATGCATAATTTAGTGCAGGCCAACGAGGGAGACATCAGCGAGACGATGCAGAACCTGCGGTCCGCTTCGGAGAATGCCCGCGCGCTGAGCGAGTTACTCAGGCAACGCCCGTGGAATCTCCTTCTCCCCCAGCAACCCCCAGATCGGAAGGTTCCCAAGTGAAGAACAGAAGCCAATTACATAATTCATTAGCAGTCGCATTTCTGGGATCGCTAATGCTTGTGGGCTGCGGGAAGGTTCGTTATCCCAAAAGCTATAACCTGAACATCCCGAAGTCGCCTCCCCGAACGTCGCCGCCGCCTGTAGTGTTGGGGCCGCTCGCTATCCGCGAATTTCGCTGCCCGGAGTACCTCTGCGAAGGCCGCATCGTGTACCGTCCAAGTCCCCAGGAAGTCGGGTTCTACGAATACCATCGTTGGGCGATGAGCCCACGCAAGGCGATCAGCCAGCTCATCGCGGATAGTCTTCGGTCCCAGTCGCTTTTCGTAAGCGTTGTGTTTAACGAGGCCGGTGTCGGGACGGCATACGTGCTGAGCGGCAATATAGAGCGGTTTGAAGAGGTGGACGAAGGGCGAGACGTCCGCGCCGTCTGCAGCATCTCTGCGCAATTGATTGATGCTCGAACCATATCAGTCGTTTGGAGTCACACCGCATCGGCGACAGTTCCGGTGGTGAAACGTGATGTGGCAGGCGTCGTGAGCAGCCTCTCGGCAGCGGCCCGGATTACGGTCGATCGTCTGGTTGAATCCATGGAAAAGGAACTGGCGTCCGCGCGCACACGTTGAGCTATTATCGGTTCATGGCTGTTGATAGAGGGCCAGGCAAGGCGTGAATGCGAGACCTCATCATCAGAGAATGGGCTCTTCATCGCAAAGATTGAAATTCCGGTACGGACAACACCGAGAACGTTATCTTGCCGACGCGGGTCGGGGAGCGGCATCGCCGGGAAGATCTCCCATGGACCAGCGTACCATGTCCACCCACATCTTCTGGATGTCGGGCCGTCCCCAGACCTCCTC
>Ga0137367_10001096_pt1 | contig 20893 bp, 22 predicted proteins | sample SagtaG_14_FD_104939 | JGI IMG/M metagenome (GOLD analysis project Ga0137367, IMG submission 104939) | Vadose zone soil microbial communities from Sagehorn Ranch, Mendocino, California, USA - Sage1_L_80_16 metaG | ecosystem: Environmental > Terrestrial > Soil > Vadose zone | place: USA... | reverse complement strand
GCATGCTGTCGTTCGAAGTGCAGGGCGGCGTCGAGGCGGCGCGCGACGTGGCGCGTCAGACCCGCTTGTTCACGCTGGCCGAGTCGCTCGGCGGCGTCGAGAGCCTGATCGAGCTGCCAGGGGTCATGACCCACGCCAGCGTTGCCGGCACCGAGGCCGAGGTCCCAGCCGACCTGATCCGCCTGTCGGTGGGCATCGAGCATGCCGACGACCTGGTCGCCGACCTCGACCAGGCGCTCACCGGCTGAGCTGGCTCCGGGGCCCGGGCGGACCGGGGAGGCCCGGTCGACCCGCCCGGTCGACGCGCGCGCTCGGCGGACCGGGACGCCCGGTCGACCCGGCCGGTCGCCGGTCCGGCTCCGTCACTCCCCCCGGTCGGGGGGCGGCCGCCGGCGGAGCCGCTTGGTGGTGGCGCGACGGCGCTTGGACTCCACGCGACGGGCGGTCGCGGCAGCACTCGGCCTGCTCGGCCTACGCGTGCGGGGGACCGCCATGGCCGAGGCGAGCATGGCCGCCAACCGCTCGGTCGCGTCGCGCCGGTTGGCCAGCTGGCTGCGCTGGTTCTGGGCCACCAAACGCAGGCGCCCGGACGAGTCCACGCGCGAGGAGAGCCGGCGGAGCGCCCGCTCCTTTGCCTCCGGCGGGATCGAGGGCGAGCCGGCCAGGTCGAAGCGCAGTTCCACGCGGGAATCGGTGGTGTTGACACCCTGGCCGCCAGGTCCGGACGAGCGGCTCGCCCGGAACTCGAGCTCCTCGGCCGGGATCGCCACCTCCGGCGTGATCCGCACGACCTCGGCCATCAGTCCACACCCTCAGCCCGTGGCCCGGCGGCCGGGACCGCCCTTGCCGGAGAGGTGCCGAGCGGTGTTCACCAATGCCACGTGGGAGAACGCCTGCGGGAAGTTGCCGAGCTGGCGGCCGAGGCCGGGATCGTACTCCTCGGCCAGCAGCCCGAGGTCGTTGCGCAGCGACAGCAGCCGCTCGAACTGCTCGCGGGCCTCGTCGTGGCGGCCCATCAGCGCCAGGTTGTCCGCCAGCCAGAAGCTGCACGCCAGGAACGCCCCTTCCCCAGGCGGTAGGCCGTCGACGCTGGCGGAGCGGTCGGCGTCGTAGCGGAGCACCAGGCCGTCCCTGCGGAGGTCGCGCTGGATGGCCTCGACCGTGCCACGCATGCGCGGATCGGTGGCCGGCAGGAAGCCGACCAGCGGGATCATCAGGAGGCTCGCGTCGAGCAGCTTGCTGCCGTACGACTGTACGAAGGTGTTGCGGTCGGCGTCGAAGCCGCGCTCGCAGATCTCGTCGTGGAGCTTGCGCCGCAGCGCCCGCCAGCGTTCCACCGGCCCCTCCAGGTGGTACACGTCCACCGCCTTGACCGCCCGGTCGACGCCCACCCAGGCCATCACCTTGGAGTGGGTGAAGTGGCGGCGCGGCCCGCGGATCTCCCACAGGCCCTCGTCCGGCTCCTGCCAGTTGGACTCGAGGAAGTCCATCAGCGCGAGCTGAAAGTCCCAGGCCAGCTCGTCGGTGGCGATGCCGGTCCGCCGGGCGAGGTGCAGCGCGTCCATGACCTCGCCGTAGACGTCCAGCTGGAACTGGTTCACGGCCGCGTTCCCGGTGCGCACCGGGCTGGACTCCTCGTAGCCGGGGAGCCACGGAAGCTCCTCCTCGTTGATGCGCCGCTCGCCGGCCAGGCCGTAGAGGATCTGCATCTGCTTGGGCTGGCCCGCCACGGCCCGGAGCAGCCACTCGCGCCAGGCCTTGGCCTCTTCCAGGCAGCCGGCCAGCAGCAGGGCGTCGAGTGTGAAGGTCGCGTCGCGCAGCCAGCAGTAGCGGTAGTCCCAGTTGCGGACCCCTCCGATGGCTTCGGGCAGCGAGGTGGTGGGTGCCGCCACGATGCCACCGGTGGGCCGGAAGGTGAGCGCCTTCAGGATGATCAGGGAGCGGATCACCGCGTCCCTCCAGCCACCCCGATAGGTGATGTGGCTGGCCCACTCGCTCCACCAGGCCTAGGTCTCGTCGATCGCGCGGATCGGGTCGATGCTGCGCGGCGAGCGCATGTGCGAGGCATGCCAGGTCAGGATGAAGGGCACCCGCTCGCCCTCGGCCACGGTGAAGTCGGCCACGGTGCTGAGGTTCTCGCCGTGGACCGGGACCGGCGTGCGCAGCCACACCGAGTCCGGGCCGGCGATCGCGTGCAGCGCCCCGTCGATCCGGCGCACCCATGGCACGATCGAGCCGTAGTCGAACCGGATCACCAGCTCCATGCGCATGGGCACGCGGCCCTTCACGCCCTCCACGACCCGCGCCACGTCGGGATCGCGCTGCCGGGGCGGCATGCAGTCGACCAGCCGGACCACGCCGTCCGCGGTCTGGAACTCGGTCTCGAGGATCAGCGAATCGCCCTGGTAGCTGCGGCGCACCGCGGTCACCGGACCGGCCGGCGCGATCCGCCAGTGGCCGTGGCGGTCGTCGCCGAGCAGCGCGGCGAAGCAGGCGGGGGAGTCGAAGCGGGGCAGGCACACCCAGTCGATCGAGCCGCTCTTGCTGACCAGCGCGGCGGTGTGCGTGTCCCCGATGATCCCGTAGTCCTCGATCAGCGGCATGGTGGCGTCCTCGTCCGGTTCCTTGCCCGGTGGCGGCCGTGCAACCGGGCCCGGTCTCAGCTTGCCGCAGGATCCAGCGGTTCGCCGTCCACCAGACGCCTGGCCACGTCGATGACACGCTCCCGGTGCGAGCGCGCGTGTTGCCGGATGCGCTCGAACGCGGCGCCGGACGAGAGCCCCTCGCGTTCCATCAGGATGCCCTTGGCCTGCTCGATCACCACCCGGCGGTCGAGCGCGTAGCGCAGCTGCTCGGTGAGCTTGCCCTGCATGTGCGCCTCGATCGAGCTGCGCAGGACCGAGGCGACGATGCGCGAGTACGCCTGGATCGCCTCGATCTCACCGTCGTCCCAGTCGTGACGCTCCGAGGCGTAGACGTTCAGCGTCCCGACCGCGCCGTCGAGCACCACCGGCACCCCCATGATCGCGTGGACGCCCTGCATGCTCGCCGCCGGCCCGAACGACGGCCATCGGGAGTCGGTGGCGACGTCCGCCGCGGCGACCGGCTCGGCCTGCTCGAACGCGTCCACGCAGGGCCCCTCGTCGGCCCGTTCCTGCAGGGTCTCGACGATCCGGCCACGCTCGCTGGAGGCGGCGACGTAGCGGAGCACGTCACCTTCGGTGAGGAGCAGCAGGCCGGCGCCGTCGATCGCGAAGATCCGGCTCGTCTCGTTGACGACGTGCTCCAGCGCATGCTCCAGACCGCCGGGATCCTCGGCCGTCAGCTCCGCGAGGCCGGTGATGCTGGACGCGAGTGCGTCGCGATTGATCGGCACGGCCTCCCCCGGCTCGTCCTGATCCAACGGGCGGAGGATTCCCATCCGCCGCGATCTCACCATAGTCGTGATCACAAGATGGTCCCACATACGACGAGCCCCCTGCCGGCAGGAGGCCCGTCGCGCCCCGAGAGTCAGCCCTCGAGGGAGGGAAGGCGGGGTTCTCGGCCTCCCCCACGCAGCCTTGCACGACCGAGCATGTCCCAAACGTCCGGTTCTGGCCTCACCAAGCTCCGGTTCAAACCTCAACCAGCTCCGCCCGCATGCGCTCGAGCGCGCGGCGCAGGAGCCTCGAAACGTGCATCTGCGAGATCCCGAGACGCTCGGCGATCTGGTCCTGGGTGAGCTCGTCGACGTATCGCAGCACCACGATGCGTCGCTCGCGCTCTGGCAGCCGGCCCACAAGCTCGGGGAGGATCAGGAGGTTCTCGGCCTCCTCGCGTGCGCTGGTGTCCATGACGAAGTCGCCGAGCACCGCGTCGCCCTCCTCGCCGGCGGGCTGGTCGAGCGAGGGGGCCGAACGGGTCTGGGCAACCTCGATCGCCTCCAGGATCTCCTCCTCACTCGCGGCCAGGTGTCTGGCGAGCTCGGCAACAGTGGGGGAGTGGCCGAGCTGCTGGGGCAGCTCGTCGATGGCACGGCACAGGCGCAGTGCCAGGTCCTTGGTGCCGCGGGGCACGCGCAGCCGCCAGCTCGTATCGCGCAGGTAGCGCTTGATCTCACCGATCACGGTCGCCACCGCGTACGGGATGAACGGGTTGGCCCGCTCCGGCTCGTAGCGGTCGACGGCCTTGACCAGCCCGAGCCGTGCCACCTGGCGAAGATCCTCCAGCGAAGCCGCCCGATTGCCCCGGTAGCGCTCGGCGAGCCGGTCGGACAACCCCATGTAGGCAAGGATGATCCGCTCTCGCAGAGCCGGGTCTCGAGTCTCGACGTATTCGCGGAACCACCCCTCCACACGCTGCACCGCAAGCTCGTCGTCTGGGCGGACCTCGTCCACCACACCTGGTAGATGCCGCGAGAGGGGAATCTGGGAACGTTCGGCCCAACTAGACGTCACTGCGGTCATCCAAACCTCCGAGAGGATTGATGGACCCGCAGGGTCAGGGCAGGTCGCGGCCCTTCAGCGCACAATCGTTCCCAAGCGCTTCCGGCGCTAAACGCTTGCTTCTGGAGGGCACCCGTATCAGCGGGCCGACCACCAGGTCCAGCGCTCAGGCTCGATCTCGATCACCGGCCCCGGCGGCCTGGCCTTCAGGTAGGCGGGGTAGCGGGCGGCCAGCACGTCCAGGGCCGCTTCGGCGGCCTCGCCCTCCAGAATGGAGGCGGTGCCGCGCAGCTCAACCCACCACAACGCCGACCAGTCGTCCTCGTAGTGGTCGACCAGCAGGGCCACGCGCGGGTCGGCCGCGAGGTCGCGGAGCCGCTGCAACTCACGCCCGCGCTTCGGCTTGACGTCGTCCACGGCCCACACCGCCCTCCCCGCGTGCCAGGCGAAGGTCACCGGCACGATCCGCGGGCCGTCCGGCGACATCCTCGCCAACCGCGCCACGAGAGCGTCCGCGAAGCGGCCCAGCACCTGGGCCGGCGGCCCCTGCGGCCCAGCCCTCCCCCCAGGCATCAGGAAGACCGCTCCGCGAATTCCCGGGTCACGCGCACGCAGTTCACCCGCGAACCGTAGACCCCGCGGCACCCTCCGTCATCTCGCCCGACCGCAACTCGCGATACTTCAACACGCCGGCGCAGCTCTTGTCCTGACGGTCTTGGTGCCGGAGGAGGGGCTCGAACCCTCCCCTGATATCCGCCTGACCAGCGGTTTTGGCGAGGAGGAGCGCCTCGGGTCCGCATGGGGTCCGCGAGCGCGTGGACTTAGGTGAGCCGAAGGCACTCAGCCGGCGTGGCCGTCAGCAGCGCCAGGAGCGTGTAGGCGGCGCGCTTGGCCTCCTCCGGCTCGGTGGAGTCGCACATGAGCCCGATCGCGTAGATGCCCGTCGACCCGGCGGGCTGGCCAGCGGGTAGTCCGCGATGATCTGTGTGGCCGGGTTCTTGGCGCGTAACCGCGCCAGCAGTCGGCCGGGTCCACATGCGCCCGTCGAGCAGCGCGGTTGGCGGAGGGTGGCTGGAGGAGTTGCGACTTCCTTGCTGGATCAGCGCGCGCCCGCCAGGGCGGGCCTGGGTTGGCTCCAGAGGAGAGCATTCGGCGCTTCCGGACCCGTCATGTATCGACCGCCGTTCGACAACCGGTTTCGGCGCCAAACCCCGCGTAGCTGAGGAGGTCAGGAGTCCTGGTCGAACGCGTCGGAGACCGCCTCCTCCAGGGCTTGGAGCGCGGCATCCAGGTCGGCCAGGCGTTGGCGTTGCATGGTGGCCGAGCGCCGCTCCATCCAGGCTGCCGCCTGGTCGTGGTGTTTGGCGTACCAGGCCGCCATCCGGTCGTGTTCGACCGCGGTCCGCTGGATCTGGACGCGGACCTCCTGCAACGCTGATCGGACCAGCCCAAGAGCCTGTCGGATCTGGTCTTGCCCCATCGTCATCGCCTGCGATCCACCGGCTCCGTCGCCACGGCGCAGTACCTGGGCGGCCCATCACGCTTGATGCTGCCGCAACCTGGCCGTGGGACTTCCCGCAACCGGCATGTCGAGCGGTCGGTGCATCCGACCTGAACAGCGGAGATACCCCCGTCGGCGTTACCTGTGGCCCCTGGGTGTGGGCAGGCGACCAGGTCCGGAGCGCTGGTGAACATTGGCGACAGGCAGTGGGTTTCCGCCCAGCCCGGCGGGGTAGGAAAGGGCAACGCGGCGGGGTATGGCGCGGGCCTGCTACATCGACGTGGACGCCGACGGTCGACGCCCTCTGGGGGAGGACGGATCGCAGCGACCAGTCCGCCAACCGACTGAACCGCGCGATGACCGCGAGCACGTCCGTCTGATGCAGGCCCGTCGGGTTGGTTGCCCGGATCGGTGGTGGGGTAGGCAGCCCGGCACGCCAACGACGATCACCGCCGGGAGGTGCGCGGTGCAGCTTGAGCTGGCCCTGTCGCTACCCCGCGATCACCGCTCGGTCCCGGTCGCCCGCCATCTCCGCTCGGTCCCGGTCGCCCGCCATCTGGTCCGCGCCGGCATGCGGATCCTGGGCGTGGACGCCGACTGCACCCACGACGTCGAGGTCGCCTTGAGCGAGGCATGCACCAACCTGATCCAGCACGGCACCCCGGCAGTCGAGTACCAGGTGCAGCTGCACCTGGACGACCAGCGGTGCCAGCTGCACATCAGTCTGGTCGGCCACAGCATGGCCGGCGCCTTCGGACAGCCGCCGCCCGCAACCAGGCCGAACAGCGATGCCGAGCATGGCCGCGGGCTGCTGGTGATGCGGGCGCTGATGGACCGGGTCGGGTTCCGGTCGATGCCGGGGGCCGGCTCGGTGGTGTCGCTGGAAAAGCGGCTCACCTACGCCGACACCGAACGCCTCCAGCAGGCGCCGGCCCGGTAGCGGTCCCGCGCCAACCGTCGCGCTGGTGTGGTGGGCCGGCGGCGAGCACAGGGGGGACTGCCTCGCCGCCGCGCCCTCCACAGGCCAGCACAGGCAGCGCTGGGGGTCGGTCACGGCCCGCCCGCCAGTGCTGGCCGGGAGTTCACGCAAGCGGGCAGTCTGGCACGATCGCCGTTCGGAGTGAAGCCGCCGAGTGCGGTGCCGCCATCCGCAGATTGCGGTAGCCCCGCTGCCGTTCCACCACCCCGCGACCACCCGCGATGCGGCTCAGAATGCCGGCGCGATGGTCGCTAGTGTGGTCGTCCGAGTGGTCGCACGGCAACCGACTACATGGCGCGCTCGTGGTCGTGGTTGCGTGCGCGGTCGCGGTGGTCTGGTTGCCGGTGGTCGCCGCGCTGGTCGCTGCGACCGGTCGGCTCCTGGCGGTCGCTTCGCTCGGTCCGGTCGGCGGCCAGGTCGCGGAGGCGACCAACCGCCTGGGTGGCATGCCGCCACGCGCGCCGCTGCGCAAACGAGGCGTCCCTGCCGTGTGGCTCCGGCCCGAGCGCGCGCTCGGGGTCGTGGCGGATGGCGGGCTCGGGCGTGGTGACGCTGTAGTAGCGCGTGCGCCCGATCGCGCGCGACCCCCTTGACCGTGGCGAGGCGCTGGCCCAGCTCACGCGACCATCCCGGCTGCAACAGCTCGACCGCGCGGGCCTCGGCCCGGGTGCGCCACTTGTCCTCACGCACGACCGCCTGATACTCGGCCACCAGCTCGGGGTTGGCCCCACGGTGCGCCTGGTGCTGCTGCTGGGCGTGGCGGGCGGCGCGTTCGCGGTCGGCGGCACGGTTGGCCGCCTGTCGGGCGACCTGGACGGGCACACGGTTGGGGTCTGGAAGTACTGAGTGGAGCCGCTTGTCACTGCGATCGTGGTCCCTGATTGACGCCGTGATGTCGGCACGGTGCGGTGACGACGCGTGGCGGGAGGCCAGCCCGGTCAGCATCTTGTTGCGATCCCCTGGCAGCAGCAGGCCTTGCACGTAATCGCAGAAGCCGCAGCGCTGCGCCAGACTCGATCTGGGAGCATCAGTTCTCCTTGACAGTCCAATTCCCTTTGTGCAACAGCCTGGTTCGCCCAGGGTCAGGTCGGGCAGCCACGCGGCGGTGGAGTTGGACTCCAGGTCCTCTGCTGAGACGCCGGCCTCGACCGCTGCCTGCGTCCCGGTGGTCAGCAGGTCCAGGCGGGCACCGTCCGGGGCGCGCTCCCCGGCGTCCACGAACCCGACGTTGGCCACGATGGCAGCTACTTGCGCGGGGCGTGGCAGCCCCAGCTCCCGCGCGTGGTCCACCGCCTCGGTTGCAGCGCTCATGAGGTCGAGCGTGGCGAAGACGGCCGCCATCACCTCGAACGGATCTCCCTGGCTCACCTGGCACGCTCTTCTCGCGGCTCGGCGACGGACTGCTGGATCGGGGACTACCCGGCTGACCGTGGCGTGTATGGGTGACGCGCCGCCCACTTGAGAAGTTGGCCCAGCGACGAACCTTCACGCTGGAACGTGCCACCCGCGGCGGGACCGACCCTCGGCTCCCAGAGGGACCAACGGGCCTGCGCTCTGGCATGCCGGTTCTCGAGGACGTAACGGCCGTCCGAAAGCCAGTGGACGAGGTGAGCCTTGCTTTTCTCCTCGACGCGAACGACGCTGATGCGGGTCGGAGCCATCAGCCGGTCGCTCCAGGCCGGATCGCCACGATGCCTGACGACCCCGCGACCGCTCGCGGCAGCCCCGCCACGGCCTCCGCATGGAGGCGCTCAAAGCGCTCCGCGAGCCCCGGCAGCTCGTCCGGGTACAGGTGCCCGTAGGTGTCCAGGGTGATCGCCGCCGTCTTGTGGCCCATGTGGCGCTGCACCGCCTTGATCGAGGCGCCCTCCCGGATGAGCAGGCTCGCGCAGGTGTGCCGCAGGTCGTAGAAGCGCAGGTTGATAGGCAGCTCGTCCGGGCGCCCGCTGGCGGGCATCTCGGCAACCGCATCGTTCGCTGCCCGCACGGCCTTCTTGAACACGCCCGGCACCCACTTCGACTCTCGGAGCGGGCCACCCCGGACCGCGGTGAACACCAAGTCCTCGCGGCCTCGCGGCCGGCCGTCCAGGTAGGTGCCCAGCTCGTCGGAGAGCCAGCGCGGCAGGTGGATCGTGCGGGCCTCGTGGGTCTTTACGTCGCCCCACTGGAGTTTGCCGCCAACCTCGGGCGCGGCCTCCGCGACGCGGACCTCGCCACGTAACAGGTTGAGCTGGCGGACCCGCAGCGCAACCAGCTCGCACGGCCGCAGCCCTGTGTAGGCCGCGAACCGCAGCAGCGTGCCGTAGGGCTCCCGGACGACCTCGGCCAGGACCTCGACCTGCGGGGCGTCCAGGAAGTACATCTCGCGGCGCTGCGCCTTCGGCAGGCGCTTCAGCCCGGCGGCGGGGTTGATCGCCAGCTTCTTGCCCTCAACGGCCGCGCCGAGGATCAGCACCAGGACCTGGAGGGCCTTGTGGGCCCGCTTGGCGCCGATGGGGGCACGTGCCGGCTTGGCGTCGAGGTCGCCGGCGACCAGCTCGGAGAACCACTCGCGGACCGCCAGCGTGTCAATCGACACCAGCGACCCTTGGCCGAAGCGGGGGAGGACCTGGTTGTCGAGCAGCGCGCGGTAGTCGTGGCGGGTGCTCGGCTTCAGGGCCTTGGTCGTGTTGTACCAGCGCTCCGCCCACGGCCCGAAGGCGATCTTGCCAGCGGCCGGGTCGACGTAGGCGCCGCGGAGCTTCGAGTCCTCGATCGAGACCAGGAACCGGTTCGCGTCGAGCATGCGCAGGAACGTCTTCGAGTGCTCCCGGCCGGCTGGGTCGCGCCAGCGGGCGCGAATGGTCTCCCGGTCTCCTGGCGCCGTGCTCCAGCGTGGGCAGCCGCACCCCTCCACGGTGCAGACGCCCTTGGCGCTGCGCCCGTGCTTGGCGAAGCCGTGTGCGCAGCCGGAGCGGCCGCAGGGCTTGCGGTGGTGCTTCTCGACGTGGGCCATCCTCGGCTCCCCCTCTCGCTTTCGTCATTCGCGCTTGACCTTGCCGGCACAAGCATGGCACGATCTGTCGACGACAACCACTTATCATCGGTAGTCGTCGGTCGGCGAGGAGGCTGGAATGCCCAGGACTGAGATCGAGCGGCTGCTCACGGCCGAGGAGGTCGCGGAGCTGCTCCAGGTGAAGGTGGAGACCATCCACCAGTGGCGTTGGCAGGGCAAGGGCCCCAAGGCGGTCAAGGCCGGACCGAAGTTTGTGCGGTTCCGTCCAAGCGACGTGAACGACTGGCTCGACGCCAAGCTGGAGCAGGACCAGGTTCCGCCCGCCGCTTGACCCCTCCCGGCGCAGGCAGGCCACGTCTTCGCTCGTGGCCTGCCTGCGGTCCCGGCCCCCTGAGGAGGTCCTTGCATGCCCACACGGGAAGGGCGCCGCTCAGGCGCCCCCTCCATTTCGCATCGTCCCCACGATGACCTCCTGATCGTGGCTGATCCCGACGACGCCTGGGGTCCCTACCCGGGGCACCCTCCATGGGCGTCGGCCGGGTTCGTCGGGTGCAGCGACCACTGGCCACCACCGGCCGCCGACCCACCGGGCGATCACAGCGCCCGGCTGGCCGAGGCCTCGGCCACGCTCGGCTCGCTGGACGCCGCCGCCGCGGTGGTCGCTGCGTCGGAGGACCCTGCCAAGCAGGACAACGCGCCGTGACGCCCGCCTCCTTGAGAACCAACCGCCATCGCGCCAGCGACGGCCCCGGGAGCGTAACGCCGGCCGTCCGGATGATGCTGCCGGTGCTGGACCGTTGCCGGTCTGGCCGCCACGGTCTCCAGGTCGACTACTGGGCCGCGTTCCTGGTCGCCTGCCCCTGCTGCGCCGAGACGCGGCCGGTGCGCTGGTGTGACGCCTGGCACGGCGACTACGGCCAGTGCCAAGCCTGCACGCTTGGCAGGGTGCCGGCGTGGCGTGCCGCCGGCCCGCGCTGTCTGGTGCATCGGCGCTGGGACGCCGCCCACACCCCCACCGCGTCGGCCGAGCACGACCCCGCCCAGCCGGTGGGACACCTGACGGTCGAGGGTCGATCATGACGGCCCCGATCCTGGACGCCGCACGTGAGGCGCTGCTGGCCGGCCTGTCGGTGGTCCCGTCGGCCGAGGACGGCAGCAAGCGGCCCATGGGCGGCTGGAAGCCCTACCAGCGCCAGCGGCCCACTCCGGAAGACCTCCAGCAGTGGTACGGCGGCCCCAGCCCGCGGCGGGGGATCGGGCTGGTGTGCGGCGCGGTGTCGGGCGGCCTGGAGCTGCTGGAGTTCGAGACCGGCGAGGTCTACGCCGAGTTCGTCGCCGCCGCCAAGGGCGCGGGGCTGGGCGAGCTGGTCGATCGCATCGAGGGGGGCTACCTGGAGGAGAGCCCGGGCGGTGGCCGCCACTGGCTGTACCGCTGTCCGGAAATCGGCGGGAACACCAAGCTCGCGCGCCAGCCTGGCCCGGGCGGCACGGTCGAGGTGCTGATCGAGACCCGGGGTGAGGGCGGCTACGTCGTCTGCGCGCCCTCGGCCGGCAAGGTGCATCCCTCGGGGCGGCCGTATGTGCTGGTGGCGGGTGGGTTCTCGGCCATCGCCAGGATCACGGGGGCGGAGCGGGCTGAGCTGTTCCGGCTGGCGCGGACCTTCGACCGGATGCCCCAGCCTCAGCCCGGGCGTCCCGCCGCCGCCGGCTACCGCGACCACATCGACCGGGCCGGGGGCGAGCCCGGCGGGCGTCCCGGTGACGACCTGGAGGGGCGCGTGTCCTGGGCGCAGCTCCTGGAGCCCCACGGCTGGCGGCTGCTGTACCGCCGCGGCGGGCTGGAGGCTTGGCAGCGGCCAGGGAAGAACGGCCCGGGCCTCTCGGCGACCATCGGGCACGTCCGCGGTGAGCGCGGCGAGCCCCGGCTGTGGGTGTTCTCCAGCTCGACGGTGTTCGAGCCGGAGCGCTCGTACTCGAAGTTCGCCGCGCTGGCGGTGCTGGAGCACGGCGGCGACTACCACGCGGCAGCGCGGGCGCTGGCCGCCAAGGGGTACGGCGCGCAGCCGGGGAGGGTGAGCGGGCCGAGGTCGGGGCGGGCCGGGTCGACGAGGGCGCAGCGGCGGGCATGGGCGCGGCTGGTCAAAGACGAGCTGGAGCAGCTCGACCAGGCGGGCGGAGACGGGCTGGAGCCCGCCCTGGAGCGCGCCGCCCGCAGGTACGCCCGGCTGGCCCGCAGCGCAGACGAGCGGGCGCGGCTCCGACGGCTGCTGGAGTGCGAGGGCACCCGCCGCGGGCTGCGCGCAGACCAGGTCGCGCGGGCGCTGGCCCGCGGCTTCGGGGCGTGCGCAACCACTGGGGGGGCGGCGTGAGCGAGCGCGTCGAGCAGGCCCCAGAGACCGGGGGCGGCGAGAAGGCCCGGCAAGCCGGGCCGGGCCACGACCAGCGCCGTCCGGCGTCCGGCCAAGCGCCCACCGAGGCTCGCCGGGCCGCAGGGCGCCCCGCTGAGGGTGAGCAGGAGGAGCCCGCTGACGAGGCTGGGGCGAGGGGCGGGCGCCGACGAGGACGACCGTCCAAGCTGGACGTGGCGATCAGGCTGGGCAAGCAGCGGTACCAGCTCGGCCGCACGAGCCAGGCCAGCAAGGGGCGGCCGTACGCCAAGCGGGACAACGTCCGCTACCTGTTCGACGGCAAGGCCAAGGCCGAGCTGCGCGCCGACCTGCGCTATGCCTGGCAGTGCGCCGCCCCGGACGAGGCGACGCCTTCGGACAGCACGCTGAACTCGGCGATCAGCGCGCTTAGGCGGCTTGCTCTGGAGGTCGAGCCGGACCCGACCACCGCTGAGGACCGCATGCGCGCCGCTGGCGTCAGCCCCGACGGCGGCCCCTCGGACCGCGGCGCCGAGGCGCTCCGCGACCTCGGCCTGGATGGCAGCCCGGTCCCCGAGAACTACGCGATCCCTGAGCCGTACGAGGTTGACGCCGGTGGGGTCTGGCGGAGCGTGGAGGGGGGCGAGGATCAGGGGGCAAGCCGCGTGCGTGTCGCCTGGGCGGCGCTGCTGCCGGTCGGCATCCTGCGCGCCCCTGACGGCGCGGAGGAGGTCGAGCTGGCCTGGTGGCGCCCGCCCCGGTGGGTGCGCCGCGCGGTGCCCCGCTCGGTCGCCAAGTCCGGCCGCAGGCTGGTGGCCGCGCTCGGCGATCAGGGGCTCCCCGTGATCGAGGCGGACGCCAAGCAGGTGGAACGGTGGCTCGCCGCGGCGGAGGCCGCCAACTGGGGCGTGCTCCAGCCGACCAGGATCACCCGGCACCTCGGCTGGCAGCCGGACAGCACCACGTTTGTCACCGGCGACCAGCAGCCCTGGCCGGTCCGCCCCACCTACGACACCCAGGCCCGCGCCCTGGCCGCCTACCACCCCCACGGCACGCTGGCAGACTGGCAGGCCGCCATCGCGGGCCTGGCCCGCCACCCCGGGGCGCAGATGGGGGTCTACGCCGCGCTGGCCGCGCCGCTGCTGCGCCCGCTCGGCTTGGGATCGTTCACGGTGGACTGGAGCGGGCGCAGCACCACCGGCAAGACCATCACCGCCATCATCGCGCTGAGCGTGTGGGCCGACCCCAGCGAGACCGCTGGCGCGTTCGGCACCTGGAAGACCAGCGTGATCGCCGCCGAGAAGCGCCTGAACCTGGTCCGGGGCCTGCCCGTCGTCTTGGACGAGACGCAGGTCGCGGCGCCGGAGCTGGTCGCCGACATTCTGTACCAGGTCGCGGAGGGGATCGGTAAGGGCCGCGAGGGCGGCTGGGCGAGCATGCTGGCGTGGCAGGCGATCGTGCTGTCAACCGGGGAACGCCCAGCGCTGTCGTTTCTGACCCGGCAGGGTGCCAGCGCCCGCGTGCTGAGCCTGGAGGGCTACCCCTTCGACGACGACGCGGCCACCGCGAAGACCATGGGGGGCAAGGTGCTCACCTGCTACGGCACCGCCGGTCCCGCGTTCATGGGGCACCTGGCCGAGCTGCTCGGCAGCGAGACCGGCCAAGCCAAGCTCGCCAAGATGCACCGCAAGCTGACCCGCGACCACGAGACCGGCAGCGCCCTGAACCGGCGCCGCGCGCCGCTGGTCGCCAGCCTGCACCTGGCTGGCGTGCTGGCCCACCAGTGGGGCGTGGTGCCGTTCCCGGCGCCCGCCCCCAAGGTCTGGGACGGGCTGTTTGGCACCGCCGACCCCAGGGACGACCGCGCCGGGGAGGCGCTGGCGGTGGTCCACAGCTTCATCGCCGCCCACCCCGACCGGATCTTGGGCGTGAGCCAGGTCTACGACCAGCTCGGCACCGGCCGCCAGCGCGAGTACGAGGAACCGCCCGCGTTTGGCTGGGCAGGCCGCCAGGTCGAAGACGGCGCGGTCGCGCTGTTCCCCGAAGTCGTCAAGCAGGAGCTGCGCCGTGCCGGCTACGAGCTCGACGAGGTGGCCAAGGAGTGGGCCAAGTCCGGCGCCATCCGGCGCGGTGACGGCCGCCACCTCCTCCGACGGGTCCGTATCGGGGGGGACCTGAGGCGCATGCACGTGTTCGAGGCGGGGGGAGAGAGCGGCCAGGAGGAGGGGTCATGACGAGGCGCTGGCCGTGTTCCCACTTGGAGATGGGAACAAGAAAGCCGAGCATCTTCGCAGGTCAGAGGGCGTTTAGGGGCACCGAAAAGCCTGTTCCCACATCTCCGGAAATAGAGAGGGTGTATACGCGCCCGTTCGTAAAAAACAAAAAATCCCTCCCCCCTCCACTCCACCCCATTTTTGTTTTTTCTACGCGGCCCCTATATGGGCTCTCTCTCCTGTGGGAACAGTGGGAACAGTGGGAACAGTGCAGGTCAGCGGCGTGATTCTTGTTCCCACACCCTCTCCTCGTGTGGGGACAGGGTGGGAACGGGCCGGGATGCCCCCGGTTCGTCACCGACATGAAGGAGGGCTCTCGATGCCTCGCGAACTGAAGCTCACCCCTGCGTCCGAGATCTCGCTCCAGCCGCGCCATGGCGACTGGGGACCGTGGCGGCTGGACCCCGAGGTCCGGGTGCTGTACCCGGTCTGGCCCTACCGGTACGAGGTCGACCTCGACCGGTGCACCACCAGCGCCGAGATGCTCGACTAGCCGCATCGGGTCTGCGACGCCCGCTCGGTCTGCCTGGACCCGGCGGTGCTGCGGCGGCCGAACGGCGCACCCCGCCTGGTCGAGATCCCGACCCGCTCCGGGCCGATGTGGTCATGGCCGGGGAGCCGGCCGCTCGAAACCATCCCCGACGGACCCGGGGAGTAGCCCGCAAACCGGCGCAGAGCCACGTTCGGCACCCCCCCCAAAGGGCGGCCCCCGTTCGGTCGGATTCGCCGCCGCCCGCCAGTCCCCAGACTCTTCGCCTCCCGATGATGCGGAGCATGCCCCCCTCACCGCGCTCCGGGTCGAGCCGGACGCTGCGGTGGCGGGGTGGGCCTGGCCCTGCGGGTCCAGGATCTCGCGCTTGAGCATCACGTCGACGGCAACCCGGGTCACCGTCCATCTCCTCGTGCCGTGACCGGCAACGACCGTCCGGCGGCGCCGGGCCTGGGATCGAACGCGATGCTACCGGAGGATGCCGAGCGCGATGGCGCGGACCAGGGCATCGGAGCGGCCTGCGGCGCCGAGCTTCTCGTAGATGTGCGCCAGATGCGTCTTGACGGTCGCCGGCGACACGGAGAGGGCCTCGGCGATCGCGCGGTTGGAGCCACCCTCAGCGAGACGGCCCAGCACCTCGCGCTCCTTGCCGGTGAGCAGGGACTCCCCCGGTCCACCGGCAGCCAAGCCGATCACGCCCACCAGCAGCGGCAGCAGCGCCGGCGCGACCGCGCGCTCGCCGCCACGCAGCAGCTCCAGCGCGTCCGCCAGCTCGGCGACGCCGGTCGAGCGCAGCAGCAGGCCGTCCACGCCCGCCGCCAGCAGCGCGGCCAGCTCCTCCGGGTCGGGAAGGGCCGCCAGCGCCAGCACCCTGGGCACCTCGTGCTGCGCCTTGGCGCGCGCCGCCGCCAGCCGCGGGGGCAGGTCGGTGGTCTCGCCGAGCACCACCAGGCCGGCGGTGGTGGTGCGTGCCGCCCGCAGGCCGTCGCGCGCCAGCGCGGCCTCGGCGATCACCCACACCCCGAGCTGCCCGAGGGCGGCCCGCAGCCCCAGCCGCAGGAGCTCCCAGTCGTCGACGACCACAGCCGTGGTCCAGACACCCCTGGGACTGCCGGCTCGCTCGGATATGCCAGAAGTCTCGGCTCGCCCGGCCGCGGCTGGGGAGCGCTCCGACGCTGTCCTTGTTGTCGGCGGCACCACATCGGCGCTCCTCAAGCTCGCCGCCGAACTCACCCAACGCCGGCCGTGGAGCCTATCCGCAGACGGCTTCCAAGTGCCACTGCTGATCGTTGATGAGGCGAGCATGATGGTGTTCCCGCACTTCCTTGCGCTCGCCAGCCTTGTTCATACCGACGGCGACATCATGCTCACCGGCGACCACCGTCAGCTCGCCCCGATCCTCGCTCACGACTGGGAGCACGAGGACAGCCCGGTTATGGACGCGCTGGTCTACTCGGACATGACCACCGGGCCCGCCGGCCAGCGCCTCACCGCCCCGTAGGGCCTCAGGCCCAGGTTGACTCGTAACAAGCTGTTGCGCAAAGGATGCGCGGCCACCCCGCTGAGGGTTCCTGCGCGCTCAGAAGCCTCGGGCGGACAGCCGGGTAACTGATCGAACGGGAAGCCGTCTGTCCTAATCATCGCTGCTGTTGGGCAAACGTAGGTCGGGCAGGGGTCAAGCCCGGCGTCCACGCCGACTCAACGGGCGGCACTTGCACCCCACTCCCGGTAGGTGAAGCGCATACGCCTCCTCCCCTCTTCGGGGGTGTGCGGAGCAGCAGCCGGATTATCCTCCACCAGCGTCGATCGCCCAGCACCCGATGGGACTGTTGGCCCGCATGCTCGATGCTGCGGCCGGAACCCTGGTGCACGCCTGCGGCGCATGCCCACCGGAGGGCGGCCTGAGGCGGCGGCCTGCGGTGGCCGCCCTCGGCCGGCAGCACCACGGCCGCGCCCGGGGTTGGCGTCGGGCGAGCTACTCGACAGTGAAGGCCGTGCGCATCCCTAGCTGGTAGTGGGCCTCGGTTTTACCCTCCTCCTTCTCCACGATGTTGCAGAGGAGCACGTAGCTGCCCGCCTTCAGATCGAAGGTGCTGCTGCGGGTCTCCCCAACCTTGAATTCTTCGATCTCCCCGATAACCTCGATCCCCGCGCCTTCCTCGTCGACCTTGCCCTCCGGGGTGGTCGGCAGTGCGCCAGGCTCCAGGTCCGACTTGATGACCACCAGCTCGTGGGGGTCCTTCGGCCCAGTGTTCTTGGCCTGGAACGTGACCTGGCCGGCCGGAGCCGACGCCTGGGCCGGGAGCACGGACCACTCCTGGAGGGTCACCGCCACGGCGGTGCGTGCCGTGGTGGTGGGTGCCTGGGTGGTGGGTGCCCCGGTGGGTTCTTCCTCACCCCCACAGGCCACCAGGGCCAGGCCGGCAACAAGCACCATGAGAAGCACCGCCGCGCCCCTCTGGGCCAACCGTCCGCGCGCGTCCATCGAAGCCTCCTCTCGTAGGTGGAGGCAAGCTAAGCCTGACTTATGGCCGGCTTCTCCTCCCGGCATGGCCGAGCCCGCCCGGCATCGCGCCGGCGGGCATGACCGACAGCTCAGCCGAGCTGGAGGGAGGGGGGAGCCCGGGCGTCGACCAGCGCGGGCTGGGTACGGCGACAGGGACGGGCAGCGGCGGACGACCCCAGGCCCGCGGCAACCAGCAGCACGGTCCCGGGCGCTCCGGTTCGCATGCCGAGCATGATGGCGCCATAGCGGCCACACCTATCGCGGCGGTTCGCCACCAGACCGCCGAGCCGGCCGTGCTGGCGGACCATCGTCCGCTTATCGCCCGGTGACGTGGCGGCGACGATGTGTGCCGCCGGGCCGTCCGCGAGCGCCGAGGCGGCGACGCTTGCTGGCGATACGAGCGTCAGCAGAACCGTCAGCGCCAGGAATGCTCTGCTGGTGCGCTGATCGCGGATCGCGCTCATCGTGGGCCGACGGTAGCGCATCGTGTGGGGTGTGTAAATGCGTTCGCGCAGCTCACAAGCGATCACGGAACAGACCGACAGGCTGATCGCGATCCGATCATCGTCGTTGGCTCCCCTCAGCCCTAGCAGCCACGCAGAGGGCCTCCTGGGGCCGCTCGGCAGCCGCTGGGCGCACGTCCCAGGCGGTCGCCGAGCAGGCAGTCCGGATCGCGCCCGCCGTCCTCCCCCCCGACGAGCGGGAGATCCTGGTCGCCGCAGCGTGGCTGCACGACATCGGCTATGCCCCGGCGCTGGCAACCACGGGGCTGCATCCGCTGGACGGCGCCCGGCAGCTGGAGGCCCTCGGGGGCGATCGGCGGCTCTGCTGCCTGGTGGCCCACCACTCCGGCGCCACCTTCGAGGCTGAGGAACGCGGCTACGCGGCCGAGCTCGGCGCCTTCGAGCGCGAGCACGGCCCGGTCATGGACGCGCTGAGCTACGCCGACATGACCACCGGTCCAGCCGGCCAGCGCCTCACCTTCGAGGCCCGTATCGCCGAGATCCTCGACCGCTATCCCGTGGGCCATCCGGTGCACCAGGCGATCAGCCGCTCACGCCCCACCCTGGCCGCCGCGGTCGAGCGGACCGCGCGCCAGCTCGCCAGCGTCGGCTAGCCACGTCGGCGGGTTGGCTGTCGTGGTGTGCAGCTACAACCACTGACGACGGATCCGGATTGGGAGCGCAAGGTGTTGGAGGGGTTGGACGCGGTCAACTGGGCCGCGCTGGGGCACGCCTACGGGTCGGCTGAGGACGTACCACGGCTGTTGCGCCAGGTGCGCTCCACCGACCCGAAGATCCGCGAGGACGGACTGCACGAGCTGTGCTTCACGATCGTCCACCAGGGCACCCGGTACTCGGCAACCGCGCCAGCCGTCCCGTTTGTGGTCGAGCTGGCCATCGCACCCGACACCCACGACCGCGCTCGGCTGGTCAATCTGCTGGCCTACGCGGCGGTCGGACTGGACGAGGCCAGCCTGCCCGACGGCATCGTCACCCTCGACCAGCTGCGTCACACCACCACCACCACCACCACGCCCGGCCACGAGCACAAGTATGGCCCTTGGGCGCTGGCCGCCTATCAGGCCGTGCAGGCCGCCCTGCCAGCACTGCTGCCACTGCTGGAGGAGGCCGACGACCGGCTGCGGCGGGAAACCGCCCACCTGCTGGCCTGGTTCCCGTCGTTTGCCCCGGTCAGCCTGCCACGCCTGCGCGCCCGCCTGGACCTTGAAACCGAGCGGGACACCCGGGCCACGATGATCGTGGCGATCGGCCTGCTCGCCGGCGCCACCGGGCAGAGGAGCGACACCCCCTGGCTGTCGGCGCTGCTGGCCGGACCGGATCCGATCGTGCGGTGGGCGGCGGCGACCGCGCTGGCGCGCCTGGCGCCCGAGCACCCGCCCGAACCCGCCGTGCGCGAGCTGCTCACCTGGCTCACCGATCAGCCCGACGCCAACCCCTTTACGCTCGACGCCAACCCCAACGCCTTTCCATCCCACGACGACCTGCCGTTCGGCGAGTACACGCTCCAGACCCTGGTCCGGCCCGGCCCCGCCGCCCGCCAGCACATGGCCGAGGCATTGCTGGCCAAGCTGCACGGCGCCTCGGGTGGGCCCGCCGAGTCGCTGCTGTGGCACCTGATGGTGGTCGCCTTCGAGGGCGCCCCGCAGGCACCACGGCCGCCGTTTGCGCTCACCTGGATGCCTCGGATCTGGCAGGCAGAGCCGGGAGGGTACATCCCCGCCGACAACCCACTGTGGGCCTACGGGCTGCCCAGCACCCAGCAGGCTCTACAGGCGTACGCCAGCGACGTGCGACTGAAGTAGTGCAACCCGTCAGCACCCATCAGCACACGACCACCTTGCTGCCAGGGAACCCCAAAGGGAATGAAACGGCGTTTAAAGAAGCTCGCTCGTTCCGGCGACATCCCGTCTGGGTGTCCTGGCAGCGTGGTGGGATGAGACCAACCGCATACCGCCGCAACGCTCGTGGGCTGCGTGACCGCCCAGGCGTTCGAAGGAGTCGGTCTGCAGGCAGGCGGGCTGTTCGCCGCCGGCCGCTCCCACGCCGAGGTTGCCCGGGAGCCGGGTGTCGGCCGGGCAGAACGCCAGCCGCTGGCATGCCCGGTACCGCTAGGGCGGGCAGGATGCGCTGCGCAGCGCCGGCCCGGCCGGGCCACGGGCAGGATTGGTGCCCGGGGCCTTGTGGATGGCTCAGTTGTTGAGGGCCGCTGCTACCGGTTGCTGGGGTTGCGCGGCGGCTGGGAGCCGCCGGTTGCGGCTGACGGCCAGCGCGCTGACCACGCCGAGCAGCGAGAGGCCTGCGGCGAGCGCCAGCGCGGGACGAAACCCTGCGGTGAAGCTCGCCGGGGTCCCCAGCTGCCCGTTGGCGGCGAAGACCGCCGTGCTGGCCGCGATGCCGAAGGCGCCGCCGAAGCGTTGCAGGGTGCCGTTGGCGCCTGCTGCCTTGCCCATGTCGGACGGTGCGACCGCGCTGAGTGCGGCGGTCGCGGTGGTCGGCAGCGCCATTGAGATACCGACGCCGGCGACCAGCAGCGGACCGACCAGTTGCCCGTAGCCGACGCTGGTCGTGGCGACCAGCGCGAACCAGGCCAGGCCCACGCCTTGCAGGAGCATGCCGGCGGCCATCACCGGCCGCTGCCCGATCCGGTCTGAGAGTGCGCCTGCGGCCGGCGCGACCAGCAGCGGCATCCCCGTCCAGGGCAGGAAGCGCAGTCCCGTGCCCAGCGGCGAGACGCCGCGGGCGACCTGCAAGTACTGGGAGGCGAGGAAGACGGCCGCGAGCAGGGCCGCCATCATCAAGAAGGCGGTGGTGTTGGCGGCGGTGAAGCTGCGGCTG
>Ga0137367_10001080_pt1 | contig 20982 bp, 15 predicted proteins | sample SagtaG_14_FD_104939 | JGI IMG/M metagenome (GOLD analysis project Ga0137367, IMG submission 104939) | Vadose zone soil microbial communities from Sagehorn Ranch, Mendocino, California, USA - Sage1_L_80_16 metaG | ecosystem: Environmental > Terrestrial > Soil > Vadose zone | place: USA... | reverse complement strand
TAAAAACGTCAGAGTTATTTGTCCAAATACAATGAGTCACTCCATTTGTAATGATATCGTTAATGACAAAGAACTTTTTGATGCTCTAGTACAAATCATTCGAAATTCGGATAAGCCTCAAATTGTTGCTTGGGGTGCTACCGCGCAATTTTATTATTTCTTGAATGAACTTACTCTTGCTGGCGCGAACTTTGTAGTGCCAGAGGTCCCAGAACCATCTAATTATTGGACGGCATTATATTTTGAGTCTAAATCTGGGTTTAGAGAATTTGCGACAAGAGAGGTATCTGGTCTTAAAATCCCTGAAGGTTTTGTATGCGGCAATAAGGATGTCGCATTAGATGCCATTTCTTATTTTTCTAAACGTAACAAGGGGTTTGTGCTAAAGGCTAATTATGGGACAGGAGGATTCAGCACGATGTGCTATCCTGCTGACCAAGCAAATCGGGGTTTTGAGCAGCTTCGAAAAGAAGCAGAGCACCGGATGGCTTTTGACCATTTTTGGGATAATCCACCAGTCGTAATCGAAGAACACATACCTGGTGTCGGAAAGTCATTTCCCTTATCACTAACTATAGATTTTCGCATAAATCAAGATGGGATTTTGAGCAAGGTGGGTTGTGGGAAGATGATCATGAGGCGAAACTGGTTGTATGCAGGGATACATTGTGGCGCCAGAGTTTTGGACACGGACACAGAAGAATGGATCACAAGAGCTGGATTCCATGTTGGTGAAGAGATGGCAAAAAAAGGATATAGAGGATGGTTTGACGTAGATTTTGTTCAGAGATGGGATGGCGATATCTTCTTAACGGAAATTAATGCGCGACGGGCGAGCCCGGTTCATGTTTTTGATATTGCGACTCAAGTCATCGGTAAGAATTGGGAGAGAAAATGTTCATTGTATGCAAATGATCATCTCGATTTGCAAGGGGCGCGCCAACCGACCTATATACAAATTCGTAACGTCATAGGAAATTTTAACAAGAATAATAATGTAGCCTCGGTACAGGCAGTACCAACGATAATTAGCACTGCATTGTCGCATAAAAATCCATATATAGGGTATGTAGTTTTAGCGCCAAACGCTTCTGCTTCCAAAAATTATGCAATATTGTTGGAAGAACAAATAAAGCAAGTAATAGGTATGCGGAATTAGCCGCAATACTCAGTCAAAGTAGCAAGTTGTTGATGTCTCGGTTGTTAATTAGGAACAGGATGTTGCATTTCATATCTCACAGCTCGTGAGCATTCATGAGCAATTCATAAGCTTGTACTCAATGGACTGACCATGGAAATAAGGCTTGCGACCATAAATGATGCAGAACAAGTTAAGCTTTTCTTTTCAAGATATTTATCTAATGAAAATGATGCTCTATATTCTGACGAATTTTTTTGCCCGTATGGAATAATGGCTGCTATTAAACGTGGTCAAATGTTAATAGCGATTGAAGGCACCATAATTGCAGGCGCCCTAAGATTCTACCGAAGAAAAAAAACGCAACAAATATCTTTATACCAATTTGCAGTTGATAGCAATTTCCGCAGAAGAGCTCTCTTAATGACAATGCTTGAACAATTGCGCGATACTGATATTGTAGTACTTTGCCCTGTTACATCTTCTTTCAACCAATATTATCGTAGAACAGGATGGACATTGTTGCAACCAATTAAGGATTTTAATCAATGGTGCCTAAAACGAAAATAAAGTTTCCACTAAAAACAATCGTTGTTGCTAACATCACCGAATTTTACAGGCCAATTTTTAGCCGACTTCATGAGAAGGAAAAGATCAGTTCCTGGATAAACCCCAGCTACGCTGAGTGTGATATGGCTTTATTGTGGGCCGGCGATGATAAACTTATTATTTTGCCAAGAAACATTGACGATTGTTTTTTGTCTGATTTATCCAGAATATTAAAATACAAAAATATACATATAGCCTACCCAGATAGTAGAAGCGAATCTCTTTGTCTTGATATAGAAAAAGATGCTGAGCTTTTCAATTTATTAATTGAGGTCATAAATAAGTCTAAGATACCGCAAATCATAAGTTGGGGAGCAACGAAGCCATTTTATGATTTGCTTCAAAAATTAGAGAAAGCAGGCGGAAGTTTTACTGCCCCTGAGATCCCGGCAAGGGAAGACTATTGGGCTGTTCCATACCTAGACTCGAAGATTGGCTTTCGGGAAATGTGCGCCAAAATATTTTCAGAAACACTAAATGGCAATATTGCTCCAGGAGTAATTTGTGCCAATATTGAACTCGCGGCGGCGGCTATTAAATCAAACTATTTTCAAAATGATGGAATTGTAGTTAAGTCCAATGAGGGTGTTGGTGGCTATGGTACTCTAATATATCGCCAAGAACGTTTAGGTGATAGAAGTGCATTCGGCAAAAAACTTGAGACAATATCGAAATTAATGCCGATTTTTTCTTCCACCCCGATAATTGTCGAGAGATTTATCAACAGTCAATCTCAGTTAATCATTTCGTCGCCAAGCATCCAAGGGGTGATTCGCCCCTCTGGCAAGGTAGAAATAATAGCTTTGGCAGGGCAAATAGTTGACAATATAGGGAGATATATTGGAGCAATTATAAGTCCAGACGCTTTTCCGGTTCATTTACGAAACAGCCTTTTTGACCTTGGTCATAAACTCGGTGTAGAAGCAGCGAGACTAGGCTATCGAGGAGTTTTTAATTTTGACACTATTTTAGCAAGTGATGGACAAATATATTTCGCCGAGATGAATGCTCGGAGAACCAGCGTCAAATACATATTAGATATGGGCAAGCAACTATTTGGAGAAACCTGGCTTAATGAAATGAGTCTTATTTCTAATGAGCGATTCTCATCGACTAAACTAAAGAATCTTTCTTACCTTGATGTTCGATCATTATTGTCTGACTTTCTGTTCCCTGTGGCTGGCAAACCTCAAGGAGTCATCATAACTATTGCCAGCTCGTTGCGAGCCTATGCCCGCACTCCTCAATTAGGTTTTGTTGTTGTTGGAAATGATCTTTTAGTTGCACAACATATTTACTCAACAGTAAATGAATTACTTCATTAATCAATATTGAAGTTTTGACCGCAATTAATAATTATTAGATGGCGCGAAATACTTTTGCGCATGAAAAAGTTTCTGGCTGGAATGTTTGAGAGGACAAACATCGTTAGGAGTCCGTATGAAAAAATCATCAAACATAAATATGCCACCTAAATGGAACAAATTTCTTTGCACGGTAATGCGACATATTCGGTCACAACGTCCACCTGCGCAAATTCGTGACTTTGGATCGTATGTTGAGAAGACTCGATATAGAGGCCGTCCCTATGAATTACCCATCTCCTGGTTTGTGACAGCTGGATGCTCGATGGATCGCGCAGGAAGTTGTACGATGTGCAATTTTGGATCTGGCGAAAAATCCGATGAAGATAGTTTGAGATGGCAAATAGATCAGATTCTCAAAGAAGTCGGCGAATTGCCAATGATTTACATTACTCCACTCGGGTCAATGTTTGATGATGCGGAAGTTCCATCAGACATCCGTGGAGAAATATTTCAGCGAGTGGCACAGGGAAATTGTCGCGTTTTTGGAACAGAATCTCGTCCTGAGACTATTACTGAAGAAAAGATGCGTAAGTTTAGAGCTGCTTTTGATCCCCGAGTTGAACTGCAAGTGGGCCTAGGGATAGAGACATCAAATCCCTATATTCAACTAAACTGCATAAATAAGGCGTTAGGTGAGATAGATGCAAGAAACGCTATACAAATTCTTAAGCGCAATAATATCTCAGCATTTGTTCACGTTTTGCTGAAGCCTATCTTTTTGACCGAGCATGAGGCCATACTCGATTCAATTAACTCAATTAATTGGGCGTTCGATCAAGGGGCAGATGGGGTCATTTTTTGCATGACTAATGTTAAACCTTACACATTGACTCATTGGTTAAGTCAGCGTAGGGCTTATCGTGTTCCTTATGTTTGGTCTGGCCTAAAAGTATTACAAAGCGTACGCCCCGAATATCGTCGAAGATGTACTTTGTCTGGTTTATATAGCGGTATTGAGATAAAAGAAACTGCATATAACTGTCCCGAATGTACAAAAGAATTAATCTCAGGTTTACAAATTTTTAGTACGAGACCTGATATTGCCATTTTGGATAAATTAGAACAATACCCATGCCACTGTAAGGAAGAATGGAAACAAGTTCTGAATGAAAAGGATCCAGATCTACCTAATCGTCTTCCAGTTCAGTATGAAAAAATTGCGCGTGGCTTGTTTGGCGATACATGGTGGCAGCAATCAAAAGACGCTGTACTCACAGAACTTGCACAAAGCGCGTTTTTGTGGGATTCAGTAACTACCAACACTGCAATATAGATTTTTCTTGTATCGATTGTGTTGAAGGTCTACTCAACTAAGTAAAGGTTGGAACAACATGACACTCTGGATTAGCTTACCAACATCTATTGTGCCAAAGGCCAGTGCCATGCAAGAATCTCAAGGCGTGGACCCGTGGTATCAACGAATATGCTTAGCATTCGGATCTAATTCTGATATTGATTTGGCCACCAACAAATTAAGGTTGCCGAGGGTTTTGGATCTAGAAACGGAGGACTTTGCTGCTAGCGCAATCAAAAGAATGTTTAATAGTTCGGGTATCGCACCGGATGAGATGGGCGTTGAAATGCTGATTGACTGCCGTTCGTCTGCCGCAATCGGAGGGGCGGCGCCCACATATAAATTGGCCGCTAAAGCGAGTTTGCACAAATCTTTGCCGTTTTCGTTGTCAGGTCAGGCAGGTGCAGAAGTAGGTCAAGCTATCAATTATCTTCAAAATATGCAATGGGACCCAACTAGGCTCGTTGTGATTTCAGCTGTACAACGAGTAGTGCCTCCAGATGCCCGATTTCATCCGGATAATCTTCCTTTGGGAGATGCAGCGGCGGCAATATGTGTCGCACACTTTCCGATGCCTTTCATTAAAAACTTTCGTATACTTTCTGTGGTATCTGCTCAGTCAGAGAATGTAACACAGGCGAAATTTGATAAAGTATTTAAAGACCTAATTGAGAAAAGCGAAATCAATCCTGCGGCAATTCGGTGGTCAATTCTTCACTGTTCAAATAAAGTAAATAATAACTATGTAAAAGGAGCCCTTCCCACAACAACTTGGTTATCCCGGAGATCATTTCGATCTGTAGATTTCGGTTGTGCAGACGTATTAATTTCCCTTCAGAAAATATTTGAGCATGCCCCCACTTCGCTTGAAGGTATTGGAATATTATGGTTCTTGGGTAAATTTGGTGCAATCATTGCCGTAGCGGTGGATAATAAAACACTCGACTAATCAACAACATCAAGCAACAATTATGATATTAAGGAGAATCGTATGTTATCTGTAAAGATGCCCCTCGAATTTGTTCAAAAAGAGATTGACAGGATTTGTTCATTTCTCGAACAACAATTGCTGAATGATGAGAAAGTTGTTGTTGGGGTTTCGGGTGGAGTTGATTCCGATGTTGTGGCGCGCCTTGCTGTTCAGGCACTGGGAGCACAACGAGTAAAATTATTTATTGTTCTGCAAGAAGGGATGGATCCTCGTCATCTAGAAAATGCTCGTTTATTAGCTAACGATCTATCTATTCAACTTGTTGAAATTGATTTGGCAGAGATTCCTAGTTCATTTATACAGACACTAAAAAATGCCGACCCATCCGAAAGATTTCGTCCCGATGGCTTGATTGATCCTTCACGAGCAAAATGTTCTGTGAGAACTGTTGTATTCTCAACCTACTTAGATCGAGGCTATCTGGTCCTCGGTTGCTCAAATCGAACAGAGCTTGAAACCGGATTCTTTCTTCCTTTGGGGGATGGCTTGGGGCATCTTAAACCCGTGGTCCATCTATATAAAACTCAAGTTTATCAGTTGGCTCAGGCGCTTGGAACTCGAAGGCAAGTCATAGATCAACCAGCATCATCTGGCTTTTGGATTGGGGCCGAAGATTTGGAAGATTTGGCATTTTGGCTTTTCAATGAAGCACCTATTGCCGAACAAATAGATTTTAGCAAAAAGGATGTTAGCGACGCCCTTGAAATACGATCTTATCTTACAACAGAAAAAGTAGATCTCGGGTTGCTTGGCTTAGACAAAGGGCTGGATGATGAAACGATAGCTATTGAAAGCAACTTGCCTATTTCGATAGTCGGTCGATTACGCAAATTGACAGCAGCAGCATTAAAATTCAAAAGGCGCCCTCTAGGTTCTCGTCTTGAAAACTTAGTACTCTAAATGATCCTATGAAAAAGCCATTTCTGTTAACGCAATTACTTGACGACCAATTATCAGACAGGGATGCTATCGCCGACAACATGGGTCTGCATACTTATTCGGAAATTAATTCCTTGGCAGAAAAACTTGCAGAATGGCTTGTCAATTCTGGAGTCAAAGCAGAAGATCGTGTGGTCCTCTGTGGCATAAACAGTTCACGATTGGTAGCTGCTATATTTGGTGTACTGAAGATAAATGGAGTTATTGTTCCAATTCATCCGGATACGCCAATATCTAGGTTTGATTTTGTTCTGCAAGATTGTATGCCAGCGGCAATTGTAATTGACACAAGTCGGATTCAAACATATGCGGAAGCTCTTCGGCGTGCGAATAAGCCTATCCTAGTAACATCGGATGAAGCTGTGGATCGCAGCAGTGTCGAATCTAGCGTTGCTTCTTGGTCCAGCTTATCTCAATACTCTGGCTACTCAAAATCAAATCAATTTAGTGGTAGAAGTTTAGCGGCTATTATATACACATCTGGATCATCTAAAGATCCCAGAGGTGTTATGCTCCCACATCAACAAATGATCTTTGCCACTACAAGCATCAACAGTGTGATCGGCAATGGCTCGAGAGATGTTATCCTGTGTGGTTTACCATTATCATTTGATTATGGGCTGTATCAGATTTTTTTAACGTTTCAAGTTGGGGCTAAATTAGTATTAGAACCGGATTTCCACGTTCCCATGACGATACCTCGATTGATAAATAAACACGAAGTTACTGGCTTTCCTGGGGTCCCATCTATATTTGGCATGCTCTTGCGTTCTCGTATGCTTGAGCGTTCAATTTTGCCTAGTTTACGCTATATTACATCCACCGGAGATGTGTTTCCCACTTCCTATATCGAAGAACTACGAAGACTTTTACCCAACGTTACTATTTTTCCCATGTACGGACTGACTGAGTGTAAGCGTGTGAGTATAATGCCTAGAAATCAATTGACGGGGCATGAGGCATCCGTTGGGTTGCCTTTGCCAGGCACGAGTGTGTTGATAATTGACGAAATGGGACAAGTGGTTCCTCAAGGAGAAGTTGGGGAGCTAGTAGTGCGAGGACCACATGTTATGGACGGGTATTGGAACAATCCGGAAGAAACAGCAAAACGATTCCGTTTTGACACCTCAAGGAGTGAGACGGTACTCCACACAGGCGATAATTTTTACATTGATGGTGATGGTTTCTTGTATTTTGTTGGAAGGCGCGAGATGTTTATAAAGAGTCGAGGTCATAAGATTAGCCCATTAGAAATAGAAGCCACTATCTATAAAATAAAAGGTGTGATTGAGGCCGCTGTTGTTGGAGTCTCTGATCTCATTCTTGGCGAATCTATCTGGGCGTTTGTCTCTCTTACGAACCTAGAAGGTATAGGCACAAGTGAAATAACGGAATATTGTAGAAATAATTTACCATCGCAGGCTTGTCCATCTTATATTGTGGCATTGAAGTCTTTGCCAAAAACAGTAAATGGAAAAATCGATCGTAAACGTCTTTGTGAATTAGCGCTAGAAATGGCTGAGATTCGGATTGGAACAACAAGTTCTACCAATACATCAAACCCTCGTTAAATGTATGAATGAGGAGTAACGAATATTATATGTCCACTCTCAAAGACCTCTTAGAAGCTCGACAGCGAGATTACTTCACGGATCGTGAGGAGGCTATTAGACTCTTTCGCGATTTTATCCGGACGCCTGCAAAGAACAGGTTATATCGTTTTATGGTGATATATGGCCCTGGTGGCATAGGTAAGTCAATGCTGGCGGGAAAATTCCGGGATATTTGCAAGGAAAATGGCGTGGCAAGCTCGATTGCCAACATGGAAACAACTAACTCCCCGCTTGATGTTCTTACCGCATTTCGCGAAAACTTAGGACCCAATGATAATAAGCCTTTTCGAGATTTCGATTCGTTAATTGTTAAGTTTAAAGCTATTCAAGCACAACTTCAAGGTAGAGAGAAGGCGGAGGGGAAGTTTACAGATGTAGTCACGAAGGTGGCGAGTGGTGTTTCTTCGGCAGCCGTTGGAGGAGCAATCACTGGTTTGGCGTTGGGCCCTGTTGGGATATTACTGGGGGCGGCTGGTGGTACATTGGCCAATTCGGTTATGGAATCTTCTCTCGCCACATTGTTGAAAAAAGGTTTGATATCCCCTAAAGATGCGGATTTCCTGATAAACCTACTTCCGAACTTGGTGTTGGCTTTTGTAAATGGCATCAACGAACTTGCTGATGCAGCCCATGGTATTGTGCTTGCGTTTGATGGATTTGAGTATGCAGAGAAATCCAAACACCTTCAGGAATGGATCACTGAAAATTTACTACCAAATTTAGGGGATGGCACTTTTGTAGTCATCTTAGGTCGCAACAAACCAGACGGGAAGTTCTGGCAGACTTATTCTAGTTTCATTTATCAATATCGACTCCAACCTTTCGATAGCGCGGATCTAATTAAATATCTTGAAACCAGAGGTGTTAACTCAAATCAATCGGATTACCTGCTCAGTTTGACTGGAGGGCTTCCTCTTGGTGCTGCATTATGGACAGATGTAGAAATACAAAAGAAAACTGGGCTGTCCGGAATTGTTTCCGAACAGCGTTCAGCAGAGGTATTAAATGCGGTCGTAAATCGCTTGCTTGAAAATTTGGATGATGGAAGCAAACAGGCAATGAGGTATTGCGCCATTCCGCGTTGGTTTGATGAGTCTACGTTAGAGCTTCTCATGCCACACCAAGAAGCCAGTTTGATCTTCGAGCAATTGTACAAATACAGTTCCCTTTTTCGCCAGGAAACGAGTGGTTTGACAATGCATGATGAAGTACGGAGGTATTTATTGGATGATTTCAAGAGTAGAAATATCAAACTCTATCGCGATCTCAACGAAAAGATGGCTCAGTACTACGAACAGAGAGCACTATCAGAAGCAAGATATAGCTCGTTGTGGTTCAAGTATCGTGTAGAAAACGCGTACCACTTACTTGCTGCAGATAGCCCGGAAGGCTTCACTTTGCTCAGTGGGATTGTTGATGATGCCCATACAATGGGAGATTCGAGTATTTTGGATGCATTATTACAGCTAATATCTGGCTTGCCAGACAATCAAAGATATTATTGGGCTATATATCTTGAAGGCGAGATTTATTTCTTACATCAGGATTATGAGAAGGCAAAAACGCGTCTTACCGAAGCTGCAGCATTATCTCTTCCCCCCATAATTCTATCCCGAGTGTTGAGTACCCTAACTCAGACATTGTGGAACTTTAATGAACAACTTGCTGCATTGGATTGTGCTAAGAGAGCCTTCGACATATCTGAGTCGATCAATGATCCTAGAGGGAAAGCGTGGCTCTATACCAACATGGGTTGGCTTAATCACGACATGGGGAATTTGGCTGAGGCAGCACGTCTACAGGAGCTAGGTTTACGCTTAATCGAGGAGCTTCCGTACAAACCTGATTTCGGGTGGGCATTAAATGGGCTTGGAACAATTTACTTGGATTTGGGAGACATTAGCAATGCCGAAGATTTATTTAAGAAGTCTATTGCGGTTTGGAATGAATTAGGTCTTGATAGGGGGAAATTCTTCCCTCTTTTCCATCTTGGTGAAGTGTGCTCAGAAACGGGGCGATCTGTGCAGGCGATAGATTATTATCAAGCTGCTCTAAAAAGCTGGCCAGGTAATGACGATGAAATTCAGGTACTCATCAGACTTGGGGAAGCATTGGCATTGAGGGGTGACGTAAATCAATCTGTGTTGTTGCTAGAGAAGTGTGTCCAGAACGCGCGAGAGAAAAGTAAACCAATTTATGAGGCCAGATCATATTTATTTATGGGGCTTACATATCGTCAACAATCGCAATTGGACAAAGCTCTTTCGTGTTTTACTCGAGTAATTGAGATATCAAACAAGATTGGAGCTAAGGCTCTTAAGGTTAATGCGCTGAGCGATATTGTGCAAGTTTATCTTTTGAAAAACCTAGGTTATTTGGAGACACTCAATGTGATCGATGATTTGGAACGTATAAGTCAAGCAAATGAATATCATCGGCAGCTTGCTTATGCTAATTTGTACAGAGGTTTAGTTCACTTAAGAGAAATTCTTCACTCAGAAAGGAACGAATTAGTATCTGACCTTGAACTAGAGACTAGCGCCTCCACTTTTTATAAGGCCATGGTGGAAGCTCTGCAATTCAATAGCTATACCTTGGACATAATATTTGACCAACTTTACCAAGAACTGATGGTTTTTAATATTGATATTGTACAAAAAATTTTAGAACGGTTAGTTGTACTTTGGTCATCAGAAAATCTAGAAGACCGCCAAGTAATTGAGTTTGAGTTGAGTCGCCGTGAACGGGACAGGCTTGACAATCATAGAATGCCCATCATAGACAGAATCAAGGGCAAACTCGTGAAGAACAGTGATTAACAGAAGCTCACATTGACAACGTCAATGACTTAGTTGGAACACCTAATTCTATCGATACATCGAACTCTGGCTAAATCCATGAATCAGGAGTAAGGAATACCAAATGTCCACGCTCAAAGAACTCTTGGAAACCCGACAACGAGATTATTTCACCGATCGCGAGGATGCTATTAGACTCTTTCGCGAGTTTACTCAGACGCCTTCAAAGAACAGGTTATATCGTTTTATGGTGATATATGGTCCCGGTGGCATAGGTAAGTCAATGCTGGCGGGAAAATTCCGGGATATTTGCAAGGAAAATGGTGTGTCAAGCTCGATTGCCAATATGGATGCAACCAACTCCCCACTTGATGTTCTTACCGCATTTCGCGAAAACTGGGAGCCCAACTCTAGTAGCAAGCCTTTTCGAGATTTCGATTCGTTAATTGTTAAGTTTAAAGCCTTACAAGCGCAACTTCACAGTAGAGAAAAGGTGGATGGGAAGTTTTCAGATGTAGTCACGAAGGTGGCGGGAGGTGTTTCTTCGGCAGCCGTTGGAGGGGCACTCACCAGCTTGGGACTAGGACCTGTTGGTATATTGGTAGGTGCGGCTGGTGGCACATTAGCCAAATCAGTTATGGAATCTTCTCTTGTCACGTTGTTGAAGAATGGCTTGATCTCCGCTAACGAGGCGGATTTCCTGGTAAACCTGCTTCCCAATTTGGTGTCAGCCTTCGTGCAAGGCATGAATGAACTTACCGATGCGGTACATGGTATTGTGCTTGTGTTTGATGGATTTGAGTATGCGGAGAAATCCAAACACCTTCAGGAATGGATCACTGAAGATTTAATACCCAATTTAGGTGATAATGCTTTTGTAGTCATCTTAGGCCGCAATAAGCCGCAAGGGAAGTTCTGGCAAACCTATTCAAGTTTTGTATATCAGTATCGGCTCCAACCCTTTGATAGTTTAGACATAATTAAATATCTTAATATCCGAGGGATTAACTCAACCCAATCGGCTTCTTTATTTGATTTGACCGGTGGACTTCCTTTGGGCGCAGCATTATGGGTAGATGTTGAGCTACAAAAGCAAACTGGGTTACCTGGGATTATTTCGGAACAGCGCTCAGCGGATGTGGTTAATACTGTTGTAGACCGGTTGCTCGAAAATTTGGATGATGGAAGCAAACAAACTATGAGGCTATGTGCCATCTTGCGATGGTTCGATGAGTCCACATTAGGACTTCTAATGCCTCACCGGGAAGCCAGTTTGATCTTTGAGCAATTATATAAATACAGTTCCCTTTTTCGCCCGGACACTGTTGGTTTGGCAATGCACAACGAAGTACGGAGGTATTTATTGGATGATTTCAAGAGTAGAAATATCAAACTCTATCGTGATCTCAACCAAAAGGTAGCTCAGTACTATGAGCAAAAGGCTCAGTTAGAAGGAAAATATAGCTCATTGTGGTTTAGGTATAGAATAGAACATGTGTATCATTTACTCGCTTCAGATAGCCAGGAAGGTTTTACTCTGCTTAATGATATCGTAAATGATGTACACGAAATGGGGGACGCTAATATTTTGGATGATTTACTAAAAATAATAGCTGGTTTACCTGAATATCAAAGATATTATTGGACACCATATTTTGAAGGAGAGCTCTATTACTTTCACCAAGATTTCGCGCAAGCTAAGACCTGTCTTATTAAGGCTGCGGCTTTTCCATTTCCTCAGAATATTTTGGCCCGCATTCTAGTTCTACTAAGCCTGACTCTATATAAACTTGACGAGAATCTAATAGCTCTTGAATATGGCAATAAAGCATTGGAGCTTTCCGAATCGACTAGAGATCGTAGATGTATAGTATGGCTGTCCGAGACACTGGGATGGGTATACCATAATATGGGGAACTTCGACGAGGCCCTTCGTACCCAGGAACGCGGACTCACTCTTGCGACCGAGCTTGAAACGAAACCGGACATCGGTTGGGCATTAAATGGAGTAGGAGCTGTGTGTCGCGATTGTGGTGATGTTCATCAAGCTGAGGAGCTGCTCACACGAGCTCTTTCGATCTGGACAGAATTAGGGCATACTACCGGAAGGTTTTTCACACTATTTCATTTAGGGCAGGTGTATGCCGATCTAGGACGCTATACTAAAGCAATAGATTACTATAATTCTGCTTTACAGAGTTGGCCTAATTCACATTCAAAAATCCTCGTTCAGGCAAGACTAGCAGACGCCATATCCTTACTTGGCGAAAATATGCAGGCCCTTTCAATACTGGAAAAATTGCGTGAAGACGCAGAAAAAAATGGACAGGTATCGTTTGTCTCATGGACTAATTTGTTTCTAGGAAGTGTATATATTCGGGTAGGGGAATTGGAGAAGGCACGCAAATGTTATATACAGGCACATGAATTAAGCCGGAAGATTAATTTTAGATACTATTCTGCAAGAGCCTTCGTTGGGATATTGCAATTATCTTACTTAGAAAACGCTCCACTTTTTGAAATACAGGACACAGCTGATAATGCAGAGTCTGCTTGTCGAGAAAACAGGTACCATAATTTATTAGCTGACGTTTACTTATATCGAGGCTTAGCACAATTACGAGAAATTGTTCACTCGAAAAGAAACGAATCGGAATTTGACCTTGAATTAGACAGAAGTGCCTCCATTTTTTATAAAGCCATGGTAGAAGCTCTGCAGTTTAATGGCTGTATCTTGGATATAACATTTGACTACCTATGCCAAGAACTGATGATTTTTAATATCGATATTGTACAAAAAATTTTAGAACGTTTAGTTGTACTTTGGTCGTCAGAAATTCTGGAAGATCGCCGAGTAGTTGAGTTTGAGTTCAGTCGCCGCGAACGAGACGGGCTTGACAATCACAGATTACCCATCATAGACCGAATCAGAGGCAAACTTGTGAACAACAGTGAATAATTGACATGTTGAGTTGACAACTCAATGACTAACGCTGCAGGCTTCACAGGACAATTCACTTTATTAAAGTTTGGAACTACGGAGATTCACGTATGAAGTGCGGAAATTTCGGATTTCAAGAGATGGTCTACGAAATGCCTACAAATCTAGTTGACGTAGGTAAACTGGTCCTGGAGGCCGGTTTCAATAATGAAATGGTGGCTAGACTCCACAATGGAGGGCTACAACGTGTCCCTGTGAATGATGGTAGACCGCTACCTATCCTAGTCCGAGCAGCAATTAATAAGCTTTTAGAAGCAATGCCTAACCTTTCAGACAAAACATGTGGCATTCTGTTCGCGCACTCAGTTCCACTATTGGCGCCTGCGAACATTCCGTTCTTATCGCTTTGTCTGGAAAACCATAAACTTGACAACATACCTCGCGTTGCAATTAGTGGTCAACCATGTGCAATTCTGCATATGGCTGTCCAATTAGCGGGTAATTGGCTAAATGATTTCCCGGCGGACAAAGGAATCTTGCTTATAGGCGCTGATCAAGCCTATTCGGTGCAAGAGCGTATCTTTTTCGGCTCTGCAATGGGTGATGTCGCCGTGGCAATGTTTGTAAGTCGAGAGGCTGACCATAACCAGGTGCTTGCTACAGTAAGTGAATGTGAGGTAATTGCCACGGGCGGCGAAGCGTCACCATCGGAGGATATAACTCGTTTCAGAAGTCTAAATCCGTTATACATACGTCATGCAATTGAAAAGTGTTTAATGGATGGTGAAATAGAGCTTGGAGATTTATCCTATATCGTTCCTCATACTCCTTATACGATGATTTGGGATACGATTGCCGAGCTATTAAAATTCCCACGCCAAAACATTCTCACTGATTATCTGAGTGAAACAGGCCATTTAAACTCAAACGACTCTTTTGTACACTATCAGCGGGCTACTATGGAAGGAAGAATTGGTGATGGAGATTTGGCATTGTTAGTTAATCCAGGATTTGGTGGCACCCGCGGATGCACTTTAATCAGACGGTAAAAGGTTTGATTCAGGAATCGGTGTACGATCTCAGTAGCACACGTAATATATGTCCCAATCATGAGGAAAGAATATGATATCTGAAAGAAACCTTTTCCTAGATGTTATAGGCAGACATCTACATAGATATCGCCCGACGGTACCGGATAACTTCAACTCTACTACTTATATCGAGCGTTATGGCAACAAGTCCTATTTAGATATTTATGTGCGGTCACGTGGTTGTCGCCATAACTATCGTGGTGGATGTACGATGTGCGATTATTGGGCTAGTGCAGGATTCGATCTCTCCAAGATGGCTGATCATGCCAAACAAGCTCTTGATAAAATTGATTTTTCACCAACTCAATTTGTATTTGGGCCTTCAGGTAGCCTTTTTGATGAATGGGAAGTTCCAGCATCGGTGCGTCGACAATTCTACGCGATGCTTAAACCTGTAAATGCTAAATTATATGAATTCTTTACGAGGGCGGAGACTATCACATATGATAAGGTAAACGAATTAGCAAATTATTTAGAGCCATCTAGTGTTAGTATTGAGATGGGCCTTGAAACATCTGATCCTTGGAAATTAAAATATTGTATTAACAAAGCCATTGAACCTGGTCAAATAACCAAAGCCGTAAAAATAATAAAGCGGGCTGGGTTTAGTAGTTGTGCTTATATAATGATCGGCGTCCCTTTTCTAACAGCATCTGAGGCGGTAGCAGACACTATCTCGACTATCAAGTGGGCATTTGAACAAGAGATTGATTACTGTGCGATCTTTCCAGTACATGTAAAGCCTTGGACAATTGTATATTGGCTTTATGAGCATGGTTATTACGATCCTGTTTCTTTGTGGAGCGTCCTAGATATCCTTTCTGTCTTCTCGCCTAGGGAATTGGAGCATATTGGTATAAGTTGGCATAGGCCACGGCCCGTTACTCATCCATTATATAAGAAATCAAGTATTCAACCTACTACATGCCCTAAATGTTTTGAAAAAGTCGCATCTACCCTCGATGCATTTCGTTTTAGCTCACAGCGGGCCAATTTAATCGATGACCTGGCAAGGATTGATTGTGAATGCAAACATGTATGGAATGACAAGCTTGCAATGAAGTCCAATGTATCAATTTATGAACGCGTCACGTTTGGTTATCAACAGATGGGAAGGGATATACTTGGCGAAGAATGGTGGCAAAAACACGGAACAGAGGTAATTAATAATATTCCTGTTAGGTAATGGACTATGATGGTTAAAAGGGCCAGGTTGTACGCTACGAATTCTTAAAAGCGACTCGAATCTTTCTGTAAGCCCCTTTTTTGCTGATCCGAGTCGATGGGTTTACCCTATAGTTGTGTAGTAAGGCGCAAATACCTACTGGTATGGGTAATGGTAAGTTCGAAAAGTAATGTTTAAAACACTTCTACTCAGTTGCGGACGATAAGCTATGACCGAAAATTCAAAGAATACATTTCTAAACCTAGTATGTGCAAAGATAAGACAGAATCGTCAATTGGTTCCTACCGACTTTAATATATCTACTAGGGTAGAACACGTTGACGGTGTTCCTTTTATGAATCTTTGGTTTCGCACAGGTGGTTGCAGCTACGATCGCAGAGGTGCATGTACCTTTTGCAATTATGGAATTAGTTCGCCAGTGTGTGGAAAAGATGCTATTAGCTATGTAAAAAAAGGACTTCGTTCATTAGATATTAACGAGAATACCATTCTATTACTGACGCCATCAGGTAGTTTGTTTGATGATATTGAAGTTCCGGACGATGCATTTAAAGAAATACTAAAACTTGTTAGAAACACAAAATGCAGGGCGTTTCTCTGTGAGACTCGCGTTGAATATATCACGGAAGAAAAAATCAAGTTCTATGCTAGTATTCTGGACAACAAAGCTGCTTCTCTAGAAATTGGGCTAGAATCCGCCAACCCTTGGATACTAAAATATTGCGTAAATAAGAACCTATCGTTGGGCGATTATCGCCGAGCGATTCAACTGATTCAGAAATACAGTCTGGGAAGTAGCACCACCATTTTGCATGGGGGAGCCTTTTTGTCGCCTAGCGAAGCAGTAGAAGATACTGTAAACACAGTAAAGTGGGCGTTCGAACAAGGAGTTGAACGGGCTTGCGTATTTCCTGCACATGTAAAAAAGTGGACATTGTTGGAGTGGCTGTGGAAGCGTAATCTGTATTCCCCCCCATCTTTATGGTCATTAGTCGATGTTTTAGAAAAACTTGGACCCGATTTTTCGCCTAGAGTTTATATCGCGTGGCACAAAGTTTTCGAGAACCAAGAGTCAGATGGAAAACGATTGGATCCTTTGGATGACTTGGGATTTGTACATGCTGCTACGACATGTGGAGAATGTCGTACTAAAGTTATTGAACTGTTGGATTTATACCGAGACTATCATTCATTCGCCACAATAGAAAAGCTGTCCCAAGTTCAATGTGAGTGTAAAGATTTATGGAGAGCTTCATTGAATCAACCAGACGATCTATCATTGCAAGACCGAGTCGTAACACAATATAGCATTATAGGAAATGAACTCTTGGGGCATCATTGGTGGGCTAGAAATGGAAATAAGGTTATTGATGAAGTACGATCCTCGAAAGTCGAATCTTCTTGGAGGGAATAAAATGAGCAAACTTAAAATTGTCAACAACACAAAAAACGTTTTTCTTAACAGTGTGTGTGCACATATTAGAGTTTCTCGCCCTATTGTGCCTCCTACACTCAACTATGCTCTACGAGTTGAGAAGATCGCTAACTCTCCTTTCGTAACCCTTTGGTTCAGAACACGAGGTTGCCGACATGACTACATGGGTGGCTGCTCTATGTGTAATTATGGAAAAAGCACGCCGGTGGCTGCAGATGACATGATAGAGTATGTAAAAGCAGGATTGTCCTTGGCCCCCAATGAAGATGGCATGATGTTACTTGTTTCACCTTCTGGGAGCATGCTAGACGACTGGGAAGTTCCTGCTCAAGCAAGGGAAGGAATTTTGGAGTTAGTGAGAAAAACTAATGCCAAGACCTATGTATGTGAAACTCGAATTGAAACTGTTACAGATGAAAAAATAAAACAATATGTAGAGATACTTGACAACAAATTCATGTGCATAGAAGTGGGACTGGAGAGTTCCAATCCATGGGTATCGAAGTATTGTGTTAATAAAGAACTTTCGTTGCAACAGTATATTGAAAGTATGGGTATATTGCGCCGCTATAAAGTGTTGAGTATAGCAAATGTAATCATAGGAAGTCCCTTTTTGTCCCCTAAAGAGTCTATCGAGGATGCAGTAGAAAGCATCCGCTGGGCATTGTCTCATGGCACAGATCGGTGTACGCTTTTTCCGGTACATGTGAAGCGTTGGACATTGGTTGAGTGGTTGTGGGAACATGGTCAGTATTCACCAACGTCTTTGTGGTCACTGGTCGAAGTTTTGAATCGATTGGGCCCCGAATTGGCGCAGAAGGTGACCATCTCTTGGTATAAGCTCTATATTGAAAAAATGGCAAAAGGCAGATTAAACTCATCTACAGATCTTGGGTATTTATCCTCGCCTACCACTTGTCCAATATGTCATTCAAAGGTCATTAGCCTTCTTGATACTTATCGTGATACTAATGACTTCAGTGTTATAGTGGAATTAACTAATCTGGGTTGTGCTTGCAAGGATGCCTGGCGCTCAGCTCTTGAGAAGGAAGATCTGTTGTCGCTTCCTGAAAGAGTGGCAAGCGCCTATGCATCTATTGGACGAGATGTACTAGGCAAAAAATGGTGGGACGAGAATGGGGCAAATGTTTTGGTCGATGTCAACTCCTCGGCTACTGCATTCATCCATAGTAGTCTTGAGAAAAAATGAACAATCTTTCTTGCAAAAGATTCCTGAATTTAGCTTGTGCACGACTAAAAAAATCAAGGCCTCTGATTCCAAATGATTTGAATTATTCATACCGGATCGAACAAATTGCCGGTGTCTCCTTCGTATCCCTTTGGTTCCGAACGCGTGGCTGTCGGCACGATTACATGGGCGGATGTACGATGTGCAATTATGGCAAGAGCACCCCAGTAACTGCTGATGAGATGATCGAGTATGTGAGAGCAGGATTGTCTTTTATTCCTCCTAACAAAAACATGATGTTGTTAGCGGAAACTTCTGGAAGCATGTTTGATGAGTGGGAGGTGCCGGCTCAAGCTCGTGAAAGAATCTTGCAAATGGTGCGAAATCATGCCTGCAAGAGCTTTTTATGTGAGACTCGTGCCGATACAATTACGGAAGCAAAAATAAAACAATACAGAGAAATACTCGACAACAAGATCGCAAGTATTGAAATTGGTTTAGAGACTTCGAATCCATGGGTTATGCAATACTGCATCAATAAAAATCTCTCCCTTGCTCAATATGAACAGAGTATAAAGATACTTCAAAAGCATCAAGTTCCGAGCATTGCCAATGTAATTGTCGGAAGTCCCTTTTTATCGGCTCAAGAAGCTATCGATGATGCCGTGAATACAGTTCACTGGGCAATCTCGCGCGGCACAACCAGTTGCGTTGTTTTTCCAATACACGTGAAGCGATGGACACTGGTCGAATGGCTATGGGAGCATGGATACTACACGCCAATATCTTTGTGGTCATTAATCGAAGTACTGCATCGCTTGGGGCCCGCATTGGCACAGAGGGTCACTATATCTTGGTATAGAACATATACCGAGCAATCAAAGCGTGGCGTGCTTAGTGCTGCAAATGATTGGGGTTATCTGTCATCTCCGACAACCTGCCCATTGTGCCAAGCAAGAGTGATCAGGCTTCTGGATACTTATCGTGATTGCAACGACTTTAGTGTCATTGATGAACTTTCACATCTGGAGTGTGAATGCAAAGATATGTGGCATACGTCGCTTGGGGTAGTCGAAAGTCTATCGCTTCCAGAGCGGGTGTCGTCTGCATATGAAGCGATTGGGCGAGATGTGCTCGGCGAAAAATGGTGGGATGAGAACGGATCGGCTCTTTGGGATGAATTAGCTGCTTGACTCAGTTCAATTATGCTTAATTATGCAATACTACCCAATAAATCACATAATAAGGAACGCCTTTTCTGAAAATGAGATTAAGATAGGAATTGGAGATTTTTCATGCTAACTAAACGCCGGCTTTTTGTTCATATCTACGTAACCCCCATTTGCAATCTAAAATGTAAACACTGCTACTACGATGCAAAACCAGCCAACTCCAACATAGAACATAAACTTACTATTTCTAATATAGCAAATATTATCATCAGTTTATGTGAACAATATGATGCTTTCTTTGATGTGGAGGGCGGAGAATTTTTTCTAAGGGACGATGTTTCGAAACTCTTTGATATTTTGCCTCCCAATTATTGGGGGAGAATTACTATTACCACGAATGGTATTACCAAAATTACTATAAAGTCAGACGTCATATTGAAGTTAGATGAGTTTCGCATTTCAGTAGAAGGGCATACAGATCAGTTGGAGAGAGAGCTTAGGGGTATTGATTTGAAGCCAGTGCTCAAAACATGCACCGAGCTAAGATCGGTCGGGATACCATTTGTATTGCGGATAACATTACATAAGAAGAACTTTCAATACCTTGCGGAAATGCTTCGATGGTTTATCAACCAAGGATTCGACAAGTTCAGTTTATATGAGTTTCAGGCCACCGGGCGAGGTCTTCAGTATGAATCAGAATACGCTCTTGACGAAAGTGAATTGGCAAAAGCCTTGACGGAGTTATATACCTACCCCTTGGTGAAAGATACGAAGCTCATAAAAATAAGTCTTAGCGCTCGAAGAGTCTCGTTGGTGCATTCGATTAGAAAGGAACTCGAGCAGAATGGATATGAAATTATTGATTTAAGTGGAGCAGCTAGTTTAACGGTGAACTACGATGGCTCTTTAGGCATATGTCCGTGGAAGGTTGGAATCGAAAGTATTGGTCTTTACGACCCTCGCAAATTCATCTCTGATGTTCAGCAGCTTGTTAAACAGGGGAACCTAGATCATCTGTGTAATCATTGCTCTACAGTCCGTATTATGGCTTCCTCTGACTCTACTTAGTACAGGTCTCAATTTGCGATGATTGATATATCCAAGGTTTAATCGGGGTGAACGGAACATGTTGCTTCACAGAACTTTGAGCGAAGCATTGATTGCCAAGATGCAGTCTCAAACCAACTAACGACTCACCTGGCTTACTTAAATGAGT